>Ga0265327_10002978_pt1 | contig 16838 bp, 18 predicted proteins | sample 41621metaG_FD_202089 | JGI IMG/M metagenome (GOLD analysis project Ga0265327, IMG submission 202089) | Rhizosphere microbial communities from Carex aquatilis grown in University of Washington, Seatle, WA, United States - 4-16-21 metaG | ecosystem: Host-associated > Plants > Roots > Rhizosphere... | reverse complement strand
TCGACGTCGAGATCCGGGTTGATGGCTCGTTGGCGAGCCAATTCCTGGTTGAACGTCAGCCACGCCCGGATGACCACCCGCAGGATGGTGACAAGATCCGGCGTCAGTTCGTCGCCGGCGACATGTTCGACGACAGCCATGATCCGGTCGGTCTGCTTGTCGTATTCCTGCTGTTCGATGGCCGCTACGGTGGGATCGGCCGAGTCGATCATGCGAAAGACGGTCACCGGCGCGTAAGGATGCTCTTCCTGGTAGTGCAAATACACCAGGAGGGTGCGACGCAGCCGCTCGAAACCCGTCAGCGCCGGATCCATGTCCAGCGAGATCGTGGCGTCGTAAAGCCTGTCGTACTCGGCCTGCATGACCGCGGTATAGAACGAGCGTTTGTCGGGAAAATAGCGGTACAGCAGCGCCCGTGAGACACCGGCCTGTTCGGCTACCTCATCCATGCGGACGTCGTCGTAGTGACGTTCGCCGAACAACTGAGTACCGAACTCCAGGAGCTCGGCGCGCCGATCTTCGGGAGTGAGCCGACGACGGGGAGATGCGGCCCCCGTGGGCGAGGGGGAGCCCCAGCCCGCGCGAACTGCATCGGAGTCGTCGCTCATCCACTCGATTTTACTAGTCGGTCCGGCTGCACTTGACGAGATCGGCTAGCCCGGTCGATTAGCCCGTCAATCAACCGCTGTTGGCTCGGCGGCCGTCATCAGACCGGCGATTACGAGAAGTCCTTGTCGCCTCATTACACTGCGTCAGTGGCTGAGCACATCGACCCAGCGGACATGGCCGTCTTCAGGCGTGTCTTGGATCGGGCTGCCGAGCTTCCGCCCGAGCATCCCGATTCAATTGCTGCGCAACGCGCAATCGCCAAGCTCTTCAAGATTCGCAAGAGGCGGCGCCGGCGTGAGGCGCGTCAAGCCGAATTGGATGCCGACCGCGCTGTGATCGGTGCTACCGCCACTGGTTCGGCCGCCCGGATCGACGACGAGACGGCCGGGCTTCCGCTGCGTGGTGGTGACGCCGTGGGGACGCTGCGGCGCCCGCAGCATTGCTATATCTGTAAGGCGAGATACACCGAGATCGACGCCTTCCACCACCAACTGTGTCCGGAGTGCGCGCCCGCCAACAGATCCCGGCGTGATCAGCGTACTGATCTGACCGGGCGACGGGCCGTGCTGACCGGTGGACGCGCCAAGATTGGCATGTACATCGCGTTGATGTTGTTGCGCGATGGGGCCCGCCTCACCATCACCACCCGGTTCCCGCGGGATGCGGCGCGCCGATTCGCCCAGCTTCCGGACGCGAGCAGCTGGCTTGACCGGCTGAGCATCGTCGGTATCGACCTTCGTGACCCCGCGCAGGTGGCGCGCTTCGCCGATGAAGTTGCCGCACAGGGACCGTTGGACATTCTGATCAACAATGCCGCCCAGACTGTCCGTCGCAGCCCCGGCTCCTACACGTCCTTGGTTGACGCCGAGCAGGCGCCGCTCAGCGGTGCCGCGGCACGTGTTCCGATTACTGCGATGGGCGATTCCAGTGAATTGCATCCGCACACCTTGGCGCTGGGAGAGGGGTCCGAGGCCGCCGCGCACTCGCTGGTGTCGTTGGCGTTGACTGCGGGCTCGGCCGCACCTGACCGGATCATCGATGGCACTGCCGTCGATGCTGGTGGGCTGCTGCCCGATCTGGTCGACACCAACAGCTGGGTGCAAACTGTCGATCAGATTGATCCACTGGAACTGCTTGAGGTGCAACTGTGTAACAGTGTGGCGCCGTTCATTCTGTTGTCACGGCTGCGGCCCGCGTTGCGTGCTTCAACCGCGCGGCGCAAGTATGTGGTGAACGTATCGGCGATGGAGGGGAATTTCTCGCGCGGCTACAAAGGGCCGGGGCATCCGCATACCAACATGGCCAAGGCCGCGTTGAACATGCTGACCAGGACCAGCGCGGGTGAACTGTTTACCGAGGGCATCCTGATGACCGCGGTCGATACCGGCTGGATCACTGATGAGCGTCCGCACAGCAGCAAGATGCGTTTGGCCCAGGAGGGTTTCCGGGCGCCGCTGGATCTGGTAGACGGTGCCGCCCGCGTGTACGACCCAATTGTCCAGGGAGAGTGTGGCGTCGATCTGTATGGCTGTTTCCTGAAGGACTTCCAGCCTTACCCCTGGTAGTGCATGGTCGCGGCTACCAGGGGCCAACCCGATCAGCCGAAGTGAACTCCTTGGGCCAACGGCAGTTCCGTGGAGTAGTTCACAGTGTTGGTGACACGTCGCATGTATGCCTTCCACGAGTCGGAGCCCGACTCGCGGCCACCGCCTGTCTCCTTCTCACCACCGAACGCTCCGCCGATCTCGGCCCCCGAGGTGCCGATGTTGACGTTCGCGATTCCGCAGTCGGATCCATCGGCAGCCAGAAAGCGTTCGGCCTCGCGCATGTCCAGGGTGAAGATCGCCGAGGAAAGGCCCTGGGGTACCGCATTGTTCAGTGCGATCGCCTCATCGAGGGTGTCATAGTCAAGCACATACAGAATCGGGGCGAAGGTCTCCCGGTGCACGACGTCGCCCTGTTCAGGCATCCGCACCACGGCAGGGGTGACGTAGAAAGAACCATCGCCAAGTTCGCGGCGTTCACCACCGATGACCTTCCCGCCTTGTGCGCGAGCAGCTTCCAGCGCGTCCTGCATATCGCGGAACGACTTCTCGTTGATCAGGGGCCCCACCAATGTCTGCCCGTCGAAGGGGTCGCCCACCGGAAGCTGTCCATACGCGTTGACGATGCGCTCGACCAGCCCATCGGCGATGGATCGGTGAACTATCAAGCGCCGCAGGGTGGTACACCGCTGGCCCGCAGTGCCCGCGGCGGAGAACACGATGCCGCGTACCGCGAGATCCACGTCGGCCGAGGGGGTCACGATCACCGCGTTGTTGCCACCCAATTCGAGCAGCGACCGGCCGAAGCGCGCGGCCACCCGCGGGCCGACCTGCTGACCCATCCGCACCGACCCGGTTGCGCTCACCAAGACGATACGGGGGTCGTCCACGAGCTGCTCACCGACCTCGCGACCGCCCTGAATCAATCGGCTGACCTGTGGCGGTGCCCCAACATCGGCAGCGGCACGCTCCAGAAGTGCCTGGCAGGCAACGGCAGTCAGCGGCGTCAGCTCGGAGGGTTTCCATACCACGGTGTCGCCGCAGACCAGGGCGATCGCGGTGTTCCACGACCACACCGCGACCGGGAAGTTGAAGGCGGAAATCACCCCGACAACGCCGAGCGGATGCCAGGACTCCATGAGGCGATGCCCCGGGCGCTCGGATGCCATCGTCTTGCCGTACAGCTGCCGGGACAACCCGACCGCGAATTGGCAGATGTCGATCATCTCCTGCACCTCGCCGAGGGCCTCGGAGACGATCTTTCCGGCCTCGATGGTAACCAGTTCGGCCAGATCCTTTTTGTGCTCCGTCAGGAGCTCACCGAGGCGGGCCACCAACGCGCCGCGCACAGGTGCGGGAGTGGTCCGCCATAGCGAAAATGCTTGGGCGGCTTCGGAGATTGCCTTGTCGACATCCTCTTGCGAGCTCGCCGTGAGCGTGAATAGGGTGTCGCCGGTGATGGGGGTGCGGACCGCGACGCCTTCAGCGCCCGCCGCTTCCGTGCTCAGGTCTACATCGGCGCCGATCCAGCGCAGTGCGTTCTGTGCCCGCGTGCGCAATTCGTCGGCAGAGGGCAGTACACCGGAGGAGGTAGGCAGGGTGGTGGTCATCGATTGGCTCCTATCGAGAGGTCAGATTGTGCGGCGGTAGCGGAGTAGAGGGCGTACGGATCGTGGATATCCCGGCCGATGGCACCGGACATCCATTCCTTCGAGTAACCGGCGGCATCCCCCTCACCATGTGCGCCGTCGTCGTCGAGGTTGGACCGGAAGATTCCGGCGGCCGAGCGCGGCAGGAAGTCCTCGTAGACGACAGGGCTGCGGACGATTTCGCCTCCGGGGCCGGCCTCGGTGCGGAAGTATGCGAGTTCCCGCTCGGCCAGGCCGGCTTCGTTATCTGGAAAATAGCTCGCCCACATGGATGCTGCCTGTTCGGGATTTGCTTGAGCCGCGTCGATGGCGGCCATGGCATCGTCATAGCAGGTACGGCCCGCGGGAGTGAGGGCAATGCCCCGGGCCTCGACCTCGCCGAACCGGACCCGTAGCGTGTCGCTGACCACGGAACCGTCCTTCATACGGAAACAGCGCGGTTCGGCGAGCGCCCGGAACGAGGTCTGCCGCAGCAGAACATCGGGTCCATGCCACCGGGGAGGGCCCTGGATCGCATCGATCATGGTGATGCCGCGTGCCGTCATTCGCCGATAGAGGTCATCGATATCGAGCACGCGGGGTGTGAGGTGGTTGATATGTGTGCCGCTCACGCCGGCTATATCGGCGGCGACGGGTGAGACCGCGGACAGCTCGTCGTACCAAGCACGGTCGATGGGAGTGGTCGAGAGCGCGAAGGCCTTGACCGCCTCGGCGATGAAGTCATCGGCCTGCACCGGGGTGCAACCGCCTGTGGCGCTGATCAGTCGCGCGTGCGCCAGCAGTGCCGGATCGAATAGCTCTCGCTGCTGCACGAAGTTCTCTACGCGGGTACGTAAGTTCGCATCGAAGAACCGGCGATCGGCGGTCGCCAACATCGAGGTGAATACGCGAAACGGGTTGAGTGCCAGCTCTTTTTCGTCAATCGGACGGAACGCGGTAGAGACCACAGGGACGGGTGATACGGCGTCACGCAGGTCGTAGAAATCGACGGGATACATTCCGAACGCCTCGAACAGGTCGGCGGCGGCGGCAAGTTCTCGGGGGCTGCCCACCCGGATCGCACCGTGGCGTTCGGCGGTCACGCGCTGGACAGATCCGAGCCGCTCGGCATCCGGATGTGTTGTGGCGTAAGTCTGGTTCACCGCGGTACTTACGTCGACCAAGGTGTTGTACGCGGGAACCTCTGTCCCGTACATCTGCGAGAGCGCCGCGGCAAAGCGCGCCCGGAGCTCCCAGGGCTGAATCAGGTCCGTCATCGAACTCCTCCTCTGGCTCGTCCCACAGTTGACGTGATTGGCCTGCGCAAGTCCGTTCCCTGTTCTGCCTGGTCGCGGTACTCTGCCCCCGTGACTGTGGATTCCGAGAGGACGCCGGACCGCCCGCTCGACGATGTCGATCGAATTCTGGTGCGCGAGTTGGCTCGCGATGGCCGGGCAACGCTCGCCCATTTGGCCGCCAAAGCGGGACTGTCGATCTCGGCGGTGCAAACCCGCGTGCGGCGGCTGGAATCCCGGGGTGTTCTTGCCGGGTACGCGGCGCGGGTCAACCCGGAGTCGGTAGGCCAGCTGTTGTCGGCGTTCGTGGCAATCACCCCTCTCGATCCTTCTCAACCCGATGATGCCCCGGCGCGCCTTGAGCACATCGACGCCATCGAGTCCTGCTACTCGGTGGCCGGCGAGGAGAGCTACATCCTGCTGGTGCGGGTGCCCTCGCCGCGTGCGCTCGAAGAGCTGCTGCAGCTGATCCGCACCACAGCCAACGTTCGCACGCGAAGCACCATCATCTTACAAACTTTTTACGATGGTCGCCAGCTGGTGCCGTAAAAATTATTGTCTTGGTGTAGAAAAGTCGTAAATACTGCGTTAGTGTGGCCATATGACCGCACTGATCTTTCCTGGGTTCCAGGCTGGTTCCGCTACGGATGACGAGGTAACGCGCCCCGAATCGGTGACACCGGACCGGGTGCATGAGGTGCTGCGGCGCAGCATTCTGGCCGACGGGATGGATCTCGTACTCGATCTGGAGCGTTCCCGTGGGGCGCACCTGGTGGATGCGCGCGACGGCACCACCTATCTCGATATGTTCACGTTCTTCGCTTCGTCGGCGCTGGGTATGAACCACCCGATGCTCGCCGCCGACAGTGAGTTCCGTGCCGAACTGACCGCGGCTGCCATCAACAAGCCGAGCAACTCCGATATTTACACCGTCGAGATGGCCAGGTTCGTCGACACATTCGTGCGCGTGCTGGGTGACCCTGCCCTTCCGCATTTGTTCTTCGTCGACGGCGGCGCGCTTGCTGTCGAGAACGCACTGAAGGTGGCTTTCGACTGGAAGAGCCGTTGGAACGAGGCGCACGGAATCGATCCAGCGTTGGGTACCAAGGTGTTACACCTGCGTGAGGCCTTCCACGGTCGCAGCGGCTACACGATGTCACTAACCAATACCGACCCCAACAAGGTGGCACGGTTCCCCAAGTTCGACTGGCCGCGCATCGATGCTCCGTATCTGCGCCCCGGCGCCGATATCGAGGAGTTGGAGGCGGCGGCGCTGGCGCAGGCGCGGCGCGCATTCGCCGAAAACCCGCACGACATTGCGTGTTTCATCGCCGAGCCGATCCAGGGGGAGGGTGGAGATCACCACTTCCGTCCGGAGTTCTTCCATGCCATGCGCGCGTTGTGCCACGAGAAGGACGCCCTGTTCATCTTCGATGAAGTACAGACCGGGTGCGGACTTACCGGAACGGCCTGGGCATTTCAGCAGCTGGGCGTGACCCCCGACATTGTGGCCTTCGGGAAGAAGACGCAGGTGTGTGGTGTCATGGCGGGCGGTCGCGTCGACGAGGTCGAAGACAATGTCTTCGCCGTCAGCTCGCGCATCAATTCCACGTGGGGCGGAAACCTTGTCGATATGGTGCGCTCGCGGCGCATTCTGGAAGTTATTGAATCGCAGCGGCTTTTCGGGAACGCGATGAGGAAGGGTGAATACCTGCTCGATCGCCTGCAGACCCTGGCATCGCGGCACGAGGAGGTCGGTGACGTTCGGGGTCGCGGCTTGATGTGCGCGTTTAGTCTGCCGACGGCCGAAGCGCGCGACCGCCTGGTGCAACGCCTGTGGGCGGATGAGCGGGTGATCCTGCTGGCCAGCGGCACGATCAGCGTCCGGTTCCGCCCGCCGCTGATCGTCAGCGCCGAGGAGATCGACGCCGCGGTGGCCGCAGTGTCACGGGTGCTGGCGCAGTCTCACCAAGCGTAGGGGGAGCGCTCCCGCGCCGTCCGCAGCGCGGAGGCCCACCAGGCCAGCTCATCGAGCATGGTCTTGGCCGCGGTCTCGGCATCGCGGCTCTCGACGAGGCGGCCGTCATCGTCGAACTGGCTCCAGACACCGTGGAAGCTCACCACATCTCGGGTTGTCACGGCATGGAGCTCGGCGAATACCAGCCGCAGCTGCTCGATGGCGCGCAATCCGCCCGACATCCCGCCGTACGAGGTGAATGCGACCGGTTTGGCCTGCCATTCGCTGTGATGCCAGTCGATCAGGTTCTTCAGCGGGGCGGGGAAGCTGTGGTTGTACTCCGGTGTGACCACGAGAAATGCGTCGGCAATGCGTAACCGCGCCGTCACCCGTGCGAGCTGGGCGGTGTCCTGCGCCTCCGGCCGCCGGGAAAGATGAAGAGGCAGAGGGTAATCCGCGAGGTCGATGTATCCGACGTCAAAGGCCGAGTGGGCACGCGCGCTCTGCGCGATCCAATTCGCCACCGTGGGTCCGAACCGGCCGTCGCGGGTACTGGCGCAGATCACGGCGAGACGCAGCGGGGTGGTTGACGTGTTCACGCGCCCATCGTCGTACCTGAAGTGCACTCGAGGTCAAGTGGTTTCTTTCCGTCACGCGGGTACGTAGTTTCCGTACGCCTTGAGCACCCCGAAGTCGTAGATGAGCAGCTGGTTGGCCCGGGCGTGGGCGACGTATTCGGCTTCTGTGTAAGGACGATCGTGACCGAGCTCGTCGTCATGGGCCAGTATGGTCCCGGCTGGGCCGGTGCCGTGGCGGGCACGTAACAGTTGGATCAGATCCTGGCCGACCTCACCCTCGGTGATGGTTACCTCAGTCTCCAGTCCCAACCAGAGCGGGTGCGGTCCGAACACGAACAGTGAGCACCGCGGATCGCGTCGGAGATTTCGGGTACGGACCAGAGACGGTGCGCCGGTGGCTCGCAGACGTCCGTCGACCACGCAGATCTCGATACGCGCCATATGTGGTGTTCCGTTGTCGCGCAGTGTGATCATGGCGGCATCGGGATGCTTTGTGACGAAGTCGACGAGCTCCGGAGCGAGCGGCATGCCAGCAGTATGTCAATTATGCTGACATAAGCGCAACTGTGTTAGAGCATGGCTTCGGCGAAGCGCCGCACCGCCGCCACGGCCTCGTGCTCGGCGTCCTGTGATCCGGGGTAGTCGTCGCGGGCTCGCGACTGAATGTCCGCGGTGGCGGGGTCGAGTCGCACCTCGGCCACCATTTCGGCGGTTGTGGGCTCGCAGACGGCCCAGCTGTACAGGCGGTCGTTGTCCCAGTCGGCGGCACGCGCGGTCACGTAGTCCGCGTCGTTGACACCCAATGACGTCAGCGCCGGGCGGTCGTCCATCCGTTCGTCGGCGCGGATGGCGCGCAGGTACCACGCGCCCGCGTTGATCTCGATGGGTTCCATATGTCTCCTCACGCCGAGCCTGAGCGGTCAGACAACGAAAAACGCCGAGCGTGCGCACGGGGGCTCACACTCGGCGTTTCCGCACGACGTATTACTTGATTTCTGCGATGACCGTGCCCTGGGTGATGGCGGCACCGGCCTCGACGCTCAGCCCGGTGATGGTGCCGGCCTTGTGCGCGGTGACGGGGTTCTCCATCTTCATGGCCTCCAGGACCACGATCAGCTCGCCGGCCTCGACCTCCTGGCCTTCTTCGACTGCGACCTTGACGACGGTGCCCTGCATCGGCGCGGTCACCGAATCGCCGGTGGCGCCGCCGCCGCCGTGGCCGCCGCGCTTGCGGGCCTTGGGCTTCTTCTTGATGACGCCGTTGGCGCTGCCGCCTCCGCCGCCAAGCGAGATGTCACCGGGCAGCGACACCTCAAGGCGACGGCCACCGACCTCGACGACCAGCTTCTGGCGGGGCAGTGCCTCGTCCTCTTCGCCTGCCTCGCCGTCAGCGGTGAACGGCTCGACGGTGTTGTTCCACTCGGTTTCGATCCAGCGGGTGTGGACGGTGAAGCCGTCCTCGTTGCCGATGAAGGCGGGGTCGGAAACCACCGCGCGGTGGAACGGGATGACGGTGGCCAGGCCCTCGACGTTGAACTCCGCAAGCGCGCGACGCGAGCGTGCCAGGGCCTCGTTGCGGTCGCGACCGGTCACGATCAGCTTGGCGAGCATCGAGTCGAACTGGCCGCCAATTACCGATCCAGCCTGAACGCCCGAATCCAGGCGCACGCCGGGGCCGGTGGGGGTGTCGTACACCTTGACCGGACCGGGGGCGGGCAGGAAGTTGCGGCCCGCGTCCTCACCGTTGATGCGGAACTCGATCGAGTGGCCACGCGGCTCGGGGTCCTCGGTGAACTGCAGTGCCTCGCCGTTGGCGATCTTGAACTGCTCCAACACCAGGTCGATGCCGGCGGTTTCCTCGGTGACCGGGTGTTCCACCTGCAGACGGGTGTTGACCTCGAGGAACGAGATCAGCCCGTCCTGGCCCACCAGGTACTCCACGGTGCCGGCACCGTAGTAACCGGCCTCCTTGCAGATGCGCTTGGCGGACTCGTGAATCTCCTTGCGCTGGGCGTCCGTGAGGAAGGGCGCGGGCGCTTCTTCGACGAGCTTCTGGAAGCGGCGCTGCAGCGAGCAGTCGCGGGTACCGGCGACCACCACATTGCCGTGCTGGTCGGCGATGACCTGGGCCTCAACGTGGCGCGGCTTGTCCAGGTAGCGCTCCACGAAGCACTCGCCGCGGCCAAAGGCTGCGACGGCCTCACGGGTCGCCGACTCGAAGAGCTCGGGCACCTCTTCGAGGGTGCGGGCCACCTTCATGCCGCGGCCGCCACCACCGAAGGCAGCCTTGATGGCGATTGGCAGACCGTGCTCCTTGGCGAAGGCGACGACCTCGTCGGCGTTCTTCACGGGGTCCGGGGTGCCGGGGACCAGCGGGGCCTGGGCCTTGGCGGCGATGTGGCGGGCGGTGACCTTGTCGCCGAGGTCACGGATGGACTGGGGGCTGGGCCCAATCCAGATCAGCCCGGCGTCGATGACGGCCTGGGCGAAGTCGGCGTTCTCCGACAGGAAGCCGTAGCCGGGGTGGATGGCGTTGGCGCCGGACTTCTCGGCGGCTTCCAGGATCTTGCCGAAGTCCAGGTAGGACTCGGCGGCGGTGGTACCGCCGATACCGAAGGCCTCGTCGGCCAGGTGGACGTGGGGGGCGTCGGCGTCGGGTTCTGCGTAGATGGCGACGCTGCCCAGTCCAGCGTCCTTCGCCGCGCGGATTACCCGAACCGCAATTTCGCCGCGGTTGGCGACGAGTACCTTGCTGATTTTCGAGCTGGCGTGATTGGGCACCGGGCCTCCTGTTGTTTGTTCTTCGCGCGAGCGGCTCATCCGGGACTTGCTTCCTGAGTTTTACCGCTTTCTTAGAGTCTCGGCAGTGAGTTTATGCATCCGTGGCATCAAACACACATCCGGGATGGGGTGTGCCGCCCCTGTTTTTACCTACTGATGAGTAGGTTTTAGGACAGTCTTCGCTTGATCCGGGTCAACATCGCCGACATGCCGCGCAACCGCAGTGGGCTGATCAACGCCGCCAATCCGAGTTCGGCGTAGAAATCGTCGGGTACCGCCAGGATCGCGTCGGCCGACTGGCCGTCCAGGCCCTGATGCAGGATCGAGGCGAACCCACGCGTCGTCGGGGCCTCGGCGGGCGCACTGAAGTACAGCCGGACCTCATCGCGGTCACTGGCATCAACGTCCAGGAACAGCGGTGACTGGCACTCCGGCACAGGCTCCATCGCCGCCTGCTCCAAATGCGATGGCAACTCTGGTAATTCGCTCGAGAACTCCAGCAGCAGCTGGAGCTTGTCCTGCCCGTCGACGGCCTTGAAATCGGCGACGATCTCAGCGAGTTCGGCGGGGAGGCTCATGCTGCAGGGGGCGCGCCCGGCTTGTCGCCCTTGACGATCGGAGTGCGGACTCGGTTGCCCCATTCGGTCCAGGACCCGTCGTAGTTACGGACGCCCTCGACACCCAGCAGATGAGTGAGGACGAACCAGGTGTGGCTGGAACGTTCGCCGATTCGGCAGTACGCGACGATATTGCCCTCTGATTTGTCGCCCTCGGCGATGACGTCCCCATATATCGCATCGAGCTCGCCGCGGCGCCGGAACCGGCTGTCTTCGGCAGCGGCCTTGGCCCAGGGGATCGAGACCGCGGTGGGGATGTGCCCGCCGCGCAGCGCGCCCTCTTCCGGGTAATCGGGCATGTGAGTGCGTTCGCCGGTGTACTCCGCGGGCGAGCGCACATCGACCAGCGGACCATGGCCGAGATGGGCCAACACGTCATCGGCGTAGGCGCGGATCGGAGCGTCATCGCGCTCCACCACGGGGTAACCCTCGGTGTACTTGGACGGGACATCAAGAGTGGTGTCGCGACCCTCTGAGATCCACAGATCCCGTCCGCCGTCGAGCAGCCGGACATCGGGGTGACCGAACAGGGTGAACACCCAGAGCGCGTAGGCGGCCCACCAGTTGGACTTGTCGCCATAGATGACAACGGTGTCCTCGCGGCGAATTCCCTTGCGGTTCATCAGCTCTGCGAACTGCACTCCGTCGATGTAGTCCCGGACCGTGCCGTCGTTCAGGTCGACGTGCCAGTCGATCTTCACCGCGCCGGGTACGTGCCCGATGTCGTAGAGAAGAACATCCTCGTCGGACTCCACGATGGACAGTCCGGGAGTACCTAGGTGTCCCGAGAGCCAGTCGGCGGAGACGAGGCGCTCGGGGTGGGCGTAGGCGGCGAATTCGGGGCTGGGGTCGGCCGAGAGGGTCACCCTTTGAGCCTAGTCGCGTTCGCGGGCAGTCGGCTCATCGAGCTGGATACCGAGTTTGGATACGCGGTGCGTTGCTGGTCGCGGTGCGAGAATTCGCCAATGCCGGACTGGACATATCACCCGCTGAGCCCGATCGCCTCGTCGGTTCTCGGCGAGCGCAGGACGCGGGTGTGGGCGATGAAGGCCCTGGCGGCGCTGGTGACGCACGCCGGGGGCAGGCACTGGATTCCCCGGGTGTTCGATCATGCGCCGATTCCACCGCAGTGGCAGGGCCGGTTCGGGGCGACTGTCCCGCCCTCGATCGCGGGTGAGGCCGTCGCGGTGTTGCCGGTACAGGGAGCCGGGGTCGTGGAGATCGGGCCGGTGGGCATCGCCGATGTGGAGACGGTGCGAGCGGCGACCGTCGATCGCAGCTGCCGGGTGATCGCAGTCGCCGCCACGCCCGAGGTGGTCGATGCGGTGGCGCCCTACGTCGACGCGGTGTCGGTGTCCGGCGATGGCGGGGTGGTGCGCCTCACCGAACCCTCGATCGAGGCGGCGGTCCGTGCGTTGGCCGACCCGTCCGCGACGGTGCTCGCCACGCCGGCGGTGCTGATCGATGCCGGGCCGGGCTGGTTCAACCGGGTGATCGAGGCCGCCACGCCGACCACACCGCCAAAGGCATTACGCGATATCGGGTTCAATCCGCGCGACTGGCCGGCGTGGATATGGGGTGCGCTTGTAGGGCTCGGCCTCATTGTCGCCGGCATCGGCGCGGCCGTCATCGCGTTGGGGCCCGTCTTGTTGTGGTACGACCGCGACTACCTCGGTCTATCGGTGCACGACCTGAACGGTGTGAACCATCATCTGGTCGGCTTTCTGCAACACGACCGGCTCACTATGGCGGGCAACATGATTGGTATCGGGATTTTGTATCTGGGCCTGGCCTGGGGCGGGATCAGAGAAGGGCGCCGATGGGCCCGCAATGCGCTGTCGATCTCCGGACTGGTCGCCTTTCTGACGTACTTCTACTTCCTGGTGACGGGATTCCTTGAGCCGTTGCACACGCTCGTGGTGGTCGCGCTGTTCCCCATGTTGATACTCGCCGTGTGGCGCGCTCCCTCGGAACCGCATTGGCCGCCCGTCGCGGAGGGGCCCGAATCGCAGCGGCGGCATGCCCTGTGGGGGCAGCTGCTCATGATCGCCGTCGGTGGCGGACTCTTCTTTGCCGGAGCAGTGATTTCGACGGTCGGGCTGACAAAGGTGTTCGTTCCCACCGATCTGGATTTCCTGGGCACCAGGTCCGACGCGCTGCGTGCCGCCAACCAACACCTGCTGCCGTTCATCGCGCACGATCGGGCAGGTTTTGGTGGCGCATTGATGGGAGCCGGACTGGCAGTGCTGTTGATCAGCCTGTGGGGCTGGCGACGCGGCGAGCGCTGGGTGTGGTGGTCGCTGCTGCTGGGATGTGCGTTCGGCACGGTGCCGGTCCTGGCGGTTCATTTCTCCATCGGTTACACGCACTTCGAGCACTTGCTGCCGGTGTACGTATTGGTGGTGGTGACGGTGGTCGCCCTCGCGTTGTCGAGGCCGTACCTCACCGCGTCGCCCGATCAGTCGCCGCGTATCAGCCGGTAGGTGGTGACCACACCGCCGCTTTCGTCGCTGGCGTCGATAGCGCGCCGCCACATCGACTGTGCGGCATGGGAAAGTGTGGCATCGACACCGACTTCCTCGCTGGCATCGATGATGTGCCGGGCTCCGGCGTCCATCATCTTGAGCATCGCGACATCTTCCACGCCGCCGACCTTTGCCACCTCGGCGAACTGCACCGAGGACCCGACACCAAGGGGTGGCGCGGGCAGGAGATGGAGATCTGGCGAATGCGTTCCCGCATGCCCGCCGGGGCCTGGTGCCGCATGGTCTAAGTTGCTACAAGATTGCGGAGCCGACAAGGGCCTGTACGCGGCGTCTATCAGGGGCGATGTACGTCGTGGCTAATTTGGCAAACTCGTTAGCTGGTGTTTTGCCGACATGGCAACCATTTGTGTGTAATGATCTGGCCAGGGCGCGGTGAGCGTCGGCTGAAAGGGGCGGTTGTATTCATGGTTATGAAGGATCGTTGGACGATGCCCTCGGGTTTGCGGCGGGCGTCGGCGCTGGTGGCGATTGTCGCCTTGGCTGTCGGTGGAGCGAAGGTTGTCGATGACCACACTCTCCCGGGCAGCGGCTTCTCGGCAGTCGCGACGGTAGCCGCAGACCCAACTGGACCTCCAGGACCGACCGGCGGCATGGACGGTGGGATGAACGGCTCCCAGTTCCAGCCTCCGCAAATGCCCAGCTCAATGCCTGATTACCAGGGCGGCAATAACCAGCCACCGTTGGATCAGAACTCGGGAATTAGCATCTACAACAGTGGCAACCCGCAAGCGCCGCAACAGGTTCCGGGGCAGCAGGCCGGGCAGCAGCCCCAGCAGGCGCAGCAGCCTGCGCATGGCAGCCAGGTTCCCGATTATCAGACCGCTACCCCTACACTCAGGGGCCAGGCAAAGCGAACCCGGATTACCAAGCGCCGCAACAGAATGCGCCGCAACAAGGCAATCAGGCCCAGCAGCAACAGCCTCAGCACAAACAGGACGACACGACCCAGCAGTTGAACCAGAAGCAGCAGCAGTGCCAGGCAGGTATGGCTGAACTGGGCAACGTAGTTCCCACCATCGGTGGTGGTGGTGGCCGCAGTCCGATCTGGTGGCTTGAGCCGGGCCCTGATCCCGCTCCACCGACGCCGGGCGGCGGTGACTGCCCAGGGGGGTGCCCAACAGTAGTTCAAAAACCCGATGGGTCGACTGCCATCCAAATGACACCGGAGCAGTACCAAAAGGCATTAGAGGATGCGGCCAAGGAGGGCGCGAAGAAGGCCCTTGATGAAAAGGAAGCTAAGGATAAGGCGTTCAATCCGGCCGACATAGCTGGGAAGATGGCGTCCGGATGCTTCACTGCTGGTGCCAGTGTGGCTGCGGTCGGCTGGGTTGCTGGACCGGTTGATGTCCCTGCCACCATCGTCGGGTGCGCCGTAGGCGGACTGGTCGGTGCAGGAGGCGGGATAATCGAATGGGCACTCAAATGATGGGAACTCAAATGAATAGCTCGGGTAGTGGACTACGGACCTTCATATACTCGTTCTACGGAAAAGTGATTTTGGCACTATTTGTTGTAGCGATAGGAGTCGCCGCGCTGTTCTTTGGAATTGAAGAAAAGAGCCTGTATCGGATTCTTGTAGCAGGCGCGGTATTGCTCCTTGGCGTAGTGGGCATCATTGACGCCGTCAGAAGCAAGGGGAAAGAATCTAAGCGTGATATTGAAGATCAGTAACCCGTCACGCGTCAGCCTAGTGGTGACAACTGCGGTAGTTACGCTCGCACTAGTTGCGTGCCATGACGACAACGAACCTCAGAGGGCTGTTACCTCTACGAACCTTACGCCGCAAAGTAGCTTCGATGAAATAACGGGTCAGTTTCCGCCACAGGCTTCCGACATTCCTGGCGCGTCCTTCGCCCCAGTCGGTGCGTGTGTAAGTTTCGCGGGGCCGAGCACTAATGCGACCTTGAAAGTGGTTGACTGTGGTTCACCTGATAACGGCTTTAAAGTGATTCAGCGGGTGACCACACCTAAAGAGTGTCCTGCAGATGTGGCACAGAAGTTCTACATGAACCCTGACGAGGGCCAGTTCACCGCTTGTTTGGATTTCGCGTGGAGCGCGGACGATTGTTTGAGCATCGGCAAGGTGACTGCCGTTCGGGCTGCGTGCGATGACACCTCGAAGCCGAATCGTGAGAAGCCGCTCAAGGTCATTTTGAACACCACCACGAACGTCGGCTGCGGTCCTACGGGTGGCTTCCCGCATGCGGTGCGCAAGTTCACCGTCTGCACCGAGACGCAGAAGTAGTTCGCCTGGTGTGGTTGCGGGTGGCGTTGTGTTCGTGGCCGGCGCGGTGGTCGGTGTATTCGGCAATTTTGGCGCCGCTTATTGCCGTACTTGTGCTGGTGGGCGAGTACCCGAGGCATAGCCCACGTTGGCATTCGCCGGGCGCGTGGATGGCGATCGCGGCAGGGGTGCTGGTTTTGGGGTTGGTGATGACGGCAGCTACTGCCGTTCGCCGAGACAAGCTCATCCAGTGTTTAGACGGGGTTGCGCTCTCTGCGGTCGGCCAGGTGGCTAAGGCTGCGGTGCGTGGGCTGGTCCCGGCCGATCCGGCCGATCCGGCCGTCCGGGTGGCGGCTGGCCGTCTGGCACGGATGCGGTTCGAGGGGCTTCATCCGTTTGCGCATGTTGCGCCGCGGGTGTTCTTGATATGCGCACTGCTGCAGATCCCGGATTTTCTCGAATCCGACAATCCGCCGACACTTTGGCGGGTGCTGACTTTGATGATGTTCACGGCGCTGGCCGTTTATTGGTGGTTGTTTCCGTGGGTGTTGGATGCGCGTACGCAGTTGTTGCTCATCGAGACATGCGGGCCGGTTCCCTACACCCGGTCGACTGAACCTGGCTTCTGAACCAATCCGCGGTCAATTTTCTTGGCAGTGGCCTGTCGTTTGTGGCAGGTGGTGTAGATCAACCGCAGTGGACGCCGACGAGTTTGGCGATGGCCTTGGATCGGTCGTTGCCGTGCGCCCAGGCGGGCGCAATGTTGGGCCGCAGAGGCGAGCGGCATCGTGCACCGCGAGCTCTATCCAGAGATTCCGCCGCGCGTGGAGTATTCCCTGACGGAGCTCGGCAAGGATCTGAGCGCCGCCTCGGAACCCCTAGAGAAGTGGGGCGATAGGAACCGCGCCGAACTGCTCGGCCGCAGCTGTTAACAGCTGTGGTGGGGGTATCCATTCGGTGGTGCCGTCGGTGCGTTTTCGGGTGGTCCAGCCGTGGCCTAGGAGGCGGTGGTGTGGTGCGCAGGCGAAGGTGAGGTTGTCGATGTCGGTGGGTCCGCCC
>Ga0265327_10002977_pt1 | contig 16848 bp, 12 predicted proteins | sample 41621metaG_FD_202089 | JGI IMG/M metagenome (GOLD analysis project Ga0265327, IMG submission 202089) | Rhizosphere microbial communities from Carex aquatilis grown in University of Washington, Seatle, WA, United States - 4-16-21 metaG | ecosystem: Host-associated > Plants > Roots > Rhizosphere... | reverse complement strand
ACGGCTGGCCAACGGAACCAGCTTCTCACTGTCTGGCCCTCCGCAGCTCCATCACATCGCCGACCAGTTCAGCACCCTGATCGGCGAGAAAGCACTGGCCAGACTCTCCCCCAGCCAGGGCCTGAACAAATTCGTCCGCCGCGCGATCCAAGCTCCGGACTCGTTGGCGCTGTCGGTAGCCAACAGCCGGTTCTTCGCCGCCATCTCCCGACAGTCACGGACCACGGCCCAAGGCATCGTCGTGGCGGGTGACACCGCTGAACTGGTGCGCATCCATGACAATCTGGTCGCGGGCGCGATCGAAGGCATCCACGTCGGACTCGGCTCCGCCGACGGCGGCACCATCACCGCCGGTGACGTGACCATCAGCCGCAATGTCGTCAGGTGCGCCATTCCGTTCTACTGGAACCGATCCCGCCACGCGATCTACGTCGGCAGCGTGAACCGGCTCACCATCCACGACAACAGTGCGTCGCTGGTGCGGATCGGCGGCAGCACCGACATCGCGCAGTTCGCCGCCACCCCCGTCGATGCGGTACGAATCTTCGGCCGGATCGGTCCGTGGCTCAGCGTGCGAGGGCTCAACCTCACCGGCGGCTTCCGCTGTGGCGTCCGGGTCACCCAAACGGGGCCGGCGGCGGGTGGCTCCCGGCTGCGCTACGTCAGCGACGTCCTCAATTCCGGTGGGAACGGACCGGCGCTGCTGCCTTCGCCGTTCCCGTACCAGCACGAACGGTGCGTGCCCTAGGTGTGATGTCCAGGGAGGTTGGTCAGTCGGGTGACCGGTGGCTGGCCTCCGAGGGCGGAGTGGGCTCGGTGGTGATTGTAGAAATGCAGCCAGCCTGGTAGCGCTGTGTTGCGTTCTTCTGTTGATTCGTAGAGTCGGGCGTAGGCCCAGCCGTCGGCGAGGGTGCGGTGGAATCGCTCGATTTTCCCGTTGGTTTGCGGCCGGTATGGGCGAGTTCGTTTGGGCGTGAGGTTCAAAGCTTCGCAGGCATCGCGCCAGGCATATGACTTGTAGGCAGATCCGTTGTCCGACAGGACCCGCTCGACGACGACGCCGTGCTCCGCGAACCAGGCGACCGCGCGCCTGAGCACACCGATCGCGGTGGTGGCTTTCTCATCGGTACAGATCTCGGCGTAGGCCATGCGCGAGTGATCGTCGATCACCGTGTGCAGGAACGCGATTCCGATCCTGGGTCGATAATCGCCACCGCGTTCACCGGTGCGATGGGCGGTCTGCTGCTTGTTGCGTCTGCCTTGCTGGCGGTCGAGGAATCTGTGACCACCGCCATCGGGGATGTTGCCAAATTTGGTGACATCGACATGGATCAGCGAGCCGGGATAGGCGTGCTCGTAGCGGCGCAGTGGTTCGCCGGTGACCCGATCAATGTGTGAGAGCCGGTTGATCCGGCACCGGGTCAGTACCGCGTGCACTGTCGATGCCGGCACCCCGACCCGGCCGGCGATCTGGACAGGTCCGAGCCGTTTGCGCCACCGCAACGCCACGATGCGCCGCACCATGGCGGTCGGGGTTTTCGTGGGGCTGACGTGCGGTCGGGAGCTGCGATCAGCCATTCCGGCTACCCCTTGAGTGCGGTAACGGTCGGCCCATTTCTTGGCTGTTTTGGCGCAGACCATAAACATCTTGGCTGCTGCGGCATAGGTCCAGCCCTGCTCGACAACGAGCCGGGCCAGGCGCAATCGAGCCCGTGGAGTCAATGCGGCGTTAGCGTGGGACACGAAGGCCTCCTGGTTGATGAAGCGGTTCCTAGACAGCTCCACTTCACAACCGGAGGCCTTCACCTGTCACACAGGCTCACCGATACCGAACGGGACAACGTACCTGGACATCACAGCTAGGCGGCGTTACTGGGCGGCCCAGGACTCGATGATCTCCCGGGCGATCGAGATCGAGCCGGGCAGCAGCAGTCGGGTGTCCGACGTGCTGTTCCAGTCCCCGTGCTCGAGCGCCTCGCGCACTTCGGCGCGGGTGAACCAGTCGGCCTCGGCGATCTCGCCGTCGTTGAACGAGAACGGCTGCTCCGGATCGCCGATGGCGTGGAACCCGACCATCAACGAGCGCGGGAACGGCCAGGGCTGACTGCCCAGGTACTTGACGTCGGTGACGGCCAGGCCGATCTCCTCGGAGATCTCGCGCACCACGCAGGACTCGAACGACTCGCCGGCCTCCACGAACCCCGCCAGCAGCGAGAACAGCCGCTCGGGCCAGTTCGTCTGCCGGGCCAGCACGGCGCGATCATGGCCGTCGTGCACCAGACAGATGATCGCCGGGTCGATGCGTGGGAATTCCTCGTGGCCGCCGATGCTGTTGACCCGCGCCCAGCCGCCCTTGACCGACTTGGTGGGGGCGCCGTCGATGGCGCTGAAGCGGGCGCTGTCGTGCCAGTTCAGCAAGGCCGTCGCCGTCGAGACGAGCTGGGCGCTGACGTCGTCGAAGATGGTCCCGGCACGGCGCAGGTCGAGCACCTCGACGGGATTGTCCGACGGGTCCACTGGGTCTTCTAATGCGCCGCGGATGCCCCACACGTGCCGGCCGTCCGGCATCCGGCCGAGGAACACCGCATGCTCGTCGGGCTTGTCCCCGAGTTCCGCCGCGCGACCGAGCACCACCTGGCCGCCGGAGATCAGCACCTGGTTGCGGCGGTCCACCCGCAGCAGCAGCGCGTCCTTCCAGCCGGCGATCGCGGCATCGACGTCGGTGCGCAGCGTGTCGGCGCGGTCGGCGCCGACCCGGGACAGCAGCGGGACATTGCGCAGGGTGAAATCGCTCATCGTGGCGGTTACCGTTCGACTTCGGCGTTGCGGATGTAGAGCAGCCGGTCCCCGGCCGCCAGGGCGTCGACCTCAGGGGCGTCGACGCGCAGCAGCTGCCCGTCCCGCACCACCCCGAGCACGATGTCCGTCAGATGCCGCGGCGAGCCGCCGAGTTCCTTGACCTCGACCTCGCGCTCGGAGATCGCGAAGCCGGCATCGGGGGTCAGCAGGTCCTCGACCATCTCGACGACGCTCGGGGTCTGGGTGGCGATGCCCAGCAGTCGGCCGGCGGTCTCCGAGGAGACGACGGTCGAGTCGGCACCGGATTGCCGCAGCAGATGCTGGTTCTCGGCCTCCCGGGCCGAGGCGACGATCTTGGCCTTGGGCGCCACCTCCCGCGCGGTCAGCGTGACCAGCACGGCGGTGGCGTCCTTGTCTGTCGCCACGACGATCGACTTCGCGTGCTGGGCCCCGGCCAGGCGCAGCACTTCCGACTTGGTGGCGTCGCCGACCACGGTGACCAGGCCGGCGGCGCGCGCCCGGTCCAGTGCCGCCGGGTTCTCGTCGACGACGACGATGTCCCCTGGGGCGACCTCGTCACCGACCATGGCCTGAACCGCGGTGCGGCCCTTGGTGCCATAACCGACGACGATGGTGTGGTTGCGCACGGTGCTCCTCCATCGCTGAATCTTCAAGGCTTGGCGAGACTGCGTGGTCAGCGTCTCGACGGTCGTACCGATGAGCACGATCAGGAATGCGATGCGCATCGGGGTGATCACCAGGACGTTGACCAGGCGCGCGCTCGGGGTGAGCGGCGTGATGTCGCCATAACCGGTGGTCGACAGCGACACCGTCGCGTAGTAGATGCAGTCCAGGAGCGACATCTCGTTCTCCTGCGCATCGCGGTAGCCGTCGCGGTCGAGGTACACGACGAGCACCGCGGCGGCGAGCACCAGCAGCGCGTAGATCACCCGGCGCACGATCCGGCGCACCGGACTGACGAATCTCTCCGGAATCTGCAGCACATCAACCAGATCCGCGTTCTGGCGGCTGGTGAGGTTCTGTTCCATCGCGGCCATGCGCCGCGACAATCTAACGCGAGCCATGAAGAGCCAATATCTGGCAGAGGCTCACCACGGGACGGCTCGGCACAGCACTATGTAACCATGACCGCTCCCAGTCGCACCGACAACGCCACCCCCAGTCAGGCCCCCGCGTACCGAATGGGCGCGATGCTCGTCGGGATGGGGGCCCTGCATTTCGTCGCGCCCAAGCCGTTCGACGGCATCGTCCCGGAGGAACTGCCCGGCACTACGCGGTTCTACACCTACGCGTCAGGCGTCGCCGAAGTCGCCACCGGCGCCGCACTACTCCTGCCGCGGACGCGAAAGCTGGGTGCGCTGGCCGCCATCGCGCTGTTCATCAGCGTGTTCCCGGCAAACGTCAACATGGTCCGGCTGTGGTGGCCCAAGGGCTGGCCGGCCCGCATCGCGGCGTTGGCCCGGCTGCCGCTGCAGGTGCCGATGGTGACCCAGGCGCTCAAGGTCTACCGCAATTCACCCGAGGCGAACTAGCGCCGCGAGTTCGTCGGCGCCGGGCAGACCGGTGGGCGCGATCGTCTGTCCGGCGCGCACGTAATGGAAGACCGCCCGCACCGAATCGACGGGGACGCCCTGGATCGACGACCAGGCCAGGCGGTATACCGCGAGCTGAATCGCCTTGTTACGCATGGTTTCCGGGGTGGTCGGCGGATCACCGGTCTTCCAGTCCAGCACGGTGTAGCCACCGTCGGCATCGGCGAACACCGCGTCGATGCGCCCGCGGATCACGCGGTCGCCGATCACCATGTCGAACGGCACCTCGATGTCGATCGGCGTGCGGGCCGCCCACTCCGACAACGCGAAAGCGGCCTGCAGGTCCGCCAGCTCCTCCGCGACGGCCTGGCCCAGCTCGGCGTCGACCGCCCCGGGAAGGTCGTCCAGGTCGAACAGCCGCTCGGCCGAGAAATACCGCTGCACCCAGTCATGAAACGCGGTGCCCAGCAGCGCCTGCGGGTCCGGGCGGGACGGTAGCCGTCGCTGCAGCCGTCGCAATGCACCGGACCGGTCGCTGCCCAGGTCGACCAATGTGCTGACCGACAGCTGCGGCGGCAGATCGAGGGGCGCGGCCGCCTGGGCCCGCTCGCGTTCAGCGAGTAGGGCATCCACGTCGGCGGCCCAACCGTGCCGGTCGTCGAAATCGTCGACCGCGGCGGTGAGCGCTTGGGCGACCAGGGCCGCACCCCGGTCTACGTCACCGCGGCGGGATCCGGCCGGATCGGTGGGCCATGAACATTCGACGACGTTGTCCCGCAATGGGTTGACGGCGCTCTCGGGTGGCGCGGGTGCCCACTGCTCGATCTCGCCGCAGGGATCACCGTCATCGGCAGCGCGCTCGATGATGTCGCGCATCTCGATCAGGAAGTCGGACGGCCCCGCAGGCTTCGCGGCCGTCGTCCCCCAGTGGTACCCCGACAACAGCAGGGTGTCCTCGGCACGGGTGAGGGCCACGTAGAGCAGACGGCGTTCCTCGTCGGTGCGCCGCTGGTCGAGCAGGGCCTTGTGCGCGGTGATCTTGTCCGCCAACACCTTTCGGTCGTTGACATCGGAGGTGTCGAGCACTGGAACGCCATGTTCGGACAGCTCGGCGCGGTCGCCGCGCAGCAGCGGCGGCAGGTCCCCCGCGTCGGTCAGCCAGGTGCGCTGCGACGCAGTGGACGGGAACACGCGGGCAACCAGGTGCGGCACCGCGACAACCTGCCACTCCAACCCCTTGGCCGCGTGCACCGTCAGGATCTGCACGCGGTCCGAGGACACCGTCACCTGCGCCGGTGCCAGCCCGTTCTCCACCTCCGCGGCGGCGGTCAGATACGCCAGCAGTCCGACGATGGGTGCCGACGTCTCGAAGTCGCCGGCCGGCCGGGCGGCGTACCCCGCGACCACGTCGGCGAACGCATCGAGATGCTCGGTGCCGCGCCAGCCCTCGGAGACCCCACTGGCCGCGCGGGTTTCGGCGTCGATCCCCAGAACGCGGCGCACTTCGGCGACCAGATCCGGCAGCGGCTGATGCAGGTGCGCGCGCAGCTGGCTCAGTTCGGCGGCCAGGGCCAGCAGCCGGCGATGCCCTTCGGGTGAATAGCGGTCGGCCGGGCCAGGATCACTGATCGCGTCGGCCAGGCAGGCCTGGTCGGCGTCGGGGGCGACGTGCGCGACGGCCAGCTCGGCGGGCGACCCGGACGTCCGTGCCGCATCGGGCGCATCCAGCTCCGAGGCGCGGCGCCACAGCGCGGCCAGGTCGGCCGCCCCGAACCGCCACCGCGCGCTGGTGAGTACCCGCATCGCGGCGACGCCGGCAGTCGGCTCGGCGACCAGACGCAACATGGCAACGACGTCGGCGACCTCGGGGATGGCCAACAGCCCGGCCAGCCCGACCACCTCGACGGGTACCCCCCGCGCGTTCAACGCCTCCGCGATGGGCGCGGCGTCGGCGTTACGGCGCACCAGTACCGCGGCCGTCGGGACCGGTTCGCCCGCCGCGACGGCGCCGTGGTACCGGCGAGCGAGGTGATCGGCAACCCAATCACGTTCGGCAACAACATCTTCCAACAAGGCGCACTGGATGGTCCCCGGCTCGGCGCCCGGCCGCGGCAGTAGCTCGCGCACGCTCACCGAACGACGACGGGCCTCGGCAGAGACCTCATTGGCCAGCTTCAGCGCCCGCGGCGGGTTACGCCAACTGGTCCGCAGTTCCAGGGTCGGGGCCGGCGAACCGTCCGACAGACGGAAGTCGGTGGTGAACCGGGGCAGGTTGGTCGCCGACGCGCCGCGCCAGCCGTAGATCGACTGGATCGGATCCCCGACCGCCGTCAGCGCCAGACTGTCGTCGGCACCGCCGCCGAACAGCGACGACAGCGCCACCCGCTGGGCATGCCCGGTGTCCTGGTATTCGTCGAGCAGGACAACGCGATACCGCTCTCGGAGCTGCGCGCCGACCTGAGGGAAACGCTCGGCCAAGCGCGCCGCTGCGGACATCTGGGAGCCGAAGTCCATCACCTGCGCATCCCGTATCCGCTGATGCACCGCGTCGATCAGCGGCACCAGTTCAGCCCGCTCGGTCTGGGTCGCCAGCAGATTCAGCAGCCACTGCGTGGGGCCGCCCCGCTGACCCGGACCCCCGGGGAGCGTCAGGATGAGCCGTTCCAGCTCCTGATGGGTGTCCCGCACGGCATCGGTGTCGACGAGATGCTCGGACAGCTGGCCGGCCAGGCGCAGCACCATCTGGGTGATAACGGCCGGGGACTTGTCGGTCCGCAGCTGCCCCGGAAAATCGGACACGACCCGAAAAGCCAACTGCCACATCTCGGTTTCGGTGACCAGCCGCGTGGCCGGTTCGATGGGCAACAGCAGCCCGTATTCGCGCAGCAAGGTGCCGGCGAAGGCGTGATAAGTGCTGACGGTGGCGTGTTCGTCGGCCAGCGAGACGCCGGGCAGCAGACCCGAGCCGGCCAGGCGCGCCAGCCGGGTGCGCACGCGGCGCAACAACTGTCCGGCGGCCTTGCGCGTGAAGGTCAGGCCCAGCACCTGCGACGGAGTGGCGTAGCCGTTGGCCACCAGCCACACCACGCGCGCGGCCATGGTCTCGGTTTTCCCGGCGCCGGCACCGGCGATCACCACCAATGGTCCCGGCGGGGCGGCGATGACCGCGGCCTGCTCGTCGGTGGGTGCGAACAGCCCGAGCGCCTCGGCAAGATCGGTGGGGCTGTACGTCACGGGCATCCCCCCTTCGTACCTTGCGCCGGGCACATGGCCCGCACCGGGCAGGTGGCGCACCCGGCGCCGACCCGCGCGACGAAGTTCGGCCCTGCCGTCGCAGTGGCGGCATCGGTGACCCGCTGCCGCCACTGCGCCTGCGCCGTCTCCCCCATCGGATCCTGTTCGCGCTCGGTGGCGCCGGTCTTGGCAGGTTTCGCCGGATACACCAGCCGCCCCCCGCCCGGCTGATCACCTTGCGGCACAACACCTTCGGCGATCGCCAGCTGATACAGCGCGAGCTGTGCGTGCTGCTGAGCGTCGGCCTTGGTGGCCGGGCTCTTGCCGGTCTTGACGTCGACCACCACGAGGCGGCCGTCGCGGTCACGTTCGAGCCGGTCGATGCGTCCCTTCACCTGCACCCGCGGACCCGCCTCGATGATCGTGCCCGCGACCTCGAGTTCGGTACCGACCTCGGTGAGCTCGCCGCGGCTCTCCTGCCGCCACGTGGTGAACGTGGCCAGCATCTCGCGGTACCGCTCCAGCTCGTTGTCTGCATACCAGTTCGAATCGAAAGGCAGTTGCTGCCAGACTTTTTCGAGTTCGCCCCGCAGCTGGGCCTCACTGCGACCGGAATCGGCGACCAGGGCGTGCACCAGGGAGCCCAGGGCCGAACGCAGGTCGCGGCCATCACTGCCGCCGTGGCGTTCGAGCATCCAGCGCAGTGGGCAGTCGGTCAGGGTCTGCACCGTCGACGGCGAGACCGTCACGACGTGGTCGTCGCCGGACCACAGCGGCTCGACAGTGGAGAGTTCCGTGCTGCCATACCAGTGCGCCGGGTCGGCACCCGGAATGCCGGCCTCGGCCAGCCGGGCCAATTGCGCCGCGGCACAAAGCCGGTCGGTCTCCTCGACGGCACCGTCCGGGGCGCACACCACCGACCGCAACCGGCCGACCAGCGCCGCCGGGGACAAGACCGCGGGCGCATGCACCGGCAGCTCGTCGGCGTCGGGTGCGGTGCCGCCGGCCAGTGCCGCCAGCTCCTCGAAGAAAGTCGACGGCAGCAGCGCCTCGTCGCCGTTGTCACTGTCGACGGCCGTCACCAGCACCCGGTTGCGGGCCCGTCCCAGTGCGGCGACCAGCAGCCGCCGTTCCTCGGCCAGCAGCGGCGCGGTGGCCGACATGCCACGGACGTCACCCACCCCGTCGACGATGTCGAGCAGCTGCTGGGTCCCCAGCACGCCCCCGCGCGGAACTGTGTTGGGCCACAGCCCTTCCTGTAGGCCTGCGATGACCACGAAATCCCATTCCCGGCCCAGGGCGGCATGCGCACTGAGGACCGCCACCTCGTCGGCCTCGGCGCGCTCGGGCGTCGAACCCGACCAGGACAGGGCACGGACGTGGTCGATCAAGCCGGCGAGAGACGCGGCCGCGGTGCGGGCCACGTACTGGTCGGCGATGTCGAACAGTACGGTGACGGCGTCCAGGTCGGCGCCTGCCGCGATCCCGCCGGAACCCGGGCGGCCGGCCGCGGACTGCCATCTGCGGGACAACCCACTGGTGTGCCAGGCCTGCCACAGCACGAACCGTGGGTCCTGGCCCGCGGTCGCCGATCGGCGCGCCGCGTCGAGGACCGCGCGGACCCGTCGCACCGGACGCGCCAGCTGATCAGACAGCGGGAGCTTGCAGTCAGGGCTCACGGCCTCGACGAGCAGCTCGCCGAACTCACGTCCGCTGCCGTCTGCGCGGCGCAGTGCGCGCCGCAACTGGCGCAGCGACACCGGGTCGACCCGGCCGATGGGACCCGTCACCAGCGCCAGCGCGCGGTCGCCGGTCACCTCATCGGCGACACAGTCGAGCACCGTGAGCAGTGCGCCCACCGCCGGATGCTGGGCCGGCGGCGCGGTATGGGCTTGCTGCTGCACCGGGACCCCGGCCGCGGTCAGGGCCCGGGCCAGCGCGGTGCCGGCCCGCGGCACCGACCGCACGATGACGGCCATCTGTGACCACGGCACGCCGTCGACCAGATGGGCGCGGCGCAAGGCATCGGCGATCAATGCGGACTCGGCGTGCGGCGAACCCGCGACGCGCACCGCGAGCGAGCCGAGCTCATCCGACGTCGCCGAGGTCAGCGCGCGGGACGCGTCCACGCCGGGGAGGCGCCGCGCCACGGCGGCGACCGCGCCCGCCACGGCGGGCGCGCACCGATGCGACTCGGTAAGGACCACCTGCGGCTGATCCTCGGGGCCGTACAGCAACGTCGGCTCGGCACCGCGGTAACCGAACACCGTCTGGCTCGGGTCGCCGCCGATGACCGTCAGCTGGGCGCCGGCGGCCAGCACCCGCACCAGTAGGGCGGCCTGCGGATCGAGGTGCTGCGCATCGTCGACGAGCAGCAGCTTGATGCGGGAGCGTTCGGCGTCCAGCAAGGCGGGATCGACGGCGAAGGCCTCGAGCGCGGCGCCGACCAGCTCAGCCGCGCCCAGCGCCGGCACTGTCGCCTGCGGGGCTGCCATGCCGACGGCGCTGCGCAACAACATCACCTGCTCGTAGACCTGTGCGAACCGGGCCGCGGCCACCCACTCCGGGCGACCGGCCTTGCGTCCGATGCGGCGCAGATCCGCGGCGTCGACGCCGCGTTCGGTGCAGCGCGCCAACAGGTCCCGCAGTTCGGTGGCGAACCCGGCAGTGGCCAATGCCGGGCGCAGGTGCAGCGGCCAGTCCACGCCGGCCTCGTCGCCGTCCTCGAGATCGCCGGCCAGGAGTTCGCGGATGATGCCGTCCTGCTCGGCGCTGGTGATCAGCCGCGGCGGCGGGTCACCGGCGCGCTGGGCCGCCTGGCGCAACACGGCGAATGCGTACGAGTGCAGCGTGCGAACAAGGGGCTCGCGGGTGACCTGGCCGGAATCACCGAGCAGTGCCGACGTGATGGCACCGCGGACCCGGCTGCCGAGCCGCGCCGAACCCGTGAGCAGGAGCACGGACTCCGGATCGGTCCCGGCCGCGATATGCGTTGCCGCCGTGCGGATCAGCAACTCGGTTTTCCCGGTTCCGGGGCCGCCCAGCACCCGCACCACACCGCGCTGGCCGGGCTCGGTCAGGGCATTAACCGAACCGGGTGCGGTGAGTGCGAAGTGCGGGGCGGCCATGGCAGGCATGCAACCACGGGGGTCCGACAAACACGGCCGACGACGGCGTTCCACCGTAATGTCTGGCAGCATCAACGGCGTGAGCTTGCAGGTGTACCGCTACGGACCGGCACGGCCGGCACAGATCCTCGCCCTGCACGGCCTGACCGGCCACGGCAGGCGATGGCAGACCTTGGCGGACGAGCATCTGCCCGAATACGCCGTGCTGGCACCGGACCTCCTGGGACACGGCCATTCCTCGTGGGCGGCGCCGTGGAACATCGACGAGAACGTCGCGGCCCTGGCCGCCCTGCTGCACGACGAGGCCGACGGTCCCGTGGTCGTGGTCGCGCACTCGTTCGGCGGCGCGATAGCGCTCAATCTCGCTGCCGCGCACCCGAATCTCGTGTCGGGCCTGGTGCTGCTGGACCCGGCCACCGGTTTGGACGGCAGCTGGATGAGCGAGATCGCCGACGCCATGCTCGGCTCGCCCGACTACCCGGACCGGCAGGAGGCCCACGCCGAGAAGGTGAACGGATCGTGGGGCGAGGTGTCGGTGAAGCACCCCGGGGAACTCGAACGCGACCTCGACGAGCACCTGGTCGCGCTGCCCGGTGGACGTGTCGGTTGGCGGATCAGCCTGCCCGCCATGATGTCCTACTGGAGTGAGCTGGCCCGCCCGATCGTGTTGCCACAGCCGGGCACACCCACGACGCTGGTCCTGGCGAAACGGACCCACCCGGCCTACGTCACCGGTGAGCTGGTGTCCGCCTTGCAGGCCCGCCTCGGCGCTGACTTCGTGCTGACCGAATTCGACTGCGACCACATGGTGCCGCACGCCATGCCCGCCGAAACCGCCGACGTGATCCGGCGTCACCTGGTCTGATCATGGCCGCTGTCACGGACGAACAGGTCGAGAACGTGCGGGACCTCGTCGCCTCGATACCGTCGGGCCGGGTGTCGACTTACGGCGACATCGCCGATGCCGCAGGACTTTCCAGCCCGCGGATCGTCGGCTGGATCATGCGTACGGATTCCTCTGATCTGCCCTGGCACCGGGTGATCCCCGCGTCGGGCCGGCCCGCGCCGCATCTCGCGACCCGGCAGTTGGAAGAGCTCCGCGCCGAAGGCGTGCTGGCGGTCGACGGCCGGGTTCCGCTGCGGGAGTATCGGCACGAGTTCTGATGGTGGAGACACTCACCCGACGGTGATGGCGTCCAGCCGTTCCTTGATGAACTCCGCGGAGACCACCGGCGCCAACCCGGACACCGCTCCGATGGGCGGCTGCAACGGAGTGATCAGTGCATCGTGGTTGGCTTCGTAGAAGTAGATCAGCGACACCAGGTCTTCTTCCGGTGCGTGGGGTTGCGGCGGCAGCACGCGATGCCGGCCGGAGGGCCAGCGTCGTCCGCTCCAATACTCCAGCAGGTCCCCGATATTCACCGTCAGCGCACCGGGTTCCCAGGGGGCGTCCGCCCAGCCCTCGGCGTCGGAATACACCTGCAGCCCGCCGGCGCCCGGCTCCCGGTCGAGCACGGTGACGGTGCCGAAGTCCGTGTGCGGGCCGATGCGGAACTGCCCGGGCTCGGGTTCACCCATCACGCTGACCGGTGGGTAGTGGTTGATGTTCATCGTCCAGGTCGGCCGATCTGCCAGCACGGCAAAAGGATTCGCCGACAACCCCAGCGCGTGTGCGAACAGGGCCAGCAGATCGTCGGACAGCCGGCGCATCTGGGCGGTGTATTCATTGACCAACGCCTGCAATGCGGGCACCTCGGCGGGCCAGACGTTGGGGGCGAACCAGATTCGATCCACCTCCGGCTCCCCCGTCGAGGTTTCCGCGCCCAGACTGAAACTCTCTTTGAGATCGGGTGGCGTCTCGGTGCCCTCGGCGTAACCGTTGGCCTCGGCGCCCGGGCCGATCCAGCCGTGCCCGCCCACCGGCACCGAATACCGCCGCTTCACCTCGTCGGGCAACATGAAGAACTCCCGGCTGGCCGCGCGGACCGCGGCCGTCAGTCCCTGATCCACCCCGTGGCCGGTGACCACGATGAAACCGGCGCGCTGCAGACCCGCGTCGACTTCGGCGGCCACCGCATCAGCCTCGGTTCCGCCGGCATACCAGCGGGAGATGTCCACTGTCGCAATGGCACTCATTCGCCGATGTCCTCCGCCCACAATTCTGGACGGGTTCGGATGAACTCGTCCATCATCGCCACGCACCGGTCGTCGTCCAACAGCGTGACCGTCACACCATGTTCGGCCAGCCAGTCGTGGCCACCGTAGAACGTGCGGGCCTCCCCGATCACCACCGCGCCGATGCCGAACTGCCGTACCAACCCGCTGCAATACCAGCACGGCGAGAGCGTCGTGACCATGATCGTCGAGCCGTAGCCGCGCTGACGTCCGGCCGCGCGGAACGCGTCGGTCTCGGCGTGCACCGACGGGTCACCGCTCTGCACCCGGCGGTTGTGGCCGGCGCCCAGGAGTTCACCATCCGCACGAAACAATGCCGCACCGATCGGAATACCACCTTCGGCCAACCCTTTTCGCGCTTCGGCGACCGCAACGTCGAGCATCTGCTCAGGGGTCACGCGGACGCGCATTCCGCGGCGATTTTCGACCGACACAGCACCAGGTACGCGGCACCGGCGATGAGAAAGCCGACGAAGAAGGTGATATCGCCGAGTTTCGGCACCGCCCGGGCGATAAAGCCGACGAACTTTTCCTGGTTGGAGAACAACAGCACCGACAGGCCCAAGCCCAGCGCGAAGGACAACAGCCCCGGCCAGTTCGTGTACGAGCGGTCGTAGAGATACCCGGCGATCTGTTGTCCGCGGCGCAGATACTGATCGGCGAAAACCACACCCAGCCACGGTCCGATCCAGTAGGCGATCACCAGCAGGAACGCCTCATAGCTGTGCGCGGCATCGGGCAACGCCCACCACGCGATGAGGAAACCGGCCACGCCGAAGAATACGGTCACCAGCGCCCGCGCGATGTGCGGCGGTAACGTTATGCCGATGGTCACGAAAGCCATTGCCCCAGAATAGATATTGAGCGCATTGGCGGCGATCGCACCGATCGCGATGGCCAGCAGGGTCGCCTTGGCCAGCCACGGCCCAAGCTCGGCGGTGAACGACCCGGTCGGATTGCCCAGGCTCGCCGCGCCGAACGTCGTCGATGCGGCCCCGACGATCTCGAGCGCCACACACGAGACGAACAACCCGGTGGAGGCGAAGAACCCCGTCGCGAAAGTGGAGACCGCCGACGGCAGATAGCGGGTGTAGTCCGCGGCGTACGGGGTCCAGCCGGCGGCGTAGCCGAACGCGGTGCCGACGGTGAGCAGGAAGCCCCCGAGCCCGCCAACCCCGCCCGACGGCGCCGGCGCACCCAGGTCTGCATGCGCGAAAATTCCCACCGCGGCCGCGCCGAAGACGATGACGAGCGCCGGGAACGACCACCGCTCGAACGCCTGCACCAGATTGTGGCCGAAGAACGCGAACGCGGTCTGCAACACCACGATGATGATCAGGCCGACCAGTGGTCCGAAGCCGAACAGAGTGGACAAGGCAAACGCACCGCTGACACTGTTGGTGGCGAACCAGCCGACGCCCGCGGTGATCGACATCAACGTCGCAGGCAGAGCGTTTCCCTTGAACCCGAACGCCATTCGCCCCAGCACCATCTGCGGCACGCCGTGCAGCGGTCCACGCGCGGACAGGAAATAATGCGCGATGGCACCCAGCCCGGTACCGATGATGATCCCGGCGACCGCCTGCCAGAAGCTCATGCCGAACGCGAGGACGGCCAGCATGCCGACGAACACGGTCGCGAATTCCATGTTGGGTGACGTCCACGTCCAGAACAGCTGGCTCGGCTTGCCGTGCCGGTCCGCCTCGGCGATGAACTCGTTGCCGCCGGGTTCGACCGCAGCGATCCGGTCTTTGTAGGTTCCGTCAGTGGTGGGCTCAACAGCCGTCATGCAGGGTAACTTTCCCACCGAACGGCGCACGCTGCCATTCGAACGCCGGTACGCCGGCTACAGCACCAGACGGACCAAGGCTGCGGTGCGGGCCAGACCCGGGAAGGCCGCCGCGGTCGACCGGGGGTGCAGCGCATGCACCGCGAGCCGGAAGATCAAGGCGCGCAACAGCATCTGTGGCCACTCCGGCAGCGATGCCCAGCGCTCGATGAGACCGTCGTCGGCTTCACCCCACGACAGCGCGTCGACGACGACCACACCGGCGGCCCACGACGCCGGCCGCCAGTACGGCGTGATGTCGGTGATGCCCGGCGCGGCGGTGCCGGCGAACAACACGGTGCCGTAGAGGTCGCCGTGGACGAGCTGGCTCGGGTTGCGGGTCGGCTTGCGCAGCGACGCAAGCTGATTGATCAGTTCGACCGAACGGCGACCGTCGGTCGTACCCGGCACCACGCGGGCACCCGGCGGCAACGACTGCAGCGGCCGGTCTTCCCAGGCAGCCCGGTCGGCGGCGATGAACACGTCGACATCGCTCCATGGCACCGCGGGGGGCTGCGTCAGGAACCGCGGACGCTCGAGCTTGGCGGTCGCCTCGTGCAGCCGCACTGCCGCCGAGACGATCTCGTCGTGCCGCGGTTCGGGGGTACCGGTGACGAACGTGTCGGCGCGCCAGCCGGCGACGACGTAGCGACCGTCGGTCGCGCGCACCGGGCGGGCCAGCCGGACGCCGTCAACGAACAGCGTCTCGCGCACCTTGGCCGACCACGAGGCCCGGGCGTTGTCGGCGACCATGGACAGCACGACCTCGCCACAGCGCCAGCCGCCCTCCCAGCTCGAGCCGAGCGGCACCGGCCGGAGACCGGTCAGGCCGAACGCCGTGAGCACATGTTCGGGAGGACGGTCGACGGTCACCCGATCAGACTAAGGTGTGCCCGGCCGTACCTGACGTCAGTACATGACCATGTCGGGTTCGAGTTGCCTGGCCCAGGCCACGATTCCGCCCTGCAGGTGCAACGCGTCGGCGAACCCGGCCTGCTTGAGGGCGAGCAGGGCCTCGGCCGACCGGATCCCGGTCTTGCAGTACAGCACCGCAATTCGGTCCTGTGGCACGCGGGCCAGCCCGGCCCCGGTGTCGAGCGTCGACTTGGGGATCAGTTCGGCGCCCTCGATGTGGTTGATGGCCCACTCCGCGGGTTCCCGCACGTCGATCAGTGCGATGGGCTTGCCGGAATCGAGCATGTCCCGCAGCTCCAGCGGGGTCACGGTCGCGTCCGCCGCTGCCGCAGCGGCGTCCTCCGAAACCACGCCGCAGAACGCGTCGTAGTCGATGAGCTCGGTGATCTTCGGCGTCGCCGGATCCTTGCGAATCGCGATGGTGCGATAGGTCATGTCCAGGGCGTCGTAGATCATCAGCCGGCCGAGCAGAGAATCCCCGATACCGGTGATCAGCTTGATGGCCTCGGTGCTCATCACCGAGGCGACCGAGGCGCACAGGATCCCCAGCACCCCGCCCTCGGCGCACGACGGCACGGTGCCGGGGGCCGGTGGCTCCGGGTAGAGGTCGCGGTAGTTCAGCCCGCGCCCGTCGGGGGCGTCCTCCCAGAACACCGACACCTGGCCGGCGAAGCGGTAGATCGAGCCCCAGACGTACGGCTTGTGGGCCAGCGCTGCGGCGTCGTTGACCAGGTACCGGGTGGCGAAGTTGTCGGTGCCGTCGAGGATCAGGTCGTACTGCTCGAAGAGCGGCACCGCGTTGTCGGTGTCGAGCCGGAACTCGTGCAGATGGACGGTGACCAGCGGGTTGATCTCCAGGATCGACTCGCGGGCACTCTGCGCCTTGGACTGGCCGATGTCGGACTGGCCGTGGATGATCTGGCGCTGCAGGTTCGATTCGTCGACGACGTCGAACTCGACGATGCCGATGGTGCCGACGCCGGCCGCCGCGAGATACAGCAGTGTCGGGGAACCCAGTCCCCCGGCACCGATCACGAGCACCCGGGCGTTCTTCAGCCGCTTCTGCCCGTCGACCCCGAGGTCCGGGATGATCAGGTGGCGGCTGTACCGCGCCACCTCGTCACGGGTGAGTTCGGCCGCCGGCTGCACCAGCGGCGGCAACGGGGTCGCCATGCCTTCAACAGTAGTGAGCCGCTTCGTCGGACATTTCGGGGCC
>Ga0265327_10002976_pt1 | contig 16848 bp, 13 predicted proteins | sample 41621metaG_FD_202089 | JGI IMG/M metagenome (GOLD analysis project Ga0265327, IMG submission 202089) | Rhizosphere microbial communities from Carex aquatilis grown in University of Washington, Seatle, WA, United States - 4-16-21 metaG | ecosystem: Host-associated > Plants > Roots > Rhizosphere... | reverse complement strand
GTGGAAACGGTCCACACCGCGAAAGGCGCTCGCACCCACGCCGTCGATGCTGGCACGGGTCGCGTCTTCCTCGGCTCCGCCCAATACGTTTCGGCGCCGTTACCGGCCTCCGGCCAGCCGCGCGCCCGGCCTACCCTTGAACCCGGCTCGTTTCGCGTGCTGGTCCTTAAGCCCTAACTTCCGGGCGGCCGGCTTCCGCAGTGAATCACACCGCCGCCTGGATCCTGCGCCTTTGTGCGTTCTGGCTGATTGGCTCGGTCGCGTCGGCTCGAGCCCAGGGTGGCCCGCCCCTGCTCACCGACGACCCGGGCACACCCGATTACCAGCATTGGGAAATCAATTTCGCTTGGGTCACCCAACATTCGCGGGACGGCAGCCGAAGCACTGACCTGCCTCTGCTGGACATCAACTACGGCGCGACTGAGCGCCTTCAGATCAAATACGAAGTCCCGTGGCTGGTTGCCAATGAACCCGGCCAGGCAAGCCGGGCCGGACTGGGTAATTCCAGTTTTGGGCTGAAGTGGCGCTTCTTCGACGACGCAGAGGCGGGTGGGGTTGCGATTTCCACTTTTCCGCAGCTGGAATTTAACAATCCCACCTCGTCCCGTCGCCGCGGCCTGGTGGACAGCGGGAGCTCGTTGCTGCTTCCTGTCGAAGTTCAGGGCAAACTTGGCGACCTCGAATGGAATGCGGAGCTGGGCCACAGTTTCGCCGCGCAGGGCGACGACACGTGGATTTACGGCCTGGCGCTAGGGCGGCAATTTAACCCGCGGCTCGAGCTCATGGTCGAGTTGCACGGCGAGGGACATTTTTCGCGAACGGAGGATGAGTTGGTGGCAAATGCCGGCGCGCGGGTGAAACTCACCCCGCACGAAACGCTACTGGTTTCCGCCGGGCGAAGCGTGAACAACCAGCACGGCACGGAGCTGACGTTCATCGGCTACTTGGGTCTGCAGACTACGTTTTGAGCCGGCCGGGCGCAGGCTTGCGCGGCGCCGGGCCCTCTGGCTTGTTCGGGCGCCTCGATGTCCGACCCCGCCATCCCCGCACATGCACCGCTTGTCGACGCGGGCCGCTCGCTTCGCCTGACGCTTGCCGCCGCGTTTCTGGGCTGGATGTTTGACGGACTTGAAATGGGCCTCTTTCCGCTCGTGGCGCGGCCGGCGCTGCTGCAGATGCAGGGCGGCGCAGTCAACGACGCCTTCGTCGGTCACTGGATGGGCATCATCACCGCCGCCTTTCTCCTCGGCGCCGCGGTGGGCGGCCTCGCGTTCGGCTGGCTCGGCGACCGCGTGGGCCGGGTGCGCGCGCTGAGCCTCAGCGTGCTCACCTACTCGATTTTCACCGGGCTCGCCTACTTTGCGCAGACGCCGGAATACCTCGCCGTTACGCGCTTCTGCGCCGCGCTCGGCATGGGCGGCGAATGGTCGCTCGGCGTCGCGCTTGTGATGGAAGTCTGGCCGGAAAATTCGCGGCCCATGCTCTCCGGCATCATCGGCGCGGCGGCCAACGTCGGTTTCGCCCTCATCGCCATCATCGGGCTCTTCTTCTCGGTTACGGTGCATTCCTGGCGCTGGGTGGTGCTGGTGGGCGCGTTGCCGGCCTTGCTGACGTTTTTCATCCGGCAGTTCGTGCCCGAGTCAGAGAAATGGCGGCATGCCGCCGAGGGCGCGCCCGCGAAGCCCGTGAGGGAAATCTTCGCGCCCGGGCTCCGACGCGTGACGCTGCTGGCCACGGCGCTCACGGCCATCGTGCTCATCGGCACGTGGGGCACCGTGCAATGGATCCCGCTCTGGGCCGACCAGCTCACGGGCGGCACGCAGCCCCAAGCCAAGGCCTGGACCGGCCTGGTCGCCGGACTCGGCGCCATCTCGGGTTGTCTGGCCGGCGCATGGGCTGGCGGGCGATTTGGCCGACGTTTCACCTATTTCGGCATGTGCCTCGGATCGCTGGTGAGCTGCGCCGTGCTGTTCCGCGGCGGCATCGGCTACGGCGCGGGGTTTTTGCTACTGACCTTCATCGTCGGGGCAATGACGGCATCCTTCTTTGGTTGGCTCCCGCTTTACCTGCCGGAACTGTTTCCCACGCGGGTGCGCGCGACGGCGCAAGGTCTCGCCTACAACGCCGGCCGCGTCCTCGCGGCCGCGGGTGCGCTGCAAATGGGTGCGCTCATGCGCCAGTTCAACGGCAGCTATGCCCAAGCCGGCGCGGTCATCACGCTGGTGTATGCGATCGGGCTGGGCTTAATCTGGCTCGCCCCGGAAACCAAGGGGCGTGTCCTGCCGGATTGAACCCAATTTGGAGGGCATGACCCCGCCCCCTCGCCATGAAGAAAAACACCCTGCTCTCCCCCACCGAAGCCGCCACCTGCTCCCTGCTGGCGCCGGTCGAAAATGTCGATCACGGCATCGTCAGCCGCGCGGTGCTCACCACGCCGGGCCTGCGCGTCACGCTCTTTCACTTCGCCCCCGGCCAGGAACTGTCCGAGCACACCAGCAAGGCCCGCGCGCTGATCCAAGCGCTCGCCGGCACCTGCGTCTTCACCGTCGGCACCACCGTGCACACGCTCAAACCCGGCGACCTGCTGCATTTGCCGCCCGGCGCCCCGCATGCGATGACCGCCCCGGAGGGCTGCAGCATGCTGCTTACGCAGGTGACTGAGGCCGCAGCCTGAGCGTCAGGGAAATATCCGCTGCGAGGCCCAACTGGCGCCCGTCCACGTGAACACCACTCGTTCGTGGAGCCGGAACGGCTTTTCGTGCCAGAATTCGATGCTCTCGGGCGCGAGGCGGAAGCCGGACCAGTGCGGCGGGCGCGGAATCTTGCCCACCCCGAAGCGCAGCGCCTCCGCGGCGCAGTTCTTCTCCAACTCAAACCGGTCCGCCATCGGACGCGACTGGTGCGAGGCCCACGCGCCGAGCTGGCTGAGTCGCGCGCGCGAGGCGAAATATGCGTCGGCCTCGGCGTCGCTCACGGGCTTGACGGGACCCGTGACCCGCACCTGCCGCTTGATCTGGTTCCAGTAAAAGCACAGCGCCGCCCGCGGCCGGGCCGCGAGTTCGTGCGCCTTCGGGCTCTCCAGGTTGGTGTAGAATACGAAGCCGCGCTCATCGACGCCCTTGAGCAGCAGCATGCGCACGTTCGGTGCGCCGGAGGCGTCCGCCGTCGCCACGGCCATCGCCGTCGGCTCCGGCACCCCGCCTTTCTCGGCCTCCGCAAACCAGGCGCGAAACTGCGCGATCGGATCCTCGCCGGTGGAAGTGGGCGTGCTCATGGCGGGATCATGGCGCAAATCCGCGCCCGAGGGAAGCGTGGGTTAGGGCAGCTCGCACGCGCCGCCCGCGCAGGCGACCACGTCCTTGAGTTTCGTCTCGTCCGTGTGCTCCACGAGCGCCGTGTAGTTCACCGGCACGTATTTCAGGCGGTTCCATTTTGCCACGTCGTCCTCCGTGGCCACGGCCTCGCGCGGGGCCTGCGGATAGTGCTTGTCGCCCTCGTAGCCGAGCAGCGCCACGCCGGTGAAATGCTCGCGGTGCTCCCAGATGAACTCCCCCACTTGGTCCCACTCACCCGGCTTGACCGTGCAGGTGTTGGACACGTTGTGGTGCAGCCCCGGCGAACGGTTGTGCTCCGCCTCGCCGCCCAGCACCCAGTGCTGCTGGACCAGCTGCACGGCCTGCAGGAACTCCACGGCGCCCACCTCGTCGCGCAGGATGGCGTGCGGCGGCGCCTCGACCGCGAACGTGATGACGTCGTCCGTATCGGGCCGGTAGACCGAGGCCTCCGTCAGCTGCGGGTTGCTCTGCTTGAAATGCCGGTAGATCGGGTCGTGCCGGCTTGCCTGCACGCGGCGGAAATAATGCCGCGCGTGGTGCGGATGGATGCCGGAAGCCGCCCCGAGCAGCAGCGACGCCGTGCCCTCGGGTTTCACACACGTGACGCGCGTTGCCGGCCGGATGCCGAGCGCGCGAGCGACGATCTGGTTGGCCGCCCGGCACAGGCGGGCACCGCGCTCGAGGACATCGGGATTGAACAGGATCTCCGGGTTGTCCATGAAGCCGCAGATCGAGACGCCCAGCAGTGCGTCGCGCTCGTTGAGGTAACGCGTGACGGGCCCGAGGTAAGCGATGTCGGTGTAGGCCGCCTGCAGCGTGCCGATGACGGCCGCATGGATGCACGCGACGAGGAAATCATCCGCGGTCTGCAGCACCGCGCCGTTGATCGTGCTGAGATTGCACATCTGCCAGCCGCTGAGCCGCGTCTCGGGTCCCAGCGGGCCCTCGTAGCCGAGGGCGCGCAGGCGCGCGGTTTCGACCTCGTCCAACGGTCCCTCGATGACGGGATGCAGCCCGATCTCGCAGCAGGGGTTGCACCCGTAGTCGGGATGGTCGGCAAAATAGAAGCCGGGCTCGCCGAATTCCTTCTGCGCCGCGAACAGCCGGCGGAACAGCGCGTCGTCCGGCCGCGAGCGCGGCAGCACGGCGGAGTTGTTCGACGCCGAGCGCTGCGGGTTCTTCTCGAACCAGTTGCCCGTCTTGGCGCCCATCATCTCCTCGTCGTCCGGGGAAAACAGGCAGATCGTCGCCGAGCGGCGGATGCCGCCGCTGAGCACGGAGCGCGCCGCATACATGCAGACGTCGTAAACCTCGATGGGGCGGAGCCGGCGGCCGGACGCGCCGGCGAGGACGCCCTCGATGTCCAGCAAAGCCTGCTTGAGCGGGAGGTGGCCAGGAGCCTTGCCGCCGGACGTCACCAGCGCGCGGCCGCGCGGGCGGACTTGGGAGAAATTGAACTCGGCCTTGAAGTGCTCGTAGTGACTCAGGATCAGCACGTGGAGCGCGCCGGCCCAGCCCTCGATCGTGTCGCCGACCGTGTGGTGCACAACGACGAGATCCATCTCCTCGCCGCGGACAGGCAGCACGGGCAACCGGTCGGTGTGGTGCCGCTGCACGGAAAAACCGCAACCGGTGCCGGCAAGCAGGAGGAACAGGTATTCGCGGAAAAACTCGAGGCGATCCACCGGGCTGAACGCGCAATTGAACAGCCGGGCGTGATTGCGGAGGATGGCCTCGCCGCCGAACTGCAGTGAGCGCATCGACGGCAGCACGCGCTTCTGGCCCACCGCGCCATACGCGCGGTGAATCGCGTCGCCCAGCGTGCCGCCCGTCAGCCATTCGGACAGCAGCCGGCGGTCCGAGGGCCGCGCCGGCGAATCGTCGCCGGGAGGAGGCAGGCGCTGCGCGAGCAACGGGTGAAAATGCTCGAGGTGCATCTCGAGCACGCGGCGCGCGGCCTCGACGAACGTCTCGCGGCGGCCCAGGTCGCGGCGGTAGCGGGCGTATTTGGCGCAGGCGATGTAGTCGCTCAGGCCGTTTTCGGGGTAGTGCGCGAGGCGGTGCTGTGCCTTGAGCCCGCGGTAAATGATGTAGGCGCGGGCCACCTCCCATTCGCCCTCGGCGGCGATCGCCTTCTCCACGTTGTCCTGGATCTGCTCGATCGTCGGATGCCGCCCCGAGCGATAGTAAAGCTCGAGCATCCGCGCGACGCGCGAGGTAATGAGCTGGACCTTGTGGAACGAGTCCGCGTCCAGGCCGAAGCAGGCCGCGAGGTCGTCGCGGTTGGGATTCGGCGCGGCGTCGTGCGTCACCTCGTAGTAGGCGAGCGCGACGGCGCGGGTGATCTTGCTGGCGTCCCACGGCACGGACGTGCCGTCACGTTTGAGGACGCAGCGGTCAGCGGGGGCGATGGCCGGGGTGGAGGTGGCGCGGGGGTTGAGTCGGGCGAGAAGGGAGGAAGTTGCGGAGGTCATGCGGAAAGGAGCGGCGAGCATAGTCGGCTCGCCCCAACGCCGCTAACCATTCCTTGCTAAAGGATGGAAATCATTGCGCATAATTTGTGACGCGCCGCGCGAAATCAGTTTCGCCCGCTCAGCGCAGCAATGCCGGCCGTGCTCCGTGAGAACCTGGGCGCGTCACGAGACCGTTGCTACGAGCGTGGCGAGTGGTTCAGCGTCCGCTCGCTCACGCTCGCAGCTACGAAGCTCCCGCCCGAGGTCACACGATTGAACCAAATCACGCTCGCGCGGGCCGGGACGGGCAGCCATGCTACCGGGTTCATGTCTGAAGATCCGTCCCTTTCCTCCCCGCCCGAAGCCCCGTGGCACGCGGGCCTGCGCGCCGCGCGCGCCAATCTGCTGCCTGGCTTCCTCCTGCAGGCCGTCGCCCTGGCCCTGGTGCTGGCCTATTACTGGCACCCGCCGACGCGCGCATTGTTCGAGCAGCTGATCACGCTGCGCCAGCGGACCGGGATGCTCTTTTCCATCGTGGCCACGTCGCTCTGCGGCGGGGTGTTGCCATTTATCTACATGCGGTCACAGCCGGAGACAGGTTCCCGCTTCACGTGGGCCAGCGGACTGTTCTTCACCCTCTTCTGGGCTTACAAGGGCGTCGAGGTGGACCTCTGGCAGCGCGCCCTCGCCCATTTCATCGGGAATGATACCCGCGTCACCACCGTCGCACTCAAGGTGTTCATGGACCAGATCGTCTACTGCCCAATCTGGGCCGTCGTCGTCACCGTCATCGCCTACAACTGGCAGAGCGCCGGCTTCCGGTGGGCGCCGCTGGTGGCGGATTTCCGGGCGGGCCACTGGTATCAGCGGCAGATCCTGCCCGCGTTGGTCGCCAACCTCGGACTTTGGGTGCCGCTCACCGTCCTCATCTTCGCCCTGCCGTTGCCGCTGCAACTTCCGCTGTTCGATCTCGCGCTGGTGTTTTACACGCTTTTGATTGCGCATATCACGCGCCGGAAGATCTAAATTATCTTCGCCGCGTCCGGGGGGTGGACTGAACCGTAGGATTTCGGGGAATCTTTGCCTTCCCGCCGGCCTCCCACATACTTCCACCACCCATGAAGCTGCCCCGTTTCATCCTGCGCTGGCCGAGCAGACTCCTTGGCGCCTGCGCCCTCTCCCTGACGGCCGCGCTGCCGTCCGCCCAAGCCGTCGAGAGCCACGTGCATGCGTCGCTCGTTGCCGCCGACGCCTCGATCCAACCCGGCAAGCCCTTCACCGTCGCGTTGCGCTTCCAACACGACCCGCACTGGCACACCTACTGGTCGAATCCCGGCACCGGCCTGCCGACGTCACTCGCCTGGCATCTGCCGCCCGGATTCACCGCCGGCGAAATCCAGTGGCCGGCGCCCAAGCTGCTCATCGACAACTCCGGCGGCATCATCGGCAACGGTTACGAGGGCGACCTCTTCCTCCCCGTCACGATCACCCCGCCCGCCGACCTCAAACCCGGCACCACCGTCGAGCTCTCCGCCGACGCTGACTGGCTCATGTGCGAGGAAATCTGCGTGCCCGGCAAGGCCACGGTGAAACTCTCGCTGCCGGTGTCCGCCGCCGCGCCCCAGCCCGACTCTACGTGGGGCGCAAAGATCCGCGCCACGCTCAGCGGACTGCCGCGCGGCGATGCCGAGTGGCAGGTCACGGCCTCGCGCGATGCAAAGAACGTCACCCTCGGCGTGAAATTCGCCGGCGTCGTCGCCGGCAAGCGCGCGTGGCCGTCGAAGCTGCACTTTTTCTCGGACGACGGCCTCGTGGCCTTCGACCAGCCACAGCTCGTCGTCGAAAAGGACTACGTCGGCCGCTACGTGCTCACTCTGCCCATTTCCCCCGACGGCCCCAAGGATGCGGCGAAGCTCCTTGGCGTGCTCACGTCTGACACCGGCTGGCTCGCGGACGGCTCGCTTCGCGGCCTCCGCGTCGAAGTTCAGTGGGGCGCCTCCAGCAGCCAGTCGTCAGCTGCCGAGGCGCCACGCTTGGCCGCGACCAAAACCGGCGAGGGTGGCACTCCCATCGCTTCTCCGCCCCCCGCCAGTGGGCTGGGCGGCACCCTCCTCCTCGCCCTCGTCGGCGGCATGATTCTGAACCTCATGCCCTGCGTCTTTCCGGTGCTCGGCATCAAGATCCTCGGCTTCGTCAATCAGTCCGGCCACGAGCGCGGGAAGGTAATCGCGCACGGCCTGATGTTCGCCCTCGGCGTGTTGCTCTCGTTCTGGACGCTGGCCGCGGTCCTCGCCGTGCTCCGCGCCGGCGGCAGTCATCTGGGCTGGGGCTTCCAGCTGCAATCGCCCGTCTTCGTGTTCGTCCTCGCCGCCGCGATGCTCGTGTTCGGCATGAACATGAGCGGCGTGTTCGAAATCGGCCTTAGCGCCACGTCCGTCGGCGGCGAACTCCAGACGAAGTCCGGCCTCGCCGGCTCGTTCTTCACCGGCGTCCTCGCCACCGTCGTCGCCACGCCGTGCTCCGCGCCTTTCCTGGCCCCGGCGCTGGGTGCGGCGCTGGCGCTGTCCACGCTGGAATCGTTCGCCATCTTCACCGCGATCGCGATCGGCCTCTCGCTGCCGTATCTGCTGCTCTCCATCTTCCCTGCGGCCGTGAAACTGTTGCCGCGCCCCGGCGCGTGGATGGAGACGTTCAAGCAATTCATGGCCTTCCCGCTCTACGCCACCGTCGGCTACCTCGTGTGGGTCCTCGCCGGGCAGACGAGTGATGAAGGCCTGCAAAACGTCCTCTTCGGCCTCGTGCTCGTCGCCATGGGCATCTGGGTCTACGGCCGCTGGCATGCCCCCGGCGCGTCCGCCGGCCGCGCCCGGTTCGGTGTGATTGGCCTGCTGGTTTTGCTCGCCGCCGGCATGTGGCTGGGCTGGCCGCAGAGCGCCGCGGCCAAGGCCGCCGCCGCGCAGTCGTCCACCGCGCCCGAGGTGGTCTGGGACAAATGGAGTCCGGAGGCCGTGGCAAAGCTGCGCGGCGACAACCGGATCATCTACGTCGATTTCACCGCCCGCTGGTGCGCCACCTGCCAGGCCAACAAGAAACTCGTGTTCCACAACGACGAGGTCCTGAAGTATTTCCACGACCACCAGATCGCCACGTTGCGCGGTGACTGGACAAACCAGGACCCGGCCATCACCGCCGAGCTGGCGAAATACCAGCGCAGCGCCGTCCCGTTCAACGTGATCTGGCTGCCCGGCAAGGACGCGCCGATTCTCCTGCCCGAATTGCTCACCCCCGGCAAAGTGCTCGGCGCGCTGCAGGGGAAATAAGCCCGAGCGATGCCTTGGTTCTACATCACGTTCGGGACCGCAGTGCTCTTGTGCATCTTCTTCCTGAACATGCGGCGAACCTCCCGAAAGGATTCCAGCCGGGAGAAAATTGCCCAGACGATTGGCGATTTTATCGACGGCCGGGGTCAGCCCGATGACTGGGATGATTTCACCTCGATCCCGCTGAAAGACCCTGAACTCGACAAGATCAGGGAAGCCTGCGTCGAGGTCGGCTTCGCTTTTCCCGCCAAGAAGACGAATGCCTGGTGCAGCCAGGAAGGAATCGCGGAGTTACGAAAAATCCAAGCCCGCTGCCTCGTGCGGACCTAGTGCGTTCTCATTTTCGGGACATGCAAAACCCCGCCCGCCCGCATGCCTCAGGGCGCACAGGCGGCGGGGCCACAACAACACAGAGGTAACTTACTTCGCCGGGGCGGCAAATCCGCGGATTTGCTTCACGAGGGCGGCGATCTCGTCGGGCGAGAGCTTGTCGCTGAAGCCCTTCATCTTCTCCTTGCCGTTGTCCTTCACGCCCAGGGAGGTCGCCTTGGCGAGGTCGGCATCGGTGAACTTGGCGAGCGAGGCGGGATTCGAGTAATCCTTCAGCTTCATCTTCGTGCCGAGCTTGGTCTGGGCCTTGCCATCCGGGCCGTGACATTTGGCGCAGTGGGTATCCCAATTTTCTCCGGCGGTGGCCGCCAGGGCCGACGTCGCACCGAGCGCGAGGACGACAGTGAGTGAGGCAATCAGTTTATTCTTCATAATTTCCACGATGGGGTGGGTACCCCGAGGCTATCGGCGGGTCGGGAGGGATCAAGCCGCCCTCCTGCCCGCGATCCAAGTCGCAGGCGGTTGAATGCGTGGTATGAAAAATCCTGTCGAGGCCGCGGCGGTCGAAAGCCCTCGGCGGCGGGCGAAAATCCGCCGTTCAGGCTCGCCCCGCGCCCGGGCAACAATGGCTAGATCACCGACGCCATCATATCGAGGGGAACGAGCGGCTCGCCCCCGAGGCCTTCGGGATGCAGCGCGGCGTCCACCGCGGAGAGGAGTTCGTTTTGCGTGGCCGGCTTGTGGAGCAGCTTCACCCCGTTTCCCACCAGCGCGCTGACGAGCCCGTCGGACTCCTCAGCGCCCGTGAAGGCGATGATCGGCAGACCCGGCGCGAATTTCTGCAGCGCATGGCCCAGGGCGCGGCCGTTCATGATCGGCATGACGACATCCGAGATCACCAGCCGCACGTCGTGCCGGTGCTGGACGCAGAGCGAAAGCGCCTCGGCGCCGTCCGCCGCGAGGATCACCCGATAGTTGTTTGCCTCGAGGGTGAGCTTCGTGATTTCCTGCACGGAACGATCGTCGTCCGCGACGAGGATGAGTTCGCCTTGGCCCGGCTTGATGGCGATGGTGTCCGCCAGCGCGTCGGAGACCTGGTCGCTGCAGAGCGGCAGGTGAATGATGAACTTGCTGCCGCGGCCCATTTGGCTCTCGACCTCGATGAATCCATGATGGTTGCGCACGATCGTCGCCACCGTCGAAAGCCCGAGGCCTGTGCCCTTGCCCAGCTCCTTGGTGGTGAAAAACGGGTCGAACATCTTGGCGCGCACCTCGGCCGGGATGCCCGTGCCGGAGTCGCCGACCACGACGCGGACAAAGCGCCCGGGAGTCACGTCGGCGTGTTTCCCGGCCGTGGCCGCGTTGACCTGCACTTCCTCGACCTCGAGGCGCAGCTCACCGCCCTCGGGCATGGCGTCACGGGCGTTCACGCACAGATTGACGAGCACCTGGTGAAGCTGGGTTCCGTCGCCCTTCACCAGGCCCAGTTTGGGCGCGATATGCGACTGGACCTTGATCGTGCTCGGCAGGGTTTCCTGCATGAGCTTCGTCACCTCGGTGGCCAAATAGTCGATTGCCGTGGGCTCCATTTGGTTGGTGCCGCCGCGGACAAACATCAGGACCTGTCGGACCATGCTGGAACCGCGCCAGGCGGAGGCCTTGATGATCTCCACCATGCGGGCGCGCTCGGTTTCCCCATCCTTCATGATCAGGTCCGAGGCGAGGAGGATGGGCGCGAAGACGTTGTTCAGGTCATGGGCGATGCCGCTCGCCAGCGAACCAACGCTTTCCAGGCGCTGCGTGCGCAGCAACTGCTCGGCGTGGCGCTTGCGCTCCGTGATGTCGGTGTTGACGACCAGGATCGTCATGGGCCGCCCGTCGTCATCCCGGACGAGGGACCAGCGCGATTCGACGATGAGATCCTCGCCCGTGTGGCGCAGGTGGTGCAATTCTCCGGTCCATTCACCCTCGGCCAGCGTGGCGCGTTTCGCCTGGGCCGCCGTCTCGTTGCCGTCCTCGCCCAGCAGGGCGGGCGCACAGCGTCCGTTCGCCTCGGCGGCGGTAATGCCATACAGGCGCTCCGCGCTGGGGTTCCAATAGCTGATGATCCCGTTCAGGTCACAGACGTAGATCGCGTCGCGGGCCTTCGCCAGCAGGTCGGCCTGCTCTCGCGCCTGCAGCTCCGCCCGCTTGCGGATGTCCACCTCGTGGCGCAGGAGATCGTTGACGAAGGTCAGTTCCTTCGTCCGCTCGACCACGCGGGACTCGAGCTGGTCGCGCGCCGCCTGCAACTCGACCTGCAGGGAGTGGTTGAGCAGCGCCATTTCGATAGCGATCTGCAGTTCACGCTCCTTGAACGGCTTCAGCACGTAACTCGACGGCCGTGAAGTCTTCGAGCGCGTGACGGTCAGTGCGTCGGAATTCGCCGTGAGGAAAATGACCGGTAGGTTGCAGTTCCGACGGATGATCTCCGCGGCAGCAATGCCGTCCATCTCACCTCGCAGGCAGATGTCCATCAGCACGAGGTCGGGTTTGACCTCGGCGACTTTCTGGACCGCTTCCTCGCCCGTCGTTGCCATCCCACACACTTCGTAGCCCAGCCGCGGGAGGCGGCGGCTTAAATCGAGGGCGATGAGGCTCTCGTCTTCGACAATAACAATACGGGCATTGGATTTCATGAGGAAAGGGCGTGGACCGGCTGCGGAGTGATTTCCTGCAGCTCAAGGTGAAAACGGGTGCCGGAACCGGGGCGGGAATCCACCGTGATGGTGCCCCGCAACTGCTGCACCAAGGTGTAGACGAGCTGCATGCCGAGCGACTCGGTCTGTGCGAGGTCGACGCCGTGGGGAATGCCCCGGCCGTCATCCTCGACCGTCAGCTCGAGCCGGCCGTGGGGGAGTTGGCGCAGCGCGACGGTGAGCGTGCCCGGCCCGCCATTTGGGAAGCCGTGCTTGAACGCGTTCGCGACCAGCTCGTTGATGATCAGGCCGCAGGGAATCGCGGTGTCGACACCCAGGCTCACGTTCTCCGCCACCAGCACGAATTCGATCCGCTGGGCCGCAGCGCTGAACGTGCCGATAATGTTGGCCGTCAGCTCGCGAAGATAGTCGGCAAAGTCGATGTGTGCGAGGTCCGCGGACTGGTAGAGCTTCTCGTGTACCAACGCCATGGCGGTGATGCGGTTCTGGGTGTCGTTGATGATCGGGCGCGCCTGCTCGTCGGGCAGAAAATCGAGCTGGAGGTTCAGCAGGCTCGAGACCACCTGCATGTTGTTCTTCACGCGATGGTGGACCTCCTTTAGCAGGGCGTCTTTCTCCTGCAGTGAAGAGCTCAAGGCATCCTGGGCCCGGACGCGCTCGACCAGCTCCACGCGGAGGCGCTCGTTCGTGTCGGTCAGGGCGTTGCGGGCATGCAGGAGGCCGGCGCGGGCGCCCTCAAGTCCGCCGGCGGCGCGGCCGATGCCTTCTTGGAGGGAATTGAAGTTCCGGGCCATGTCGCCGACTTCATCGCGGGAGTTGAGGACGATGGGCGTAAGCTCAAAATGGGCCTTGGCCGAATCGAGGTCGCCGGCGGCGAGGGCGCGCATCGCGCGTTCGAAATCAGCCAACGTGCCCGAAATCAGGCGGTTGGCCGCGCTCGAAACCTGCACCGCGGAATGCGCAATCATGCCCGGCAGGATCAGTCCCACGCAGACCGTCAGCAGCGCCACCACGACGAAGATGTCCTCCAGCGCCGCGATCAGCGCGGTGTTCTGGTGGGCGATCGAGTTGACGGCGATGAGGTAGCCGATCGCGTCGAGGGACAACACGACCAGCATGGCGCCGGTAAGCTTGAGGTGCAGCGTCTGCGCCACGCCCGGCAGGCCGGCCTTGCGGCGATCCGAGAATTTTCTCCACGCATAGGCGACGGATCCGGAGTAAGCGAAGGCGAAGCCGATGATCACCGTCAGCAGGCCGAACTGCTCGAACCCGAGCACGACGGTCATCCCCCAGACCGCCGCGGCCCCCAGCCCGAGCATGATGGTCCCGCGCGGTGCGCGATAGGGCCTCGCCATCTCGGGATGATGCCGGCGGAGCAGCCAGACCGCCACGTTCGGCATCGCGATGCCGATGAGGTAGGTCAGATTGGCCGCCGCGATCAGCCACACCGGGTCGCCGATCAGAAGGAAAATGATGGCCATGCCCGCCGTGACCAGCGTGGCCGCCCACGGCGCGTCGGTGCGCGAGCGTAGCGAAAGGAACTCAGGCAACAGGCCGTCCTCGGACAATTGGGACAGCGTGCGGGACGCGCCCGCCAGCGGCGCAATCGTGCCGTGGAACATGTTCATCATCATGAACCAGATCGCCGCGCCCTTGGCCGCGCTGCCGAGGACCGGGGCAAAAGTCGGGCCCAGCACCAGCGCGAGATCCTGCCCCAGCGGCTCAGGCCCCAGCGTGCCCAGCCAGATTACCGGCAGGATCACGAAATAGAGCGTGGCCATCCCCGCACTGGCGAACATCGCGCGCGGAACATTCTTGGCGGGATTGATCGTCTCGCCGACGTGGCAGGCCGCCTGCTCAAATGCCGGCGCAGCAAACCCAACCAAATACAGACCCGCCATCACGCTCGTGACGGCGCCAAACCAGCCGGCAAACGGCAACGTGAGATGAAAGGTGAACGCCTGCTGCCAATGCACGTCGCCGTGCGCGATCGGGATGAAGGCGGACATGAACGCCAGCGCGGCGGAAATCGTGGCGATGGGCATCGCCAGCCGCATGACCCATTTGACGCCGCAGAGGCTGACGATGGTGAAGGCCGCCACGATGCCTGACGCCAGCGCGGGCACCGAGATCCACGGCAGATACCACTGCTGGATCGCGGACGCCGAAAGCAGCGCCGTCAGCCCGCAGGTCGGGACCCAGCCCCACCAGTAGCAAACACCCGTGAGATTCGCCAAAATCGGGCTGAGCGGGCGGAATGCTTCCGCGCAGGTCGCGGCAATGCCGCCGACGCGATTGGGATACATCAAAATCAGCTCGGTCCAACCCGGCGTCGCCGCCCAGCTGAGCAACAGGCCGATGATGAGCAGCAATACCGCCGCGCTGCCCTGGCCGGGGATCGCACCCTGCCCGACAAACAATGCGCCGATCAGGAAAAGGCTCTGATTGATCCCACCCATGGCCACGCAAGTCGTGCCGAACCAGCCAACGGTGCGGGGGTGGACGCGCAGCGGGGCACGCTGGGGATCTCGTTCGGGCTGCGGGGAGTGGGTCGTCAGGGAAACCATGGCGGCGGAGCGGGGGATAGGAGTGGGATTTGTGGCCGCCATGTTACCGGAACCCGTCGCCGCGCGGTACTCACAAAGACCTCACAATTAGCGTCGCGCACCCAACGGGGGCGTCCAGTCTCGGGGAGACTGCATGGCTTCCACCCCGAAGATCTGGATCGTCGATGATTCCCCCGAAATTCGCTTCGTGTTTCGTCGCACCCTGATGGATGGCGGCTACGAAGTGTTCGAATGGGGCAACGGCTTTGACGCGCTGGAGCAACTGCGCGACGGCTCGCCCGACCTGATCATCCTCGACGTGAGCATGCCGCAGATGGATGGCTGGAAAACACTGCGCGAACTCCGACAGCGGGGTTATGCGCAGCCGGTGCTGATGATCACGGCGGTGAATGACGTGGACTCGCGCGTGCGCGGGCTCGACAACGGCGCCGACGACTACGTGGGCAAACCCTGCGACGGCCATGAATTGCTCGCCCGCGTCGGCGCGCTGCTGCGGCGCGCGCCGCCCGCCTCCACCGTCAACGGCCGGATCCTGCAGTTGGGAGACGCGCGCATCGATTTGGCGGCCCGCACGGCGACCAAGGCAAAGAAGGACCTCAAGTTGACCCGCACGGATTATCTCCTGCTCACCTTGCTGAACGAGCACCGGGGCACGCCGGTGTCGCGCGACCTCATTCTTCAGCGCGTCTGGGAAGGCCAGGCGGGCGGGTCGCATGCCTTCGACACCCACATCTGGCGCCTGCGGCGGAAACTGGGCGACAACAGCGAGGACCCCCGGTGGATTCGCAACGTGCCGGGCATCGGGTATGTCCTGGAGGCCGGCGATTGAACCATGGGCGGCGTCCCCCGTGAGTCCGCCCGGCTCGCTTGAACCCTGGTTTTTTTTCGTGCGTCCGCGCTTCTGCCGCCCTCCGCTTGCGCAGTGAAAAATCCGGATCACGCGCGCGCCGTCGGCCAGCTGCTCATGGCGGCCCTGCTGTGGAGCCTCGCCGGCGTGCTGATCAAGGGCCTGGCGTGGCCCGCCCTCGCAGTCGCGGGCGGGCGCGGGCTCATTGCGGCGCTCTTCCTCCTCGCCACGACCCGCGGGCTCAATTTCACGTGGTCACGCGTCCAGCTCGGCGGCGCGGTGGCCTATGCGGCATGCACGGTCACCTTCGTCATCGCCAACAAGCTCACGACCGCCGCCAACGCGATTCTCCTCCAATACACGGCGCCGGTCTGGGTCGCATTGCTGGGCGCGTGGCTGCTCCATGAGCGTCCCGCCAGGGCCGATTGGTGGGCCATGGTCGTGGCCCTCGGCGGCATGGGGCTCTTTTTCGCCGACGAACTCCGCTGGATCAGCGTGATCGGCAACCTCGTCGGCGTCCTCAGCGGCGTGTGCTTCGCGTTCCTCGTGATCCTGCTGCGCATGCAAAAGGACAGCTCCGCCGTCGAATCGATCATCCTCGGCAACTTCCTCGCCTTCGCAATCGGCCTGCCTGCCATTGCCACCGCCCCCGCCCTGCCCACCCGCGGTTGGATCGGGCTGCTCGCGCTCGGCGTGGTGCAGCTCGGCCTCTCGTATCGGTTCTACGCCAAGGCCATCAAACACGTGACCGCACTCGAGGCCGTGATCATCCCGGTGATCGAGCCCATCTTCAATCCGCTCTGGGTGCTGTTTTTCTTTGGCGAACGCCCCGGCCCACTCGCCCTCGCCGGCGGGATCCTCGTGCTCGGCGCCGTCACCGCTCGCGCCCTGGCCGCCATCAGGGCGCCGGCGCCGCGCTGACGTGCGTTTCCTTTGGTCGGGATGGTTTTCACCGCGAAGAACGCAAAGCGCGCGAAGACAAAAGCCGGAAACAGCTGGCGCTGTATCACAATCCTTGCTCTTCGCGCCCTTCGCGATCTTTGCGGTGAATTTTCCGGCCGATCGCAGGCTATCTTTCCTGCGGCCAGAACTGGATCAGGGCGTTGGCGCCGAGGATCAGGCCGCCACCCACCAGCAGCGTCAGCGACAGCGGTTGGTTGGCGTAGTCGATGCCGACCCAGCGCGAGAACAGCGCGGGCAGGCCCACTTCGCTGAGCGCCGCCACGACCGGCGAGAAGCTGTAGAGCAGCGCCGCTTCCGTCGTCGGGATGAAGCGCTGCCAATGGTTCATCACCAC
>Ga0265327_10002974_pt1 | contig 16860 bp, 13 predicted proteins | sample 41621metaG_FD_202089 | JGI IMG/M metagenome (GOLD analysis project Ga0265327, IMG submission 202089) | Rhizosphere microbial communities from Carex aquatilis grown in University of Washington, Seatle, WA, United States - 4-16-21 metaG | ecosystem: Host-associated > Plants > Roots > Rhizosphere... | reverse complement strand
CATTTGATGTGGTAAATTCATTGTCTGTTCCATTTCCTTCATTAACAAAATTTGTTCCTCCTAAAGTATCTGAAAACAATTGCCAATTTCCTAATTGATCTCTCAAAAGTTTTATTCTAACCATATTATTTGACTTGGAAACTGTTGATGGTCGACCACCAATAACCCTTTTAAAAGTTGTTCCTTTTTGCTTGTAAAGTGTAATTGAATCCGTGCTTCCCGTAACACCACCAAATTGAATAAAATATCCATTCAATGAACCTTTTAAATTTTGCTGATCTGATACAACATAAAATCGGCAAAAGTTTTGTGCGCTAGGGCTAAGATTAAATCTTACCCAACATTGCCATTCGGCACTATCAATAACATTGCTTGCCGTGCTGATATACATATCTTTTGATGTGCCTTTGGTTCCTTTGCTTTGGAGTTGAAAAGCAGAGTTAACTTGAAATAGAGAATCATCTCCGACCCAAGTCGGATTGGTAGAGAAATTTCCATCAGAAAAATGTTCGATTACTTGTGCATGCGCAACAAAAAAAGACATACTGAGTACGAGGTTGAGTAGTTGTTTCATGATGTAAAAATAAAAAAATCATGAAATTAAAAAAATGAGAAAAAAATAAATGAAGAGAAAATTTCGGAAAAGATCTTTCCGAAACCTAACAAATTATTAATTCATTCGAAACGGAGCGATGAGTTTGAATTCGGGAATCTTCACTTCGAATAATTTTCCGTCAAATTGCCTTTCCATTAAATAAGTTCCAAACATCTTTCCGATATCCGACCGAATGGCACAACCAGAAATATATTGATGCGATTCACCGGGCTCTAGTTGTGGCTGAATACCAACTACACCATCACCTTCTACCTCTGTTTTGTCGTTTAACGAATCAATAATATACCAATGCCTTTTAAGCAATTTAATGGTATGCTCACTGTGATTTTCGATGGTAATTCGATATGCAAAAGTATAGTCACTATCAGGCATCTGCATACGCGGTTGTTGGTATGAAGTTTCTACCGTAATTTTTATATCGTTGGTTATAGCTGTTGGCATCTTGTTATTTTACAATTTACGAAATAATTCATTGTTTGGTTTTATACAAACGTAAAAAGTAAATCAAATGTTATTAAATTCTTTTGTGTCTAAAAAAATCTAATTTATGATAAAATAGTAATTGAAAGGTTTAAGAAAATGCTATCGCCCTCCTCCTAGTTCTTGGAACTTTTGCCGACAATAATTTTCTTCAGCTTGTTTACCAAGTTTCTGATAAGTTTCAGCTAATGCATAATACGCATTAGCCATCTTAGGGTTCATTGTGAGTGCGCCATTTAATGCTTGCTCTGCCTTGTTATAGCTTCCGGTATTGAGGTAAGCAATACCCAAATTATAATAGATCTCTGGAAGGTTGCCATTGTTTTTTATTGCAGCTTCTAAATAAGGAATTGCACCTGCATAATTATTCTGTGAAAACTCACATACAGAAGCATAGTAATATGCTTCTGTGTAATTGCGTTTAAAATCTGTTGCCTTTTTGAAAAAAGTTAACGCTTTGGCATATTCTTTTTTGTTCATATAAATCATTCCTTTACCACTCCATGCAGTATAATTTTCAGGAAAAATTTCGATTGCTTTATTAAAATACTTTTCGGCTGTATCTAGTGATCCTCTATTCAAATAAGCCTGCCCTAACATTCTTGTTGCCTCTTCATCTTTAGGATCATAATTTACCGCTTTTGTGAAAAAATAAATGGCTGAGTCTAGATTATGAGCATCATTGTATTTGTATCCATCAGGCATAAAATAATTCTCACGTTTAACAACAGCTGCAAGAGGAACATTATCTGCCTTAATAATATAAACCGTACCTTTTGGAGGAAATGAGCCATTGAGTAATTCATTCTTGGAATAAGTACGAGTGGTTAAAATCATGTAATCCCAGCGTGGCTTTTGCTCTTCATACTCTCGTACCCACTGGTACTCTAAATTCGGATTTAACTTTTTAGTGTAATAAGATGCTGTAAGAGGTTCATTATTTATTGCAACCATTAACTTTTTATTTGGTTCTTGTTTTGCAATCCATTCTGCCGCTGCACGACAAGAATTCGAATAATAATCCGTTTCATAACTTCCGTAAGCGCCATTTATTCCTCCTACCAATTCATTGAAATAAACATATTCGTTTGGATGATTTTTGATGACCCAAGTTGTTGGCATAATAAATAGAGCAACTAAAGTAATTAGTGAAACGGAACGAACAAGTTTATTGTGATGTCCAATCAAGAACTCAAATGAAATGGCTGATAGCGCTATCCACGATGGAAGAATAAATAAATAATGTCTCCATCCGTTGTAATGATTAATATGTGAAAGTTCTGCATAAGCAATAGGAAACACAATCATAAATATGAGCATCAACACAAACCCGATATTCATTTTCTTTTTCATTAACATCAAAAATGGAAATGGAATTAAAAATCCAAGCAATAAATATAACGGATTTCCTATCGATAAAAATTTGACCACATAATACCAAGGAGCCTGCGTGAGCATGTATAAACGCTTGCCTTCAAATAACTCCACGTTGTTGGTGTAAAATGAGTTATCTGATGCCTTTTTAAATGCAAGAAATGGATTTTTAAAAGGATTATGCAATGCATATGGCCAAAGTAAAATTCCTAAAATGTAGCCTACCACTGCAACTATCAAAAATATTTTAAGATAAGGAACAAGGAGCTTAAGAGCTTTCACAGTTTTGTCTCTATTCAATAATAGCCAATCTATTCCCAAAAACATTCCGAAATAGGCAATGATCAAAAATGCTCCTACACGTGATCCGATGCCGATGCCAATGCCAATACCAAGCCAAATCAAATGAGCAAGTTTTGGTTTAGGAAGTGCTTTTAATATCTTGATGATGAAATACATCGAAACTGCAAAACCAGTAGCAAAAGGAATATCCGTAGGGTTGTTCATAGAATTTCCCAACCAACCAGGATTAAAAAAAGTAAATAATATAGCTATAATACCTGCTCTCCAACCAGCTATTTCCTTTGCTGCTAAAGCAATAAAAATTAAACCGAGTAATCCATATAATGATATGACCACATGCCTTGTTTCAAATTCAGGAAGATCAAATGTTTTATAAATAATTGCTGCAACAATATTGCATTGCTCGCCATAAAATCGATAGGCCTGGCGAATATAATCAGCATTGCCAACAGGCTCGGCTATTGCAGCACTATCATCACCCATTGATGCAATATAATTCACTGCGATATGAGAATAATCGTTATGTTGTTTTTCATCCCATGTCATTCCAAAATCTTTACTTAGATAAGGCATGGCAAATGACGCAAGTAAAATAAGTGTGAAAAAAGTAAATCGATAAATCGGATTATTTCCGTTAACAAAAGAAACTTTTCCTGACAATTTTATTTCGTTCAACGAACCTGAAATAAAATATCTCCAACGTAATAAGAATGCTGTAACTGGCATCAGCAAAATATTTGTGAAACCTTTTGAAGATGTTTTTTTATCTGTATTCACAGCAAATTCATTCATTGAAATTCCATTGCAAACTGCAAGGTGAAGAATCTCCAAATGGGTTTGTGCTACTGCAAGAGTCGTTTCAAAAAAAGTTGATGCTATTTCTGTTTTCGCTACAAAAATTCCTGAAGCCGAATCACGAAGATTGATAGGTGTCCAAAAACGAACTGCCGAATTATATAATTTCAACCATCGCTTTTGAGAGACCTGATTTTTGTTAATTGATGCTTTTAAATTATTGGAACCAACTAAAATTTCATCGTCCTTAATATTCTTTTTATGCGATGAGACTGAAGTAATCAGATTTCCTAAATTGATATGCTCAATATTCTCAACTATCAGGCTATACTTGCCTGTAGCGGCATTTAATCCTAGTGCATAAGCATTGCCAAGAGAGATTTTTTTATCTGCCTTGATCAGTATTGCTCTTCCTTTTGACTTTGATTCAGTAAATGATTTGTCTCCTTCAATCTTTGAAAATGATTGATCTGTAGAAGCATTATCAATGAGTATACATTCAATATCGCTTTTGGATTTATTAATGAAAGAAAATAAGTTTTCATAGGAAGCAAAATTCTTTTCAATATTTTGAATTGAAAGAATGATCGAAATTCTTGATTCGCTTTTAATTGTTTTTTCCATTATTAAATTTTTTCGAAAACAAATAGATTATTTAATCCAAACTGAAAGATTTCTTTATGCAGTAATTTAAAATCTGTTGAACTAAAAATCGTTAAAGTATCTTTTGGTTTAAAACCGTAATGCTCGTGAATAGCCATTCCATCAATAATTCTAAGCGTTGTTAATACATCTAAAATAAAATCAACTTGTGGTGAAGGAACTGTAATAACCACCCTTCCCCCTTTGTTTAAAAACTTTGCACAATCGCTGGCAAGTTGAATTTGCTTATCTGCTGGAATATGTTCTAAAACTGCAAGCATTGTAATCACATCATATTTAATTCCTTCGGGACATACCTCAGGAAAATACCCGGGAATGAGTGTGTAATTATTTTTATTAATGATGCCAGGAAGTGATGGGTCTATACCTACACCTTTCTTCATCAACCCTTGAAATTGTTCAAACATTACACCATCATGACTCCCGATATCTAAAACTGTATCGTTTTGTTTAACAAATTTTCGCGCTTTTGAAATACGCACATTTTGTAAATAGATGTCAATTTTTTTCATGTCGTTTATTTTTTAGTTACCCCTAGCACGCTCAGAAAAAAACTAGAAAGGATGATCTGCAATCCGATAATGATACATACTACTGAAGGAACGACCACTCGAAGAATAGAAGAGTAATCTAAGTGTCCGAAATCAACTTGATCCCATAAATATAAAGAGTAAACAGAACCTCCAAAACCAATAAGTGTTACAAGTATTCCAATAACCAAACCTGATTCAAGGTTTACATATTTATACATTTTTTGAAGAGATTTATTCTCCGGTAAAAAGCCAACTTGAATGGCATATGTTCTTGTAAATATAGCAAAGTTAATTGCCTGAAAGCCACTTATAATTAAAGCTGCTGCATACAATAATGTATTCGTGTCAAAATAAATATTAAACAATAAGACAGGTCCTTTGATGATTGAAATCATCATGAATAGACCGACTAACATCATTAAAATTCCTGGAATCAAAAACAACCATTTTGGGCTGTATACTAACAAAAATCTGAGATGTCTCCACCCGTCTCTCCAAGTGCGGAGATGAGGGGGGCGTGAGCGGCCATCAGGGGAGAGAGTTGTAGGAACTTCAGCGATTTTTAATTTAAAAATTGTAGCTTTTACTACCATTTCACTTGCAAACTCCATTCCTGTAGTTTGAAGATTGAGCAATGAAACGATATCCTGGCGAAAACCACGAAGTCCACAATGAAAATCTCCTGCCTTGCTGTTAAAAAATAATCTTCCAATAAATGACAGAACAGGGTTACCAAGGTAGCGATGTAAAAAAGGCATTGCTCCTTTTGCCACTCCGCCTTTAAATCTATTTCCCATTACAAGATCATATCCTTCACGTAACTTTTCAACGAAAAAATTCAGATTGCTGAAATCATAACTATCATCCGAATCGCCCATGATCACATACTTTCCATAAGAAGCTTCAATTGCACCCATTAATGCGCTTCCATAGCCTTTACGAGGAATATCTATCACTCTTGCTCCGCATGAAATAGCAATTTGCTGGCTTCCGTCTGTACTTCCATTATCACCAATCACAACTTCGCCATTAATATTATTTTCTTTGATATATTTCATGGCTTTGTCGATACATAGCTTAAGAGTTTCAGCCTCATTCAAACATGGCATCACAATGCTTAATTCAATATTTCCCGGATTCTGTAAATTCATTTTAAATAGGATAACATGCGAAAATATAAAAATATTTATACCATGCACTATTTATCAGGTAGTTTTAGATGAATATCTAAAGAAGGTAAAATTGACAAGAGAAAGATTGATTTCTAAAGAAAAAGAAATTCTTATTAATTGATTAATTTTTCGGTGATAGAATTGAGTTTATTATCTGTAAAACTACCGGAGGTCTGGTAGATAATATTTCCCTCCGAATCGAGGACAAAAAATAATGGCTCATCCGTATTTTTTAAGTTTAGTGAATTCATAAACTCACTTACATTTTGTTCGGAGAGCATAAAATTATCGTACAATTTTTTATTGACATTTTTTTTTGTTCGCTCTCTTATTTCACTTGTTGCGAGTTTTGCAATTCCATGAACCATTCCAACAAAACAAACATTTACATCATACATCCTTCCTCCCATTAAACCACCCATTCCATCAGCAATTAATGTGTTATATAATGGGGTATTCCATTCTCTCAAAGACTTTTCTGCTTTGGCACTCATAGCAATTGCAATAACAGATTTTTTCCCTTTTACATCATCAGGAATGGCAACTTTTTTTCCATTTAATGTTTCACAATTCAATGATGGAAATTTTGAAACTCCGGCTGAAATAAAAATTAAACCAATAATAATTAGGAAGATTTTTTTCATGAGAAGAATAATAAAAAGGAACAATCCTTTTCAAGATCATTCCTTTAAAATTAAAAATAATATTACCGCTTATAAATTGATTAATGCTTTGTAGGCATCAACTTTTAACAAACCGTCTACTTCTGATTTGTTAGCAATTGTAGATTTGATCATCCAACCATCACCATAAGGATCAGAATTTACCAATTCAGGATTAGTGTCCAATTTTGGATTTACTTCAGTTACATCTCCCGTTAAAGGAATAAACAAGTCAGAAACTGTTTTTACAGCTTCAACTGTGCCAAACACATCATGTTGCTTGATGCTTTTGCCTTTACTAGCAATATCAACATAAACGATATCGCCTAATTCGTGTTGTGCAAAATCAGTGATACCGATGTATGCAGTGTCACCCTCAACTCTAACCCATTCGTGGTCTTTTGTGTAAAGAAGATTTTCAGGAAAATTCATATTCAATTTTATTTTTAAAAACAGTCGCAAAATAAACTTTCTGATGATGAAAAAAAATGAATAATGTTTTCTGTTTATCTTGCGCACATGGTTGGTAAACTTTATATCGTTCCCACTCCCATTGGCAACCTCGAAGATATTACGCTTCGTGCACTTCGCACGCTTAAAGAAGTTGATTATATTTTGGCAGAAGATACTCGTCAAAGCATTAAATTATTAAATCATTACCAAATTGAAAAAAAGTTGATTGCCTATCATATGCATAACGAACACCGAGAATTGCAGCGGTTTGTAAATATGCTGAACAATGGGGAAAATCTGGCTTTAGTAAGCGATGCAGGAACTCCTGCTATTTCCGATCCAGGATTTTTGTTGGTAAGAGAGTGTTTACGAAACGGCATTGCTGTTGAATGTTTACCAGGAGCAACAGCTTTTGTACCAGCTTTAGTTAAATCTGGTTTGCCTGCCGATAGTTTTTGTTTCGAAGGTTTTTTGCCGGAGAAAAAAGGGCGTCAAACGATGCTCAAAAAATTATGTGAAGAGGAACGAACGATTATTTTTTATGAATCTCCGCATCGATTATTAAAAACATTAGAACAATTAAAAGAATATTTTGGTGCGGATCGGCAAGCTTCTGTTTCGCGTGAACTGACAAAAATGTTTGAAGAAACTGTAAATGGAACACTCACCGAACTTGCAGCGCATTTTACATTAAAGCCTGTTAAAGGTGAAATTGTGGTGATAATTGGTGGGAAAAGAAAAGTTAAATCACAAGTAGATACATCAGAGTAAATTTCCCAACGTTTGCATTTTCTTTTCTGTTTCTTCCCATTCGTTTTCGGCAATTGAATCAGCTGTTATGCCTGCGCCTGCGTATAAAATCGCTTCATCTTTCATCAATTCCATACAACGAAGGTTGACAAATAGTTGTGTGGCATCCCTATCAATAATTCCTGCAAAACCACTATAGAAACGTCTTTCAAACCCCTCGTATTCTTTTAAAAATTCAGATGACTCTAGTTTTGGTAACCCGCAAACTGCAGGTGTTGGATTTAACTCTTTTAAAAATTGTGAAAAATCTTTTTCAATTGTTTCTTCTTTTATCTGCCAAGAAAAATTTGATTGTAAATGTCTTAAATTTCCAGCAGCAATGGTTTGAACATTTCCTTTTTTATAATCACTCTCTCCAATTTTTGAAAACACATTGGCAATAAAATCTTCAACGTGTTTTTGTTCTTCTCTCTCCTTTTTCGACCAATCTGATTTCGAATTTTTTTCTAATGTTCCGGCTAGAGCGACTGTTTGAAGTGTTCCGTTTTCAACTGTTAATAATTTCTCTGGAGTTGCACCAATCCAAGTTCCAGTATCAGGTGATGAATAAATATAAATAAATGCATTTGAATATTCATCGCACAGTTTTTGAAAATATTTTATCAAATCAAAATTTGATGGCAACTTTTTTTCTGTACATCGTGCAGCAACAATTTTTTTGAATTGTTTTTCATAAATCGAATCCACACTTTGATTTACAAAATTGATGTAATGCTCATGGTCAATATTTTGTGTTTGGTGTTTTGATGGATAATATATTGTTTGATTTGAAAATTGAGCAGCCTGATGCAAAAATCCAAATTGTCTTATATCAGATTTTGTTGAATTGATTAATCGGTCATCTTCATAATAAAGAGATTGCTTTAATACAAATGCCTCATCACCATTATTAAATGGGGAAAAAACAAAGCATCTGTTACTTCCTGTTATTACAGGCTCTAAAAATGGTTTATCAAAAGCTATATATGTTTTAACTGTTTGCTTTTTGGGTAACCTGCAAATAGCAAAAGCATAATTATTTGCAACTGCAGCAGCAAGAGTTTTTTTATAAAATGCTATGTTCAAAATTATACTTTGATAGGTTTAAAATTACGATTATCCTTTTGTATTTCAACAATTGATAAAGTGAGGCGACACACACAACAAAGCTTCTCTTCCTTATCCCGAATCAGAATTTCCCACACTTGTGTTGTTCGACCAAGATGAAAAGGCTTAGCTGTTGCGTATACAAATCCTTTAGAAGCTGAGCGAACATGATTTGCATTGATATCTAAACCAAGTGCAACATACTTATCTCTATCCAAACAAAGATTAGCGGCCACACTTCCTAATGTTTCAGCAAGCACACAATATGACCCTCCGTTCACTACACGCAATGCCTGAACTGTTCTCTCGTTTACCGGCATTTTCGCTTTCAAAAAATCTTCTCCCATTTCAATCACTTCAATTCCGATGAATGATGCAATAGTATTGTCGTTCCTTTTATTTATTGCCTCAAGTGTAACACTACTGTCAATTTTAAAAATACTCATTTAGCAATTTATTATTTTCTTGTGTGTTTAATTATTTTCAAATACAAATCTTCTCTATCAATTGGTTTTGTGAGAAAATCATTCATTCCTGACGCAAACACTTTCTCATTAGTTTCTGTCAAAGCATCCGCTGTTAAGGCAATAATAGGAATATCTTTTACTTTTGTTTGTAGTGAGCGAATAATACGAGTCGCTTCATATCCATTCATTATTGGCATTTGAAGGTCCATTAAAATAATGTCGAAATCTTTTTGTTGGACTTTCTCGATAGCTTCAATACCATCATTCACAATAGTAATGTTTGCATTCCATGTGCTTGCAATCTGCTTTACAACAAATTGATTTACTTTATTATCTTCAACAACTAATATATTCAACCCGTTTAAATTTCTTTCTTTTGCAGGAGTTGTCTTGTGATCTATCTTAATCGAAGTTGTCAATCCTTTGTAAGGAATTTCAGCAGTAAATTTTGACCCTTTATGTAATACACTTTCAACTGACACTTTTCCCTTTTGCATTTCAATCAGCTTTTTGGTGATTGCTAACCCTAAACCCGTTCCTCCAAAAGTTCTAGTTATCTCATTATTTGCTTGTGTAAATCTTTCAAAAATAGTATTCAGTTTATTTTCTGGGATGCCTATTCCTGTATCTTCAACCGAAAACTGGATTGAGTAAAGTTGTTGAGATAATTTATTAGATTTTACTATTATTCTAACCGATCCATTTGCTGTAAATTTTATTGCATTCCCTACTAGATTTACTAAAATTTGATTTAATCTGTATGGATCTCCTTTTATTAGCTTAGGAACATCTTTGTCAATTTCTAAAGTAAACTCAAGATTCTTACTTTCTGCTTTATGCTTAAAAATCTGAACAATTTCATTTAATATTTTAGTTAAATCAAAATTGATTTGTTCGAGACGAATTTTACCATCTTCAATCTTTGAGAAATCCAAAATATCATTAATCACAACCAATAAATTATTTACTGAACTATTTATTGTTGTAATGCATTCGGTTGTTTCGCTATCAAAATTTTTCTCTAAAAGCAAATCAGATAGACTCACAATTGCATTCATTGGGGTTCGAATTTCGTGACTCATATTTGATAGAAATTCTGATTTTACTTTTGACGCCTGAATAGCCTCATTTTTAGTGCGAATCAAATCAGCCTCAACTTTTTTCTCATGCGTAATATTTTCAGAAAAAATGGCTACTCCTGTAACATTTCCTAAATTGTCCTTAATCGGATTTGCAGCAATATTATGGAAGGAATCTTCTCCTAAAAATTTTGCTTCATATACATAAGTAAACTGTTCACCTGAAAGACATCTATCAAAAATATTTTTCATTAATATCTTATCTTCTTCTGAGCTATGAATCAAAGCAGATGTCCCAATTTTAATATCAATATCATATGCTCTTTTGAGCATGCTCTTATGAGCATTGTTGAAAGCTATATAATTGTATTCTCTGTCAATAGCAAAAATTGATTTATCTGTACTTTCAACAATCGCTGAAAGTTTTTCACTCGTTTCAGCAAGTGCATTTTCCATTCTCTTTCTTTCTGTAATTTCTCTTGAATTTAGTACAATACCATTAATTGAAGGTTCATTGATTAAATTATTTCCAATGGTTTCAAGATATTTCCAGCTGCCATCAGGAGACTTAAAACGGACTTGTATGGGATCCGATACACCACCTATTTCAATTCCTCTTTGAAACTCTGAAATTGCTGTTTGTAAATCATCCGGATGCAAAAATTCAAAAATATTTTTCCCAATTAGTTCCTGCGAATAACCAAAAAGCCTGAAAAATGACGGGCTCACATAAGTGATCGTTCCATCAATGGAAACAACAGTTGTAATATCTGATGAATACTGTACCAGTTTCCTAAAACGTTCTTCACTTTGTTTGAGATCTTGTTCAATTTTTTTACGTTCAGTAATATCTCGTGAGTTGATTACAATTCCTTTGATATTTGGTTCGTCTAACAAATTATTTCCTAAGGCTTCTACATATTTCCATGTTCCATCAGCTGCTTTAAAACGAAATTCGATGGGTTCCGAAACACCTTTTCTGGATAATGTTTTTTTAAATTCTCTTTGTGCTTGTTGTAAATCATCCGGGTGAAAGTATTTGAAAATACTCGTTCCTATTAAAGGTTTCTCGTATCCAAACTGTGTGTAAATAGAAAAATTATCATAAATAATATTTCCACTTTCATCCAACACAGTGATTACATCCATTGAATTCTGAAGTAATTTTCTGAATCGTTCTTCACTTTGTTTCAAGGTAGTTTCTGAGATTTTTATATTTGTAATATCTCTTACTACAGCTTGTGTACCAATGTATTCATCATTCTTAAATAATAATTGAACATTTTGGCCTATCCACAATTTCTCACCATTTTTTCCTTCAATTGGAAATTCTAAATAACTGAATGCTTTTTTTTGCTGAATCTGCTTGTAATAAAATAGTTTAACGCGTCTGATATGATCTGGTCTAATCAAATGCGTAAAATTTAGTCCAATTAATTCTTCAGGTTTGTATCCAATTTTATCAAATACTGCCTCATTTACATAAGTATAATTTCCGTCTTTATCAGTTGTGTAAAAAATGTCACGAGCCGCTTCGATCATTTTTCGGAAACGATTTTCGCTTTCAATTAATTTTGATTCAGCATTTTTACTTTCTGAAATATCTCGTACATACATAAAAACATGTGGGTCATGAGAGTCTGTATTTTCCAGATAAGATATTCTTGCCAAAAAATTATTCTGTGTTATTTCTGATATAAATTCAAATGAAAGAGATTTCTTTTGCTTTAGTACCTTGCTCACAATCTCCTTATACTTTTCAAGCAATGACAACCCAAAAAGCTCATCTATTCTTTTCCCAATAATTAATTCTCTAGGTTTAAGTAACAAACTTTCGTCTGAAACAAAAGCATTTACAATAGCATAATAACTATCAATCTCAAATGCTAATCCTTTTGATATAGCGATAATAGAGGTAAAATAATTATAGTAATTCTCTCTACTTTTAATATGTTCCTCTACTTTACTGATAAAATCTTTCATTTCATCAGTAATTGGTTTATCTCCCCATGAAGATTTTAATATTTTCTGTAATTGAGGATCCATCATTGTTTTGCTCACAAATTAAACAAAAAATCTATTTTTGGACGATAACAAAAAAATTAATGACTCAACAAGCTGAAAAGTTGCTTTATATCATTCGCCATGGCGAAACGGAATTTAACCGATTAAATATTGTTCAAGGAAGTGGTGTAGATACCAGCTTGAATGAAATAGGCATAGCACAAGCAAATAAATTTTACTCGTTTTATAAAGATATTCCATTTGATAAAATATATACTTCTGCATTAATTCGTACCCAACAAAGTGTTCAACCATTTATTGATTTAGGAATTTCACATAAAAAATTATCAGAACTAAATGAGATATGCTGGGGTGATTTGGAAGGAAAATCACAAACCGATGAACAAAAAATATTGTTTTGGAATGTTGTGAAAAAATGGAAAGAAGGAGTGTTAACCGAGAAGATTCCAAATGGTGAAAGCCCGATTGAAATGCAACAAAGACAAATCACAGCTTTGCAACATATGATGCAAGCCTCCAGTGAAAAAACAATTTTAATATGTATGCACGGACGAGCAATAAAAAGTTTTTTATGCTTATTACTGAATATTCCACTTACAAACATGGAAGATTTTTTACACACTAATTTAGGCCTGTATTTATTAAAATATAATGGTGATTCTTTTGAGCTCCTTAAAAGAAATGATACAAAACATTTAAAATGAGTATTTAATTGTTTTTATATATATTCGATTTATAAAACAAACCATTACTATGAAAAAGTCATTCCTTATTCTAACATTGTTTATCGGGTTTTCAGCATTTATTTTTAATTCATGTAGCAAAAGCAGCGATAGTTCAACACCAGCATCAACAAGTGTTTCACCTGTTGGTGGTATTTGGCAAACAATGATCAGTACTTCATCTTTTTATTTAACATTAAACAACGATTATTCCTATTCATTTAGCCGCAATACTGCCGCTCCTTATGAAGGAGGAACTTACACTTTAGCAGATACCACAATTACTTTTGTTTCCACAACAGCTTCTGCGTGTCCTGGAATGCATGGTTTGTATTCTTATAAAATTGATACAGTTAATTCTACGCCAAGGATAAACATCGCTCTGATGAGCGACAGTTGTTCTACAAGGATAACAATTGCTGTAGGTAAATGGCTAAAAAAATAAATTTTTAATATACCTCTGAAAGCAGAATGAAATTCATTCTGCTTTTTTTATGCCTAAAGATGAAATAATTTCCGAAAACTTTATCTTGCTCATCGATGAAAAAAATAATTCTGCTGTTTTTAATTCTTTCAAAAACATGTTTTAGTCAAACAACTTTTCCTGTAAATGGTCCGCAAAATATCATAAGTGAATATTATGTATTAACCGGAGCTACTGTGTTTATCGACCATCAAACAAAAATTGAAAAGGCAACATTGATAATTAAAGATGGTAAAATTGAAGCCGTTGGGGTTGGAATATCCATTCCAAAAAACGTTCGCATCATTGATGTAAGGGGAAAATTTATTTATCCTGCTTTTATTGATTTGTATTCAAATCTTGGAGTGAATTTTCCTTTAACAAATAAAAAACTACCTAACGGGTATCCTCAATACACCACAAATAAAAATGGAGCATATGATTGGAATGAAGCCATCAGAGCAGAAGTTGATGCGTCAACACTTTTTATTGCTGACGAAAACAGGGCAAAAATATTTCGAGAAGCCGGTTTTTCATCTGTAGTTGCCGGTTTGCAAGATGGTATTTGCAGAGGAACATCTGCTCTTGTTTTAACAGGTTCCGGAAACGAACACCAACTCATCATCAAAGAAAAAGTTGCCTCAGGTTTCTCTTTTATTAAAGGAATATCTACCCAAGATTATCCTTCGTCACTCATGGGTTCCATCGCTTTGATCCGACAAACATATTATGATGCAAAATGGTATAAAAATCAAACCAAAGAAAAAAACATTTCTCTAGATGCGTTTAATAATTTGATGAATTTACCTACAATTTTTGCTGTTGATGATAAGCTTTCCATTATACGTGCTGATAAAATTGGAAAAGAATTTGGTGTGCAATACATCATTAAAGGTGCCGGTGATGAATACCAACGAGCAGATGAAATTAAAACTACAAATGCTCCAATAATCATCCCGATAAACTTTCCAAAAGCTTATGATGCAGAAGATCCACTAGATGCAAATTATATTTCGACTGCCGATTTAAAACACTGGGAGATGGCTCCTGCCAACGCTTTCCTATTAAATAAAAAACAAATTGAATTTGCCATTACCATGAGTGGTTGTGAAAGTGGAAACGAGTTTTTAAAAAATTTACGTAAAGCTGTTCAATATGGTTTGGATGAAAAAGTTGCTTTGAAATCATTGACGGAAACTCCTGCAAAATTAATCAAACAAGAAAAAGAAATTGGTGCCTTGAAAAAAGGAATGCTTGCAAATTTTATTATTTGCACAGGAAATATTTTTGATAAAGAAACGATGATTCTCGAAACATGGTGTGGCGGAAAAAAATATGTTGTGTATGAAATGAAGGAAACAAAATTGCAAGGAAATTTTTCACTTCAGTTAAAAGGTTTTGAAAATTATCAATTAAAAATTGAAGGTGATATTATTAAACCTGCTATTTCATTAATAGGCAAAGATACCATAAAAGCAAGCTACTCCGAGCAATTTGATATCATCAATATTTCTTTTAAGCCTGATAAAAAATCAGAAAATACTATTCGAATCAATTCATGGATTGAACAAAAGGACACATCAACTTTTCCTAATCAAGCAAAAAAAATAATTGGAAAAGCAACAATGGTTGACGGTTCAACAGAAAATTTTACAGCAACTTTTATTTCTGAAAATAAAATTCAACCGAAAAAAGTTGATAGCACTAAATCTATTTCAATCGGAGAAATAACCTATCCCTTTACCGATTATGGATGGAAAATTCAACCACAACAAGAAACAATCATCTTTAAAAATGCAACTGTGTGGAGCAATGAAAAAGATGGCATTTTAAAAGAAACTGATGTTGCGATTCAGAATGGAAAAATAATTGCGATAGGAAAAAATTTATCTGTTGCTAGTGCAAAAATTATTGACGCTACAGGCAAACATTTAACCAATGGAATTATTGATGAACATTCGCATATTGCCATTTCACAAGGAGTGAATGAAGGAACACAAGCTGTTACCAGCGAAGTGAGAATTGGTGATGTGGTGACGAGTGAAGATATCAATATTTATCGTCAGCTTTCAGGTGGTGTTACTTCCTCTCAGTTGCTTCATGGTTCAGCAAATCCAATTGGCGGACAAAGTGCTTTAATAAAATTGCGTTGGGGTTTCGCTCCCGAAAAAATGAAAATTGAAGGTGCTGACGGTTTCATCAAATTTGCTTTAGGCGAAAATGTAAAACAAAGTAATTGGGGCGACAGAAATGTGACACGTTATCCGCAAAGTCGCATGGGTGTTGAGCAAGTTTACTTCGATGCATTTATTCGTGCAAAAGAATATGAAGCAAAAATGAAAGTTGATCCTAACACAAGAAAAGATATTGAGTTGGATGCATTGGTTGAAATTTTAAACAAAAAAAGATTCATCACTTGCCATAGTTATGTGCAAAGTGAAATAAATATGTTGATGCATGTTGCCGATTCGATGGGATTTAAAGTGAATACCTTCACACATATTTTGGAAGGGTATAAAGTTGCCGATAAAATGAAAGCTCATGGTGTAAATGCTTCCACATTTGCTGATTGGTGGGCCTATAAATTTGAGGTGATGGAAGCCATTCCATACAATGCTTCCATTATGACGAAAGTTGGGGTAACTGTTGCTATCAATTCAGATGATGCAGAAATGGGAAGACGTTTAAATCAAGAGGCTGCAAAAACAGTAAAGTATGGAAATGTGAGTGAAGAAGATGCATGGAAAATGGTGACATTAAATCCTGCAAAGATGTTGCACCTTGATAACAAATTAGGAAGTATAAAAGTTGGCAAAGATGCTGACCTTGTTTTGTGGAGCGACAACCCGTTAAGTATATATGCAAAACCTGAATATACTTTTGTAGACGGTGCTTGTTTCTTCTCACTCGAAAAAGATAAAATACTTCGTGATGAAATAAAAAAAGAAAGACAACGCATCATTCAAAAATTAATTTCTGCAAAACAAAACGGAGAAAAGGTGGAGAAAAAAGTTTCTCAGCAAGAAGAAGAATATCATTGCGGTGGTTAATATTATTCATACTTTTGAGTAACAATCATAAATCGTGTCTCTATGAAAACTCAACTATTAATTACTCTCTTATTATTTTTCATTCTTTCCTGCAATAACAAAAATGA
>Ga0265327_10002973_pt1 | contig 16871 bp, 14 predicted proteins | sample 41621metaG_FD_202089 | JGI IMG/M metagenome (GOLD analysis project Ga0265327, IMG submission 202089) | Rhizosphere microbial communities from Carex aquatilis grown in University of Washington, Seatle, WA, United States - 4-16-21 metaG | ecosystem: Host-associated > Plants > Roots > Rhizosphere... | reverse complement strand
CCGGAAGTCTGCTCGGGATTCGACGACGTCACGCCGGGCGAGTTGTGGGAAACTCATCAGTCGCTGAAAAACCGCATGATCAATTTCGCGCGGAACCGGATGCAGCGCCGTGCCGAGCGCATCGGAACGACGCCCGACGAGATTGCGGAAATCCAGTCCTCGCTGGATCCCGAGGCGCTGACGATCGGGTTTGCCCGACGGTTTGCCCCCTACAAGCGGGCCGACCTGGTCCTGCGCGACATTGAATTCCTGGGCCAGATCATTGCGGATTCCGACCGGCCCGTGCAGTTCATTTTCGCCGGGAAGTCTCACCCCGCCGATGACAACGGCAAGGCGATTCTGCAGCGAATCTTCCGCCTGACCCAGGAACCCGGGTTCAAGGGCCGGATCGTGCTGCTGGAAGACTATGACATCAACCTGGCCCGCCACCTGGTTCAGGGAGTCGATGTCTGGCTGAACAACCCGCGGCGGCCTCTGGAAGCGTCAGGGACCAGTGGTCAGAAGGTGGTGCTCAATGGTGGACTGAACTGCTCGATCCTGGACGGATGGTGGGCGGAAGCGTTCGACGGGCAGAACGGGTTTGCCATCGGCAACGGCCGGTCACACGTCAGTCAGGACATCCAGGATGATCGCGACGCGAAGGCACTGACCAAGGTCCTGATGGAGGAAGTGATTCCCCTGTTCTACGACCGGGATGAGGACGATGGCCTGCCGAACGCCTGGATTGCCCGCATGAAGCGGTCGGTCCGGACACTCGGCTGGCGATTCAACGCCGACCGGATGGTGATGGACTACGTCCAGCAGGCCTATATCCCCGCCGCTGGCGGACTTTCCTGCGACATGGGTCGCCTGGGTTAATCGCGAATTCGCCTTAGGAAATGAGCAAAGCCCCGGTCGCTGGAGCAACCGGGGCTTTGTTTTTGAATCGCGTCTGACCACCAGGATTACTGGGGCGTCGCCGGTCCGGCACAGCGGATCAGGTGATCGTGGTCGATGTAGACCACCTGGATCGTTTCGTCCTTGTGATGGAACGGAACCGGCCAGTCCGAGCGGATGACTTTGTCGTAGTAGACGGTGCACTTGTAGTGGCAGTGGTGCAGGCGAGCGGGGCCGACCAGCGGGTAGAACCGGCAGTCGTCCATCCGGTCAACGATCAGTTCGACAACGAACTTCACGTTGCTGCGTTGTGTTTCGGCGATGAAGGCATTCCCGCCCGACGTTTCATTCGGCAGGGCTCGCATGACTTCGTCTGGGCTGGGCGGATCCTGGCAGAAGAGCGGTGCGTGCTCTCCTTCAACGGGATCCAGCACGGGAACCTTGTCATAACGTTCCTCGCGGACGTATGCATCTTCAATCAGCTCGCTGTAGTACGGGCTGACGGGAATCAACGGAGTTGTTCCGAAGTATCCACCCAGGATAAACGCATCCTTCAGGAATCCCCACATCAGGACGGTCCCGGTGGTGGCCGTCAGCAGACAGCCGCTATTCGCGACGGTCATCAGGCCCATCCCGACCACCAGACTGATGCGCTTCAGTAATGATCCTGGCTTCATCATCATTCCTCTCCGGGAATTCGCTGATTGTCCGCGTCACGCCACAGGTGGCAGGTCGAACGCCATCAGGCATGGTTCGCGGCATTCGCGAACCAGATTCGTTTACGGATAATTCGGGTCACAACTGGGAGCCGTCAGAGACGATTCCTGTCACTCCAGTGACGGTGCGACCTGAACGATCGTGTGGTATGTATCGAGTCTTTCGATTGAAAACTTGTGAAAATCTTCTGGTTTTAGCGATTGTGGCGATCGGGTAGCGCAAACCAGGTTGATCCCCTTCAGGCCGGTCCATGGTGGGAACAGCATCCGCATGGACAGGCGCCGCGGGGAATGCACCGGTTCCGTCATCTGGAAATGCCGTCATCTGGAAATGGAAACAGCGTCTGCGAACGAATTCGCAGACGCTGAGCCATTCGTCGACTGCGGGCTGACGGTCAGCCGGCAGACTTGCAGCAGAGAGTCAGGCGATGGAACGCGAGTGGCGTCCGATCACCAGTTGTTCGGGTTGAAGTACCACCACCATTTGTCAGTCCGCGTGCGGAACATCAGATTCCACTGCCCGTCATCCCATCGCAGGGTGGCATCGCGCCATCCCATCGGGACCTGGGGATACGGATAGAACGGGCCGATGTACGGCCAGGCACTGGCACTATACTGCGTCGGATAATTCACCATCGCCGTGTTCGGGTACTGGGCATAGGTCGGCCATGCGTAGTCCGGAACACTGGGGTTGTTGTACACCGCCTGCGAAGCTCCCGGTCCGCCATGACCATAGGTCGGTGGCATCATCGGGCCGCCAGGAGCCATTGGCATGGCTGCCTGAGGTGGCATTCCGCCTGGTCCACCCGGACCGGGCATCGGAGCTTCACCCTGACGATAGGCCGCCGGATGCAATCCCGGTCCGCCATAGGGCTGACCTTGAGGTCCACCTGGCATCTGCCCCTGGGGACCATAGCCCTGGGGTGGATAACCTTGAGGTCCACGAGGCATGGGATCCTGGGCACAGGTCAGCCGGTTGGCGACGGAACGAACCCCGGGAATTCCCTGGACGACTCGCTGAGCCGTCGCCCGCTCGGCCTGCGTCTGGACGTTTCCTTCCAGCAGGCACACACCGTTCTGGTAACGAATCTCGATGTCGTAGCCATCCAGCTTCGCGGCCGTCAGGGCTTCGCCAATTTGATTGGCGACGTCCTGATTCCCCGGAGCGGCTGGAGCAGCTGGAGCAGCGACTTCGTTGTTCACCTGTTGAACGCGATTCGCCCTGGCAGGCGCCGCGGTGTGATTGGCCGAGACCACTCCACCCGCAGCCGACTCGGCCGCTGGCTTGGACGCACAGGTCAGACGGTTGTCGACTCGCGTCACACCCGCAACCTTGCTGACGGCCTCATGAGCCCGCTCACGCACCTTGGGATCAGCAACCGACCCCGACAGTGTCGCGACACCGTTCTTGAATTCAATGGAAATGTCGCCCTGAACGCGTTTGCTGCGCATTGCTTTCGCAATTTCGTTGGCGACTTTCTGGTTTTCTTCCTTGGTCGTCGTCTTGGCCTCAGCCGCCGGCTTTTCATCCGCCTTGGACTTTGATCCAGCGGCGAGTGTCAGTCCCGGAGTTGCGGCCAGCAACCCGAGCGTCAACACCCATTTCCCGTACTTTCGCATGGAACGTTCTCCTTCGTTTCCTCGCTGACCGTCTTCGAATCCGCTGGAACGGGTCAACCGGCGACGAATCCATTCGAGAATGGCATCGAATCTCTTCGTCGATCCTTCCGGACGATGAATCTGGCGATCGGCAGACCACATGGTCCGGCCGGCTTTGCCGCACTCCCGGAACATCTGCTCCGTCGGCGAGGCGCGCTGATTCCCTGTTCCTTCTATTCATCGGTCGAACAAGTCCACCTACACAAACTTTTCTGATTGTTTCGAAGAAATGTGTTCTAACGCCCCGGTCGAATGTGCCGGTTTCAGCGGTTCTGCCGTGTCCAAAACCGTCCCTCCCCTGAACACTCCCTTTTCAATACGCCGCGGGAATCGAGCCCGGGTTGGCAGCCTTTGCCAATACCGCGACCTCCAACCGCAACAACAACATCCACAATCCACTACCCCATAACAGGTTACAACTCCAACCCCGAACTCAACCAAACGGTGTGGCACACCCCTGAGTCTTCGAAGGGCGTGGCAATCGGCCAAAGACTACGCCCATCCCAAAACCTCCGGGCGTGGCGCCCGCCCCGGGTGAAGACCGTCTTTTACGCAGAGGGGACTCCCCGGACAGCCCCCCGGCGCAGGATCGCTGGCTAACGGGATTCTGCCGAGCTATACTCTCCCACCCGATTTTCCGTACCACGCAATTCGTTGGCTGGGTCGGGGAACAGGTTAGCTGCTCGGGAATGCAAGGGGCTCAGGAACGGCGATGGCTCGTAAAACACCCAGTCGATTGGAATTGCGAAAGCAGGCCGAGGCAGTCGAAGCCGCCGGCGGTGAAAAAGGGGCAGAGGAAAAGAAGCCCAAGAAGGCGACGAAAGCTGCGGCTCCCCGCGCCAAGCGCCCCAAAGAAAAGGTCCAGGCCCGCAAGCGACTGGTCTGGGTCGTCTACAGTGGCAGCATGAAGGAAGAAGGTCGCTTCCCCTACGACCAACTCGCCGCCGCTCACGAAAAGATCGAGCAGCTGAAGCTGAAGTCCAAGAAGCTCTACTTTATCCAGCCCGTCAAGGAAATCCTCGGCGAAGGTGGTGTCGTCATTGCCAAGCCGGCAGACATCGATCTGGATGATGAACCGGTCAAGCCAAAGAAGAAGGCCCCGCGGGCTGAAGACGATGACGAAGAAGAAGACGATGATTCCGATGACGATTCGGACGATGAATGATCCCGATTCTCAATCGGCCTGAAATATCCAGCATCTCCCGCCTGTTCCACAGACGGGGGATGTTTGCTTTACGAGACCGACTCGTCCTGTTTCCCCGTTCGTGCGATCTGATTCGCGATCCCCGTATCCATTAACAACTGCACGGCATGAAACAACAGGATCGGAAAGGTGACGAATGGCAGACTCACCCGCCCCGTGATTGACGGCATCGACGACAACAGTAGCCCGACGGGAAGCGTCTTCTGACTTCCGGCAAAAACCAGGGCAATCCGGTCCATCCGAGCAACAGCCAGCCAGCGCCCCCCGACTTCGGCAATCAGCATCGCGGCCAGATGCAGCGCTCCACAGGCCACCACCAGCACCAGGAACTCTCCTCCCGCAGGCCAGACTGGCTGGTTCTGCAGTTGCCCCCCCGCTTCCACGGCCGCCTTGGTCACGATCAGCAACACCAGGCACTGCGCCAGGATCCCGACCTCAAACTTTCGACGCACGGCCAATCGCCCCAGCCAACCCCACTGACGCGCCAACTGCCCCAGCACCGTCGGCAGCAGCACCGTTGCCGAAAGATTCCCGATCACCGGCCAGGGATCGATGTCTGCATCAATTGAAATCGTCCATTTCAACCATAACGGCGTCAGCACGACGCTGATCCCGTTCGTCAGCAGCGTCACCAGCAGCGAAATGGCGTCATTCCCACCGGCCTGACGCGTGGAGACGGATGCCGTGGCCAGCGTGCACGGAACGACGGCGGCAATCATCAATCCCAGCGAAAAGTCCGTCAGGGAAAAGTGAAGTGCAATCGGCCAGGCGAGCAGCGGCAGCAGCACAATATTGACAATTGTCCCCCAGATCACGGGGACCGGCGTGCGGAAGGCGTCCTTCAACCGACTGCTGTCCAGGCTGAAGGCCATCAGGAACAGGATGGCCACCGTCGTCGGACGCGGATCAATTCGTCCAAACGTGACCTGACGCCAGGCGTCCGTGGTCAGCAACCCCCAAGTCATCCCCCCTGGTAGCAGGATGATCAAGGCGATCAGAAACCAGGATTGAACCAACCAGCGCATGACGAAAAAACCTCAACCGCAAGTGGCCGATGTCGGCGCGTGTTGGAACGATGCTCAATCAGCCCCCACCATCCCCTGTGATGGGTGGCTCGCTGGCCTTCGCACCAGAAAACAACGCTTGCTGGCGCACAGCCAACAAGCTACCGAGACGGGCTCGGTGGGGTGATGGACTTCCGCAGGGATGCCACTGGTCGCGGCTTTGTGCCACCAGTGTTTGTCGTCGTTTCGAAGTTAGAGAAGACGCGACCAGCAGCATTCAGAAGCAGGCAATCGTCGTTTTTGATTTGAACGAGAACTACGCCACGTTGACGAAGACTTTCAGCGCATCCTTGTCTTCCACCAGCAACCGCATCATTTCCTGGTATTGATCCAGCCCAGCGACGGGATTGGTCAAGATTCGCTCCGTGACCCCTGGAAACATCATTTCTCCATGCGACAGGGCCTGGATCCCCTGTTCAAAGTGATGACGATTGCCATTGACGCTGGAGACAAGCAGCTTGTTTCCCAGGACCCACTCGAGATTGATCTTGGCGGCATCGATTTCAATCTTGTGGCTGCCGCCGGTGATGCTGGTCCACACCAGTGCCCCGTTCAGGTTCAGCACTTCCATGGCCCGGAAGCAGGCTTCGGCGTTCCCCGTGCATTCAAAAATGATGTCCGGGCGACCGACCTTTTTGGCCAGTTCATGCAGCGATGTCTGCCGGGTGCTGACATACGTGGCTCCATACGCTTCGGCAATCTCGGACTTGCGATGCGGACCCGGCTTGGTCGCCAGGGTATAGACGTCCAGTCCCTTCAGCTTGAGCATCATCGTGGCCAGCAGGCCGATCTGGCCTGCTCCCATGACGAACGCGACTCGAGGCTTCCAGACCTGCAGACGCTGTTGAGCCAGATAGGCCTGTTCCAACGCCTTGGCGCACACGCTGGCGGGTTCGGACAGCACCCCCAGGTGCTTCAATTGAACGGGAACCTTGACCATGTATTCGGCATCGTCCACGAAGTACTCGGTCATGTACCCGTGGCACAAGTTGATCCCTCGTTCGTAGTAGACCTCTTCGCTGGTGATGTCGTTGCGGCCGATGGTGTCAAACAGCGAACCACCGGGCCGACGCACCGTGCACGAGACATAGTCGCCGACCTTCAGCCCGGTCACCTTGCTGCCGATTTCAACGACCTGCCCGAAACTTTCGTGACCGATCACCAGGTGTTCGCCGCCGGGAGGAGCGTTGCCATACAGCGCCTCGTTGATTTCCCGGTCAGTCGCATCGACACCAATCTGCAGGGTCTTGACGAGCACCGCTCGTCCTTCCGGAATCCGGCAGACATGGGCGTGCGGCTGGTCCTCCAGTCGCGGCTTGGGAATCTCGCGCAGGTGAACGCTGTTCGGTTTACCGGGAAGAACGGCAACGGCTTTCATGGGAAATCACTTGTCGAATTACGGGAACGGAATCGAAGCCGCCTTTTCGGCGGCGGTGAACTCAGGGAGAAGAGTGTATCGGACGATCGAATCGGCGACTACGAACCCGGTTGCCACGGACGGATTCATCAGAGCTTTCCGATGAAGTCTCGGCGAAGCAATTGCCAACCCATGCAAATGGATGCGGCAATCGCCACGTTGAACGCGGCGAGAAAGGCCAGATTCCAATTTCGTCTCGGCACGGCGAGACCGATGATGATCAGGGGAATCAACGCCACAACGGTCGGAAGCGCCACGTAGACCGACCAGGGCAGATCAACAACCTGCCGAGACCCCTCCGACACTCTCGGAACCAATGCCATGGTGATGACGAACGCGACGACGTACGCAAACACACCAAACGAGCCACCAACGCCAGCGAAAAAGGCGACGGGAATTCTCGGCTTGGGGGACTTTGCTGGTTCCACGAGTGCACAGTTAAACAGAGTGGATTGAGATGGCCCGGGCGACAATCCCCACTCTTGCCGATTCATGTCGGCGGATCAACTCAACAACAAAGGCCATCAATCCCATCTACGCCGCCAATCTCGCGGAAGACTTAAACGGTGTCAGGCCGCCTTTTTTGTCGAATGATTTGCATTGATGACGGTGGGAACAAACAGAGTCGTCCTTGGAAGGCTCCTCATGCGGGGCATGACGGCGACTTTTTCGGAACGGAGAGGAGGGGAAACGGCCTCAGGACCGTCCACGGCGTCCCTTTTTTTCCAATCAGCTCATTCTTTGCCCCACTCGATACAGGCGCAATAGTTGTCATTCCCAGGGACATCGTGCCAACCTCGCTCGGCAGGGATGGTATTGAAGGCCGCTTTCCATTCCCATGGCCACATATTTGGCTGGCCGGGCCCCGGAATGGATTTGTAGCGTAGTGTCAGATTGCGTTCATCTCGCCACTCTCCTCCCGATGGATGCCAGCCTGCCAGCCAATAGACTTGATTCTGGCCGTGCGCAAGCAGCATTCTTTCCTCGTCCTCCGAGGAGATGGTGAGCAGCCGTCCCTTGACCTGCAGGGCGAGGTGGTACGCCTTTGGCAATGACATCGGCTCGCGAACGAAGAGATACTTCTTGCCGTTCCAATCGAGGCATTTTCCTGCCACGTCCCGCGACGGTCGGTCAGCAACCTCGTGGAGACCATTCCTCCAGTCGCCGCCTAACCAGAACCCGCGCCCTGGAACACCAGCCCGCACACCCTTGTTGAGCTTCACTTTCAACTCCTGAAGCTCCACACTCGCGTCAAAGGCAATCACTCCGATGGTATTGGCAATGGGTAGCGAATGAGCCCCGCTCATCGCCAGTTGTGACATTTTGCCCTGCCAGTTGATAACCTGGCGATCATCGAGGGTTATTTCAATCGATGCCTGTTCTGAAAACTGGTTGACTTTGACATGGACGGCATGCGACTTCCCATTGATGAGCGGGGTGGGGCGGGCGATACTGGCATTGGTGCCGACCAGTTCCCTGACAAGTTTCTCGTCTACACTCTCCAGCCCGGAAACAGTTCCTTTCCAAGCATCCAGTTGGAGCACGCACGCGGTGTTTCCCACTGGCCAGATCAGGCCGACGGCTTCACTTCCAGTACGGCGAATGAATCTCCATTGCAATTCAAAACAACCCGTCACAACCGCCGGAGCCATTACTCGGGAGTTGTACCGGAATTCGTCGCAAACAAGTCCACGTCCCTCCGGCAGGCGATTCCAGTTTCCGACGATCGCATGATCGGACAGTTTGATCTTTGACAGGAGATCGATCCACTCCCCGACTGGCAGGGCGAGTGCCTCTCCCTTCGTCGTTTGCGCCGGGACCACAGTTGCGAGATCTGCGATCTTGCCAAGTCGATCAGCCAAGTTCTGCTTGAGAAGAGGAGAGGTTACGTGCGGTTCAGCACGTTCGTACCAGTCGCCCGCATGCCGCATAAGCATTGTCTTTGTAGTCCCGGCGGCCTTTTCGCCAATCTCAAACCACGCATTTCCAATGGCTACTTGCTCCGCGGCTTCCGTTGGCGCCGCCAGTTCCAAGGTTGCAGCCGCTTTCCACTTCGCGTCGTTACCCCTTTCCAGAAAAGGCAAAGCAGTCTGCCAGTCCTGCTTTTGCACCGCGTACCAACGTCCCACGGTGAAGTTCGCGCCCGGGTTGCCGCTTTCCACCCTCAACTTCGCCGCCTCGAACTCTTTCCATTCTTTCTCGCGTGAGGCAAATTTCAGGCGTGCAGCCATGACAGACGCCTTCAGCTTTTCGTTTGAGGCTCGTCGAACGACATCACCTGTCGCCGCCAAGAGAGCACTAGCATCGCTAAATCGGTCCTGGTCTGCCGCCAGTTCGATTTGCGCCAAAGCTTCATCCACGATCAGCTGCAAAGGAATTCCGGGCCTCGCGGTTTTCAGGAATTCGACCAGAAGCCGTGACTTTTCCTGGTCGCGATCGAGGTCGTAGTTGGCAAGAAGCGCGTTCACCGCATCCAGCCAATGTTCCGCATCACCCGCATCGCGGGTGAATGAAATCAGGGTCCGAAGCACGACATAACGCTCGTCGGATGAAAAGCTCTCGTTGTGGGACGCATCGACCAGCTTCTGGATCGCCTCTTTCTTCTGGCTCGGACCGAACGAGCGAGTCAATTCGTCGACTCCTTTCTGGATCGTCCGCTGTTGCTCTTCGGTCGGCTTGCTGTCGCGAGCCTCCAGGCCAACAAAACCCGGTAGAATCATTGTCGCCAGTGTGAATGTCCGAATTAACGCTGGGCCGGACAGCCAATCCGCATAAGATTTGAAACTCATGATAGGACGCCTTGTGTAAAGACGACATGCCACGGAACAATGAGGGAGACGAACAGGCGCCCGGAAGGCGTTCAGTCACTTCAAGTGCAGCCGGGGGTAGCACCAGAAGCTCAGGTCGTGATGCGGGTCTCCCAGACTATTGACCTTGAGCGAGATGGCTTTGGTGCCCGGCGGCAACTTCACATCCACGACTGCAATCCCGGCTTGCGGACTCTCGAAGATCCGTTTCTCATCGGCCCAGACTTCGAACTTCGTGTGTTGACTGATCGTGTTAAATCCGATCGCGGAAAAACGCGACATTCCCCTGGGAACCTCGTAGATCACTGAGGACGGCGCATGGGCAAACAGGAATTCATCGCATGGCTGGGCATCGCGGAAATTGAGTGGCGCGGAGTGCAACGTTGCGATCGGCGTATTGTGGGTCAGGGATTGAAAACCGACAGAACTGAATGTGATATCGAATCGAAGCGGTCCCGGCTTGCCATCGATCATCTCTTCTGTGATGGAATTGGCAGCCACGGAATGAAACTGCGGATTACACCAATAGGTGTGATCGCCGGCATTGCTGCCTGCCGGGTCGACAATTAAATCCAGGAAGGTGGCATCGGTGGGGATATCCATCTTGATCACGGCCACATGCGTTGCGGCGGACGTCGAGGAAACCTTGCCGTCGAAGCAGACGACGTATTTAGCCTCTGATTCTGTATCGCAGTAGCCGACCGCGGAAACGCTTTTGGCTCCGGCCGGGATCCGACATCGCACATGTGAAGGGGCATGGGCGCCGTAATAATCCTGACACTGAGAGAATCCACGAATGCGCGGCCAAGCTCGTTCCGCGCTGCCAGGCCCAAACTCGACAGGAACTTGATTGACCAGGAATCGCGACCATCCCACCGACTGGGCGCTGGGCTTCACCCCAATGAGCCGGACAAGACCGCATTGGAGGTCACGCGCACGGTCTGTATCTGTCACCGTATCTCGGCGAATCGTTCCCGAGAGCATCCGAACGCGAATCTTGTCAAATCGTACCCGGCTCTGCATGGCCCCGATCCAGGCATGGCGCACCGTTGAAAGCCGCCAGGCCCCGCCTTCAAGGTTCGCGAGACTCGAGTATTTGCCCTTCCAATGAATGTAATTCTTGGTTTGATCCACATCGATGCGAAACTGCGCCTGATCACCATCGGCGTGTGACTCAATCCGAACCACATGCTTTCGATTGCTCGTGGTGAGAATGGACGGCTGCTTCGCCGTGGCGCTCTTCTCCGAGCGTTCGCCGTCGATCCAGCCGACATAGTCGACTCCGCCTCGATTCTTGCCGATTTCAAGATGCAAATTATGGAACAGGACGGGAAAGAAAATACTGACACTGCCGTCGCCGTCAATGCGAGTGAATTCCATCTCCAATTCATAATTGCCTTCAATCAGGGCCGGCAATGGAAATCGATTGCACCACAGCGACTTCAAGGTCATGCCACGTCTGGTCGGGGGACCATCAAGGTGGGCATTCCAGTCGATCCCACGCGGAGCCCAGTCCACGCCTTCGGACCAGGCCAGGAGGTCGACCCATTTGCCCGCCTGCGCACCCGGGGTTTCGTTCGGAGTCTCGGAAAAGGACTTCTGTTCGGCCTTCAACGGCGCAATCATCGCAAGGCGCTCCGTCACCGTTTGCCGGGTCAACGCCGAAGTCAAGTTCGGCACGGCTCTTTCGTACCACTCGCCTGAGTGAACGAGCAGCGACGTTCGCATTGCCCCTGATGTCTTCTCGGTGATCGCCTGCGCGATGTCATACCACGCGTTGCCAATCGCCATCTGCTCCGTTGCATCGGTTGGCGACCGATACTCCAATTCGGCGGCCGCCTTCCAATCGATGTCCTTGGCCTTGACCAGGAACGGCAAGGCGAGGGGCCAATCTTGCTGATAGATGGCATGCCAGATTCCGACATGGGAATTTGCCACCGGATCGTTGGGGTTGGTACTGAGCGTCTGCTTCGCAGTTTCAAAACTCTTCCACGCTTTCTCACGAGACACGATTGCCTCACGTGCCTGGGTGACGAACTTCTTGAGTTGGTCCAAGCTACTCGCTTTGCGAACAGCGTTGTCGGCGGCAGCGATCAATTGCATCGCCTCGGAGAACCGGTTCTTGTCGGCCGCCGAGCGAGCACAGACAGCCGCCCTCTCAATGACCGGATGAAGTTGTTTCCCCAGTTTGCCGATCCGCATGAACTCGATCAGCAGCCTCGATTCTTCCTGATGGCGATCAAGATCATAGTCCGCGATCAGCTGATCGACTGCTTGCAGGAATGCAGAGGAATCGCTCGCCGCGATTGACACACTGATCAGTGTATTCAGCACGACAAAGCGTTCGTCCACGGAGAGGCCGGTATCGCGAGACATTTCCTCCAGCTTCGTCACCGCGTCCTGCTTCTGCGCGATTCCCGGCAGATTTGCGAGGTCGAAATTCTTGAGCAGCGCGCGGAGTTCCGACTGTCGTTCCAGTGACGGCACGGGAGCGCGAAGCGCCTGTGCCCGCTTCTCAATTGCAGCTTCGTCGGGGAGCATCGCGACTTCCCCTTGTTGCAGTAGCAACTCGGCGGGTACTACAGGCCGATCTGCTGCGTCTGGAATGGCCATCCATTTTGCTTCAACGCTATCGACAACCGGATCCGCTGCATTCTGCAGCGCGTCGCTCTTGACAAGAATTTCTACGATCTTCGTTGCCGCCCTTTTATCGGACAGCATGTTTTGTAGACGTGCGCGCGAAGGGCGCTGGGCGAGGATCGTCGAGGCTCCCATAATCAAACAACAGACGACAACTCCGAACATCCATACTCTAGAAGCAATAGCCCGCAACAAGTCCAATATTCGCTGTTTGTCGCCGGTACGCCACCTACCAGATGGACTACTCAGCAAACTTCCGGACTTGCCGGAGTTTGGGTGCTCGCGCCGTTGCGCGTTATACACAGTCTTTATGGCAGGCTTCAGCAAGCACCTCCGGGCGACCGAATGCTCGCCCAGTTCCCAGGCAGTTTCGACGGCGTGCCCGTCCGACCGATACTTTCGTCCAAACGGCATCTGCTGCTCAGCCGGGACGCCGATAATGTCAAGATCATGCGCCATGGGGGCCAGAGATCGACGATTGTACATAGGAATTCAACCTTCGTGGATACGAAGAGGATCGAATCACCAGAATGGTACAGCTTCCACCTGGCCTCAAGCCAGGATCGCCAACAGAACGGCTCGCAGATCACATTCCGAAGGTCAAAAGAAATCGGAAAGATAGTCAAATGAAACAAGCAGCCCTCATTGGAATGTACGAAACACAGAAATAAACCCGTAGAACAGCCAATAGCTCACAGGTGATGTATCTTGACTTAGTTCGTACATTGTGTTGCCGAACCGTGGCATCTTGAACCCCGTCTCTTTAAATCCGTTGCTTCGAAGTCGCTTTGCCGCCTCGGGAGAACCGTCAAATCCAAGCACTCTATAAGGATGGTATTGTCTGGCGCGAGAGAGTGACGCTATCTGCCGCAAGATCATTTTCTTTTCCGAAAGAGACCTTGGCCGGACCCAATCGATGCCCTGATGTGGCGCCTCGCCCAACGCCTCGTTCATCAGCAAACCTGTATCTAATTGCAGATGCTTCTCATCGACATCAAAGTCGGAAAGTTTTCCGGTCTTCAGCCCCGTATAAGCCTCAGCAGTCAGGGAAAGACAAATTGATGTGGCCGTCCGCTGTTTTCCCATGACGCAAAAGCGGATGCATTCTGGCTGAGCATCATGCCATTCCGTGAACTTTTCAACGCATTCCTCCAAAGTCACACCCCGATGCCGAAGACCCGTTTCTAAAGCTTCGCTCTCCGACAGCCGAGGCCCTTTCTTTCCACAAACCGATCGACCGCAACTCACATTGATCATTCGAGCAGCGAACGAAATATCAGAGGGCTTTTCGACAGTCGACAACGGAGGATTGGTCCTGCGGTAGCGCTTTTCAGCGTCCTTGATCCAAGGAACCAACTCCTCAGGACCGGCAACCATCAGGTCAATATCATCCTTGGCATCGGTAGACACATGAGCCAAGAGTTCCTCGGCGGAAAATCCACGGAATTGGCGATCCCACGCATTTCGCGCGGTCACAGATTCTGCATCTTGCATACCCTCGCTGCAGTAGGCAATAATTCCCCGAAGGATTGTCTCCGAAACCGATTCACCATTGAAGAACTTCTCAAATTCATGATCATCAAACCGCAAACCTTTGCGGTCGCGTGCGAAAGACACAAACTCCTTCTTTGAAGGCCGAATATTGTTCGCCTTCAAGAAGGCGAGAAATGCCGTAGTCGCTCTGAAGCGATGAATTCTGCGGGGCATCTTCTACTTTCTGAGTGAACTTCATGATCATGCCACGTATGAACACTTTACCTAATGTCGGGTACAAGGCAATCCGAACGCGCAGGTGAATTGGGTGCACTGATGAAACCTCACCGTGCAGATGAGGTATTCCAGCGGATGCGCCCAGGTTTCTGAGAGCCACTCGTCCTTCGAATGACGATCAAGACGTCCTCACAAACCTCGACACGTTTCAGAACTCGCGGATCGATACCTTCAGCGTCGAATTCATGCTTACTCCGTTTCCGCGAGAAAGCCGCGCTGCCATGAAACACTCTTCGTCCGCTTTGCGATCTTCGTGGTCCCCCTGCTTCCGTTCAAATTGGTTTGGGAAGGCAAAGGCCATAGGACCTTGTCAGGGGCGTTCTGCCGAATGATTGGCATTGAGGACGGCGTGAACGACCAGAGTCATGCGTGGAAGGCTCCTCATGCGGAGCATGATGGCTAGTGCGCTTGTGAAGGCGTTTGAACAGAAGGGTGCAAGTCCCTTCCAGGCGGACGTTACCAGTCTGAATCCAAGAATGGTAACTGCGTTTCCGTGAGGAAAGGTGGAGAGCAACCTGAGGAGAACGACCAGTCCGTAATGTCATGTGAACCTGATTCGGCCAAACCTGTCGGGGAGCCTGCTAGCGCAGGGCGAACCCTAGACCGCGCGGCGGGAGAATTCCTCTGACTCGTTGAGTTGCCCCGGAGGAATAGACACGGCAAGTCGGGAGTGGTGACGTAACGTGCCAAACCGGGCCCGACGAAAAGGTGATGCGGTGGTTGAGGATGGAATGGTCGGAAGTTCAAACGAGACAAGCAGGGAGACCTGTCGTGTAACAAGGTCGTGGACGAGCATCGTCAACCTGCAAGTTCCAATGGAACCCGCCCCTGCACTTGTCCCCCACACGACCAACGACACTTCGGCATTGCCCGACTGGTGCAATGTCTACGAGAGGCTCTCGGATGATGAGATCAACGACATGGAACAGACGATCCTTCAACGGGCTGACTTGAGCCGGCCTTGCGAGTATCGCATGGACGCCGTTTTGCTCGACACAGATATTCTGAACGAGGTCCTCAAGCAAAGGAATGCGAATGCCGTCCGGCACGCGACCAATTAACTGGCGCAGCACGGGCAGTTCGCCATTTCTTCCATTTCACGTTATGAAGTGTTCCGCGGACTGAAGGAAAAGAGCGCGACATCCCCAATTGGCCGCTTCCTGGCGTTCTGCCAGAATACACTGGTACTGCCGGTCCTTGACGGAATCCAGGACCGGGCAGCCGATTTGTGGGTGGCCGGCCGAAGCCAGGGACTAGCCCCCGTGGACACAGACTTGATGATTGCGGCGACGGCACTGCACCACGGACGTACGTTGGTGACCGGAAACACCGTTCATTTCGCTTGGGTGGCTGGACTGACGATCCTCAACTGGCGAAATCCATAGAGCTTGGTCGTCGCGACTTCTTCGGATCACTCTGCCCTCCCGCGAGGAAACTCAACGCAACCAGGCGCGTTCCTGACACCCCTCAATTCACTCAGTCGTCAGCGGATCCGACCGAATAAGGGGTTATTTTTCCCAGACAGGGTCAAAACATACTTCGATTTCAGGTCCAAACACGTGGTGCATCCATTCCGCCAGGGAGACACTCGTTCCGTCTTCGAGCCAGAAACGCTGCTTTCGAAACAGGCACTTGCCCCGAAGCGCTGACGCATGCACGAGACCTTCCGACATCCTGTGACCGTTGTCGTAATATTCAACCCCGCGTCCCCACGCGATCATATATCCGGCGAGAGTTCGACGCACGACCTGCTGTCGGTAGATCGATCCGTCAGGGTTCAAGCATCGATACTCAAACGCTTGAAACCACCAGTGCCCCATCCCAAGCGAATAGTCCAGCAGCGATAATACCCAAGTCCTCCATGACGCATCGGAATTGCGTCGAATGCCCTCACGAAGCAGCAAGCCCAGACGAGGCAGCCCGCTGTTCCCCAGCACGTCGACAAAATCGATTTGAGTATGCATGGGAAACGACGCTGAATGCGAATGAGTTTTTGTTCCATTATTCAGATTGTCATCCGTTGGGCCTCGGGGGTCAATATGGCAACTTGTTTTGCGGCAGCTGAACGTAACCGTTCACGGGTAAGCGAAGGGGACAGACCCATTTTCACGGGCGGACGCGAATTCGATGGCACGTCGCGACCACCTCAGTCCGTTGTTTCTGCCGTGAAAATGCGTCAGTCCCCGGCCCGTGAACGGTTACGATTGCCTCAATCCCGACCCAAGGAGTCTCCGCTGGACCCTTCGACTTATTCCTCCTTTCGACGGTCGCTCATTCGCTGGTACCAGTCGCATGCACGGGATCTTCCCTGGCGACGGACTGCGGATCCGTATCGGATCTGGATCAGTGAGATCATGCTGCAGCAGACGACCGTTGCGGCCGTTGTTCCGTACTTTGAACGCTTCTTAGCTCGATTTCCCACGGTCCACGATCTCGCGGACGCTGAGGAATCCGAAGTCCTCAGACTGTGGGAAGGGCTTGGCTATTACAGCCGCGCACGCAACATCCACAAGGCGGCCAAGGCGGTCGTCGAACACTACGACGGCGTCTTTCCCAACAGCCTGGACAAACTGCAGGAACTGCCGGGAATAGGCCGGTATACGGCGGGCGCCATCGCGTCGTTCGCATTCGATCAGCGGGCGCCGATTGTTGAGGCGAATACACTTCGCCTCTATTCACGCCTGCTTGGCTACGACGGCGACCCTCGATCCAAGGAGG
>Ga0265327_10002972_pt1 | contig 16872 bp, 14 predicted proteins | sample 41621metaG_FD_202089 | JGI IMG/M metagenome (GOLD analysis project Ga0265327, IMG submission 202089) | Rhizosphere microbial communities from Carex aquatilis grown in University of Washington, Seatle, WA, United States - 4-16-21 metaG | ecosystem: Host-associated > Plants > Roots > Rhizosphere... | reverse complement strand
TGTTCGATACAATCGCGCGCCCCGCTTAAACGGATTCGGAACAAATTTTCCGGCGGTCATCTCGTCTCGTTTGAAATACCCGTGTGCCAATCCTTCGCCGCCGATGCAAATTTCACCTTCGCTTCCCGTTGGAACAAGATGCGATTGCGAGTTCAGGATATAAACATCCGTGTTCGCGATCGGAGCGCCAATAGGCATCGCCTCGGCTTCGAATAACTGCGCCTCATCCGCGGATGTGATGCGATGGACGGTGGACCAGATTGTCGTTTCCGTAGGGCCATACATGTTCCACAGCTCGCCACAACGTTGGAGCAATTGCTCCGCAAGTCCCGGCGGTAGGGCTTCGCCACCACATAAAATTTTCAATCCGTTTTTACCCTTCCATGCGGTTTCGACCAAACCCCGCCATGTCGTGGGTGTAGCCTGCATCATCGTTGCTCGAGATGATTTCATAAGCGCCCCAAGCGCTGAAAAGTCCGTCACAGTTTTTGATGGTGCGATCACGACGCGGGCGCCGACCGTCAGTGGCAAAAGCAGTTCGAGCCCTGCGATGTCGAACGAAATTGTTGTCACCGCGAGCAGGACATCGTCTGGCTCGATTCCGGGCCGACTTTGCATCGATGTTAAGAAATTTACCAACGCGCGGTGTGAAATCTGCGTCCCCTTCGGCTTGCCGGTTGAGCCCGAAGTATAGATCACATACGCAAGAGCGTTGGGATCGTTGCTGCAACGATGCCTGGCAGTTTCGCTTTGCAGTCTTAAGAAGGCGTCTGCGCACACGACCTTCACTCCCGTTGCTGTGATCGCATCGCGAAATTTTTCCTGTGTGATAATCGCCGTCAGTTCGGCGTCCTCACACATGTAGGCCAAACGCTCCTTCGGGAAACCCGGATCAAGCGGCACGTAAGCTGCGCCGCTTTTCAAAACAGCCAGCACGCTTACGAGCATTTCCAGCGAGCGCTCGCATTGAATTCCAATCCGTTTTCCTGGGGCGGCTCCCAATTGTTGCAGGCGAGCGGCCAGATTATTCGCGTCTCGATCCAGTTCGTGGTAAGTCAGCGATTTATCTTCGAAGACTGCAGCCACAGCATTCGGCGTCCTCGCTACCTGCGCTTCGAACAGCTCGTGCGCACAAACCTGTGGAACTGACTTCGATGTTTTGTTCCAACCTTCGATAAGGCGAGTGCGTTCAGCATCGGGCAGCAACGAAACGTTGGCGCACGATTCATCTGCATTACACGCCATTGCCGCCAGAGCATTCGAATAATAATCACACATCAAACCAATCTGTTGGGAGCAGAGCAGGTTCGGGTTGTAATCGAAGTGCATCTGCAACTCGGAGGCCGTCGCATCGAGCATGAACGTGGCGTAAAATGTGAAATTGTTCGCTTCGAAGTAGTAATCCTCAAGGAACGTTCGTTCGCCGTATCCGGGAATGTCGCGATAGACGTGAAACTGGACGAAGTCGAACGCGGTTTCGAATAGGGCATGTCCACCCGCGATCTGTTGAATCTCAGACAGCGGGCACCGACGATTCGGCAGCAATTCCTTTTCTGCAGCGAACGTCTTGCCGATGAGTTCCTTCAATGATCCTCCTGAGATGTCGAGCCGGAGAGGAATCGTGTTGAGAAACAATCCAATAATTTTTTCTCCGTCAGCTGATTGCGGACGACCGTTGCTGACCAGACCAGTTAAAACGTCTGTTTGCCCGGTCAATGCGCTCATGACCAGGCAGTGAGCGGTCAGCAACACCGTTCGCAACGGAACTCCCGTTGAATGAGCGAGTCGCTGTAAACCTTCGAGCACTTCCTTCGGAAAAATTATTTCTGGACCCCGGGTTTGCTCTCGCCCTCCGGCACGCATGGCCTTCGGCCAACGCGGGAGCATTTGCACAGGTGCGTCATTCAGTTTCTGATTCCAGAATTGGCGTATTGAGTCGTTGCTGAGAACTTCTTGTTCGAGCGCAACGAAGTCGCGGTAGGTCGACCGAGGCGAAGCGATATTTGCGGGCTTTCCCTCGATCCAGCCGGCGTAATCCTGAAACAGCTCCGTCAACATTGCAGCCAAGCTCCATCCATCCATGATTATATGGTGGAAACTGGCAACAATCTGAAATGCTTTGTCGGTGTAAAGCTGGACGTGGAATCGCATCATCGGCGCGACCGCCCAATCGAACGGTCGGCGCTTCTCTGTTTCAACCCATTCCTTCAGCCGCTCGAATTGTTCGTCAGCGCCGAATTCTCGCAGGTCTTCGAGCGTAAAATCGGGCTGCGATGAACGGTGCAGCAATTGCAATGGGCGCGAATACTTCGCCAGGTCGAACGATGTTCTGAAAATCGGATGCCGCTGCACCAGGCGATTCACCGACTCACGCAGCGCCGCTTCATCAAATGCCATGTTGATGCGAAAGCTAAAGACGTCGTGGAAAATTGCCGATGTTGGGTCGTAATCGCTGTGAAAAACCATTCCGATCTGTAGCTGAGTCATCGGATAGGCATCTTCCAAATCGGCCGGTAACTTCGCGCGATCATTTTCGCTCACGAGTGCAAATCGTTCACGCGCTTGATGGCCTTCATCGATTGCACGCTTCCCGATTCTCGTCACAGCAGCCAGTTCGCGAATTGTCGGCCTTGCGAACAGGTCCTCGAGGGAAATGGTCAACCCTTCTTCCGCGGTCCGAACGAGCACGCGAATGCTGCGGATTGAATCACCGCCTAGTTCGAAGAAGTTGTCATTTATGCCGACGCGCTCAATTCCGAGCACTTCCTGCCACACTTGCGCCAGAGCTTTTTCCTCGACGGTTTGTGGCGAAATGAATTCCTGCGCCAACGCCGGCCGTTGCGAATCAGGCTCAGGCAAAGCTTTCCAGTCGATCTTGCCATTCAACGTCAGCGGCAACGCATCGACGAAAATGAACGCCGACGGAATCATGTATTCCGGCAACTGACGTCCCAACCAACCGCGTAATTCAGACGTGGATACGGACTTATCATCGTTACGTTTCAACCCAACGTAAGCGATCAGTCTTTGTTGATCACCGTCAGCTTTCACCGTCACCGCCCCTTCACGTACGGCGGGATGCTCTAAAAGCACCGACTGAATTTCCTCAAGCTCGATACGAAACCCACGAATTTTGACCTGCTGATCTTTGCGTCCGAGATACTCCAAGTCGCCGTCAGGGAGGCGACGCGCCAAATCGCCGGAACGATAGAGTCGCGCGTGGGATTGGCTTGAGAACGAATTCGATATAAATCTCTGGGCCGTTAGTTCCGGTCGCTTCAAATACCCCGAAGCAACACCGGCGCCTCCAACGCAAATCTCGCCGGGGCATCCGTCCGGCACGGGCTGCAAGTTGTCGTCCAATAAGAACAATTCCAAATCCGGAATCGGCACGCCGATGACGCTGCCAAGTTTCTCGTCCAAATCTTTCTGCCGAATTGGACGGTAGGTCACATGCACCGTCGTTTCGGTGATGCCGTACATGTTCACCAATGTCGGTTCTTGGTCGCCGTGACGAGCGAACCACGGCGCGAGACTTTGCAGTGGCAACGCTTCACCGCCGAAGACGACATAACGCAAACTCAGACTACGTTCCTTCGACACGGCTTGTGCGTATTCTTCCTCGACCCGAATGAGATTGCGGAAAGCTGACGGCGTTTGATTCAGCACCGTGACTTTTTCGCGTTCGAGCAATTCGTAAAACTCGTTTGGCGAACGGCTCACCATGTAGGGGACAACCACCAATCGTCCGCCATACAGCAACGCGCCCCAGATTTCCCAGACGGAGAAGTCGAACGCGTAGGAGTGAAATAAAGTCCACACGTCACTGCTGTTGAACCGATACCAATGTTCGGTTTGTGTGAAAAGTCGGAGGACGTTGTGGTGAGTAACACGAACACCCTTCGGTTTTCCAGTCGAGCCAGACGTGTAGATTATATAGGCAATGTCCTCGCCAGAGGTTCTGGCGTCAGGATTCTCAGTCGCCTCACGTTGAATGGCGTCCTGCTCGAGATCGAGACAGATGACGCGGGCGGAAGTTTGCGGTAGTGATTTCGCCAAGGCACTTTGCGTTAAGACGACCGGCGCCTCCGCGTCTTCCAACATGAACGACTGACGCTGCTGCGGATACGCTAAATCTATCGGAACATAGGCACCGCCAGCTTTAAGAACGGCAACGATGCTGATAACCATTTCGAGCGAGCGGTCGAGAAACAGAGCGACGTGAGTTCCCGATCGAACGCCGGCGCTCCGCAAATAATGCGCGAGCTGATTCGCGCGTTGATTCAATTGGGCATAGGTAAGGCTTTGGCCGTTATAATTGGCTGCAATCCCATCAGGCCTATCAATCACTTGCGTTTCCAACGCCTGTTGTATAGAAGTCCACTCACTAACTTGCTTCACGGATTAATCGTATCATTTCGGGAACTTACTAGAATCAGGGTCAGCAGGCGAAGATGGTACGGCGTTTTCCCCCAAATGTCGTAATCGGTTATCAGTAAGCAACAATCGGTGACGGATTGATCTATCAAAGAACATTGGCCAATAAATTCGAAGAATCAACGAAAGTCGCGTGCCCCCATTTCTTCTGACCTATTCTCCGGGAGTATGGATCGAGGATTCGAACCCGAGCCGCAACTGAGTTGATGCCTTCGCTTCATCTTTCGTTCCAAAATACAAGTTCGCAAAAGGAACGCCTCGGCTGCCATACATAGCGATATGGGGCATGCCGGCAGAAGGATGTGGAAGTTTCAGCTCGAACGATCCTTCACCGTTCGTAATGTGAACGTATTGCTCCGCAGCGACACCCGTTGCGGCGCGTTCCTTCGAGGTGATATTTAACGCGAGCGTCGCGGACTCCGAGCTGATGAGTTTGTATCGTCCTTTTGCGACGATTTCATCGTTTGCTCTGTCGACAGAAGTTAGTTCAATCAGATCACCGTTAGGGAAATACGATTGGCCGATAACGAAATTCTGTCTTTGGGGTGCTTTGTAAGGCGCAACGACGAACGCGCGAATCAGCACCACAATCAACAAAGCAGCCGTGAGGTAAGATATAATGAGAATGAGTGTTCGAGAGCGGATGGCATTTAGACGCTTCGGTTTTGAACACGTCATGAAAAGTGCAACCCTGATCGCAAGAGCGGCGAGTCCCGAAATAAATGAGGTGGAGAAAGGGTTAAAAATAATCCCGTGGACACCGTTGGGGAGAAAGAGCCACGGTTGGGTTAGTCCAAAGCGATTGACGTCGCGCGAATGCGGCAGAATGAAATTCAGGAGCAACAGTCCCGCCAGTGCCCACAAGCTCGAACGCTCCCAACGATTACGGGCAAGTATTCCACCGAGGCAGCGAGGCTTGATTAAATATCCCGAGACCTTCCATTCGCCTGCGCTGTTAAGACCGACGGTAACCGTTTCGGTTGCACTGTTCAGTTCTGAAAAGTGTGTCTTGAAAATGATCGTTGCCCGCGAACCCACGGCCGCCCCAGGCGATATGGCATTGAGTTTCATTTGTTCGAACTTTCGCGAGATAACTCCACCCAACGGGCGGCGAAGGCGATCCAGGCGGTCTACCCAAACATCGCGTGTGACTGCCCCCTGCATCGATAACGCCGCCACGTCCCACGTTTCAGCGTAATTGCCCGCGTCGGCGAAGGTAAGCCACACTTTCGCGCCAGCAGCTGCTGCTTCCTCGGGATTGGATGTTTTCGCGGGTTCGGAAATTCTTTTTTCAACTGCGGTGCTGGAGATGGCTTCAACGGCGGTTTTTACATGGCCGGCTTGTTGATAACGTTGATCTGGCTCTTTATCCAATGCGCGCAGGACAACTTCGTCAAGGCGCACGTCGATTTGGACTTTTTTAGATGGGGCGGCGAAACGGCCCAGAGGCAATTCGCCGGTGAGCATTTCGTAGAAGACGACGCCGAGGGAATAGATGTCGGCGCGGTGGTCGACGGTTTGCGGTTTTTCGATTTGCTCCGGTGACATGTAGTGCGGCGTGCCTATAACTCCAGTCAGCGGCGCGTGGGATTTTTCGGCGCCGAGGATTTTGGCAATGCCGAAGTCGGCAATTTTTACGCGGCCTTTTTTGTCGACCAGGATGTTCTCGGGTTTGATATCGCGGTGGACGACGCCTTCATCGTGGGCGTATTGGAGGGCTTCGCAAATTTTGGGGACGATGGAGAGGGCTTGCGCTGGCGAGAAACGCTGGGCGCGCTCCATTTCGCGGAGATTTGCGCCATCAACGAATTCCATGATGAGGTAGTGAAAGCCACCGGAGTGGCCGAATTCGTGGACGGCGACGATGTTCGGATGATTGAGTCGAGCCAAAGCGCGGGCTTCGCGAGTGAAACGTTCGGTGAAACCAGGGCCGGTGGCGGCTTCCGGTGGGAGAATCTTCAGAGCGACGTAACGATCGAGCATCGTTTGGCGCGCTTTGTAAACTGCACCCATGCCGCCTTGACCGATGAAGCTGAGAATTTCGAGTTGGGGAAAGTGCGGCTTCAGCTCATCGACTGAGGGCGGACGGAAGCTAAACCTCTTCGCCGCACTTGCATTCGGTTCTGTGCCGGTCGGAAAGCCGGCCTGCATGAGACATTCCGGGCACAAACCTGCGGGCGCGTTGGAAGCCAATGGTTTAGCGCAGCTTGGGCATGTTTTGATTGTATCCATTCTATTGTCTTTCACCAGATACTATCGGAATGGTGAGCGAAGGTTACAGGTTTTGGTTTTTAGACGCGGATACAACACGGATCTGGCTAAAGGAGCATGCGCTCACATACCCCTTCACGCGATTCGGTAGCATTTTTATTTATGCTACGAGAGCGGAGAAGAGGTGGCGCATTTCTTCTTTGATTTCTTCCGGCAAACTAACGGTGTTAGCGATTTCGTTTTGCAGCAGCTCACGATAACGCTTGCGCAAACGGTGGACGGCTACTTTGATCGCGCCTTCGTTCATTTCTAACGTTTTCGCAAGTTCAACGTAGGGCTGCGATTCACGGGAACCGGTAAGGGTTTGTTTTAATGCGATGAAAAGGTCAGATTTTCTTTCGGTTTTGTATTCTTGTTCGAGCTGGGACATCACTGATTCGAGCAATGCAAGAGCCCATTTTTTGTCGAAATCTTTGTCGGGAGTTTCGGATGTTGCGGGTTCGAGATCATAACGTTGTTCGGCTTGGGCGAGATCAAGTGATACAAGTTCGGCGCCCCCGCCGCGCTTTTGCGCGCGCGCTTTTTCCCACTCTTGCCCGAGGAAGTTGTTCATGGCGGTCAGGATGAATGAACGGAAACGACCGCGATTGGGATCGGCGCCGGCCAAGGACTGTTTTTCGAGGATGCGCGCGAAAAATTCCTGGGTCAGATCCTGTGCGTCGTGGGCGGAGTATCCGCGTCGGCGAACGTAGGCGTAGAGCGGATACCAATAGGTTTGGCAAAGACGAGCAAGGGCGTCGCGTGAACGGGTAGTGTCGCTGCGACCGGCGGCGAGAACGAGAGACCAGCGAGTGGTGACGAAAACGGGTTGTCGAATTTCTGGTGCGCTGGTGCTCATTAGTCCGCAAAGATCTGCTTCGCATTGAACTTAAGGTGCATCGATATCTCATTCATAAAAGCACGACCAAATTCGTCGAGTTTTTTGTCACCTACCCCACTGATCCTACTGAAGGCGATGGCTTCCATTGGATAATCACGAGCCATTTGGCGGAGTGAGACGTCCGAAAAAACGATGTATGCCGGGACATCACGTTCATCGGCCAATTTGCGCCGAAGTTGACGGAGTTTCTCGAATAGGGCTTCGTCGCAACTGATGTCCCCTACCCTCGAAACCTTCTGCTTCGTGGAAACGGCCATCGGTTTGGTGAGAACAATTTTGCGACGATCGCGCAATGCGGCGCGGCCTTCGTTGGTCAATTCGAGCGTGGTAAACCGGGCGGTGTTCTGTCGCAAATAGCCGAGGCGGATGAGTTCGCGCCCGATGGCTTGCCATTCGGACGGTTGGTGTTCTTCACCGATGCCGTAGGTTGAGAGTTTCTCGTGACCCCACTTCCGAATTGCGTCGCTCTTGCTCCCGGTTAGCACGGAAACAATATGATTCAACCCCATAGCGGGATGACCACGCTCGGAAACGCGATAAAAACAGGAGAGAAATTTCTGCGCAGCGACGGTGCCGTCGAACGTGTCACGCGGCGAGAGGCAGTTGTCGCAACCGCCACAGTTATCCGTCGCGACCGTTTCTCCGAAGTATTCCAGCAACGTCCGACGACGGCAGCCGGATGATTCAGCGTAGTGAACGATCTGATGAAGCTGCTCGCGCCCAATAACTTGTTCGTCGGGTGGACGTTCATCAATAAACTGGCTGTACTTAACAATGTCGCCAGCGCTGAAATATAAATGGCATTCGCTCGGCAAACCGTCCCGTCCTGCCCGTCCCGTTTCCTGATAGTAGCCCTCAATGTTCTTCGGCAGATCGTAGTGGATGACAAAACGGACGTTTGACTTGTTGATGCCCATCCCGAATGCGATCGTTGCGCACATGACGCGCGTTTGATCGCGCAGGAACGATTCCTGGTGTTTGGAACGTTCCTCATTGGTCAGACCAGCGTGGTAGGGCTTCGCAGCGACTTTTTCCGCGCGCAACTTTTCTGCGAGTGTTTCGGCGGTTTTACGAGCCTGACAGTAAATGATGCCGCTTTCGTGGGGACGCGATTCCAGGAAATCGAGGATGTGCGCGAAGGTTTTGGATTTCGGGAATATGCGATATGTCAGGTTTGGCCGATTGAAACTGGCGACGTAGCAACTTGGCTTATGGAGCTTGAGTTGGGTGACGATGTCGCTTCGGACGCGAGTTGTTGCCGTCGCGGTCAATGCGAGGAATGGAACTTTGGGGAATAAATCCCGGAGTTTTTCCAGTTGTCGATATTCAGGGCGGAAATCGTGGCCCCATTCGCTGATGCAATGAGCTTCATCGATGGCGATTAGATTCACGTTCCATGAGTGGAGGTCGCGCAAGAAACCATCAAGCATAACGCGTTCGGGGGCGACGTAAAGAAGCCGGAATTCGCCATTGTGCAATTTGGCGATTCGCTCGCGGGACTCTTTGGCGTCCAACGAGGAATTTAGAAATGTCGCCGCAATGCCGCTGGCCTGAAGCGCATCAACCTGATCTTTCATGAGCGCGATCAATGGAGAGATGACCAGGACGAGCCCGGGACGAATCAGGGCGGGCATTTGGAAGCAAAGGGATTTTCCACCACCTGTTGGAAGTAGAGCGAAAACGTCTTTGCCGGCGAGAACGTCGGAAATGATTTCCTGTTGGAGCGGGCGAAATCCCGGAAATCCGAAATATTGTTTGAGCAACTTTAGCCAGTTTGCGTCCGCCGTCATGTCGAGAGGAGTTAAACCAAGAGATTGGCGGAATGCGAGCAGATTGGTTGCTGGAAAATCGAATTCAAAGCGCCAGGGGGACGGCGTGGTTCAAAAACTTCGCCACCTCTAGGGCTAATTGGTGGCGGTGACGTGCGGGGCGGCGTTGGTGCCGTCGGGTTTAGGTTTTTTGCCCGTTTTCAAAAGGTCGTTGAATTTTTTTTGCTGCTCCGAGGTGAGCTCTTTGCGGATTTCCTCACGCACGCGGCGCATTTCGTCGCGCATCTGGGGAGCGATTTGCTGCCAAAGGGGACGGGTACGATCGAGACTGTCGTGCATGACGCGGTCGATGTTCTGGCGCTGTTCTGGAGTGAGGTCGAGCTGGCGATCCATTTTATCCAGGAAATCCTTGCGCTGTAATTGCCAGGGAGGTGCGCCAGGGGCGGGGGCTGAAGCGTTTTTTGCCCCGACCACCGAATGGTCAACTCGCGCCGCGCGCGGATGCGCTGTCTTGACGCGAACGACAAGACCACCGGTCACGACGCCGCAACCAAAAATAATCATGGTCGCGAGTATGACCTTCCAGGGACTCACCAGGCCGCTTCCTCAACGTGCTGATTCAGACCCGCGTAGACAGCAGTTTCAAGATCTTGAGATAAATCGCCAGAATCGGTCGTCGCGAGATGGGAAAAAGACCATACGCCACAGAGCATGGTAATGGCGACGCAGGAGAGCGCAGCGCGCCAGAGGGGTTGGGCCCAAAGAGCCCAGACGTTCAAAGGTGAATGCGCGCGGACGCTCGCCATAACGCGTTTTTCGAAGCAATAAGGGACGTTCTGCGAGGGCGGATTCGCCTTCGCGGCGCTCATCAGTTTGGTTTGCAGGGCCTCTAAATTCATTTCAAAAAACTAGACGGTTTCGGTTTCATCAGGGTTACACCGAAACCAAGCTACAAATATTTCTCTTTGGTCATTTTAGCCAAGATTTTTTTCATTTCAGCGCGGGCACGAAAAGCCCGCACTTTCACTAACGGCACCGACCAACCGGTAATCTGGGCGATTTCTTTGACTGATCGGTCCTCAATTTCCAGCAGGGTAATAATCAGGCGCGCGGGCGGAGACAATTGTTCCATGACACGGCCAATGAGTTGTTTGGCGGCATCAGCATGGTCGCTGGCGCCATCCGGATCAACTTTGAAACGTTCGAGCCAATCTGTTTCCGGTTCGCTCAATTCGGTAAAGGCCGTTTCGCGATTGCGTTGGTGGGCGCGGAGAAAATCGTAACAGGTCCGCACCGCCAGTCGCATGAGCCAATGTTCAAAGGGTGCTTCAGCGCGAAAACTACTGAGCTTTTGGAAAGCCTTGATGAACACCTCCTGCACAATATCTTCCACTTCGCTTTCACGGCGAGCGTAACGGCGCGCCGTGGCGAAGATCCTCGGCTGATATTTTTCGATCAGCGGTTCGAAACTGGCCGAGTCGCCCTTGAGGACGGCTGCAATCAGCTCCGCATCGGTCTTATCCACGCCGAGATTAAGTATTAAGACCCCGCATATAAGAAGGAAAAAGTGCACCTCAAACGAGGTGCGGTTCAAGCTCGGGCGTTTCCCGGCCAGAGTAGTCCAGCTTGCCGTCGAGAATTCGAGCGGCGCTCGTGAACGGGTGCTCCTGGCTGGAATTCTTGCCAATGATGTGGATCACGGTGACTCCCCTCGCCTTCAGATAGTCGGCAATCAGCGCGCGATGGCAACGCCACCAAACGGCTTCTGCACAGACGATCGCGGTTCGTTTTAGATCAGCCAGTTCCATCAGGCGTTCGATTCCTTTATGGAACACCGGCGTCATCATATAATCGGCGTATCCACGAAAAGATTCGTTGCGCCAGACGGTGTTCGGAGAGTCGGGACTCGGACGACGCCTTCCACCGAGTTCTGAGAAATGATGATATTCGATGTTCGATTTCTTCATCGATTTGAACAATTCCATCTGGCTGAAGTGCGGGAATCGTCGCGAAACCGCAAAACGCCGGACGTCTGCCAACGCTCCAATTTCGTATGTTTGCAACAGCTCCAGGAATTCCTCAGCGGTGCGCCGTGAGTGACCAATTGTCCAGATTTCCTCGCTCATACCCGATTTAACTATAAGCCAGAACGAGGCAAAGGAAACCGACCGTTGCTGAGGTCGCGATTTTCGGCTTCACTTAATGACTGATGAAGTTCGTTCCTTTGCCGCGCTCATTTTATCTGCCGTCAGCCGAGGTAGTTGGGCCAAGGCTTCTGGGACATTGGTTGGTGCGGCGGACGCCAAAAGGTTTGATGGGCGGGCGGATTGTTGAAACCGAAGCCTATTTGATCGGTGACCCCGCATGCCATGGTTGCGTTGGTGAGACGGCACGGAATCGGGTGATGTATGGGCCGCCCGGGTTTGCGTATGTTTACCTGATATACGGGAATTATTTCTGTTTCAACACGGTGTGCATGGCAAAGGGCAAAGCAGAAGCGGTGCTGGTTCGCGCTGTGGAAGCGGAAATCGGTGAGGATTTGATGCGCGTGAATCGACCAACCGAACGCGCCGAGCAACTCACGAATGGTCCGGGCAAACTTTGTGATGCGATGGAGATTACGCGCGGGCTTGATGGTGCCGATTTGTGCAGCACCGAATCAGCGGTGTTTGTCGCTCGGAACGACGAGTTGCAAGAGTATGTTGCAGAACGTGGCCCAATAGTAACGACGACGCGGATCGGACTGACGAAGGCGGCGGAATTGCCTCTGAGGTTTTATTTGGAAAAGAGCAGCTTTGTTTCGAAAAAGCTATCGACGTCGCGTGCGAAACGAAAAATCTAGGTTGCTGGAGCCGGCACCTTCAAGACGCGCGAGGACATCCACTTCGCGGTCGATTTCATCAAGCCCACCGAAACCATCACGGTAATATGCCCGCATGAACGACGCCAGATCTCTGGTTCGCCCCAGGCGTGCCACAAGTCTTCGACGGTTTCGGGAGGAACAAAGCGATCGTATGTTGCTTCGACGATGAGAATATTTTCCTTTGCGACTTGCGGTTGGTGGTTATCCAAATTGAATGGTGACAGGTTCATTTTGGCGCCGCGCAACGCATGACGGATCGGCGCGACGAAAGCCGTTTCCGCGATCATTCGGTCCATTCGCGCAACGGGCGTAACGACGACTGCGGAGTGGAATTGCTCGTCATTGCAAATCGCGAGACCGGCCAGCCAGCCGCCAAGCGAAATTCCCCAGAGATTCACCTGCTCGCACCCCTGCTCTCCTAACCATGCACAAAGACCTCGGATGTCCGCGAGCGCCTGCTGTGTTGCCTCGACGGTGCGGAGCACGTTTTCAGAAATGAAATTGCGCACTGAAGCTGGCGGCGCGGGTCGGCGCTGGAAATGGTAGGGCAGTTCGATGATCGCGCAGTTCATGCCTAGGCGATTGAATTGACGCGCCAGGAACGGAAAACGGAAACGATAATTGAGATCATCGTTCCAGCCGTGCAACAGGATTACCGTCGGCTTCGATACCCGGGAATGATGACCGCGAAAGAGACGACCGTAAACGATGTTGTTTTGCTCGAATGGAGTTTGAATCTCCGAACGGAACTCGAATCGTTCTTCTGAAGTAAATATGAGTTTCGGTGCGGTGACTTCTGGCGCGAAGAAGCCGGGATTCTTCATCAAAGCTTCGGCCTCCGCGAGTTGCGGATCGCAACCCGTGGGACCGGGCATGCGCGCGGCGGCGGAGCGAATCACCCATGAATCAAGCCATTTGCAAAGTACTGCGTTCATCAAACTCTTTCAAAAACTCAAAAAGCGGGTTGTATTCAACCCAATTAACATTCTATACCAGCAGCGATGATAAATAAAATCTTTGGGCGCGTTTTGCTCATCGGTCTTGTTCTTGGATGCATCGCGGGGTGTGCCACGAACAAGACGTCAGGCGAAGTCTTTGTCCGCCCTGCCCCACGTCCTGGCGGCGAGGTGGTCCAGTCGGCTCGCACGAACGACTGGGCGGCGGATTGGAAACCGTTGTTCGATGGGAAAACTTTGCGCAATTGGGCCACTACGGATTTTGCAGGTGGTATCGAAGCGAAGGTCGAGAAAGAGGCGATTCAAATTGAGGCCGGCGCAGAATTAAGCGGCATCACATGGACAAATGGCTCGCTTCCAAAAACGAATTATGAAATTTCGCTGGATGCGATGAAGGTCCAGGGCAGCGACTTTTTTTGCGCGCTAACGTTTCCAGTGCGGAATTCATTTTGTAGCTTGATCCTCGGTGGTTGGGGCGGATCGGTGGTCGGTTTATCGAGCATCGACGGCATGGACGCCTCCGAAAATGAAACGACGAAGTCGCTCTATCTGGCACCGGATAAGTGGTATCACGTGCGCGTGCGCGTCACTCCCGTAAAAATACAAACATGGCTGGACAACGACTTGATCATTGATGTGCCGATTGAAGATCGAGAAGTTGCGATGCGATTTGGCGAGATTTATAAATCGAAACCACTTGGGATTGCCACGTACGAAACAAGCGCGGCGATCAAAAACATCCAACTGCGCCTGGTAAAACCGTGATGAAAGCTCCCGAACAAAATAGTCTGATCCTGTCGGTTTCGATTCTCGAGCGGCTGAAAATCGCGGGTTTGTTTTCGAAAGAACAACCGGTGGAGGTGGAGCTTGGGAGCGGCGATGGATCGTTCCTGGTGCAATACGCCAGCCTGCATCCTGAACACAATTTTATCGGCATCGAACGCCTGCTCGGTCGATTGCGCAAAATCGACCGAAAAGGCCGTCGGGTTGGATTGGAGAACTTGCGCGTTCTGAGGTTGGAGGCATCGTATTTTCTTCAGTATATTCTGCCGAAGAATTCGATTTCCGCGATTCACGTTTACTTTCCAGATCCGTGGCCGAAGCGGAAACACCGAAAGAACCGATTGATTCAATCCGGCTTTCCTGAATTGTGCTCGGCCGTTTTAAAGAGTGATGGCCGCGTCTATTTACGCACCGACGATGCGGATTATTTCAAGCAGATGCAGGAAGTGTTCGGGGCGTGTGCGCTCTTTCGACAAATTGAAACGCCGGAGGTGCTAAGTTCAGTTTTGACTGATTTCGAGCGAGGTTTTCTAAGTCGCGGCGTGCAAACCAATCGGGACGCGTATCAACTCACACGTCAATAACGGGACCATCGTCGTTCGAGTGACGCGGTGGCGGTGGCGGCTCGGAAGGCTTTTGAAAGCGCACTCGCGAACGGCCGGTGCCAGTCAGTGAGTTTAAAATAAGCGTGGTCAAACTGATCACCAGACCACCCCAAAACGCCGCGCCAAATCCTTGCACATGAAAATGATTGTCACCGAGCAACACACTTACCGCCATGAGCAGGAGCGCGTTGATGACAAGCGAGAACAGTCCCAGAGTAACAATCATCAGCGGAAAAGTTAGAAACATCATGATCGGACGCACGAATGCGTTGAGAAAACCTAGTAACAATGTCGCGATCATGAGGTCGACCGGTTGGCCGTAAGTGATCCCCTTCACAATCTTCGTTGCGACCAGGACCGCGAGTGTCGTGATGATCCAGCCTAGCAAAAATGACTTAATACGAGGCATCTAATTTCGCTGAAAAGATTCAGCACCATCGACGGTAACACAAGCACGTTTTGAAAACAAAAAGCCAACCTTAACTGGCGGCAGTTTCAAATCCATTGTTTATTAAGGAGCGAGTAATCCTTCGCTCACCACAGTTCCGTCCTGCGCAACGGTAACTTGATGTCGCTGACTATCTCTCGTGTAGAATCCGCGATAGGCAGTACGACCGTCGGGCAGACTCAACTGTTGAACGGTGTCAATGTGTCCAGAGGAACTCCTATCCAGCATTGTTCTTTGCACCGTCCAACCAAGGCTCTCAAATGAGAGAGCTCCGGTGATTTGCCCAGTCGGCGTCGCCGCTGCTTGCGCTGCATCGGAGTTTAAAGGCGGCCCCAGAGTACTTGCACCGGCCGCCTCATTGACCACTGCACCGGATAGACCTTTTACACCTTGCAAAAGACCGCCGCTCGGGGTGACGACGACATGTTGCGGGGATGAGCCAGGAGGCTGAACCAACGCATCATATACAGGAGCGTGGTACGTGCCGCTCGCGACAAAGGTGACTTGTCCACCAGCGGCTTGTGCCGTGACAGTTTCCTGAATCGCCGGAGGCAGTTCCTGGAAACTAATCGTTCGAGCGTCAGTCAGCGGATCTACAATCAGTCCGCCATCGCCGCTCAACTCTGAGCCGTTTTCAGTAAATTGGAGCGTTATTCTTCCTCCATATTTTACGAATGTCACCGCGTAGCCACGCCCCGAGTAAACACCATGTTCGACATACGCAACAACTCCGCCGCCAGCCTGGGACTGAATCGTTTGTTGAACGTTTGCTGGTAATTGCTGGAAGCGGACACCAGTCCTTCCCGTGATTGCCAGAGGCCGTCCTAAAACAGAACCACCAATTGTAATGACCTGTGCGTCCAACCCACCTGTCAAAAGTCCCAATGCAAGCAGACTGCTCACGAAAAACAATTTCATAAATCCTCCTGGGACAATATCAGCCTTGAAAACAATGCGGCTACGTCGGGGGAACATGCAAAACACGGTAGGATTATGGCTGCTGTCGCAACACGTAACTTCGGGAGCAAACAAAAAGGCGTCCCGCCGAAGCGGGACGCCTTTTGTGATTCTAATGCTTTACGGAGCGTTGCTGAACTTGGCGGTGATCGACAGGTTCGTCTTCATTTGGAACGTCAGCGAGTTGATCGTTGCCGACGTAGCGTTGGTTGAAACCACCGCGCTCGGATCGCTCAACACCCACTGACCGAAGGTCACCAAATGACCCGTTGCAGTCGCTTTGACGGTGTAGTTATGACCATAGGTCAGAACTGCAGTGTTGGTCGGGTTACCCCAGTTCTTCGAGGTCGCATCCAGCACCGAGAGAACGTGGCCTGTGCCTGCGGTCGTCAGGGTCAACGTCTGCGGGTTGCTGTTGTAGAACACGTGAGTGCCCTTGGTGCTTACCGTCGTATTGCCATCTGAATCGGTCGCAATGCCGTAGAAGATGTTCGTGCCACCCACCAGGGTTACTTGCGACAGGAAGAACGCTGGCTTGCCAGCGCTCGGGTTAGTCGCCAGCAACGAGGTCGGTTTCTGCACAAACGTCACCGGGAACGTCGCCGTGTTGGCAGCGTTACTGACGAGAGCCGAGACAATCAGACCTTTGTCCACGGCTTCACCGATGAAGTCGATCGTCGGAGCGACATTGGTGCCGGTGGCATCCTTAATGATAGCGTCACCTGGCTTGTAGGCCGGCTTGGCTGATCCATCCGCAGGCTTGAGCAACAACACCACTTTAGGCACTTCGGTGTCCGGTGTGACCGTCAACGGGCAACTGTTGGAACCGACTGTCGGTGAATCGTTGTTCACCAAACAGGTGTAGATGGCGCCGTCGTTGGTTTGGACGTTGACCAGTGCATA
>Ga0265327_10002971_pt1 | contig 16878 bp, 11 predicted proteins | sample 41621metaG_FD_202089 | JGI IMG/M metagenome (GOLD analysis project Ga0265327, IMG submission 202089) | Rhizosphere microbial communities from Carex aquatilis grown in University of Washington, Seatle, WA, United States - 4-16-21 metaG | ecosystem: Host-associated > Plants > Roots > Rhizosphere... | reverse complement strand
CTATTTTATCCCCGGAAGGAAAAAAAACTGTTACCACGACGAAATTTCATTACAGTGGAAAAGGGTCAGTTACCTTTGCTGATTCGGGAATGAGCAAAGAAAAGATTGGTTATTTCTTTTCCGGTAACTTAGACAATTATGAAATGGAATGCGACAGTGGAAGATGCAGGAGACTGAATGAATGCTGGTGTTATGAAATTCCGCTAAGCGCCTATACCAAAATTATTTACTTCCAGAAGAAGAAGGATTTCCGTTTGAAGATTCCAAGGAAATACCGGAACTATTCAGTCAGACTATTCATTCCTGCCGCTGATAGCATCATTCCACTTACTAACGTGAAAGGTTCACGAAGAAAATATAACTTTCAGCAGCCATTACCGGATACATACGTAGTACTCTATAAAGAGAACAACAACCCAAACAATAAGCGGGGATATGACTACCAGGTTGACTTAGAGAAAATCCCTAAGAAATACAGTAAGCGTAAGGAGGTTTACAAAGCCAGGATAAAGCGAAGACAACTAAAACATACCGTTTAGTATGATTTCAGTAATCAGGATAATGTCTCCTTCTTTTTATGTATTTATAGTTTATTCAGAGGCTAATTTTTAAACCCCTGTTTCAACGAACGGTACAAATAATTTTTACAAGAAACACAAAAAGCTTATCACATTATATCGTAAATTAGCTTTACCTAAAATCCCAGTCATGAAAAATAAATTTACCTTCTTAACAATTTTACTGATTTTAATTTTACACAACCATTCTTTTTCGCAAATCGTCTGCACCGATGTGTCGCCCGATCTTGTTGTGTCTCCCAGCTATAGCCTTGACATCGATCTTAATAATGATCTAACAAAGGATTTTAGGATTATTTCTTTCGGCGCGCCAATCAACTATGTGTATGTTGTACCTAATCAGATCGGCATTACTAATTTTGTTTTGTGTAATAATGCAGGGGGGGCAATTGCACTTACTTTAAATACTATTATTGGCCCCGCGAGTACTACCTGGCAACAAATGAATTATTTGGATGTTGCCTTGTTAAATTCTTTTTCCAGCCCGCCATCGGGACCTTGGTTCAATGCCATAGACAAATATCTTGGACTACGATTTGTAGCAGGTGCAAATACTTATTATGGCTGGGCACGATTCACAATGATTAATAACACAGTTAATTACATTTTTAAAGATTACGCTTACAATTCCATTCCCAATCAACCCATTCTCGCAGGACAAGGATGTGCTCCCTCCGCTTCACCTTCCTTTTACCTGGATGCAAACGGCTGCTCGGGTTATACCACCAATGTAACTGCCAACACAGGGACTTTGAGTTCTTCAGGATATACATGGTCAAGTAATCCAACGGGCGCTCTGTTTTCTGCGCCAAATGCTTCGGTAACTGACATTAGTTTTCCAGCAACAGGTAATTTCAGCATCAACCTTTCTATTTCGTCGCCCACATCTATCAACACTCAAAAAACTATATATATTGCCAGCACTCCCACCATAATGGCTTCTATTAGTCCAACCGCTTTTTGTTTTTTAAATTTCTCACCAACAACAACCTTTACGATCTCAGCAAATGGTGCTTCAACCTATACTTTCATTGACGTTGGCAGCCCTCCTTTTTCAAATACCGTTTGGGTAGGAACACAATATATAGGCACTTTTTATACCACTACGCCCTTTTATGTTGTGGGAGAATTAAATGGTTGCACCTCTTACGATACGGTATCCATTCTCGGACTACCCTCTCCCGATTTTTCTATCACCGCTCCTGCTTCCTTATGTTCCGGGGCCTCGGCAACCCTTGTAGCGTCTGATCCTTCTTTAACTTACACATGGATTCCAAATTCTTCAACACTAGTAGTAACCGGATCGTCGCTGGTTATAACGCCAACAGTTTTTCCGGCCTATTATACTTTATATGGTGATGATGGCACTTGTATAAATACAAACGGGGTGTCAATAAACGAAAAAAAATTAAACATGTCAATAAACAGTTCTTTTGTAACCATCTGTGCTGGCGAATCACATACGATCGTTGCGGCAGGCGCCACAACTTATAGTTGGAGTCCGCCCTACGGATTAAATACCACGGTCGGCTACAGTGTTATCGCTTCCCCAAGCCTCACCACTAATTATACGGTTACCGGCACAACGGGCCCGTGTGTTACACCATTGGAATTAACGCAGGATGTAACTGCCTGCACTGGATTAAATGAGATATCTCAAGGAGAAAAAGTTTTTCAACTGCATCCGAATCCTGCCATGAACAGGCTTTACATAAATACGAACAGTGAACTTAGTTACCAGGCGGAGGTCTATGATCTGGACGGAAAAATGATTTTAAAAATGCAAAGTCATGCGGAAAATAACGCGGATAATTTTATAGATGTACATTCTTTACCAGTCGGTGTATATGTGGTAAAGATTATTAGAGATGATAAAATTCATTACATCACAAAAATGATAAAAGAATAATTCAGTTTAAAAATTATACTCTCGGGGTTATTTCTCTTTCACCAAATGAAAAACAAGTCCCACCCCTAAGAAATAATTGTTGGGTCTAAACAGATCGTAGTTATATTGGTATCTGAAAAAAGAAGTGAGTGTACATAATCTGGATAGCTCATACTCGCCATCTACCTGCGTAAACGGCGTATTTATTCCATAAGGATTAAATACGTCGTATGAACCATAAACTGCTTCCACGTAACCTTTTTTTATTGCATAACGCAAAGCGAATCTAAAAATCGGGTAGTTGTTTTGGATTCCCAGCGACGTAGGCAAAGCATCGGGCATGTCATATTGCTGCGATGAAAAAACATATCCGCCTCCGGCAAGAATTTTTATCTTTTTTGAAAGTGGAACTCTTAATTCAAGTGCGAACAATTTATTCGTTTTTCTGTACGAAGGCGTAGGATAGTTAATCACATTATCAGAAATTCGCCCTATTATACGCACGAGCTTCCACAAGTATTTACTCTGTAGCTCTAACTTATAATGGTAATATGAATCTAAATGGCCGGGGCGCTGACCCTGTCTGAAGCCAGCTTCCAGCCTTAACCAGTTTATCAATTTAAAATTTCCAACAAAATTCTCATCGGCACGTTTATTTCCGTTTGCATCTGAAATTACGCGAACATAGGTTGTTAATGTTATTTTATCACTTTTAGTTTGTTGTTCTTTAACTGAAAGTGAATCTCCTTTCGCTGCATTTGATTTCTGAGCATTTGCATCTAAGCTAAACAAAGTGACAAACAGCATAATACACCAGGCTCCGAAACTTTTGCACTCAGCTTTTTTACACTTCATTTACACTTACTCTTTAAGAAGACAAATTTATGAAAAGATTCTTTCACTCAGCAGGCTTTCAATATTCACCTTTACGCAGTATCTAATAATAAATAGACTTAGGTCTGTGGATTCTTGTTCTTTGCTTCTATCCACAGCGCCATGTAGCGGGAACTTAAAGCGGTGTGTTGCATGAGCATACCGCCTGTAAAATTAGCGAGACGATGTTTGTCTAAATTATTTTGTATAGAACTGATTCTGTAGATTAAATCATTTTTGTGTTTTTCCATTTGATAAAATTCGTTGATAATAACGAAGCCATTTTCCTGGGCCTGGTTCCACAGCTTTTCATTCGAAGATAATTTTATGGCGGCGTTTGCAAGATCTTCCGCTGTGTTTGCGATTAATCCACTCCAGGGCAATTCTCCCTGCATAGATTCTACGCCTATATCTGTTGTTACGCTTGGGGTTCCACACAACATTGCATCGGTAAGTTTTCCTTTAATGCCGGCGCCAAAACGCAAGGGTGCAATACAGATCCTGGCTTTCGACATTACTTCATTTACATCGGCCGCTCTTCCCTTAATTAAAAATCCCTCCTTCGGATTATGTAATTCAAAAACTTTATGCGAAGGATAAGCGCCATAAACATGGAGCTCGGCCTTGGGGAGTTGTTTGCGGATAAGCGGCCAGATCTCTTGTTTCAAAAATAAAACGGCATCCCAATTTGGTTCATGCAAAAAATTTCCAATACTGATAAAATTTGTGCGCGAAAAAAAATCAGGCCGCTGCCGTCTTTGCTCTTCATTTATCTTTTCAAACAGAAAAGGAACGTAGTGCAGCAAATCTTCGTCTACTTTAAAAAAACATTTTAAGAGTTGCATTTCAAAATCAGAAATGATGAGTGAAAGGTCGCAACGGTAAATGCTGGCGATCTCACGTTTGGCAATTTCACTTACCAGGTCGTCCATCTCAAAGCCTCGTTTTTCTTTCAGAGCCTTATGCCTTGCAGATCTTAAACAATGGAGATCTTCTGTATCTAAAATTCGCAATGCGTCTGGACACTGTTCTGCCACCCGCCAGCCAAATTGTTCTTCAGTGGTAAAACGATCAAACAAAACGTGCGTTGGCGAAAGTTCTTTAATAAATGTATCAAAGCTTTTGTTGTTAAGCTCGATGGTATACGTTTTTACTCCCGCACTTTTTAAATCAGAAGAGAATTCGCTTTCATTTGCCGCGCTGGCAAAAGACACCTTCCATTTTTGGGATAAAAATATGTGCATTAGCTGCATTATTCGACTGCCGGCCGCTGAAGAGGAGGGTTCGGGCCATACTTTACCTATAATAAGTATGTGTTGTTTTAAATCAGACATTGTCGGTGAAATATTTTTTTTAATTTGTCCAAATATTAGTTTTTACTTTGTCTTCAGATTATAAATTTAAACTAAATATTATGAAGGAATATCTTTTATTATTTCGTGGCGGCGATGCCGAACGTAAGCATTTGTCTCCACAGCAAATTGAAGCACACATGAAACGTTGGCAGGACTGGATTGGCGCCCTCGGACAAAGTGGAAAACTTGTTGGTGCCCAGCCTTTAACACCCGAAGGAAGAGTGATTAAAGGCACTGCCAAAAAACTAACCGACGGACCATTTGTAGAAGGAAAGGAAATTCTTGGAGGCTATGTGCTTATTAAGGCGGATGGTTTTGAAGAAGCTGTTAAAGTTTCGGAAGGATGTCCTAACCTGGAAGCCGAAAGTGGTACAGTGGAGATCCGTGAGATAGGCAGTATGAGTGCTACTTAAAATGGGCAAAAAATTATCTTCAAAAAATAAAAATAAAAATTGTCCAAATCCCGATTCTGAGATTGTCTTTAGTTAAACATCCTATTCATATTAACTTAAAAACAATTTATCATGACCACAGAACAAGTAGCAAAACGACTAGTAGAACTTTGCAGGAAGGGACAAATTTTTGAAGCCCAGCAAGAATTATTTGCAGATGATGTAATAAGTACCGAGCCCTTAAATGGACCCATTAAATCAGCCAAAGGGAAGGAGGCCGTTGCTGAAAAAGGGAAGTCCTTTGCATCCATGATTGAAGAACGTCACGGAGGTTCATTTTCAGATCCTATTATAGGAGGACGTTATTTCAGTTGCTCCATGACACTTGATGCCACCTTTAAAGGCATGGGAAGAATGAACCTGGAGGAGATTTGTTTATTCGAAGTAAAGGATGGCAAAATTGTATCGGAACAATTCTTTTTTTAATTAATTTTAATAACATGAACAATTATTTACTCATATTCAGAGGTGGGTTGGATTTTAAAACAGCCAGTGCCGATCACTACCAAGAGGCCATGTTGAAATGGAAAACCTGGATAGAGAAATTAGAAAGGGAAGGCCGGGATGGCAGCGGCCATCGCTTATTGCCGCTTGGTGCCGTTATATCTGGAGAAAAGAAACGCGTAACAGACGGACCGTATGCAGAAGGAAAAGAAATTGTAGGTGGTTTTAAACTGATTAAAGCCAAAGATCTGAATGACGCACTTGAAGTTGCTAAGGGTTGTCCGATTTTCGACTATGGTGGAATTACCGAAGTAAGAGAAATAGCAGCACCGTAATTTTTTTTCTAAAGATGTCCAAATAACCAGAATGAAGATGTCTTTACTGTATAACCACAAAAATAATTTAACACAAAAAATCATGAACGAAAAAGTAAATGCTCTAAACTGGTTTGAAATATCTGTAAACGATATGGCCAGAGCGAAAAAATTTTATGAATCCACTTTTGGAATTAAAATGGATCAACAGGAAATGATGGGGATGCAGATGTCATTTTTCCCGATGGAAGATATGAATGGCAAGGTTTCCGGCGCACTCGTGCAAAGTCCTAACCACAAGCCAAGCACCGAAGGAGCGGTTATTTATTTAAACGCGAATCCGGATCTTTCTGTTGCTTTAGGTAAAATTGAAAAGGCCGGCGGCAAAATAATTATGCCTAAAACCCATATCAATCCTGAAACCGGACACATGGCCTTTTTTATCGATACTGAAGGAAACAAAGTTGGCTTACATTCTAATAATTAGGTAATTTGGCATTGTATAAATGCCTGATCCCACAAATGAAATAGAAAACAAAGTGAACCATCTTTTCCGTCACCAGGCGGGAAAGATGGTTTCCGTTCTAACTCGGATCTTCGGTTCGCGAAATCTTGAACTTGCTGAGGATGTAGTGCAGGACACTCTAGTCACTGCGCTTGAACAATGGAAAATTAAAGGGATTCCAAACGACCCCGAAAGCTGGTTATTTATTGTAGCCAAAAATAAAGCGCTGAATCTTATTAAAAAACAAAAACACACAGTGGCCTTTGGTGATGGAGAAAACCAGGTGCTCCTGCAATCAGGCTACACCTTAGAAAGTACATTCAATCAATTGTTTGAGGAAGATTTAATAAAAGACGATCAATTGCGGATGATGTTTGCCTGCTGTCATCCCGACATTTCAGACGAGAATCAAATCACACTCATTCTCAAAACCCTGTGTGGATTCAGCACGGCTGAAATTGCAAAAGCATTTTTGACCTCTGAAGATACGGTTTCTAAAAGGCTTTACAGGACCAAGGAGTTTTTCAGGAACAGTAAAGTAAAATTAGTCATTCCAAATGTTGATGAAATCAAAAGCCGCACCGAAGCCGTTTTAAATACGATTTATCTCTTATTTAATGAAGGATACAATTCTACACATTCTGAAAAATTGATTCGTGAAGATGTGATTGAAGAATCGATGCTCCTTTGTAAACTCCTGATGGAGAATGAATACACAGCTTTACCCGAAGTTTTTGCTTTATCTGCCTTAATATGTTTTCATGCCTCGCGCAGTAACAGCAGGTTAACTCAAGAAGGAGAGCTGATCTTATTGCCCTTGCAGGATAGAAATAAATGGGACAAAGCTTTGATACAACAGGGGATTTTTTTTATGAATAAAGCGTCCATTGGAAATCAGGTAAGCACATATCACTTGGAAGCAGCCATTGCCTTCGAACACTGCATTGCAGAAAGCTTCGAAAAAACGAACTGGAAAACGATCCTGGAATACTACGAATGGCTTTGTAAGATCTCGCCTTCACCCGTCGCCGAATTAAATAGAATAATTGTGGTGCTTCAGCTGGAAGGTGCCGCAAATGCACTAAAACAATTGGAGGTCATAAAGAACAAAGAAAAATTAAAATCCTATTATTTGTATTATAGTTTGTTAGGTGAAATTCATTCAAAGCTGAACAATATGACCGAAGCTAAAAAACACTTTGAAGAAGCAATTAAGTTAACGCAATCAAAGACGGAACAAAAAATGTTACAAAACAAAATTGCGAAACTTTTAAATTGAGAGCTCCAGTTTATTTAACTGGGGAATTTTTGCATAATCGAACGTCAGATAGTTTTTTGATTTTTTTTGGGCGCCCTGGCGGGCTGTCGCTACTCGCTTTTTTTATTCCGCTCCGCTGCATAAAAAAGAGCTCAAACAGGCCGCTCCATCCCTGGCGCAAGTATCGGCCAGTCAGAAGACCAGCAACGACTACAAATTAAGATCGATAAATTAGTCGCCTTTGTTATCACTTCAACACAACTATTTTCTGATTCACGATTCTACTTTCTTTTTCTCCTTTCAAAAAATAAATTCCGTCAGGCAGATCGTTCTGTATGACCTGGAAATTATTTACGGAAGTTAATTGTAAGGTCTTTATTATTTGTCCCAACTCATTTGTAAGCACTAAATTCAAATTTAAGCCGGATTGAACGGTGAAAGCACCGTTATTGGGATTTGGATAAACGCTGACAAAAGAATTTAAATCATTTTGTTTTTTTATTCCCAGGCAAAGATTTGGAACAACGGCCAGTGTTGCGGTCGACTGACAACCGTTAGCATCCACTCCGTTAACAGTATAGGTAGTATTCAGAAGCACATAAAACTGAATAGTAGGGGTTGTTGCAGAAGTATTGATCCAGCTATACGTGGAGGCTCCGGAAACAGTGAGAACAGCGCTCTCATTCACACAGGCCAATGGGCTGCTGTTTGTGACCGTCAAAGAAGGAGCAGGTGTTAGTGTCACACTCACCGCTGTGCGAGTGCCCGTAATGGAGCCACAGCCAAAATCTTCCACATAAAAAGTACTGTCTGAAGTAATTGCTCCGGTGGTGAAAGTTCCTCCTGTAGCAAGTATTGTGGTACCTGAAGGACTATTGTACCAGTTTCCACAAGTAGCATTTAATGTAGTAGTTTTACCGGCGCATACCAAGAGATTGACTGGGGGCGTTGTATTTGAAGCGCTACCCACAATGCACCCGTCGAATTTCTCGAGGAAGGCATCTGTCATTCCTCCAAAGGTTGTTTGATATGCGCCCGTGCTTACCATAACGGATCCCGAATTGGCGTAAGTGGAACCGGTTAAATACAGATTGCCATTAATATCAACAGCACAATCACCCGGTTCGTCTGAGTAAATACTTCCGAAATAGCTGCCCCAGATCCGTGAACCTGTAGGTGTGAATTTTGCGACATGAATATCCGAACTACCTCCTCCATAGTTGGATTGATAAGCGCAGGGAGTTGCTATGGCCGTACTGGAATTGGTAGATGTAAATCCCATGGCATAAATATTACCAAAAGGATCAATTGTAACGTCGCCAAATGTGTCGTCACCTGTTCCGCCATAATAAGTGCCCCATTGCCGTACCCCTGAAGAGTTGAATTTAACGAGGATGCCATCTTCAACACCGCCGAACGCAGATTGGTGACAGCCAGTGGTTGCGATGGCTGTGCTTGCTCCGGAAGTGCCTCCGCATACATAAACATTTCCTGCCGCATCAAGGGAACCACGAACCAGAATATCGTCTGAGGATCCACCGTAATAAGTGCCCCATTGACGCTGCCCTGCAGAATTAAATTTTACAAGGAAACCATCGTCGGCCCCGCCTAAAGTAGTTTGATGTGATCCTCCTGTCGCTATTCCGTTGGCCGAAGGTGTTCCTCCCAACAAATAAATATCGCCATTGGCGTCGAAAGAACACCAAACTGCATCATCCTCATCCTGGTTGCTGCCATTGCCCCCATAGTAGGTTCCCCATTGCCTTACACCGGCAGCATTGAACCGCGCAAGAAAACCATCACTATAACCACCACCATAAACCGGTTGGTGACAACCTATAGTACCGATAGTAGTTCCGTCGCTGGAATTGGTAACACCTGCTATCACAATATCTCCGGCAGCATTCAAATCTACAAAGATCGCAAAGTCAAAACTGCTGCCACCATAATAGGTGCCCCATTGCCTGACGCCAGAGGAATTGAACTTGACAAGGAAAGCGTCATGTACTTCCTGGGTGGATGATGAGCCCGGAGCTATACTTTGATGCGCCCCGGGAGTGGCCATTACGGCGGAATTTGTTGTGGATGTTCCCCCCACCATATACACATTTCCATTTCCATCAATCTCACAATGTGCGCAAAAATCGTCCTGTGCTCCTCCATAATAGGTGGCCCATTGACGCACACCTGCCGCATTAAATTTTACAACATACGCATCGCCTATGTTCATACCGGTTCCCCCGTAAGTAGTTTGGTGCACTCCAGACGTTGCAATATTAGACGTAGATTCAGTTTCTCCTGATAGATATACATTTGCTGCATTGTCGGTGCTAAGATCAAACCCATAATCTTCAGCAGCTCCACCATAATAGGTGCCCCAAAGGCGCACCATCGGATCGATGATCATTGGCAGTGAAGCATCGGCCCTTTTTACATCAAATGAAATGATATTGTTTTGAACCACCCAGTTAGCTTCCAGTTTTTTATTATTCTGCATTACCATCGGTTTCTGTTCTGCAATAATTCCCAGAGGTGTTTGGATTATAAGTTCTCCTTTTTTAGTTAAGTAAATTTTTTCGGCGCCTTTGTATTCAAGCTTTATTTTTTTATAATCGGCAAATGGAGCGATATAATAATCATATTCAAGAGCGCCTTTTTTTTCAAACCATTTTAAATCAATACCCGGATAAATATTTTTGTATAAAATGTTCTCATAACTTTTTACATTCAGCGCCCCGTCAGGACAGGTTTCTCCGTAATAGTTTTCAAAACCAGGCAATGCTTCTCCTTTTATAATTTCTGGATTTGTGGTTGCATTTATCCAGTTAATATCTATTCTATAAATAGTATGTTTCGAAGACTTGTTTTTGTTTCCTTTTTTGGAGTAAGATAAATTCGAGGGCGCCTTTTTTGTCATCCATGAGTCCACCCGGTTCAATTGATACGAAACACCGCCGCTCCTTAAATGGAACTGGATCTTTCCGTCAGTGCCTGAAAATAAAATATCAGGCCGTGGTTTAAAAAACTGGTCGCTCACCTGACCTTTATTTTCTTTAAAGCACAAAGATGGTTGACTGCCTTGAGATCTTAGAATTCCGTTGTAAAAAATGGTTAGAAATAAAACCAATCGAATTGTAAAAGCGTTTTTCATGGGTTTTTATTTTATAAAATAAATATATGAATTCAGTTAATGAATCACAATTATTTTTTTATTGAGTGTATGGTTCTCTTTCTCTCCTTTCAAAAAATAAATTCCGTTAGGAAGATCATTCAGTGTTAACCGGAAATTATTTACCGAAGTTAATTGCAAAATCTTTAGTGTTTGCCCAAGTTCGTTTGTGAGCGTTAAGTTCAGGTTAGAACCGGATTGAATAGTAAAAGCACCGTTAGTGGGATTTGGATAAACGCTTAAGCAAGAATTTATGTTGCCTGGTTCGTTAACCCCGAGGCAAAGATTTGGAACAACGGCTAGTGTTGCGGTTGACTGACAACCGTTAGCATCCGCACCAGTCACGGTATAGGTCGTATTCAGGAATACAACAAATTGAATAGAAGGCGTTGTTGCCGAATTATTGATCCAACTGTAAGTAGATGCTCCGGAAGCGGTTAATGTCACCATTTCGTTTATGCAGGCTAAAGGATTACTGTTTGCAAGTGTTAAGGTAGGAGCTGGCGTTAACGTCAGGTGCACCGCAGTTCTTGTACCGGTGACAGATCCACAGGAAAAATCTTCAATATAAAAAGTTGAATCCGAAATAAGTGGTCCAGTAGTAAACGTACTGCCTGTTGCTAGAGGACTTGAACCCACTGACGTGTTGTACCAGTTACCGCAACTGGTGGATAAGGTAGCGCTGGTTCCAGCGCAGACATTGAGGTTTGGCAATGGCGTTAGATCAGGTGCAGAACCTGGAATACAGCCATCAAATTTTACAAGGAATGCATCTGAGCTTCCTCCTCCATATGCAGGTTGGTAACCATTACTGCTTGAAATTACCGTGTTTGAATTTGCATTCGTAAAGCCACATAAATAAATATTTCCTGAAGCATCTGCAGAACAACCATAGCCTTGATCAGAATGAATGCCACCATAATAGCTACCCCACATACGCGCACCCGAGCTACTGAATTTCGCAAGAAAAGCATCCGTACCACCGGCGTATACCGACTGGTATGCACAAGGTGTTGCAATTTTTGTCGCCGAATTTGTTCCGCTGGAGGTGGAACCTGCGAGATAAACATTGCCCAGCGCATCAGTGCTTGTAGAATATCCGTACTCATTACCCACGCCTCCATAGTAGGTTCCCCATAATCTGGCTCCGGAAGGGTCTAATTTTACGAGGAACGCGTCATCGCTGCCGCCTGGCGACGTTTGTTGACTGCCGGTAGTAGCAAGTAGGGTACCGCTAGTAGAACTGGTGCCGCCCGAGCCATAAATATTACCAGTTACATCCAGGGCCATTGCATAAGGGGTTTCATCTGCATTTGTACCATAATAAGTTCCCCATTGTAATACGCCCGACGAATTAAATTTTGCAAAAAAAGCATCGAGAAGTCCTCCGAGTAAAGGTTGGTAGCTCCCTGGTGTTGCTATTCCAGCAGTTGAAGAGGTAACACCATTAATGTAAGTATCACCAGACGCATTTGTGACACAATCAAACGATGTTTCATCGATTGTACCGTTGCCTCCATAATAAGTTCCCCACTGTCTTACTCCCGAAGAATTGAATTTGACCAGGAATGCATCTATGTTGCCTACAAGAACAGGTTGATGACTCCCTGGGGTAGAAATATTGCTAGAAGAATGCGATCCGCCACACATGTATACGTTGTTTGCATTATCAAGTGAAACACCATAACCGATATCTTCCATATCCCCCCCGTAATATGTACCCCATTGACGAACACCCTGAGCGTTGAACATCACTAAAAATGCATCGCTCAGGTTACTTGAAAGTGATGAATAAACAACCTGATGTGCGCCAGTGGTTGTTATAACTCCCGTATTGGTCGAGCTCGTTGCACCGGTTAAAAATACATTTCCACTCGCATCACTAATACTCTCATCGCCATAATCATCACCGGTGCCACCATAATAAGTTGCCCATTGACGAATACCGGCCGAATTAAATTTAACCAAATAGGCGTCATTATTGGTAATGCCGCCTCCGAAAACTGTCTGGTGCGCCCCACTCGTCGCTATGTTGGAAGTTGAAAGGGTTCCTCCAGACATAAATACATTTCCTACCGCATCGGCATACGTGTAATAGGCATCATCCGCCAATGTCCCTCCGTAATAAGTTGCCCATAGCCTCACTGCCGGATCAATGATGAGCGGAAGTGAATTGTTTATACCTTTTATTTCGAAAGAAATAATATTGTCCTTTACAATCCATTTTGCTGGTAAAGGCCTTTGATTTTGTATTACCAATGGTTTCTGTTCTTTTATTACTCCCAATGGAGTTTTAATAATTAAGGTCCCATTCCGATCTACAAAAATTTTCTCTGCGCCTTTATATTCCAATTGTATTTTTTTATAATCAGAATTTGCTGCTACATAGTAATCGTATTCCAATGTTCCGTTTTTTTCGTACCATTTTAAATCAATGCCGGGATATAAATTTTCGTAAGTAAGGTTCGAATAGCACTTAACCTGTAAGGCACCTTCAGGGCAGCTTGCCAGGTAATAATTTTCGTAACCTTGCTGAGTTTTCCCTTTTTTAATTTCCGGAGATACGTTTGCATTTAACCAATTAATGTCAATACGATAGATCGTACCTTTTGATGGAACAATTTGATTATCATTATTTTTTCTCCCGAAACGTGCCTCCCTTTTTGTCCATTCATCTACCTGGGTGAGCTGGTAAGAAATACCGTTAGCCTTTAAATGAAACTGAATCTTGCCATCAGTCCCCGAAAATAAAACATCGGGACGTGATTTGTAGAATTGATCACTCACTTGACCTTTGTTTTCTTTAAAGCACAAAGACTGTTGACTGCCTTGAGATCTTAGAATTCCGTTGCAAAAAATGATTAGAAATAAAACCAATCGAATTGTAAAAGCGTTTTCCATGGGATTTTGTTTTATAAATAAATATATGAATTCGTTTAATGAATCACAATTATTTTTTTATTGAACGAATAATTTTCTTTCCCTCCTTTCAAAAAATAAATTCCGTTGGGAAGATCGTTCAGTGTTACGTTAAAATCATTTACTGAAGTTAATGCTAAAGTTCTCAATGTTTGCCCCAGCTCGTTTGTGAGCGTTAAGTTCAGGTTAGAACCGGATTGAATCGTAAAAGCGCCGTTATTAGGATTTGGGTAAATGTAAAGATGCGAATTTATATTTTCCTGTCCCGCAATGCCAAGGCAAAGATTTGGAACTACTGCTAACATTGCGGTAGATTGACAACCGTTAGCATCTATACCGTTCACCGTGTAGGTTGTATTCAGGAATGCAATGAGTTGAATAGAAGGTGTAGATGCGGAATTATTGATCCAACTGTAGGTAGAAGCGCCGGAAACTGTAAGTATAACACTTTCATTAACGCAGGCCAAAGGATTACTATTGGTGACCGTAAGCGTAGGCGATGGTGAAAGAGTCACATTCACCGCAGTGCGCGTACCTGTGATGGAACCACAACCAAAATCTTCCAGATAAAAAGTGCTATCTGAAACTATTGGGCCGGCAGTAAAAGTACCTCCGGAACTTAACACCACTGTACCGGTTGCAGTATTGTACCAGTTACCACAAGTGGTAGATAATGTGGTTGTGTTTCCTTCGCAGACAAATAGATTAGCAGGAGGTGTTAGGCTTGAAATATTACCGGGGATACAACCGTCGAATTTAGCGATATATACATCCGAGGGCCCTCCGCCATAAATTGGCTGATACCCGTTACTGCTGGCCATTAAAGTACCTGAATTTGCAAGGGTATTGCCAGCCATAAATACATTTCCTGAAAGGTCTGTAATGCAATGGTTAACATTGTCTGTAAAAGGGCTGCCATAATAGCTCCCCCAGATTCGAACGCCAGCACTCGAAAATTTGGCAAGGTAACCGTCCTGACTTCCACCACCATATGTATCCTGGTAAGAACATTTTGTCGCGATGATTGTCCCCGTAGTAGTGCCCGCAATTCCCGAAAGATAAACGTTACCTGCACCATCCGTCGCGGGAGTTACTCCATAGTCTGTTCCATTACCTCCGTAGTAGGTAGCCCATTGTCTTACACCTGCAGGATCAAATTTTACAAGAAAGGCGTCTCCGGTTCCACCACCATAGTTTGCCTGATGGCTTCCCAGTGTTGCAATTACGGTGCCAGACGAGGGCCCGCATATTCCGCATCCATAAATATTCCCTGCGGCATCTGTAGCAAGATCACTACCCTGGTCAGTGCCGGGCCCTCCATAATAAGTGGCCCACTGCGGAATTCCAGCCTGGTTCATCTTTATAAAGAGTAGATCTCCTCCCCATCCGGGTCCGCCTCCGTACACCGATTGATGCGACCCTGGTGTGGCGACGCCTGCAGTAGACGAGGTCATGCCACAGATGTAAAGATCTCCCGTAGAGCTCATGATACAATCTCCAAGATTGTCATACGAGGCGCCACCGTAATAGGTGCCCCAAATCCTTACACCAGCGGGACTGAATTTCGCTATGAATCCATCTGAAACACCCGCAACGGTTGGCTGGTAACAGCCGGGCGTTGAAATTCCCGTTGTTGACTCTGACCCACCACTAATATAAATATCACCGGAATTGTCCCGCGCAATACCCCAACCGTATTCCTGCGCGTCTCCGCCATAATAGGTTCCCCATTGACGGATTCCCGCAGAATTGAACTTAACCAGGAAAGCATCTCCCGGTCCCAGAGTAGAAGTATAAACGGTCTGGTGCGCGCCAGAGGTAGCTATAACTCCAGGATTGCCAGACTCGCTTCTACCAGTGACATAAACATTCCCGGAAGGATCGCTAACACTTTTCCCTGTATAATCGTCGCCCGTGCCACCATAGTAAGTCGCCCATTGTCTGACCCCTGCACTGTTGAATTTTACAAGATAGCCATCGTATAACTGCGCAGGACCCGCGAAGGTGACTTGATGCGCACCGATGGTGGCAATATTTGTAGAGGAAGAAGTTCCCCCACCTACAAAAAGATCGCCGGCTGAATTCGTATGCATGTACGAGGGCCATTCGTCGCCGCTACCTCCATAGTATGTACCCCATAATCTTATCATTGGATCAATGATAAAAGGAAGAGAAGAGTTAATATTTTTAATATCAAAAGAAACACGATTATTTTTTATTATCCACTTTCCGTGCAGAATTCTATTGCCCTGAGTTACGAGTGGCGCCTGCTCTTTAAGCATTCCTAGTGGGGTTTCGATGATCAATTCACCTGTGCCGTTAACATAAATTTTTTCAGCGCCTTTATATTCCAGCTGGATCTTTTTATAATCCGCATTCCCGCTAACATAATAATCATATTTTAAATTCCCGTTCTTTTCATACCATTTTAGATCAATCCCGGGATAGATATTTTTATAAATGACATCAGAAAAGCTTCTCACATTCAAAGCACCATTCGGACAGGAGGCAAGATAATAATTATCATATCCTTCAAGACTTTTTCCTGTTAGGATTTGTGCCTGACTAACGGCTCCCACCCAATCAATATCCAAACGGTAAAGTGTTGTTGCAGCAGGTACACGTTCGGCTCCCATAAATTTTCCCGGTGCAAACGAATTTTTTTTATCCTCCCATTTATCCACCCGACTCAATTGATAGGAAACGCCAGTGTTTTTGAGATAAAAGGTCATATCTCCGGCATTACCGGAAAAGAGAATGTCGACACGTGGTTTATAGAACTGGTCACACACCTGACCTTTATTCTCTTTAAAGTTTAAAGTTTTATTCTGCTGAGATTTAATTGCCCCGCAGCAAAATATACTTAAGAATAAAACCAATTGTAGTGTTGCGTTTTTTTTCATAGTTCTTTTTTATTTGAATAAAATGGAAAGCTAACGAATCACAATTATTTTTTTATTAAGCGAATGATTTTCCTTCTCTCCTTTCAGAAAATAAACTCCATTAGGAAGATCGATCAGTGATACATTAAAATTATTTAGGGAAGATAATGTAAAGGTTTTTAGTGTTTGCCCAAGTTCATTTGTAAGCACTAAATCTAAATTAAAACCGGATTGAATAGTG
>Ga0265327_10002970_pt1 | contig 16896 bp, 10 predicted proteins | sample 41621metaG_FD_202089 | JGI IMG/M metagenome (GOLD analysis project Ga0265327, IMG submission 202089) | Rhizosphere microbial communities from Carex aquatilis grown in University of Washington, Seatle, WA, United States - 4-16-21 metaG | ecosystem: Host-associated > Plants > Roots > Rhizosphere... | reverse complement strand
CGCCCGTCGCCACGGACGCATTGAATCCCCTGGCAGACGTGAATCCGCCAGCCAACCAAGTTGCCAGTGCCGACCCGAAATCGGCAGTCGCGGGGGCCTTGCCAACGGCAGAACAATACGCCCAGATCGGCGAAACGGCGTTTAAGGCGCGCGATTACAAGAGTGCCGTGCGGGCCTGGCGACATGGTCTGATTGACGATCCCAACAATGGCGTCCTGGTGCTGATGCTTTCACAGGCGCTGTTCGCGACCGAGCAATACAACGAAGCCGCGGGTGCAACTCAGTTCGGCATGCAACTGCTCGGACAGGACAAGTGGGACACGGTGGTCAAGAACTACCGGGAACTGTACGGAAAGGTGGAAGACTACACGAACCAATTGCGAAGCCTGGAAAAGGCGGCCCGGGAAAAGGCCGATGACCCGGCCTTGCGATTCCTGCTGGGGTACCACTACGGATTCCTGGGCTTCCCCAAGGAAGCGGTTCAGCAACTCGAAAAGTGTGTCAGCCTGGCGCCGGAAGACGAAACCGCCCAGAAGCTGCTGGAACAACTCAGTGACAAATTGCCCAAGGATCCGAACAAGAAGGTCGAACCCCCAGCTCCGGCCAAGCCACCCGAACCGGGACTCACGACCGACGCGAATCCGCTGCCGCCGTTGAACCCGGCAACAGCTCCACCGACGCAGAAATCCCTCGAACTTCCTCCAGAACCGAAGTAAGACCACGGCACTGACGCTTCCGGTTGCAAAACCAACCGGAAGCGTCAGTGTGCCTTTGAACTTCAAGTGGAGCCCCTGGTCTGCGGGGTGTGATCCTTCAATTTCCGATCGTGCGAATTGGTCTCCCTTCGGCGAGTTCCTCGGCCAGTATCCTTTCCTGGGAATCGAGCGACGTGGATCGTCCTGAGTTCGCTTTGATCGACTGGATCCGAAGCCGTGTCGTCGATCGGGATCCGGTTGTGGTCGGCATTGGGGATGACGCGGCCGTACTGCGGTCTCATGCGAGTCGCGACTGGCTTGTTGCGACCGACATGATTATGGAAGGAGTCGATTTCCGTCTTCCCGATGCATCTCCGGAACTGGTTGGCCGGAAAGCCCTGGCCGTGAATCTCAGCGATATCGCAGCCATGGGCGGGCGACCGACGGCGGCGTTCGTGTCCGTGGCACTCCCCATTGATCGAGGTGTTGAATTTGCGAAGGCCCTGCACGCCGGCGTGCTGGACCTGGCAGATCAATTCGACGTGGTGATTGCAGGTGGCGATACCAATTCCTGGCGGGGACCCCTGGTCATCAACATCACTGCGGTCGGTGAGCCCCTGGGATCTCGTTCGATCACTCGGCAGGGGGCATTGCCCGAAGATTGGATCTTTGTCACGGGATCACTGGGGGGAAGTCTTGCGGGGCGGCATCTGACGTTTGAGCCTCGTGTGCGGGAGGCAAAGTCCCTGGTGGAACTCGTCGATCTGCATGCCATGATCGACATCAGCGACGGCCTGGCGGCCGATCTGCATCACATCCTGGACGGAAGCGGTCGAGGCGCCATCATCGAGGCTTCGGCGATTCCGATCAGCGAGGCCGCCCGAACCGCGCCGGGACCACTCACCGCGCTGCAGCACGCCCTGGCCGATGGCGAAGACTTTGAGTTGATCTTTACAGTCTCGGCCGAAGAAGGGCGGCAATTGCTGATGCGATGGAATGACGCGACCCCCATCACATGCATCGGTCGCATCACGGCCGAGCCGGGTTGCTGGATTCGCTACGACGCCGAAACTCGCGAGCCCTTGCCTCCGCTCGGTTGGACACATGCGTTGAAGTAATCGCACCCGGTGGGATTGGAACTGCGCAGGCCTTCCCGTCTCGTTTGAAATTTGAATGCGACGGTGTGGCACGTCCATGGGTCTTCGAAACGAGTGGTGCATGCCCAGAGTCCAAGCCCATCCCAAGGCCTCTGGGCATGCCACCCGTGACGTGGAAAAGGAGCCTTCTTCGCCGCGCTTGTCATGTGCCGCGCGAGGCCCCAAAGTGCTGCGAGCGGGATCAGCGTCGAATCGAGGATCGGCATCGAATCCGGCCCAATTCCACTTCCTGAAGGTCCCTGACGGTCGTGGCTCTGGTGTTCGGATCGAGGTCGTCCCGGTTGACCTGTCGATCGACGTTAATCGTACAGGCGGCGTGGGAAAAACCGCGGTGTCGCGAAATGCTTGGAAACCCTGCCGCGCCTTCTCAGAAGCGGAACGCGGACCGTTCGACTACAATCTCATCAGGCAATCCGACATCAGATTTCATCGCGAGCGGAACGGGAGCATTGGATGGATTGGTTTCAGCATGTGCTGGTTTTACCAGGGTTTCGACGAGGCTTTCATTTGATTACGCGCCAGGTTCTGGCGGCCATCCCCGAGTTGTCGTCGATTCAGATCGGATTGCTGCACGTCTTTATCCAGCACACCTCCGCGTCGCTGACGATCAATGAAAATGCCGATCCTGATGTTCCCCGGGACCTGGAATCGTCGTTCAACGCGATTGCTCCGGAAGACTTTCCGTATGTGCATACCTGCGAAGGTCCGGACGACATGCCCGCGCATGTGAAGTCGTCACTGCTGGGAAGCTCGGTAATGATTCCGGTCAGGCAGGGACGGTTATGCCTGGGGACCTGGCAGGGAATCTACCTTTGCGAGCATCGAAATCACGGTGGCCAGCGATCGTTGGTGCTCACCCTGCAAGGGACGACAAAGTCCTGATATCATCTGCGGCTTGAATTCCACTCGACCGCTGCACGAACTTGAAATGGAACTGGACGATATGGCTTCGTTTCCGCTGACCTGGGATCTGGAATCGCTCGCGTCTTCCCCGGCAACGCCCCAATTTCGGCAGGAATTGGATCAGTTCAAGACCCGCCTGAAGTCCTTCGCGGACTCAACGAACTCGCTCCCTGCCGTCAATGCGTCGGCCGACAATGTCGCTCGCTGGGTGGCCTTGATTGCAGACTATGAGGAACTCGATGCCCGCGCCACGGATTTCAAGGCCCTGATCGAATGCTATGCGGCGGCCGATGCCGAGAACAAGCAGTATCAGCAACTGCAGGCCGAAATTGCCACCGTTCCACCGCTTCGTGAACAGGTCGCCACAAACATCGAATTCGCGTTCAAGGAAGCGTCGGACGATGATTTCAAGGCGTTCGTCGCCGCCGCGCCGGCGCTGCAGCGGAATGAGTATTTCCTGCAGACGCGCCGTCGAAACGCCGCGCTCCGATTGCCGAAGTCGCAAGAGTTACTCGCTGCGGATCTCGCCGTGGATGGCCTGCATGCCTGGGGACGCCTGTTTGACCGGTTGTCCGGGTCGCTCAAGGTCGAAGTCCAGGAGAAAGGGAAGCTCGTCAAACGCTCTCCGGGTCAGGTGCAGTTTGATTCCGGGCAGCGGCAGGTCCGGGAAAACAACTTTTTTGCGGCAGATGCGGCGTGGGCCAGTATCGCCGACACGTGTGCCGACGCGATCAATCACATTGCCGGAACGCGATTGACGACGTATCGCCACGTGGGGTTGGGTGACCACCTGGAAGTCCCCTTGCGCTGCAACCGAATGACTCGGGAAACGCTCGACACGATGTGGTCGACAATCACCGCTCACAAGGGGGTGCTCAAGCAGTACCTGGCAAAGAAAGCGCAATTGATGGGTGTTGAGCAACTCGCCTGGTACGACATGTCTGCTCCGCTGCCACAATTGCCAGGGGCAGGGGGTTCCGACGAAATCTCGTACGATGAGGCCTGTAATCAGATCATTGAAGCCTTCCACCAGTTCAGCCCTGACTTTGGCGACTTCGCCAAAATGGCGTTGTCGCAGCGGTGGATTGAGGCCGAGAATCGGGCGGGGAAGCACCAGGGGGGATTCTGCACGGGCTTCCCGACGGCCCGGCAGTCGCGCATCTTCATGACCTATACCAACAGCGCGGACAGCATGAGCACCCTGGCTCATGAACTTGGTCATGCGTATCACTCTTGGGTCCTGCGCGATCAGCCCGTTTTCCTGCAGGACTACCCAATGAACCTGGCCGAGACGGCATCGACCTTTGCCGAGGCGGTCCTGGGCGAGCAGCGGTTCCGTCGAGCACGGTCCGACTATGATCGTTTGCAGATGCTGGATGCGATGCTGGGGGACGCAGTCTCGTTCCTGATGAACATTCACTGCCGATTCATCTTTGAAGACAACTTCCATCGCGAGCGTGTGAAGGGGGAACTGACCGCCGATCAGCTCAACGCGCTGATGGAAGCAGCACAGCGCGAGGCCTACCTGGGCGCCCTGGCGGATGGCGGCTGGAATCCCCGGTTCTGGACTTCGAAGCTGCATTTCTATATCACCGGCCTGCCGTTCTACAACTTCCCTTACACGTTTGGATACCTGCTGTCGCTGGGAGTATATGCCGTCGGAGCGGATGCGGGGGGCGAGTTTGCCGAGACCTATCGCAAGCTGTTGATTGCCACAGGGTGCAAAGACGCCGAGGAGGCCGTCCGATCAACGCTCGGGTTCGATTTGCGAAAGCCTGACTTCTGGACGAAGAGCCTGAATATCATTTCGGATCGGGTCCGGCAGTTCGTCATGCTCGCCGATGCCGCTTTGGACAAGTCGGCACGAATCTAATGAGTGGACGATTCCGCCAGCGAAGAGTTGCTGGCACTCAATTTGAATTGGATGAATACGTGTATAGTTCTGTCGCAGACTGTCATGGGAACTGTAGCCTGAACGGGCTCGAGTCGCGGCTGATGAGTGATCCCCACCAGTTCTTCGTGCTCAAGTCTGTTTGACAAATGAATCGGACCATGACCTGCGGTCCATTTGGATTTTCCACAAACTAGAGATACGGGATTGAGAATGCTTACCAGGATTCGATTCTTTCATCGGGTGACGAACACATTTTGCGCACCGGCGTGCGGACTCTGTTGTGCTCTCATACTGAGCGGCTGTGGCGAACAGCCCAAGCGCGAGGTCGATGCCCCGGTTGCCAAGGCCCCGGCCGTCGAGACCGCCGGCAGTTCCAAGTCACGCGAGAAGAAGACCGAGGCGTATGAAGCCACGGTCGCCGGTTATCGCTACGTTGTGCCGCCGGATTGGGACGAGATCCCTCCGACACGACAGTTTGTCCTGGGTGAATTCACAATCCCCGGCGACGGAGGGCCGGCTCGGTTGACGCTTTCGTCGGCGGGTGGGGGAATGGAAGCCAATCTGGATCGCTGGCGCGGTCAGTTCAGTCGCGGTCCCGGTGACCCCGAGCCACAGACCTCGGAAGTGACCTTTGACGGACAAAAGGGAACGCTGGTGGAACTGGCCGGACTCTTTTCCGACGGATTCAGTCGCGAGCAAAACAAGGACTGGCGGATGCTGGGTGTGGCCATTCCGATCGGCGACACAAACTACTTCATCAAATTGACGGGCCCCGCGTCGACAGTCACTCCACGTCGTGAGGAATTCCTGAAGTTCGTGGAATCCGCCAAACAGGCCAAGTGACACGCTCTGGACCGGAACTCACTGCCGCTCCGGTCCAGACTTTCGGTCGCAATGATTCAATCACGGAGTTTCCGGACTCGCCTCCCCCAGGACGACAGACAGCACCTTCCGGGCGCGCCGGCGCCAATGCTGGTCAGGGCTCGTCGTCAGTTTGTTTAACCTCGGAACCGCATCTTTCGCGTCCGTGCCGATGCTCTGGATGATTTGCAACAGTTGCCAGCGGGTACAATCCCGATCCTTCTCGAATGCATCAAGAATTTGCTGCCGGACTGGGGCCGTGAATGCAACCAGTGTTGCCAATGAACTGGCTGCGGCGCCGGCCACTCGTGGATCTGGATCGGACAACGCCGTTGCCAGCAGCGGCACGATATCCGCTCCCCGACCGCGACAGTTGCCGAGTGTTTTCAACACCAGGATCCGAACGTTGACGTCCGCGTCCTGAGCCAGCGCGGTCAACTGATTAGTTGCCGGTTCCGCCAACGTGCCAAAGTTGGACAGCAGCATCAGCCCTTCCAGTCGAGTCGATTCCGTATCAAGCTGCTTGCGGATCAACTCGACCGCGTCACGGCCAGGCTGCCCCATCGATTTCAGAATTCGCGGAATCAAGTTCGCCGCATCGGCATCGTGAAGTAGAGCAATCAACTCGGGAGCGACTTCGGCGGCCTGTTCACCGAGCGATTCCAGAGGAGCGACGGCCAAATGACGGTCCTCGGTCGTCATCATCTGGACCAGCATGGGCAGCGCGGGTTTCGCCGCGGGCCCCATCGCGCCCAGGAGACTGAACAAGGGATAGTGCTGGTCCTTGTTCTTGATTCGCTCCAACACAATCGGCACGACCTCGCTCGCCTGAGGCCCCAATCGCCGTAGCCCTTCCAGCGTCTGCTGCAGAAACTTTCGATTCTTGAACGCCTCGATCACGACCGGCACCGATTCAGGAATGGAAGGGTCGATGCGAGCCAGGGAGACGGCCGCCGCCGTACCGGCGTCACCATGATCGTCCGTCATGAGTTTCTGCAGGGCCGGTACCGCAGACTTCGCCGCCTCACCAAAATCGCCCAGCACCAGCGCGGCACGCCAGCGCAGTGGATCGGAGCTCGCTTCTACCGCGTCAATCAGCCTGGGAATCAGCGGTTCCCCCAGATCCTTCCATGGCATGGCGCTGTACTCGGGGGGCGACTTGATCCATTCCAAACACGCTCTCTGAACATCCGCGCTCTGGGGATCAATCTTGAGTAGTCCCCGCAGGGCCGTCTGGCGGATCCACAATTCCTTGTCACCTGTCAGCGCGACCAAGTCCGGGATTGCCACCGAGGCCCGAGTCCCCAACCCTTCCAGCGTCTGGATGACAGAAATCAGCAGAACCCGGTCTTTCGTTTTGAGCCCCTCACGCAGAACAGGCATCGTCGCATCCAGATGAGCGGGATTTCGCGACAACAGGACCGCGGCATGAGTACTGATTGCCGGATCCGCGTCTGGCAGTAATTTGAGAAGCGTCTGTTGCGTCTGCTCATTCCCGTCCGTCATGCCATCCAGCAACCTGATCGCCGAAATCCGATTCTTCTCCGGCAGGTCCGCTTGAAGTGCAAGCTCGGTCAGTACCGGGATGACGGATTCACCGATTTCTGACAGAGGCCGGGAATCGTAGTCGACCGCCACGATCGTCAAGAAGGCCTTGATGTCGGGAATCGCCTCGACCGATTGAGGTCCCAGCTTTCCCAGCATCTGAATCGCCGCCCAGCCGTGCTGCTGAGCCGCTGCCTGTCGTTGTTCATTGTCCAGATTCATTCCGGCCAGTTCGACATCCGTCCGCAATATGGTCCGCAGGGTCTCCAGATGTTGAGGCTGCAACTTTGCCCGGAGAAGTGCAGCGTTGACGAGATAGGTCAACGATTGAGATTCTTCGCCAAGTTCCGCAGGCCAGTTGAACGGCCCGGCGGCAAAGAACGTCATCAGTTCGGGGACTGCCGCCGAAATATCGACTTCTTCATCTGCCATGCCCCGCAGTATCGAAATCGCACGCAGTCGCAAAGGGAGATCCTCCCCCGTCAGGCATTCCAGCACGGCAGGCAGCACATCGGGCTCGCGTGGATTCAGGGATGCAATCGCCACGATGGCGGCGCGACGACGGGCTGCGTTGTCGCTGGCCGCGATTTCTCGCAACAGTGGAAATAGCGCCGATGTCTTCCAACCTGCAGCGTTCCGGTAGTGGTCCAGCAACTGCCCACGGGACCGGGTCGACAAGGATTCATTTGTAATCGCTTCCGCAATCGCGACGGGGGCACTCTGACCCAGGCGGACAATGAGTCTCGAGGCGATCCAGCCGTGAGATTCATTGGAACACCACGTTGCCAGTTGGCGGGCCAGTTCCGGCGGTTCCATTCGTGTGGGAAGACGATTGAGCAATACCGCGGCGAGTGCCTGTTGGCGGGCATCGTCCCCTTCGAGCAGCTTTTCCAGCGTAACCTTGCCAGAATCCGAGTGGGCGAGCTTGCGTAAGTACGACTCTGCCCGCTGGCGGATCTCGGCATCCGAATTCCGTGTCAGCCGCGCCAGGGGGACGAATAACTCCGTCGGCTCCGTCGACATCTGCTGGAGTTCGTCCTGCCAGTCATCACTCGCCAGAATCCCGGCCAGTGTGCTGTCGACATCATTCGGATCGGCATTCAATCTGCCAATGGCAGTGCGCACCTGGCGCCGAATCTGGTCATCGGTTGTTGCGGCCGCAAGCTGCTCGAGATCCGGAATTGCCGTCTTGGCGGCGGAGCCAATCTGCTGCAATGCCGTGATCGCTTTCAACGAAATCGATTTGTTTTCGTCATTCAGAAGTTTGACAAGTTCAGGAATGGCCGGCGCCCCCTCGTCCTTCAGTTTGCCAATCGCTTCAATCGCATACTCGCGGACATACTGGTCCGGGTATTTCAATTGCTCGATGATCTCGGGAAGGGCGTCTTTGGCAACCGGTCCCAGTTTGGCAAACAGCCTCAGAATCTTGCCCAGCTGAAATTGATTGGCGACGGACATCCGCTTGCGCAGCGCCGGTACGGCAACATGCGTCTCGGGGCCCATCTGCATCAGCGCTTCGATCACGTTCTCATTCAGCGGAGTTGCGTCGAGCGCTTTGACGAACGCTTCCAGCACGGCGGCCTCTTTCGGTGCAATCCTGGCCAGCGCGACGGGTGCCTGACCATTGATGGTCTTCTCATCCCCTTCAATGACCACAAGCAAATCCGGAACCGCAGCGATCGCCGCCGGTCCGAACTTTCCCAGCGTCTCGGCCGCGTTGTCACGGACCTTGCTGCTTTCATCCTTCAGAGCGAGTTGAATTTCCGGAATCGCGTCCGCAGCCAAGTCATGCAGATCTCCCAGCGTTTCAATCGCCTGGGCTCGCACGTTACTGGCAGGATGCTTCAGAACTGACCGGGCGGCAGCAACTGACTCGGGAGACTTCCCACCAAGTGAGGACAACCTGGCCAGGGCCATCACCCGGACATCGGGCGAACCCGATTGCACCGCCGCCAGGAATCGTGGCAGGGCAATTGAGGGATCCCGCTGACGAAATGAAGAATCCGCCAAACGGTCCAGCAGAATGAAATGGAAGACGTTTCGCTCGGATTTGACATGGTTGGGTGTGTCATCGGGAATCGGCGCATCCAGCTTTTCGGCAACGGCCACCAGGACGGGAACAACCTTGGGGTCATAGATGTTGACGGCGGAAAGCACCTGTCGCCGGAATGCAAAGTCGAGATCCTCGGCCGCGATGGCCGCGCGGACCAGGTCGTAGATTTCTGGATCCAGTGAGGCTCGCTCATCGAAATTCGGATTCCGACGCCGCCCAAACTCAATCGCGGCCGCCGCCGCGCCACGAACAACCAGCGGGTGTTGCGGTTCCGCGGTCATTGCCTTCAAGGCCGCGACATTGGCGGGGTCGATCAGTTCATCGCCCCAACTGGGGCCGGTCAGCACCAGAGAGGCCGCGACGCGCACTTCAGGCGTCGCATCGACATTCCCCATCGTTGCGATCACGTTGCGCAGTCCGTCCGCCTTCAGATCGCGCAGAGCGGATTCAATCTGCGACCGTTCAAAACTGTCGGGCTTCGAAAGGGACAGTTGCTTCAGCAGCACGCGGACTTTCTGTTCCGCTGAGACTTCGTATTTGGCCAGAGCTTCCGCCGCCGCGCCGCGCACGTCGTCATCGGGATCCGACTGTGCCTGTTCGATCAACGGGATCGCTTCGGACAACTTCGGCTCGCACGTCTTGAGCGCGGTGATGGCCGATTCACGAACCATTTCGTCCGTGTCTTGAAACAAAGTCTTCAAGACCTCAAGAATCGCGGGGGACATTGCACGCTGCCGCCCGATCGCCCGGGCAATGTTGGTCTTGGCGGAGTAATGGTTGATCCCTTTAGTCGCGATGATCTCGCGCAGCGGTTCAATCTGCCCCAGTTCCGCCAGCGCACCCGCCACTTCGGGAACGGCAAGGTCATTGTTCAGCAACTCGATCAATAGCGGAACGGCCGGTTCCCCCGCCTCGCCCAGCGGGCCACAGGCGCTGGCGATGAAACTCACATCGTTCTCATCAGCATTCTGCAGCGCGGGAATCACTTCCGCGGCGACCGCCCTGGCGTGGTCCGCATCCACCGCGGCAATCTGCTGCAAGGTGGCGGCGGCAGCAACGCGGACGTCGCGAGAACGATCCCCTCGCAGAACGGCCCCCAGTGCAGGAACGGAATCCGGCGAATTCGGCCCATGTTTGCGAAACGCATGTGCAGTCGCCACCCGCACCAGGTCCGAGGGATCCTTTAATAGCTTGATCAGTGTTTTGACGGCCTCGGGCCGCAAATCTCGACCACCGACCAATTCGGCGGCCCGGGAGCGAACCCCGGCATGCGGATGTCCAAGCAATTCGATCAGCATCGGCAAGGCTTCATCCTGGTAGGCATATTCCAGCTTGGCCTTCACCTCTTCCGGCATGTTTTCCTGAGTCTGCGACGCGATCTGCTCGTCATTCGTTGGCGGCGTCGTGGGAGTGACCGGGATTTTTGTGGGCACCTTCATCGGCTCTTCGGGCGAACCAGGCTGCGACTCCTTCGGGATGACCTTCGTAGGATTCTTGGGAAGGTCTTTGGGCAGGTCCTTGGGAGCCACGTTGGCCGGATCGGAAGGGAGTTGGAATTGATTGTCGGACATCGCGACCGACTCTTCCGCCGGAGACTGCTTCGGCCGGTTGCGGGGCGGGCGCCGGGCTTCCGGCTTCGTGAGATCCGGGCTCGGTTTGAGGACGGGGCGTCCGTTGGGGAGACCCATTACAAATGTCATGGCCCAGACAAGCAGCGTCCCCGAGATCCCGCCCCAGACGACCATTGGAACCCATTTGGATTCAGGCTTGCGGGGCCTCATCGCAGATCGCGGTAGATCCTGCTGCAGATCCGCGACAAACGCCGGGTCGGTGGCGCCAGGGAACGCCGCCGTCGGCGCCTCTGCGGCTGTTCCCGGAACATGCGGAACATCACCAGTCCCTGTCGCTGTCGGCAGCGGTTGGTGCGCTATGGGTATCGCCGCGGTTGAGTCCGCGTTGGCGCCAGTGGGTGACACAACCGGTGTACTGACAGGTGGTGCATTAACAGGCGGCGCAGCGGCCACCATGAACACCTGTTGACAGGCAGGACACGCAATCGCCTGACCGATCAACCCGGGATCGGCCAATTCACCACGGGCATGACAATAAGGACATTCGACCGCGAACGATTGCGACATATTCCAATTTCCCGCAGGGCGATGGTGCTGCCAATTCGAACTGAATAGTGAAAGATCAGGACAGGTATTGACGGACGCGATTCCCACTGGTCAACGACGGTTCGAATCTTGCCCGTAAACCGATCTTGCCCCTCCGGCCTTAACCGATTGATTCCGAGTCGCATTGTGTGAGATGTCATCCAAGATGGGAAGCGCCATCCATGTCTATGGTCGGGTGGCTCAAGGTGACAGTGCCCCGATTGAGAATTCGTGGTATGATTCCGCCAAGTGAACAAGATGCGGCGGATGAACCGACTTGCCGTTTCGGAGATGCGAATGCGGTCGATCGAGAATTCGAGGCTACTGTCACGCCGACGTGTCATGCAGGCGGGGGCCATTCCGTTACTTGGCATGAATCTGCCGCAACTGATGGCGTCTGAGCCTTCCAGATCGGCGCCTCCCAAATCCTGCATCTTCATCTTCCAGTACGGGGGACTCAGCCAGCTCGACTCGTGGGACCTGAAGCCGACAGCAGCGGCCGAGATTCGCGGGCCCTATCAGCCGATCCGCACGTCCGTTCCGGGCTTTCAAGTCGGCGAACTAATGCCGCGACTGGCGACGCTGGCCGATCGATATGCGGTCGTTCGTTCGATGAATCATGGTGTGCCTGTCCATGATATTGCCAACAAGATGCTGCTGGCAGGTCAATCACTTCCCGCGGCCGACGCCCCATCATTCGGCGCCGTGGTCTCGAAACTGCGTCCGTCGACCACCAGTGTTCCTTCTCATGTCTGGCTGCAGAAGTTTGGAGGAGGAGCGGCGCCGCCTGAGCCGACATATTTGACTGGCGGGTTCCTGGGTATGTCACACAGCCCGCTGCTGATCGGCGTCAATCACGACGATCACCCAGCCAATCCTGACTTCCGCGTCAAGGCGTTCGATACGGCCGAAGGAGTCACGCAGCAGCGACTGAACGCGCGCCGCCGGTTGCTCGACCAGGTCGAGTTGCCGACCACTGCCGCCGCGTTTCCGGAATCGCAGTCACGATTTCGCGAACGCGCCTTTGACCTGCTGGCCGGGTCACAGGCACGGAAGGCGTTTGACATCGAGCAGGAGTCGCCGCAGGTGAGGGACCGTTATGGCCGGCACCCGCTGGGTCAAAACCTGCTGCTGGCCCGACGTCTCGTCGAAGCGGGAGTGCGACTGGTCAATGTCGTCGCCTGGACGGGTCTGGCGCCGGGCGAAAAGTTCATGAGCGTCGAGACGTGGGACATGCACGGCAACGCCGGGATCGACATTTTCGCGAATGGCTGGAACGGACTTGGCTGGGCGCTCCCTAAATGCGATGAAGCCGTCTCCGCGCTGTTGGAAGACCTTGCTGCCCGCGGAATGCTCGACAGTACGCTGGTGGTTCTCGTCGGTGAATTCGGACGGACACCTCGAATCAGCCGCGGCGCGTCGGCGGTCGGTCGCGACCATTGGCCGAACTGCTATTCCGCCATGCTCGCCGGGGCCGGTGTGCGGGGTGGAGCGATCTACGGCGCAAGCGACCCGCAGGGAGCCTACGTGAAGGACCGACCTGTCTCTCCTGAAGACTTCGCGGCCACGTTGTTTCACGCGATGGATATTCCGCCGGAAACACGAATCAGCCCGGACGGATTCACGCAACCGGCGAGCACAGGTCAGGTGATTTCAGATCTGTTTTGAAGTCACCGGCGCTGAGGGCGATGACGCGAAGTTGTCTCGCACCGCGATCCCGCTCACGCAATAGTCACGCAATCAGTTCATTTACCACTCGTCCGGCAACGTCGGTCAGCCGGAAATCACGCCCGGCATAACGATAGGTCAGCCGTTCGTGATCAATCCCGAGCAGATGCAGCATCGTGGCATGCAGGTCGTGGACATGAACCGGGTTCTCCACCGCCTGGAACCCGAATTCGTCCGTCGCCCCATGCACGACTCCCCCTTTGACACCGCCACCCGCCAGCCAGCAGGAAAAGCCATAGTGGTTGTGGTCGCGACCACTCAATCCAGGGAGTTCTGCCACGGGTGTGCGACCGAACTCGCCTCCCCACAGGATCAGGGTTTCGTCAAACAACCCGCGTTGCTTCAGATCGGTCATGAACGCCGCGATCGGTCCGTCCCAATCCGTGGCCAGTTTCTGATGCTGAGCCTGTAAGCCATCATGATTGTCCCACGGCTGACCCGCGCCACTCCAGATCTGGATGAACCGTACGCCACGCTCGATGAGTCGACGGGCCGTCAACAGTTGTCGACCATGAATCCCCCCGCCGTACAGGTCCCGCACGGATTCGGGCTCTCGTTTCAAGTCAAAGGCCTCCGCCGCCTCACTCTGCATGCGATAGGCCAGTTCGAAGGACTGAATCCGAGCCTCCAGCAGTGGCGCCTGCTGTCGTTCATGGGCATGAAGTTCGTTCAGTTTCTTGACCAGGTCCAACTGGCGACGCTGGTCAATCGGTGACAACTGCGTGTTGCGGATATTGGCAATCAACTGATCGACGTCGGAGTGATTGGTATCCAGAAACGTTCCCTGGCAGGCTCCAGGCAGAAACGAAGAACGCCAGTTCTGAGTGGCGACAACGGGATATCCGCCGGGACACATCACGACGAATCCGGGAAGATTCCGGTTTTCCGTCCCCAGGCCATAGTTGACCCAGGCCCCCATGCTGGGACGCGGCAGTCGTCCGTCACCGCAGTTCATCAGCATCAGCGACGGTTCGTGATTGGGGACTTCGGCATGCATCGACCGGATAACGGCCATGTCATCGATATGCGCCGCCGTTTTGGCGAAGAGTTCGCTCACTTCGATCCCGCTTTGACCTCGCTTTTCGAACTTGAACGGGGACCGCATCGCCGCCCCCGTTTTCCGTTCGGTCCGCAGGTTGGAGGTTGGCAGCGGCCGACCATGGTATTCGTCCAGCTTCGGTTTCGGATCAAACGTATCAACCTGCGAGGGACCACCGTTCATGAACAGATGCACGACATGCCGCGCTTTCGCGGCAAAATGGGGCCGCTTGGGGGCGAGAGGGTCTGCGCCCAAGGCTGATTCCTGGGCAATCAGCAAACCGTCATCGGCAAGCAACCCCGCCAGGCCAACCATGCCAAATCCCATGCCGCAGCGGTGAAGCATGTCGCGACGGGAGACCACAGGAGGAACCAGATTCGGGATGGTCATCAAATGTGTTCCAGGAAACTGGTGGGCAGGTTATGGCAAGGTCTGTTCGGGAAAGTGAATCATACCGATACGAAGGGGATTCGCGAAACTCGATGACTCGCAATCGCAGGGCCATCGCCTCCCCAGGAGAGTTGCGGACTACGGCGCATTCTTTCAACCGGAGAGTTTGTCGCGCTACGGCGCAAGCCGAGCGTCCCCGTTTTCGTTGGCACGCGCCGACAAATACAGGCAGCAAATCCAAGGATGATGGGCCATGGCAAATGAGGGTCGAGATCTCAGAACGATTCGCCCATGTTGGTTCTTTACGGAATCAATTCCACGAAGAGACCTGCGTTCAACGGTGACGACCGGGTCAGGAGACCTTCGGTGAGCAGCGTGAACCCCCGGCCGAACAGGGTGAGTTCCGTATCGAACAGCCGAACGAGAAGAAAACGGAAGAAACCGTGTCCCGGCTCTTCCCTGCTATTCTTCGGACAATTGCTTCAGCAGTTCCGCGATTTCCCGGTGGGCGGACTGGGATTGGGTCACCACCAGGCGGTTGCCCAGGATCTGAATGGTCCCTGTGGGGGGCTCGGCATGGTGGACCATTTCCAGTCCGAGCAGCGTGGACTGGGCGAGCGCGACAAGGCCGTTGGTCATCGCGCGGCCGAGCATCTCCATCTGCAGGATATCCATGGCGGCTTTCGCCGACTTGGATTCGGGAGGCTCGCTGGTCGCGGAGGCTGGGACGACGCTGATTCCCGAGTCGACCTCCAATAATTGCGCACCCGTCCGCAGCATCGACGTCAGCATTTCGGGGGGGATCGGTGTCCCCTTCAACTGCTCCCCCAGGTCGTGGAACTGAGACCGCCAGCTCCAGGGTCGGATCGATTGCCGAATGGTCTTGGAGAGTTCGTCCGGAGGAATCTCTGCCAGTTGTTTCAGCGAATAGACTCGAGTCTCTTTTGCCGTCAGGGCTTTCATGCGGGTCGTGATCAGCAGACCGTCGTCTTCCACCAGGTAGTCCAGCAGCGAGGCGTTGGTGAGCAGAATCGGCATCCCTTCGGAATCGCCTCCGGCGGCCGTGGGGACGGCTCCCAGCGCCTGACGCAGGACGGTCGCGATACTGACTCGCGACAAATCCAGCGTCTGCAATTCCATTTCTGTGTCGAGCAATTCCGCCAGGAGTTCGTGAGTGGTCTTCGATTTGAGTGGCTCGGGAGTCGCCGGCCCCGGCTTCGGCTCGTACAAATTCTCTGGGTTCTGAGCGGGATTCAGCGGAGCGGGGAAGGCGGGTCCAACAGGCGCTGGAGCGTCGGCAGGACTGTATCGCGGAGCGACGGGGGCGGGGGCCGCTGTGGCCGGCGCCACGGCCTGATAGGGGGCTGGCAAATTCGGGGAGGTCGGACTCGCTGTCGCCGGCGGGAGTTTGGCTGTGGCGGCAGGAGCCGCAAAGACCGCCGGAGGAACTGCCGGTGGGGCTGTCTCGACAAGCCGACCCGAGGCGGCAGTGGCTGCGGGTTGGACCGGTGCACTGGGGAATGGTTGCACGGCAATTTCGGGAGGCGACGGTTCTGGGGCACCGTCCGCACCCGGCGCTGCGGTGTCGGCGGAGGCCAGCAGTGCGGCCTTTCGATCCGACCAGGTGGAACTGTAATTGTTGAGAGGCTGTGTTGGCGCCGCTGCCGGAGCACAGCAAACCGGAGCGGAACTCACGTAGGATGAGCAGACCCCAGTCTGACAGGTCATCCCGGATCTTGAACTCGGCAGCATCGCCGAGGGGGCATAGTAAACCCCTGCAGGAGACGATTGCCCTGCATTGCCTGAGGAGGACTGGTGCAGCATCGTGGACAGCGTAGGCAGGTCGAACCGGAGAGAAAGGTGATGCTGTTCGTGCAATCGATCGAGGACTTCTCGAACCGAGACTGCCTTTCGCCCTTCGAAGTCGAGCTGCGCCGGCGTCTGCAGGAGCGCTTCGATCTGCTTGCGGCCAACGACTGCGGGTCTCGACCCTGCCACCGGCTTTGTGGGGACTTCGTCCGCGATCGCTAGTCCGGCGGAAACAGCAACAAGCCCCAATGTCCAGAACGATCGTTTCATTACCAATTCCTCCTTAAATCCGGTAATTCAAACGGAATGTCTTAAATAATGTGGCCGCTGTCCCTCAGGAAGTCAAGCGGTTCGGTCGCTCAGGGCAATCGCCTTTTTCAGTCTGAGTTGGCTGGGGTTGGTGCCTGATGGAGCCGCTTTGGGCGAAACCCCTTGTGCGACCCCAGCCTTTCACCCTTTCAGCCGGAACGCGTTAGCGTCCGGTTTCTTTTTCCTGTGACTGAGGCCGGATCCGGAGGAAGAAACCGGACGCTAACGCGTTCCGGCTGATGGGTCGATGAGCTCTTCGGAGAAGTGTGGAATTGTTTCCATTTGGCTGAGCGACCGCGCTGAACGCAATGTGCGCCCATGTTCGGTCACATCGAAAGAATCCCACACCTGACCACC
>Ga0265327_10002969_pt1 | contig 16914 bp, 19 predicted proteins | sample 41621metaG_FD_202089 | JGI IMG/M metagenome (GOLD analysis project Ga0265327, IMG submission 202089) | Rhizosphere microbial communities from Carex aquatilis grown in University of Washington, Seatle, WA, United States - 4-16-21 metaG | ecosystem: Host-associated > Plants > Roots > Rhizosphere... | reverse complement strand
GTTCAGCAACACTTTCAATCCGATTCGCAAAAGCGATAACTTAAATCTACTGAGCCAAGTCAGGGTGAAGACATTGTTGGAGGCCAAGGGCGCAAGCCCCAGCCTCCAACAGGTTTTACTTACACTGCGCACACGGCAGTTTTGATGTCCGAGGGCTGATGTTCTTCCAGCAGGTCCGGGTTGGTTCGATGGATGATCTCCCGGGCATTAACCGCTTCCGCATCGGAACTGTGGGCGATCAAGACGTACTTGCCACTTTTCACCGCTGTCTCGTATTGCAGGATACTGTCCTTGGGGATGCCCATGCTGTAAAGTCCGGCACCCAGCGCACTCAAGCCACCCGCCACCACCGCACCTTCCAGCGCCCCAACGATGTAACCGACGATGGGGCCTGCGAACAACAACGGCCCGACGCCAGGAACTAGAAAGAACGCTGAGCCAAAGAGCAGGCCCCAGAAACCGCCCCAGAAGGCACCCAGTTTCCCCCAGTATTTCATACGGTCACCGGCATTGTAATAGCCCACCACATTTTCATCGGTGTGATAGTCGCGGCCGACAATGGACAGTTTCTTCATGTCAAAGCCCCCTTGTTGCAGTTCCTTGACAGCCGTTTCGGCCTCAACATGAGATTTGAAAATTGCCACGACGGAATTATTTTTGGTCATAATGTTTGTTCTTTCGTTTAAATGTTATGGGTGTGGTTATCAGCCACAGATTAGGCGGCGGGCCGGCCGATAACCATGGGGTGTTTACCCCAACATAAAATGGAAGGAACCTAAAATGAATTTGGCGGCTATTCGGCGGATGCCGTTTCCGGCTCGGCTCGACCATCGGAGCTGTCTGACAGGCGCGACTCGGCAGCTTCGTACGCTTTTGCCACCCACCAACCGGCCAAGGCCACCACCGCGCCTGCCAGCAAGTCCACTAGGTAATGGAAGCGGAGATACATGGCGGAAAACCACAGCAGCAGGCACGGTAACAAGACCACCCAAAACCGCCGCCGCCAGTGTTTCCAGTCAAACAAGAGCAGGTACAATGATGCCGCCAGATGCACGCTGGGGAAGGCGTCCACGCGGTTGCTCGCGCTGTTCACGGTTTTGAGCGTCCAGTCCAACAACCAGGGACCGTGCAGCGGCACGGCAAAGGGGAGATAGAGATGTGGACCGCCTGCCGGCATCATCGTATACCCCATGAACGCCAGCCCATACATCGTGAACAAGCCCACGATGCACTTGCGGAACAGCCGGAGATTTTGCAGGCAATAATGCCCCGGTCCCGCTATCAGGTAATAAAAGAAGAACAGGTAACCCAGCATGGACAAGTCCTCCAACCACGGTTTCAGCCACGGTTCCCAGGTCACGGACGGTGTTTCTCCAACCAAAGCCCGGTCCCATCCCAGCAGCAGCCCGTCCACCTTGGCTTGTCCCAATAACGGCACTGACATGCCCAGGGCGTAAAAACAGATGCCCATTGCCACCGGGTAAAATAACAGACGCACCCGCCAGCGCCAGGGCGTGTGGTCCCTGTCTGACCAGAAAAAGACGACCACCCCCGCCAACCAACACCCCAAAAAAACCAATGACCAATCCCGCGCCGCGCCTTCATGCGCAAATAACCGCAAGCCGGTCAGCAATAGAAAAGTGCCAAATACCCATTCATGCGGCAAAATCGCGCGCACTTTCCGCCGCCATTTGCTTTTCCCGGCCACGGAAGTCATTGCCGGGGTCGATATTTGAATCATGTCATCCGCCATAGTTGTTTGATGAATATGCAAAAAAACCTTCGCCACTGCGAAAGACACAATTGATACATTGAAACCCCTCGCTGACAGTTATCTTCCGTCATACTGCACGTGCGCGCAACTTAAGCAAAAATTGTTCCAATATGTAATGGGTGCGGGGATTTTCGCAATGCCATTACATATCACGATCAGGGACGCCCCGATTTCAAGCGAGCACAGTCATTACGGAAAATTAACGGCCTACCCGCACCGGCTGACGGGTGGTTAAAGCAAATATAACAGGCACGACCTGCAAAATTATTTGGCTGGTCTGCATAGTTGCTTTGCGGTTGGCGGACCGGCGGTACCGGCATTAAAGAAGTGGCATTAGCGACAGAGCGACGTCTTCTTCAATAGGTCTTGGTTTATTGCTGGGGGAAACACCCCATGGTGGCGGGAAGGTCTACGGGCGTAATGTATGGAATATGATTAAGACGAGAATTCTGATTGACCGGATCAAGATCGGGCTGGCCATTGCCATGCTAACCGCCTTGACGGGGTGCATCGGCTGGGTGGGCGGAGGCGGAGGTTATTACGATGGCGGAGGCGGATGGTGGGTACGCGACGGGGGTTGGTGGGGTGGCGGTCGCGGCTATGAACGGGGGCACGATGTACATGCCTATAGTGTTCGCGGAGCTGCCAGCCGTGGCGCAGCGCATGGTGGCGGGGGTGGACATGGCGGCGGAGGCAGACGGTAAACCCCAAAATCGATTGTGATTACACCTTTTGACATCAGATAAATCCATCATTATGAAATTTTCAAACGTATTAACCCGTTTCCCCAACCTTTTGACCGTCGCAATTTTGGCGGGCGCTTTTGGCGTTTCGCCCACAATCATTTACGCAGTGGAGCCAGCGGCAACGGCAGCAAATCCGATCATCATGGAACAACTATTTGCCTCGCCGGAGGCGGCTATCAAAGCCTTGCAAACTGCAACAGCAGCCAAAGACCAGGCGGCGTTGCAGGGAATCTTTGGGCCCGAGTTTAAAGACCTTCAAACCGGCGACCAGGTGCAGGACGCAAATAATGCCCAGCGGTTCGCCACCGCGATGGCACAGGGTTGCAGCCAGATAAAAGAGGGTGATGAAAGAATCAGCCTTGAAATTGGCACGAACAACTGGCCTATGCCGATTCCATTAGTGAGAGCGGGTGCGCAATGGTATTTCGATACGGCAGCGGGCAAGGATGAAATTGTCAACCGGCACATCGGCAAGGACGAACTCTGCGCCATCGGCGTATGCCGGGCATATGTGACCGCGCAACGGCAGTACTTCAGCGCGAATCCAAATGCACCAGCAGCAGCGGTCTTTGCACTCAAATTTAAAAGCTCACCCGGCAAAAAAGATGGCCTCTACTGGCCGGCGACGGCAACCGAAACGGCCAGTCCATTCGGACCGTTGGTGGCGGAAGCGCATGCCGAGGGTTATCTCCTGCATAGAGGTACGAGCCCGCACCCTTTTCACGGTTACTATTTTAGAATTCTGACCCGGCAGGGCAAGGCTGCGCCCGGCGGAAAAACCGATTATCTGAGCCATGGCGATTTGACGGGCGGCTTTGCCCTGGTGGCGTATCCGGAACATTGGGATCAAGCGGGCATCATGACTTTTATCGTCAATCAAGATGGCAAAGTATATCAGCAAAATTTAGGCGAAAAAACTTCGCGAATTGCAGCAGCGATGAAGGAATACAATCCCGACGCTGACTGGACGATCGTACCGGACGAAGGCGTAACAAACGTGGTGTCCGAGAAATGACATGGCCACCCATTTATATAACAAAGACATTTTTATGAAAGACCCAGTGTATAAACTCATTGAACTCACCGGCACTTCCACCAGCACCATTGAAGACGCCGTGGAAAAGGCCATCAAACGAGCGCACAAAACCATCAAAAATCTCCGCTGGTTTCAGGTAATCGAAACGCGTGGCTGCATCGATAAGGGCAAGGTGGAGCACTGGCAGGTTACCATCAAAGTTGGCTTCACGGTGAACGAATAAATGCACCAACATGAGTGGCGAATTCCCCAAGCAGCGCGGCGTCAGCCTGGCGGTCCACGGACTTTGCAAGAGTTACAACGGGCACGAAGTGCTTGGCGGCATCGATTTCGAGGTCAACCCAGGCGAAATCTTTGTCATCGTTGGACCGAGCGGCTGCGGCAAGTCCGTCTTGCTCAAGCAACTCATTGGCCTGGAAGAACCGGACGCGGGGGAGGTTCTGATTGAAGGCCAGCCGATTCAATCGCCTGAAATCACCACCCGCTACCGCGTGGCGATGGTTTTCCAGTCGGGAGCACTCCTGACCTCCATGACTGTCGGCCAAAACGTTGGCTTCTTTCTCACCGAACATCACCTGAAACCGGCCAGTGAAATCGTGGAGATTGTTTCCAAGGATCTCGAACAGGTTGGCTTAAAAGGAACTGAAAACAAAATGCCGGACGAACTTTCAGGCGGAATGCGCAAGCGCGTGGCCATCGCCCGCGCCCTGGCCGTTGAACCGCAGTTGATTTTCTACGACGAACCAACCAGCGAGCTGGACCCGATTTCAGCCGTGAACATTGTCGAGGACATCGTCGGTCTAAACGAGCAGACTCACGCCACCACGGTGATTGTTTCGCATGATCGCGACCTGGCTTTCGGCATTGCCAATCGCATCGCGATGCTTGAGGAGGGCCGGATTATCGCCATCGGCACCCCGGATGAAATGAAGAACAACCCCGATCCCCGCGTGCAACTATTTTTAAACGCAGGCATCCCCAAAAAATTAGCAGCTTCTGCCCGTTTGCAATCCCAGGTTTCAACGCCCCGGTCAAGCAGCCTGTTAACCGGAAGCGCCTTATGAAAACGCGCTATTCGCGGGAACTTGAGGACAAGGATGAGCATGAACTGCTCTACATGGATGCCTCCAAGTTTTCCCGGACTCCGCTCGGACGTGCAGCCTTGCACCTGGAATGTCTTATTCACCGTCCCGGCGCCGCCCGCTTCTATATCAACGGTATGAGGCGGAACCTGCGCGAGTCTGCCGTATCAGCCAGACATTCTGTGCTGAAATCATGGCGAAAGACTTTTGGCCAACCGAGGAGATAAATCATGTTTGGCGTTTTCTGCAAAAGGTGGTTGCGCCCTCCAGAATTAAAGCCAGATGCTGGCCGGAAATGGGGAGTGCGGTTATCCGTTTGCGGGTTGCGCAAGAGCTACCACGGGCACGAAGTGCTCAAGGGCATCGATTTTGAGGTTAACCCCGGAGAAATTTTTGTCATCATCGGACCGAGCGGCAGCGGCAAATCGGTATTGCTCAAGCAACTTATCGGGCTGGAGCAACCGGACCATGGAAAAGTTCTGGTCGAAGGCCAGCCGGTGCAGGCACCCGACCTTACCCGGCGCTACCGAACGGCCATGGTTTTCCAGTCCTCCGCACTGCTGAACTCAATGAGCGTGGGCGAAAACGTCGGCCTTTATCTGGCGGCGCATTGTTTAAAAACGCCGCGCGAAATCGCGGAGATTGTTGCCCGGGGACTCGAACAAGTCGGACTGAAAGGCGCTGAAAATAAAATGCCGGACGAACTCTCGGAGGGCATGCGTAAGCGCGTGGCCATTGCCCGGGCGCTGGCCGTTGAACCGCACTTGATTCTCTATGACAAACCGACCGGCAAACTGGACCCGGTTTCGTCCGTAAACGTCGCCAACGACATTGTGAAATTTAACTGCCGGATTCAGGCCACCACCCTGGTGGTTTCCCACGAGCGTGACCTGGCTTTCGGCATCGCCCATCGCATCGCGATGCTCGTGGCGGGCCGCATCATCGCCATCGGCACGCCCGACGAAATCAAGCGCCATCCCGACCCTCAAGTGCAACATTTTTTAAGGGCCGGCATTGCCCATCATTCCCCTGCCCCCGCCCGCTTACATATACAGGTCCAATCCGCAGCCGAATGTCCGGGCGATGCCAGCGAATAAAACTATCTTTTACGCGTTGAATAAAACTTGAGCGAACAGTTAATATGACCTCGTTAAACCAATCCGAACCCAAATCCATTTAACCTATGGATTATATCCTTACCATCAACGGCGGCTCATCAAGCATCAAATTCGCCATCTACCCAACCGGCGAACCACTCAAGTGCGGGCTTCATGGGCAGGTTGACCGCATCGGTTCGAGCGGAACCAAACTGATCTTCAGTGATCCAGCCAAGCCCCAGCCGGAAAGTCTCGACCTGGCGGCGGCGGATCACAAGTCGGCGGCGAATTTCCTGATCGACTGGCTCGAAGCGCGGCCTGATTTTGCATCGGTCAAAGCGATTGGGCACCGGGTGGTCCACGGCATGAAGCATATTCAACCTGAAGTGGTGACCCAAGACTTGCTGGCTGAACTCCATCGCATCAGTCCTTACGACCCGGACCATTTGCCCCGCGAAATCGAACTGATCGAGGTGTTTCGTCAGCGGCATCCAAAACTGCCACAGGTGGCATGTTTTGATACGGCGTTTCACCAGACCATGCCGCGCGTGGCCAAACTATTGCCCATCCCGCGGCGTTATGACGCCAAGGGAATTCAACGCTACGGCTTTCATGGTCTGTCCTATGCCTATCTCATGGAAGAACTCGCGCGCCTTAGCGACCCGGCGGCCGCTACGGGCCGCGTCATTCTCGCGCATTTGGGCAACGGTGCCAGCCTGGCGGCTGTGCGCGACGGCAAAAGCGCGGATACCAGCATGGGTTTCACGCCCACGGCGGGATTGGTGATGAGCACGCGCTCCGGCGATTTGGACCCCGGCCTGGCACCTTATTTATCGCGAACTGAACAGATGACCACCCGGCAATTTTACGACATGGTCAATCACGAGTCGGGGCTGCTCGGCGTCTCTGAAACCAGTGCCGATATGCGCGATTTGCTCGCTCGGGAACCCCAAGATGTCCGGGCGGCGGAAGCCGTGGCGTTATTTTGTTATCAGGCCAAAAAGTGGATTGGCTCGTTCGCCGCCGCGCTGGCCGGTTTGGATACGCTGGTTTTTTCCGCCGGCATTGGCGAAAATTGTCCGCTGGTACGCGCCCGTATCTGTGAAGGACTTCACTTTCTCGGCATTGAACTGGATGAATCGCGCAATGCGAAGAATGCAGCAGTGATTTCCACGGATGCCAGCCGGGTAACCATCCGCGTCATTCGCACCGATGAAGAATTGATGATCGCCCGCTCAACCTTGCGCTGCGAGGCGGCGCTGCCAGAGCATCCCCGTCGCGGACCATGACAGCTACGACTACTGCGAGCACAATGCTCGCAATTTTATGGGGTGTTTGCCCCATTTTTCACCGCGCTTAAAAATGTCATTATGTAGAGTGTGGTCATTTGAAAGACGCTAACCGGATGCAAATTTTGAAATATGAAAGCCAATACGCTTACGCCCGAACTACTGCAAAAAATGGACGCCTACTGGCGCGCAGCCAATTATCTGTCAGTCGGCCAGATTTATCTTTATAATAATCCGCTGCTAAAACAGCCGCTGACGCTTGCGGATGTCAAACACATGCTGCTGGGACATTGGGGTACCACGCCCGGACAGAATTTTATATACGTCCACCTGAACCGGATCATCAAAAAATACGACCTCAACATGATTTATGTTTCCGGTCCCGGGCATGGCGGTCCGGCGGTGGTCGGCAACACCTATCTCGAAGGCACCTACAGCGAAATCTATCCCGATATCACCCAGGATGAAGCCGGATTGCGGAAGCTCTTCCTCCAATTTTCATTTCCGGGTGGCATTCCCAGCCATGCCTCACCGGAATGTCCCGGCTCGATTCACGAGGGGGGCGAGTTGGGCTATTCGCTCAGCCATTCTTTCGGAGCGGTGTTCGACAATCCGGACCTCATCGTGGCCTGCGTTGTCGGCGATGGCGAGGCGGAAACCGGGCCGCTGGCTACCGCGTGGCATTCCAACAAATTTCTCGATCCAGCCACCGATGGTGCCGTGCTGCCCATTCTGCATCTTAACGGCTACAAGATTTCCAATCCCACGCTCCTCGCCCGCATCACCCGTGAGGAACTTGAACAATTGTTGCGCGGCTATGGCTGGACGCCATATTTCGTTGAAGGTCACGAACCAGCGCTCATGCACGAAGCCATGGCGATGACGCTCGACCTGGCCATCGAGCAGATCAAAAAAATCCAGGAGGATGCCCGCGGCCACGGCAATCTCACGCGGCCACGCTGGCCGATGATTGTCCTCAATTCTCCCAAAGGCTGGACAGGGCCAAAGGTGGTGGATGGTTTGCAAATTGAAGGCACATTTAGATCGCATCAGGTGCCAATTTCCGACCCGGCCACGCATCCCGACCATCTCAAGCTGTTGGAGGACTGGCTGAAAAGCTACCGGCCTGAGGAGCTTTTCGATATGAGCGGCCGACTGAAACCCGAGTTGATGGAACTGGCACCCAAAGGCGAGCGACGCATGGGCGCAAATCCCCACGCCAATGGGGGCCTGCTGCTCCGCAATTTGCGGATGCCGGATTTTCGCGATTACGCGGTGGCCGTGTCCGCGCCGGGAATTCGCGGCATTGGCGACGTGCATGTGCTCGGGCCGTTTTTGCGCGACGTCGCCAAGCTTAATCAAACGCAACGAAACTTTCGAGTGTTTGGTCCGGATGAAACATTGTCCAACGGGCTGGAAGCCCTTTTTGAAACAACCAACCGGCAGTGGGACGCTGCGACTGTGCCCAACGATGAATTTCTCGCGCCGGCTGGACGCGTGATGGAGATGTTGAGCGAACACCAATGCGAGGGCTGGTTGGAAGGGTATCTCCTCACCGGACGACATGGCTTGTTCAATTGCTACGAAGCGTTTATTCACATCGTGGATTCGATGTTTAACCAGCATGCGAAGTGGTTGAAGGTAACGTCGCAGTTGCCCTGGCGGCGCAAGATTGCCTCGCTAAACTATCTGCTGGCCTCGCATGTCTGGCGGCAGGACCACAATGGTTTTACGCATCAAGACCCCGGTTTCATTGATCATGTCGTTAATAAAAAGGCCGAAGTCGTGCGGGTCTATCTGCCGCCGGACGCGAACTGTCTGCTGTCGGTCATGGATCACTGCCTGCGCAGCCGGCATTATGTCAATGTCGTGATCGCAGGCAAACATCCGGCGCCGCAGTGGTTGACCATGGATGCCGCCGTCAAACATTGCACCGAGGGCATTGGCATCTGGCAATGGGCCAGCAATGATCAGGGCGCTGCACCCGACGTGGTCATGGCTTGTTGCGGCGATGTGCCCACCTTGGAAACGCTTGCCGCGGTATCCATTTTGCGCGAGCACCTGCCCGAATTAAAAATCCGGGTCGTCAACGTCGTTGACCTGATGCGGCTGCAACCGCAAAGCGAACATCCCCATGGGCTGAGCGATATGGATTTCGACGGGCTTTTCACCAAGACCAAGCCGGTGATTTTCGCCTTTCATGCCTACCCATGGTTAATCCACCGGTTGACGTATCGCCGCACCAACCATGGGAATATTCATGTCCGCGGCTACAAGGAGGAAGGCACGATCACCACGCCCTTCGACATGACCGTGTTGAATGATTTGGACCGCTTTCATTTGGTGATGGACACCATTGACCGCCTGCCGCAGACCGGCGACAAGGGCGACTACCTGAAACAGCAGCTCAAGGACAAGCTGATTGAGCACAAACAATACATAGATAAAAACGGCCAGGACCTGCCGGAAATCCGCAACTGGAAATGGAACAGCCCAAAAAAGTGAACCAAATCTAGTGAACCATATCTAAGGTCCTCAAAATCGGGGGGAGTTTCAAAGTGGCGTCCATAAAAAACGTCATGATTGGTAATCTTTGGCGTTTTTCAAGCGTCTCCCTTATCAAGTTATGAATTTAAAAGCCATATTTGCCCTGCTCTGTTCGGCGGCTACGGTGTACGCGGCGGACGATTGGAAACTGGTCTGGTCTGACGAGTTTAACAAGGATGGGCCACCGGACCCGGCGAATTGGACTTACGAACACGGTTTCGTGCGCAACAATGAGTTACAGTGGTATCAGCCGGAGAATGCCGTCTGCACCAACGGCATGCTCGTCATTGAGGCGCGCCCGGAACATAAGCCCAATCCCATGTACGAACCGGGCAGTTCGGACTGGCGAAAGAGCCGGCAGTTTATTGAGTGCACCTCGGCGAGTGTCACCACGCGGCATTTGCACGAGTTTCAGTACGGTAAATTTGAGATGCGGGCGCGGATTGACACGCAATTGGGAAGCTGGCCGGCTTTTTGGACGCTGGGCACCACGCCGGGCATTCGCTGGCCGGCCTGCGGCGAGGTGGACATCATGGAGTTTTATACGGGCAAGGTGCTGGCCAATATCGGGTATGGTTTGGATGGGAAAATGCATTGGTCTTCCATCCGAAAACCGGTGGTGAAATTGGGCGGCGATGCGTGGCGCAAGGAATTCCATATCTGGACCATGGAATGGGACGAAAAGAAGATTAACCTGTTGTTGGACGGAAAACTGATGAACCACCTGAGCCTCAGTTCAGCGGATAAAGCTGACAGCGGCAATCCGTTTCACCGCCCGATTTATTTCATCTTGAACCAGGCGATTGGCGGGGCCAGCGGTGGCGATCCTTCGCATGCGACTTTTCCAGTGCGCTATGAAATCGACTGGGTGCATGTATATCAACACGTGCCTTGAACGGTGCCTTTTGGGCCAAGCCTGGCTCAACGATTTTTAAGGACGGGATGCGCTTTTATTTTGGGTGAAATTTCCTATCCTCCGGGCGGATGTTAGGAACCTTGCGCAAAGCCGAGTACGCCGAATTGATGATTTTGTTTTTCATTCAAGCGGCGGCCATGGGCATGTGGTTTGTTCCTTTGGGAAGCATTCTCGACGCCCATGGAATGCAGATCATCAAGCCGTTTGCCTTTGCGGCCACTGCCGCCGCGTCTTTTATCTCACCCCTGATATTTGGCGCCATGGCCGACCGGCATGTGCCTCCCGCAATGGTCCTGCGCTGGCTGGCAACAGTCACGGGCATCATGATGGCCATTATCGCCACGGCGATAAGCCGCGAATGGAATGCCTGGCTGGTGCTGGGCTTGATCCAAGTCTTTTCGCTGTCGTATGCGCCGATGTTCAGCATCTCGACGGCGCTCGTGCTGGCGCGGCTGGCCGATGCCAAGAAGGAGTTTGGCCCCATCCGCGCTTTGGCGACGGTGGGCTGGATGTGCGGGGCTTTGTTCGTAAGCCTGTTGAACCTGGATCGCTCGGCGATTACGAATTACCTGGGCGCAGTTGTCTGGCTGCTGGTGGCCGCATTTACGTATTTTCTGCCGCCACTGGAAATACCCAAGTCAGCAGAACGGCTGGCATGGCATGAGCGCCTTGGCCTAGACGCACTCACATTGTTGAAAGACCGCGACATCCGGGTGGTGTTCATTACCACCGCCTTGTTCAACATTCCGCTGTGCGCGTTTTATCCGTATGCACCAACGCATCTACATGACCGGGGTTTTGCACATACCAGCGCATGGATGAGCCTGGCACAGGTTTCCGAGGTAATCTCGATGTTCAGCATTGCGTGGCTGCTGGCGAACTGGCGGTTGAAGTGGATACTCGCCACCGGGCTTGGTTTTGGTGTGTTGCGATTTGCCTTGAGCGGATTGGACACCCGGGGTTCGCTCTTGCTGGGCATAACCTTGCACGGGGCGTCCTACGTGCTGGTATTCATTACCGCCCAGATTTATATCAACCACCGTGTTGATACAGCCTGGCGCACGCGCGCCCAAGCCTTGCTGACACTGCTCAGCGGCGGCGTGGGCAACCTGATCGGTTACCTGGGTAGCGGCTGGTGGTTCAGCTTTTGCACCCAGACCAGCCTGACGCAATGGCCGCTATTTTGGGGCGGACTTTCTGCGATGGTCGGCGTGGTGCTGCTGTATTTTCTGTTGGCGTTCCGTGAACGCCAGGTAAGTTAAGGTCGCGCAAATTCTAATTATCGGTAAACTTCCGCGCGTGTTAAATCCGTTCATACATTGGATTGAAGCCAAGGGCGTCTTTGCGCCTTGGTTGTTTCTGGCGCTGTTTTTGGTGGCGTCGCTCCTGATGATTTGGCGGCTGGAGGCGATGAGCGCGCGAGGTTTTGAAGGCACGGTGCTGGGCACGCTGGTCATGCCGTATTGCTCAGGCATGGGTAACTTGATTTTCGCGTTTATCTACGGAACGAGAAATGCAAATGGCGCAGAGGTCATGACGAATTCGCTCGTCAATAACGTCACGAATATGACCCTTGTGCTCGGCTTGCCAGCGCTCATTTGGGGAATGAATGTGATTCCCAAAAAGAAACCGGAGGCCAAGAAAACCAAAGGCGACGGCAGCGCACATGAATTGAACCGATTATCGCTGTTAATGACCTTGCTGGCAGTGCTGTTTTTTACGGGGGTGGTATGGGCCATGGGGCGCAAAGGGCGGCTGGATTTTAATGATGGGCTGGTGTTAGTGGGCTTATTCCTCTTCTGGCAATGCTTCCATGTGTTCGAAGTTTTGAAACAGAATGCGCGCCAGGGCAAATCGTCGTTCGGCTGGATGCTGCCGGTGGACCTGGCATTGCTGGTGGTGGGCGCCTACGGCATTTACGTGAGCACGGACTGGTTGGTGGCGTGGGTTTCGCAATTCCACACGGGGTTTATCCAAGAGAAGTACGTCGGCTGGCTTAGCGGTTGGTTGAACGTGCTGCCCAATGCCATGCTGGCCTTCTACTATGGCTGGCGCAAACAGCCCGAGGTGGTCTATACCTCCCAAGTGGGCGATGCCCACGTATCCATTCCGCTTTGCCTGGGAATTTTTGTCCTGTTTCACCCGATGTCAATGCCGCCATTTTTCCATATTGGAATGGAGATTTTGCTGGTGGCGACACTGGTCCACTTTTTCTTCGTGGCGGTGTTTGGCCAGTTACCCCGTGTCATCGGGGCAGGATTTGTGGGTGTGTATGTATACTTCCTCTGGAAGGGCTTGCTCGGGACGCACTGATCGGACAAGACCAACCGGCCACTGCGCCGTCAGGGTTTGGTAAAAATCTTGGTGTCCCAAGAAACCGCCAGCGGGTCGATGCGGACTTTATCGGCGAGTTCGGCAAAGGGCACCTGTGCGCCGAGCCAGCGCGGGTTTTTGGTCAAACTGTCCATGGATTCAACCGTGTTGTTGCAGATGAGGTATAACCCCTGCCCCAATACGAGGAACGCCTCAATGCCGGTGCCGACCCCATGCCGGGAAAATTCAAAATCGCCGGCCCCGTAGGAGGCATCCAGCAACGACGTGCGGAGCGAACCCAGGTCGATAACGAAATTCTTGAGGAAATCGTCATTGCGCGGGCCGGTATAATGAAGAATGCGCGCGCGGTTGCGTTCCAAAGAAACCACCACCCATTCGTCAAAGACCACCCCGCCGTAGCGGGAATTCATTTGTTCAGCGCAGGCTTTAATCTGCCCGCAAATATTCTCAAGTGTCATGTTGGTGAGCAGAGCAAAACCGATGCCCACGCTCAAGGTAATTCGTTTTTATGCAAAATTCGTGGGTTTCTTCGTGTTAACACCCAGCACGTTATAAAAAATTACATTTTCAGGTTTTACCAGCGCACAATTTCTTTACACTGTCCGAAAATCAGATGTCACTGTCTGCAAACAAGTTAAAAATCCTGTTTTGGTCATTAAACGCCTTGCTCGGCATCGTGCTTATTGTGGATATAGCAACACCCAAATCTTCGGGCGGCTTTGACGCAGCCGTCATTGTCTTGACCGCTATCACCACGCTCTTGGCGCTCAACCGGCAGTTACCCCTGCAAAACGTTCTGCCAGCCATGCTGGTGGCGGCGATTATTGGCAGCCTTGCCCACGGGCTGAGTTCCAATCCCAACTTCTCGCTGCCGTTTGGACCGCTGGTATTCAATCCGGCCAGCGGCGATAAACTGTTCAATTTTGTCCCGTGGACGATCCCCTTTCTTTGGATTGTAATCATCTTTAACGCCCGGGGCACGGCGCGGTTGGTGCTGCGACCCTGGCGCAAGGTAAAGAATTACGGCTTCTGGCTCATTGGCCTGACGGCGATATTTGCGATGGCCTTTGATGTGGCGCTGGAGCCCTTTGCCTGGCACGTGAAACATTTTTGGTTATGGCAGCCAACCAGAATTGCCGTGAGCTGGCAAGGAACCACGTTGTTAAACTTTGTCGGCTGGCTGTTTGTATCCTTGTTAATCCTGCTGATCGCCACCCCTTCGCTCATTCGCAAACAACCTGGCAGTTCCGGCGCCCCCGATATTCATCCCTTAATTATCTGGCTCGCCGCGTTGATTTTATTCGCCTCCGGCTCGGCGGCAATAGGTTTATGGTGGGCTGCCGGCGTGGATGTGACCATCGCCGCCGTTACGACGGTTTTTGCGGTTCGCGGGGTAAAATGGTAGTAGCGCCTTCAGGAGCTTTTAGCTGCGTGATTTTCAACCGGGCCACGCGCAAGCCATCCATTTGCTCGACCAGCAATTCGTAGTCGCCGGCCACAAATTTATCGCCCGTCTTGGGAAATCCCCCGAGCTTTTCGGTGATCCAGCCGCTGGCCGTGGCCACGCTTTCATCGTGTTGCACCGCGCCGATAATACCTTCGAGATCATGCAAGGGCAGCGTGCCGGAGACTTCCCAGACGTTTTCACTGTGCCGGATAAACTGCGTCGCTTCGGCATCAAATTCATCTTGAATCTGGCCGACAATGGCTTCAATCGCGTTTTCCAAGGTGACAATTCCCAGCGTGCCGCCAAATTCATCGACGACGAAAGCAAAGTGGGTTTTCTTTTCCAGAAACCGTTGCAACAGTCGTTCCAGCCGGGCGGTTTCAGGCACGCAAAATAATTTGCGTGCCAAGGGCAACAAATCGGCGGCTGTCTTGGCCCGGTCACGAAACGCGTAGATGTCCTTGATATGAATAACACCACGGGCTTTGTCCGGGTCGCCGCCTTCACAAATCGGAAAGCGCGAGTAACGCGTCTTTTCGGCGATGGCAATGCATTCGGCCAGGGTTGCGCCGGAATCCAGCACCGTAACTTCGTTGCGGGGCCGCATCACTTCCCGCGCCGTTCGATGACGCAAATCCAAAGCATTTAATATGAGGTTGCGGCGGTCTGGCGAACCTTGGGCAGCGCCCAGTATCACCCGCAATTCTTCCTCGGATTGGCCGCCGTGCAATTCGTCGGCGTTAATACCAATCCATTTCAGCATGACTTGAGACGAGCGGTTCAACAACCAGATGAACGGGAATGAAATTCGATAAAACCAGACCAGCGGACCGGCCGTGATTAAAGCCGCCTGCAAGGTGCGGCGAATGGCCACGGCTTTGGGCACCAACTCGCCCGCGACGATGAGCAAATAACAGTTGGTGAAAAATCCGACCCCCAAGGAAATGTGATGCCTCATCGACTCGGAGGCGATTCCAGCCATGTTGAAGATGGGTTCCAGTAAACTATGAAATACGGGCTCGACCGCCATGCCCAAACCCAGGCTGGCCAGCGTAATGCCAAACTGGGTGGCACCAATATAAGCGTCGATATGCGCAAGAATATGGCGCGCCGTTTTCGCACGGCGGTTGCCCTTGGACGCCAGCGAGCTGAGTTGGGAATCGCGAATGCGCACCATGGCCAGCTCTGCTGCCACAAAAAGCGCGTTCATCAACACCAAAGCCAGGACGGCCAGGATTTTCAATATCATTAATAGAATGGCCTGGCCGTTCATATCAATACGTTCAACGCCTCCCGTTTTGTAAATTGAATGGTGCCGGCCACACTGGTTGGCTGTGTTTGAAAAATTATGAATTCAAAGCTCATAACTTCATTTCTCCGAACATCACTTTTAGAATGTCTTTCACGGCCACAATCCCAATTTCCACGCGTTCGCGCGATAGCACAATGGCCATGCGCTGGCCGGCACGCTGCATCAACCGCAACGCCACTTCCAAACGAATGCCTTCGTTTACGAACACGGCCGGAATCATGTAAGCCGAGGCTGGCTTATCGAGTTCCAAAGTTTCCCGGTACAGCAAAGGGCCGACGTCCAGCAAGCCCGCCACCCGTCTGCGCCCATCCCGGTTTTCCCAGACCGGAAACCGGTACACATTCTTTTCCCGCGCGAGGGCAATGGCATTGCGCAAAGGTGTTTCAGCTTCAACGGAAATGGTTTCGAGGAGCGGCTTGGCTACTTGCCCCACGGAATAGTTTTGCAGGTCCAGGATGCGATTGACCATGGCGTGCTCGTCATCGGTCAATGCATGGCCGGACTCACGCATCACCGCGCGCATTTCCTCGCGATTGCCGAAGAGTTGCCCTTTAAACACCTGTCCGCCGGACCAGCGCAAGATGGCTTGTGATACGTCCTCAACAATCAAGACGAGCGGCGTCAGCAGGAAATTGATTATGCGAAAAACCCGCGCGGCTGTCAGACACAGTGTATTGGGATGTGCCCGGAAAAGCATTTTGGGCAGCAGGTCAAAGAAAGCATAGAAGAGGAAAACGATAACCGCAAACAGCACAACAGTCGTGGCCCGCGCATGCGGCTGTCCCAGGAACCATTCATGCAATTTGGCGAGAATCCAGCCCAAGATGATGAAGTTCGCCAGCGTGTTACCCACCAAAATGGTCCAGAGAAACCGCTCCGGCCGTTCGAGAAAGCGATTCAAAATCTGCGCCGATGGCTGGTTGTTACGGGCGAGCCGGCGAATGCGCAGGCGGTTCAATGCGAATACGCCCGCTTCCATTCCGGAAAGCAGAAACGATGCGCCGAAACACAGCGCCAGCAAAATATAGTTTAGAAAACTACTCTCCATATGGCTTTATCGCCTGTCGTTTACCCGCTGCACCAACAATTCATTTATCCGGCGGCCATCGGTAACGCTGGCCGTCAGTTTTAATCCGGCAAAAATGGCGGACTCATCCATGTCCGGTACCACGCCCAGCAGATGCGTCAGCAGGCCGCCCATGGTATCTACCTCGGCTATTTCGGGCAGCGTGGGGTATTCACGGCGAAAATCGTCCAGCCGCATGGTGCCATTCACCCGCCAGCGGCCCGGCGAAAGCTTGGTCATGACAAATCCCTCGGCCTGTGAAGTAGTG
>Ga0265327_10002968_pt1 | contig 16920 bp, 16 predicted proteins | sample 41621metaG_FD_202089 | JGI IMG/M metagenome (GOLD analysis project Ga0265327, IMG submission 202089) | Rhizosphere microbial communities from Carex aquatilis grown in University of Washington, Seatle, WA, United States - 4-16-21 metaG | ecosystem: Host-associated > Plants > Roots > Rhizosphere... | reverse complement strand
ATTATGTACTGATCTCTCCATCTTACAACTTCAAGACCATCTTACCTGCCGAGTCTATCCAACTTACATCGTTTAGACCCAGCTGCTTCCTTATTTTCAAAGAACTTAAAATCAATATTTTAGATTAACAATTCACTACTTTTAGTGAATCCCGTTTCTTTCAACCGGGGTGCAAAGGTAACTGTTTATTCAGGAAACAACCAAATTTATTTTTCAGATTTTTTTGAAATCCTTAAAAACTTCTCGCTGCTAATCCATTCAAAACAAAGAACTTACTTCCCAATCGGGGTGCAAATGTAATGGCTTTTCAGTTAAACTACCAAACTTATTTTCAAAAGAATTTTTATCCCTCTTCAACCAAGCTTCTAACCCTAACCAATCCAAAGAACATTTCCCTCAAGCGGGGCGCAAAGATAGGGGGTTTATTGACGCATTTCCAAAATATTCTGCACGAATTTTGCCCGGAAATAAGAAACTTTCTAAGTCGATTCCTTAATCCTCCAAGCCTCAACCACTTAATGCTTAAAATTGGTTTAATCTCTGATACACACGGTTTTCTGGACCCTTCCATTTACCAGCATTTCAATACAGTAGATGAAATCTGGCACGCCGGAGACCTCGGACAGACCCGCATTATTAACGATCTGAAAACCTTTAAACCCCTTCGCGCCGTTTGGGGCAATATCGATGGACCTGAAATCCGACACATCCTTCCGGAAACAGAACGCTTCCGCATCGAAGGGATCAACGTCCTCATGACTCATATCGGCGGCTATCCAGGCAAATACCGACCCGGTATCAAACAACAACTTATCGATTACCAGGCACAATTATTTATCACCGGCCATTCCCATATCCTGAAAATCCAGTTCGATCCATCCATCAAATGCCTGCATATGAACCCAGGCGCAGCTGGCAACCAGGGCTGGCAAAAGGTGCGGACCCTTATTCGCTTTACCATCGATGGCTCTGATATGCGCGACTGTGAAGTCATAGAACTCGGAAAGAAGGGAATAGCCTGAGTATAAAATAGAATTATAGTGCTCCTGACCTCATTAAGGACGAACTAAGCAATAATCAACCTTGCCTATATGATATAAGGGTGCCTTATAGTTATTGCTGCCCGTTGCAAGGAATTAGTAACAAGATGGTTGCGAGATGTTCTCGAGATGTCTATGGCAAGGTAGTACGTAGTAACCCTATGTCGTTCCTGCCTGGCTAAATCTTCGTCGCAGCTTGCATCCTATTGAATTTATTCATGTTTGAACCGTCCGCCAAAGTAACACTGTTTGACATTTATACGTCTATATAGGTGCGCAGTTAATGCTGGAATGATCTGAATACCGGCTCCATCAGAATTTCATTGGGATTTTAGCTGAAATAATAATGTTCTTATGAATCCGATCGAGGCATGAAACACCATTCATTACCTTTGCAAATCAATAAAAAAAACAGGATTTTAAGATGCATAATGCCTATTTCAATTTCGCGGAGCCGCTCAATGAACCCGTATTAAACTACGCACCGGATAGCGCCGAAACAAAAGCACTAAAAGCCGCGCTGAGTGCCGCAAAAAGTGTTGAAAAGGATATCCCAATGTATATCAATGGTGCGGAAGTCCGGAGTGGGAATACCCAAGAGATTCGTCCACCACATGAAACCGCCCACCTGCTTGGTAAGTTCCATAAAAGTGATGAATCGCATGTACATGCTGCTATTGACGCTGCTTTGGGTGCTCGTAAAGCATGGAGTGAAATGGCTTGGGAACACCGGGCGGCCATCTTTCTGAAAGCTGCTGACCTGCTCGCCGGACGTTACCGGTACAAAATGAATGCAGCGACCATGCTGGGCCAAAGCAAGAACGCCTTCCAGGCAGAAATAGATAGTGCCTGCGAATTAATTGACTTCCTGCGCTTCAATGTTCATTTCCTGACGGGCATTTATAACCAGCAACCCTTATCCTCACCAGGTGTCCATAACCGCATGGAATACCGGCCACTCGAAGGATTTGTACTGGCGGTCACCCCATTCAATTTCACAGCAATCGGTGGTAATCTTCCGACTTCAGCGGCTATGTGTGGCAATGTTGTCGTTTGGAAACCTGCAAATACCCAAGTGTATAGCGCTTCTGTATTTATGGAGATCCTCATCGAAGCTGGCCTTCCTGCAGGTGTCATCAACCTGATCTACCCTCCAGGACCCCTGGTTGGAGCGGTCTGTTATGCACATCCTGATTTTGCAGGAGTCCATTTCACAGGATCTACAGGTGTATTTCAGAGTATGTGGAAGAGCATCGGGGAGAACATTTCAAAATTCAAGACCTATCCACGCATCGTAGGAGAAACTGGTGGAAAGGATTTTGTTTTTGTACACCCTACTGCGGATGTAGATGCAGTGGTAGCCGGCTTGGCACGAGGGGCTTTTGAGTACCAGGGCCAGAAATGTTCTGCCGCTTCAAGAGCATATCTTCCATCAAACCTGGCTGAAGCAATCAAAACAAAACTAATTGCCGAACTGAAGACCATGAAAATGGGTCCTGTTGATGATTTTAGCAATTTCATTAACGCTGTGATCGATGAGAAGAGCTATTCAAGCCTGGTCAAGTATATAGACGCGGTAAACAATAGCAATGGACAGGCGAAGATCATTGCGGGTGGCACTTACGACTCCAGCAAGGGCTGGTATATAACGCCTACAATCATTGAGGCTGCTGCACCTGATTATGTAACCATGTGCGAAGAACTCTTTGGCCCTGTGCTCAGTATCTACATCTACGAGGCGGACCAATGGGAAGCAACCCTGGATGTTGTAGACAAGACCAGTCCATACGCCCTCACTGGTGCTGTTTTTGCCCAGGACCGTTATGCGATCGAGACGATGACCAGCAAACTGATCAATGCCGCAGGGAACTTTTATATCAATGATAAGCCAACCGGTGCGGTTGTAGGTCAGCAGCCATTTGGTGGTGCACGTGCCTCCGGGACCAATGATAAGGCAGGTTCAGTGTTAAACCTATACCGTTGGCTCAGTGCGCGCACTGTGAAAGAAACATTGGTTTCACCGAAGGATTATCGATACGCTTTCCATAGCTAGTTTGGATAAATGTGGACTGGAACATCTGATGGCAACCTCAGCCCTTTTGAAATTATCGCTTTGTGGAAGACCACGGGCCACTCCTCTATTCTATTGACAATTGCCAATGCATCCAATTAAACGCGTACTCGGTCACCTCTTTTTCGTGTATGCCCTGACGGTGTTTGCGATCACCATGTTGGTGGTCCTGGTACCGATCTGGCTCACTACGAGGATGACCGAACCCAATGGAACGATCTGGATGCACCGGATCTTCCGGCTCTGGATGGGGATCTATATGCCAATAGTAGGTTGCCCGGTATCCCGTAAGGGTAAGCAGTTTTTTGTCTCCGGACAGAATTATGTCGTGGTATGCAATCATAATTCTTTTGCTGATGTACCCGTGTCATCCCCCTGGATCCCTGGTCCGAACAAGACATTGGCAAAGGTCGAGATGGCACGAATACCCTTATTTGGGATCATTTACAAGGCGGGCTCGGTATTGGTCAATCGCAAGGATGATGCCAGTCGTCGAGAAAGCTTTAACCAGATGGCAGTGATGCTCGACAAAGGCCTGCACCTGTGCCTGTATCCTGAAGGAACCCGAAATAAGACAGATCAACCGATGCAGCCATTTTATGATGGCGCTTTTACAACAGCCATCCGCTCGCAGAAGCCTATAATTCCGGGGGTGATTTTTAATACAAAAACCGTATTTCCTGGGAAACCCGGCTTTTGGGCCTGGCCAAGCAGGATCCATTTTCATTTTTTAGCCCCTGTTTCAACGACAGGACTACAACAACAGGATGCGGGCAAACTGAAAGAATCGGTTCGAACGCAAATGTTGCAGTATTTTGAAGCCAATAAGGATAGACTTAAATGACGTACGCATTGATCGGCACAGGCAATATGGCCTGGCTCATGGCTTCCAGAATGATGGCAGCCGGACATACCTGTACCGGGGTTTGGGGGCGCAATTCGCAAGCGACAGAAGCGCTCTGCAGTAATTTTCATTTACCCAGACTGAATAGCTTAAGTCAGTTACATGATGGGGTTGACGCCTGTATTTTGGCAGTTAGTGATGATGCGATTCCGATGGTTATTAAGGAACTTGCCTTTCGAAGTACTACGCTGATCCATACCGCGGGCTCTGTTCCGATCCAGGTTCTGGAAAATAATTGTCTGAATGCAGGTGTAGTATGGCCGGTATTCGCCATTCGCAAAAATGAATTACCGACGCACCGGCAATTTGCCACAATTATCGAAGGGGGTACCAAGCAGGCCTTATTTGTGGTGCAGGCAGTGGCCAAGGCACTGAGCGATATCAATTATGAAACCAATACACCAAAACGCCAGGCCTTGCACCTGGCAGCAGTTATTGGCAGCAATTTCACAAATTACCTTCTCGCTACTTCTATGGAAATGTGTGAGGCGCAGGGACTTCCTGTTAGCCTTCTCCAACCTTTATTATTTCAAACCTTTACGGCTACCCGGAATCGAAATCCTGCAGATTTGCAGACGGGTCCGGCACGCCGCCATGATATGGAAACTATGAATGCACATCTCCGGATGTTGAGTAAATACCCTGAGCATGTGGAAGATTTGTATAAGGTCTTATCGAAAGCCATTATGGATAAATATCCACTCCCGCTGAAGGCATAACTTCGCGGCTGAAATTCACCACCTGTTACCGGATTCATGTATTCCATACAATTTAAGTTTGAACAAAAAGGCCTGGAGCCTGTAAGCCTTCAGGATGTCAATGGAGACCAGAGCATTCTAGAGATTGCTCTCGATCATGGGATCGAGTTGCATCATAATTGCGGGATGGTTTGCGCCTGCAGTACCTGCCATCTCTATGTCGAGGAAGGGGCCGAATTAATCCCTGAGATAACGGACCGGGAGGAGGATTTTATTGACAGGGCGCGCAATCCACGTATCAATTCCCGATTAGGTTGTCAATGCATCCTGGAAGCTGGGGGTTCTGGCAGCCTGGTGGTTACCCTACCCGATCAAAGCCTGCTCCACGGTGACTAACTGATGGATCGCTGTATTATTTATCAAGGTACCAACCAAAATTTCATCCTTTCGCTTAAGATAACTAGATTCTATGTTCGAACCACCGATTCACTGGGCAGACCATGAAGATATTGCACAGAAGCTCTACGAGCGATTTGGCAATGATTTTGGTGAATCCAAAATATACCGGATCCGGTTTACCGATCTATTGGAATGGGTGCTGGAGATCCCTCATTTTGAAGGTACCCGGGAGCAATCTAATGAAGGTCATCTGGAAATGATCCAGAGTGCCTGGGTGTATGAGTGGCGCGATAATCAATGATATTTCCAAGCCCGCTGTTTGAAAGACCCTTTCAGGGTGACAAGATTGGGTAAGGTTTGGTCAACGGACTTAGGAATCCAAGCGCTTTTCAGTCATTCTAATCAATCGTATCCACCTCATCCATTACGGCAGGACGAGCGAGGCTCCAATGACGGTGATAAAGCTTTGAGACGCCATAACCGATGAGTATTCCAAGTAGGCTTCCGGCAAATACATCAAGCGGAAAATGCACGCCTACATAGATCTGGGCATAGCCCACCATTAGCGCCCAGAATATAGGTATGGGCCAGAACCATTTCATGCGTCCATGCAGGGTTATGGCTGAGAACGTGCCCAGGGCAAAATGATTGGTTGCATGGGAGGAGGGGAAACTCCATCCGCTGCTCCGGGGAACAATCAGGTGCAGGTAATCCGCCAGCCTGGGATCATTACAAGGCCGTATCCTGTGAATCAAGGGTTTTATGAGTGAGCCACTCACACTATCCCCTATTGCGAAGCAAAGCAGGAAACCAATCAACCAGATCCAGCCATGCTTACCAAAGTTATAGGGCATGAATACCAGCAGGAACAGATATAACGGCGCCCAGGTAAACTGATTGCGGATAAAGGGCATGACCACATCCAGGAATTCGAATCTCCAGTTGGCATGCAGGTACATCCATATCCGGAAATCAAGTGTGATCAGCCAGGTATGAAACGCTTGCATCCCCTATTTTTTAAAGATCATGATCAGGCGAGGCGATTGCAATGGATTAAACGACTCGAGTTTATAATTACCAAAGGTTGCAACCAGGCTCATGCCGGCATTCCGGAATAATTCTACAAATTGCCCGAGACCAAAGGCAGCCACCCGTTCCAGGTAGATCCGTTCCTTACCTTCCGCATCCAGGAATGAAATTTCTTTGACGAAATAGCCTCCTTCGAGCTTGCGTTTCAGTTGAAAGGTATAATTGCCGCGTTCAACAGTCTCCGACGCGACCAGGTTCTGCTCGCTGAGTTCTTTGTTCAGATAATCCAGGACCAGTATTCCGTCCTTTTTAAGTCCTTTGGCAAATGATTTTGCGGCCAATTGATGATCCCTGTTATGGGCAAAATAGCCGAAGGAAGTAAAGAAATTGAAGGCGTAATCAAAATAGTTGATGTAGAAGGGCATGCGCATATCCTGCACGAAGAAGTGCAGATTTTCCCGTTCCTGCTTTCGGGCTTTTTCAATGCTGAAATGGGAAAGATCGATTCCGGTGACGTCAAAGCCTTTATCGGCAAGCTCTACGGAGAATCGGCCTTCACCGCATGCAATATCCACCATGGTACTTCCAGGCAGGGGTTGAAGATAATCGAGCAGATGACCAACAAACTCCTCTGCCTCCAATTCATCCCGGTGTTGATATAAAATCCGGTAATAGGGGGAACCAAACCAAGTTTCAAACCAATGGGTATCCTGCATATGCGCAAAGATAACCGGGTGCCCTTTTCTATGGGTAAAAAGTTCGAAGATGCCATATCTGATTGTTTGGTTCAATTATCAATCAGATAAATGCTAGTTGGTTTCAGCAGGTTTATCCGCCGTTATTGGTGTTTTCACCAACAACTTCGGAGGGTGGACTTCAGGTAGGTTATTGACCTTTTTAGCGTACCATCCACCTTCAATAGACCTCAGAAATCTGGATAGGCAGTGGTACGATTTCAAAAACAGGCCATGAGGATTGATTGGTAAGGACATCAACCACGGGGGCGGCGGAACATTGCTCCCAATCAGGGGATTGGAAACCGTCAGTTCCTCGACAGGGTTCTCCGTACACTCGCCCACCTTCGCTTTCTGTTAGGGCGGGCAAGCCCGCTATTGCCTCCAGCGAGGGTAGGAACATCTTACTTTTTATCTAACGTAATTGTTATCGAAAGTACCCATCGTTAGTTGGCGCATCCGAAAAACAGCTTGCTACTTTAGTCTTTCGACTTTCTATAAAACAAAGAAGCTGCCCTTTGGGGACAGCCTCTTACTATTCGTTTAAAAATCTACTTATTTAGAAGTTTACCAGCTCCACATCGAATACCAAAACAGAATTTTCAGGGATCAGTTTTGAAGGACTGGACGCTCCGTAAGCCATAGCTGATGGTATATAAAGTGTCGCTTTTGCTCCTTTATTGAGCAAGGCAATTCCCTCATCCCATCCTTTAATCACACCCCCTTGTCCCAGATTGAATTCAAAGGGTTGAACATGGTTGAATTGTGCTTCCGTATTGGAATCAAAATGGACGCCATCCAGACGCATACCGGTATAATTCACACTCACCTTAGCACCAGTAGGGGGTTTAGGGCCCGTTCCAGGCTTGGTAATCTTGTAATACATCCCAGAGCTGGTACGTAATGCCTCGATATGATTCTTGGCCAGATATTCTTTAATGAGTTTGTCATCCGTGCTAGCCTGATGTAATTCAGGAGCTTCTTTCACATCACGAATCTCGATCTTAAAGACCAGGATAGCGTTCTGAGCGATAACCGGAGGGTGTCCCGGAGGGCCATAGGCAAGACCTGAAGGCAGATAGATGGTAGCCTTAGTGCCTTTCGGGAACATTGGAATGGCTTCTTCCCAACCCTTGATAGCACGACCAGAACCTGGACGATAATCAAAAGCCTGTCCTCCATGATGGAATTGAGTATCAATATTGGAGTCGAAAGGAATGCCCTTCAGATCCATTCCGGTATAAAATACAGAGGCAACATCAGATGTGGTTGCAGGTGCACCGGTACCCATGGTTTCAACAGTATAGTATAAGCCGGAGGTGGTACGTTTGGCAGTAATAAGGTTTTTGCTCAAATAATCCTTGATGAGTCCGTCATCAATAGTCGCCTGCTTAGCCATTGCCTGCTTGGCAGCTTGTTCCGCTTCCGCTTCGGTCATAAAGTTTACCAGGCTTACCTTATACACGATCTTTTGGCCTAATCCAGCCTTCAGAAAGGGAGGAACAGGATTGCCTTGAGCAATAATGGTATCTACGGGTACCTGGAACAAGGCTGAATCGCCCTTAGTCATCAGGGTTAGACCTTCCATGATATCGCCGGATTTACCGCTTAATTCAGGCATTTTAAAACGTGCCGGCTCATTTGCATACATTTTACGGGTATCCAGGACTATGGAATCAGCGCCTGGAAAATGCACAAAGGCGATCATGTGCAATTCAATAACATTACCAGGTGCCGGGTGAACCGTTCCTGGAATATCCCTTACAATGGCATATTCAAGTCCACGAGGTGACTTTTTATAAACCACTCCTTTTTTTTCAAAAGAACTGAGCATCAAAGTACCCATGAGCAACACAGGGATCAGAAAGAATTGTTTCATTTTAATTAAGAAAGAGTCAGTGAACTAGACGGTTTTGTTTTGAGGCCGCAATATTAATCCAAAAATGCATTCAGTTGGATTCCTGCTGCACAAGGATCGAAGTCAGATTTTACAACCTGACTAATCAGTTCCAGTTGGATCAGGACTTTTATTTAGCGCAAGAAATTCAGGTAAATGTAAATAGCGCAAGAAAATCAATCGGTAATGAAGTGTCTTTTAATGTACATCTACCACCTCGACATCAAAAACAAGCACGGCATTGGCTGGAATCAACGGGGTTGGACTATGAGTACCATAGGCCATGGTTGATGGAATATACAGCGTTCCTTTGGTCCCTTTAGGCATCAGGGCGATGCCTTCATCCCAACCTTTGATCACCTGACCTGTTCCCAGTTTGAACTCAAATGCTTGTAAATGTTTGAATTCGGGCTCCGTATTGGAGTCAAATTTATTACCATCCAGGGTCATTCCGGTATAGTTCATGGACACGGTACTTCCTGTTTGGGGAAGGGGGCCGGTACCCATTTTATCCACTTTATAATATAATCCGGAAACAGTCCGACTAGCTTTAATATTTTGCTTACCCAGGTATTCTTTGATGAGTTGTTCATCAATAATGGCTTGTTTGGTTGCCGCTAAAGCCTGTTCTTTTTTTAATTGATCAGCAGCCTTCAGATCTGTGACCATTACGGTGTACTCCACCATTTGCCTTTTACCTCGTTCCATCCAAGGCAGTGGCTGATTTCCCGAGCTGAGTAGGGAATCAACCGGAATACGGAATACCGCCGAATCCCCCTTAGTCAGCATCATTAACCCCTCGGAAAGATCTCCTTTGAAAGCAGGGGCTGTTAGGGTAAAGGGTACGGGCTGATCATTATTCATCTTCCGGGAATCAAATAACACAGAATCGCCCCCAGGGAAACGGATATAGCTTTTGATATGGAATTCCATGTAATCACCCACCATCGCTTTTAAGGTTCCAGGCTCATCATGTACGATCTTGTATTCTAATCCATCTGCTGTTTTACTAAATGGTATTTCAGCTGGATGGGGGCTTTTTGTCGAGGCTTTAGTAGCACCCAGGTGATGGTTCGTGCAGGAGCTGTTACCAAACAATTCAAGGAGGACGAATACCCCAAGGATCATCTTGAAGGAATGCTTGTTATGAAACAGAAATGACATGAATAATCAGGAATAAATCAGGGTAAAACAGAAACGTTTGGAAAGGAATAACTCGTCTTAATGGGTAAAAATAACCAGGAACCCGTTCAGGTTCCTGGTTGTAAATAATCAATATTATAACCGGCTCTTCTGTTATCCAGGTTTATTTTTTGCCAAAGTCAACGACCTCTACATTAAATACCAATACGGCATTAGCTGGGATCATTGGTGGACGTCCCTGAGCACCATAACCCAATGTGGACGGGATATATAAGTTCGCCTTAGTTCCTTTTGGCATCAGTGAAATTCCTTCATCCCAACCTGGAATGACATTACCTGCACCCAGGGTAAATTTCAGCAATTCTTTATGGCCAAAGCTAGGATCCACATTTGAATCGAACTTTTTACCATCAAGTAGCATACCAGTATAGTTCATGGATACTTCATCACCAGGTGCTGGCTTAGGTCCGGTACCCATGGTTTCGATATTGTAGTACAATCCGGAATTCGTCCGGGTGGCTGTTATATGATTCTTAGCGAGGTAGTTTTTAAGAATATCCTCGTCGATACCGGATTGTTTCTGAGATGCTACCGCTTGATCTTTCTTTAATTGATCTGCTGTCTTTACAGTGGTTACTACTACGGTGTATTCGATCATTTGGTTCTGGCCCTTATGCATCCATGGCAACGGCTGATTTCCAGCCTTCAGCACGGAGTCGATAGGTACGCGAAAAACGGCGCTGTCGCCTTTGGTCAGCATCATGAACCCTTCTGCCAGATCGCCTTTGAAAGCAGGTGGAGTGATCTGAAATGGAATTGGCTGATTATTGTTCAGCTTACGGGAATCAAACAAAACTGAGTCACCCTTTGGAAAGTGCACATAGCTCTTGATATGAAACTCCATATAATCGCCAATCGCTGGTTTTTGAATACCGGGTTCGTCGTGAACGATCTTGTATTCAAGTCCATTAGGGGTTTTCTTGAAGCCGGCATTCTGGGTATTACAGGAAGCAATTGTAAATGCAGTTGCGCCAAGGAGCGCGATAGAAATGTAGTTTTTAACCATTTTGTTATTGATAAATAAAGAAGCTTTTTAGCGGGGGTGAAATTCGGATAAAATTTGTTTATAGCGCAATATAGTGTCGTTAAGGCTTTCGGAAGATTTGCCTCCGGAGGCATTAAAGTGGCCACCGCCGGAAAAATGTTGCCTTGCGAAGCGGTTTACATCAAAATCTCCTTTACTACGGAAGGATAATTTGACCTCATCGGAGCGTTCGGTGATGAGTGTTGAAAAGCGAATGCCACCGATACTAAGAGGATATTGAACCAAGCCTTCTGTATCGCCAATACTCAGGTCAAATAGTTTGAGATCTTTCCGGCTAATGGTGATCAGACCGGAATTCCAGAGTGGGAAAATCTCCATTTTCTCTATCAGCATATACCCGACGAAACGCATACGCTTGGCACTCCAGCTATCAAAGACCTGTTCATGGATGGGTGCATGTTCCAGACCTCTGTCTTTCAGATCAGCGATCATCCGATGTACAGCAGCTGTTGTAATCGGAAAACGAAACGAGCCTGTATCGGTCATAGTCCCCGTATAAAGGCAGGTGGCAATTTCGATATTGATCAGGTTATTATCACCACTTTGGTTGATAAAATCGTAAACCATTTCGCAGGTACTGCTTTTTTCCGGGAGACTTGTCCCATAATCCCAGACGGTACTTGGGAAAAGGTGATGATCCAAGAGTAATTTGGGAGCTTTCGCTGCTTCCAGAAACGGCTCCAGCAGTTTGGTCCGACCAAAGGCATTGAAGTCGAGGCAGAAAATGATCTCGGCTGCTTCCAGTGCTGTCTGAGCCTGGACCGGCTGGCTTTCGTAATTGATGATCAGTGGGGCGCCGGGTAACCATTGCAGAAAATCCGGCACTTCACTAGGTACAATACTGCTAACCAGATGTCCTTTGAGCTTCAGGTAATGCGTAAGTGCAAGCAGGGAACCGACAGCGTCTCCATCGGGTTTATGGTGCGTGGTTATAAAAATCCGCTTCGGTGTTTGTAACAAAGGAAGGGCATCAGCAATCGGTTTCATATTCGGCGCAAATATAGGACGCTGTTGGCTGCCTGCTTTTGGGTGCATTCTAAAGCCTGGGATGATGATGCAACTCCATTACTTGTAGCTAGAGCGGATTAGGATTCGGAAGCGCTGAACGTAACGGGTGCAATTGCTTTGTCAGGCACTCATTTGCCCCGCGCCTTTAGGGTACCTCGCCGTAGCATTGCGAAGGAGGGCTGGGGGGTAGCATTTACTAAAGAAAAGCAGGCCTTTAGGCTTGCTCGCCCGCCGGAGCATCGCGAAGGAGGGCCAGCCATAGCCTACGGCGACGGAGGGCCTTTTAAGCTGGTACTCTATAGAATGTAAATGGGCAAATTATAATTCCAATTTACCTCTTAATAATCAATAAAAAAAGGGTTAAAGCCCTTGACATTATTGGGGAAATTTTCACCCCGGCCTAAAGGCACGGGGCAACTTTTTTGATTGGATAAAACTCCATGATCCGAAATCATTGCGCAGAGGATGCTCTACCACGACAAAATAATCTTCCAGCCACTTGTGGAAACCGGAGCTCAATAACGGATTCGTTTTCCTTTTTTTCATTGCATGCCGAATACCTTTACCTTCGCGCGATTTTTAATACTAATTATTCAACAATGGCAACAAACAGAACGTTTACGATGATCAAGCCTGATGCAGTACGCAATGGGCATATTGGGAATATCCTTCAAATGATAAACGCTGGTGGCTTCCGCATCATTGCACTAAAGTACACTCGTATCTCCCTGAATCAGGCACAAAAATTCTATGAAGTGCATGCGGAACGTCCATTTTATGGAGAGTTGACAGAATTCATGAGTAGTGGCCCTATTGTAGCTGCTATCCTTGAAAAGGATCATGCAGTGAGTGAATTCCGCGATCTTATCGGTGCTACCAACCCTGCGCAGGCTGCAGAAGGAACCATTCGTAAGAAATACGCTACATCTTTAGGCGAAAACGCTGTACACGGATCCGACAGTGATGAAAATGCCGCAATTGAAGGAAGCTTCTTCTTCAGCGGACTGGAGTGTTTTTAAACCCCTATTTGAAGGTAACGAGATAATTTCGATAAGGGTACCACCGATAATGGTACATCCAATAATGGTACTTCCAATAATCTTTTGTCCTTCCCGAAGGGAATCTGTTTAGCATATAAATTGTCCCGGATAGAAACAGATTCCCTTCGGAAAGGCCTGTCCCGCCGAATGGCGGGAACAAAGTTTGGGTCAACGGAGCTGATCAACGGAACGAGGCAACGGGAAAGTCCAACCTATTCTGGTACATCCGCTCATGGTAAATCCGGTAATGGTACATCCGGTAATGGTACATCCGGTAATAATGGTACATCCGATGTACTTTTTGTCCCCGCCATTCGGCGGGACAGGCATTCTGGAAGAATCTAACGATTAAGTGCTCAGGGTCCAGGGAAGGATCCTTCCTGTCTCCAAAGTTTGTACTCATTAGATTCTTAAAGAAAGAACAAAGTCGCTGTGGATGCTCGCTGTGGAGTCCTACTTTACCCGCCGAAGCCTATACTGAAGGAGGGCCTTCGTCCGGATGACAATCTAAGGTAAATGCATCGAGAGGGTCTCTGTGTACGGTTGCTATGGATGGTCCCATTGGAGCGTTATTGCGCACTATACTATACCAATTCTTTCAGTTTTTCGATCACGAAATCCACTTCCTCCTGTGTATTATACCTTGAAAAAGAAAAGCGGATGGGTACCATTTGTTCTGAATGACCATTATACAGGGCTTTTATCACATGACTGACCGATGTGGCACCACTACTGCAGGCACTTCCACCGCTAACGCAGACTCCACCAATATCCAGATTGAAAAGCAGCATTTCACTTTTGTCGGATTTTGGAAAGGACACATTCAGAACCGTATATAAGCTTTCCCCGAGTGTATCTCCATTACAACTTGCCTGCGGAAAGTTTTCGTTAATCCGACTGCACATGTAATTTTTGAGGGATTGAATGTACTGACTATCCTGTTCAAATCGGCTGCTAGCCAGCTCCAACGCCTTGGCAAAACCAACGATGCCGTAAAGATTTTCGGTTCCAGCACGCATGTTTCGTTCCTGAGATCCCCCTTCCAGTAAAGGACGTATCCGTACGTTTTCGTTGACATAAAGCATTCCAACACCTTTAGGGCCATGGAATTTATGGCTGGCAGCACTGACAAAGTGGACCGGAATTTCGTGGAGGTTGATCGGATAATGACCGATCGTTTGCACCATATCGCAATGGAAATAGGCCTTGTATTGTTCGCATAAAAGGCCGACCTGCTTCACATCCAGAATATTTCCTAATTCGTTATTGGCATGCATCAACGTAACCAATGTATTGCCATTATGGGCCTTTAGGAGTTCCTCCAGGTGCTGCAGGTCGATGTGTCCATGCTCCTTTAATCGAACGAAATCAAGACTTGCATCCGCAAATTTCGCAAGAGCCTCGATCGTATGAAGCGTGGCATGGTGCTCTATCGGCGATGAAATGATATGGGTGCATCCCAGATCATGAACTGCAGCGCGAATAGCCGTATTACTGCTTTCGGTACCTCCCGAAGTAAAAAAGATTTCAGCGGGTTTGCAACCCAGAATACGAGCTACCGATTTGCGAGCCGTTTCGATGGCTATCCTCGTTTCCCGGCCATAAGAATAAATAGAGCTCGGATTCCCAAACTTTTCAGTCAGGTATGGCATCATCGCCTCCAATACCTCAGGATCAAGGCTGGTTGTCGCTGCATTATCAAAATAAATTCTCTGCATCAAATCCCCATCTTTAAGACGTGCAAAAGTAGGGTATCTTCACAAAGAGCAGAAAATCAGAATTTCCTCCTTTGCTCATAAAGGGTAAATTAGCGCAAACATCTTGCATGAATTCAAAATCAACGCAAAGCAATCTGACATCCTTACTCCTGATCGGTCTGCTTTATTCCATCTTTGGTTTTATCACCTGGCTTAATGGAACATTGATCAGTTTTTTAAAAACAGCCTGTCAGCTCAATTATACCCAGGCATCGCTGGTGACCTTTGCGTTTTTCATTTCCTATTTTGTAATGGCCCTACCCTCTTCGTCCATTTTGAAGAAAACTGGCTTTAAGAATGGGATGGGGCTTGGATTGCTGGTGATGGCAGGTGGTTGCCTCCTATTTATACCTGCGGCCTATCAGCGAAATTACCTGCTATTCCTGGTAGGCTTGTTTACACAAGGCCTGGGATTAGCCATACTGCAAACGGCTGTAAATCCATATGTGACAATCATTGGTCCGATTGAAAGCGCGGCTCAACGGATCTCCCTGATGGGCATTTGCAATAAGCTTGCCGGTTTTTTTGGCGCCATTGTCTTAGGTACCGTGCTATTGGACCCTTTGAAACAGGTTAATAAAGACATTGAAACGGCTGCGTTTGACAAAATGCGCCTCTTGGATAACCTGGCACATCACATCATCACCCCATATGTGATCCTGACCATCATCCTGATTCTGGTGGCCATTTTCATCCGACTTTCTCCCCTACCCGATATTCAGGATGATGCCCAGGATGAGCAATTCCTGCAACATTCCACAAGGCCACTTAGTAGCTTTACCTACCTCTGGCTGGGAGCACTGGCAATCTTTGCGTATGTTGGTGTGGAGGTGCTTGCCGGTGACTATATCATCAATTTTGGCACCTACCTCGGAGTACCTATAGAATATGCTAAATATCTGACCTCTTTAGTCTTATTCTTTATGTTAGGAGGCTATGCACTGGGAGTGTTCCTGATTCCAAAGATCATTAGTCAGGAATTAGCACTTCGATTAAATGCAGTTGGAGGAATTCTATTCGTTCTGGGTGTTATCTTTCTTGAGGGCAAATCCGCCATATTCTGCCTGGCTTTCCTTGGTTTTTTCCATGCGGTAATGTGGCCGGCGATTTGGCCATTGGCCATTAAGGATCTCGGCAAATGGACGAAAACTGGATCTGCCATGCTGATCATGGGAATTGCCGGAGGTGCAGTGATCCCATTTATTTATTCCCGTTGGGCCATGGCCTTGCATGGAGATTTACAGAAAGCCTTCCTGATCATGATCCCATGTTACCTATACATTCTGTTCTTTGCTATTAAAGGGCATAAGATCGGGCATGTGGAGGTGGAAGTAGTGGGTAAGTAATAGAAAGTCAAAAGCTTTTTTTTTTCAGTATCAGGTATTTGTTATCAGGTATCAGGCTGTTGGGAAAGGATCGTGCATACTTCGGTTCTTGCTTAACCACTATGAGTATACCCAAACAGATTCCTGCTGAATGACATAGTTACTGTGCAGTAGCAGCATAAAAGAAGTGTCCACCATATTGGGTCGTGATCCCGGTCACGGAGCGATGTCAAGAGGCCAAATCACAAAATCAGATAATCACTGTTGTCCGGTTAACTTTTTGTGTAAAATGGAAAAGAGGCTGTTTCAAAAGGGAAACGTCTTTGTTAGTCGAAAGTCGAAAGACAAAAGTATAAAGCTGATTTTCGGATATGCACAAAATTGAAGGGTACTTTAGACTACATGTACATTAGATAAAAAGTAGAAAGTTCCCACCGTCGCTAGAAGCTATGGTGGGCGCGGGTGGCTAGACCCTGTCTAGTCACGACACGACTGGATTTCCAATACTCGCCCGCCATAGCTGCAAGCGAAGGAGGGCCCTGATTGGGGAGTGGGTTTTTGCTTCAAATGCATATAAATTACTCCGCCATCGGGGGGCCAGCCGTCGCCTGCAGCTAAGGCTGGTGAAAATGGCAAATCCACCAGTTCTTAGACAGGGTCTAAGAACAACTTTTTACTGTTGGGTTAATGTAAAAGCATAGAAACAGCCTATTTACCTTGGGGGGGCTTACTTTTCAAAAAGCCATTTGGCACATCTGACTATCAAGACG
>Ga0265327_10002967_pt1 | contig 16924 bp, 15 predicted proteins | sample 41621metaG_FD_202089 | JGI IMG/M metagenome (GOLD analysis project Ga0265327, IMG submission 202089) | Rhizosphere microbial communities from Carex aquatilis grown in University of Washington, Seatle, WA, United States - 4-16-21 metaG | ecosystem: Host-associated > Plants > Roots > Rhizosphere... | reverse complement strand
CGCGGCCCATCGGAATTTTCACCAACCGGTGGATCGGCTCCGGCCCTTGCAATATCGACAGCAGCAGTACTCCGACATAAAAAACCACCAGCATCAGACCAAAGCTTAAAAAGGAAAAAAACAAAATATCGGGAAACAAATTGCTGCGGAACTGCGGCGTGGTGGCCACCAAATCCAGTTTTGCCACCCATAACGGCCCGATCCAACGATAGACCATGGCCCGCAGGACCAGCAAACCGGCGACGATGGCCAGCAGATGCCAGCGCCGGGTCTTTTTGGGGTCCGCCGGGCGCAACGTGCCCATCAGCGTCGCGGGCGTCCGTTTCGCGAGCGGATCGAAACGGACGGAGCGCCAGTTCAGCCACAGCAGCAGCCCGGCGAGATTCAGGATGAAATCAACAATGCCCATGCCAAATAAAAATTGCGAATCCAGAATGAACCATCATCCCGAATTCGCAATTCTCAAGTCAGAAAATATTACATCATTTTCAACAGCGTGTCCGCCATTTCACTCGGCGTGACGGCGATGCCGATGCCGGCGTCCTTGAAGGCCGCGATCTTGGCCGCCGCCGTGCCTTTGCCGCCGCTGACAATCGCGCCGGCATGACCCATGCGGCGTCCGGGCGGCGCCGTGGCGCCGGCAATGAATCCGGCGACCGGCTTCTTGCAATGCTGCTTGATCCACTCAGCCGCTTCCTCTTCGGCACTACCGCCGATTTCGCCGATCATGATGATGCCGGTCGTTTCGGGGTCGGCGTTGAAAAGTTTGATGACATCGAGGTGTGACGTGCCATTCACCGGATCGCCGCCGATACCGACGCAGGTGGACTGACCGACCCCGCGGGAGGTGAGTTGCCACACCGCCTCGTAAGTCAACGTGCCGGAACGCGAGACCACCCCGATATTGCCCTTCTTATGAATGTAACCAGGCGCGATACCGATGCGGCAGCCGCCGTGTGAATCCTTGCCTTCGCCGGGGGTGACAATGCCGGGGCAGTTCGGTCCGATGAGGCGCGTCTTGGTGTTGCCTTGCAGCGCGCGCTTCACGCGCACCATGTCACGGACGGGAATGCCTTCAGTGATGGCGACAACCAGATCCAGTCCGGCATCTGCGCCTTCCAGAATCGCGTCGGCAGCGAACGGCGGCGGAACAAATACCGCGCTGGCGGTCGCGCCGGATTGCTTCACTGCTTCGGCGACGGTGTCATAAATCGGAACCTTCTTGACGCCGTGTTCGAAGAATTGGCCGCCTTTGCCGGGCGTGACGCCAGCGACGATGGCGGTGCCATAATCAATCGAGAGTTGCGCGTGCTTGGCGCCAAAACTGCCGGTTATGCCTTGGACGAGAACCTTGGTGTTGGATTTGACGAGAATGGACATGGGAAAAATAGTTTGGTTTTCGTTCAGTTTATCGGGCGACAGCCTTCACGATCTTCTGCGCCGCGTCGGCCATGGAATCGCCGTTGATGATGGCAACGCCGGATTCCGCCAGCGTTTTCTTACCCGCAGCAACATTGTTACCTTCGAGCCGGACAACGAGCGGGATGTTCAAGTGCGTTTCCTTCACCGCCGCGACGATGCCGGTGGCGATGACGTTGCAATCCATGATGCCGCCGAAAATATTGACCATGATGCCCTTCACGTTCGGATCGCTCAAGATGATCTTGAACGCCGCCGTAACCTGCTCCTTGCTCGCGCCGCCGCCCACGTCAAGGAAGTTGGCCGGGTTGCCGCCGAAATGCTGGATGATATCCATTGTCGCCATCGCGAGACCGGCGCCGTTCACGAGGCACGCGATCGAGCCGTCGAGCTTGATATAATTGAGATTGAACTTGCTCGCCTCAATCTCCAGCGGTGCCTCCTCGTTCAAATCGCGCATCTCCATGATGTTTTTGTGGCGATAGAGCGCGTTGTCATCTAGGGAAATTTTTGCATCCAGCGCCATGACGGTTTCCTTGCCGTCGGCCAGTTCGACAATCGCCAGCGGATTCAGTTCCACCATCGAGGCGTCGCATTCCCACCAGGTGTTATAGACGCCGGTGATGAGCTTCACGCCGGCGTTGAAAAGGTCGCCCTTGAGCCCGAGGGCGGCGGCAACTTTGCGGGCCTGATACGGCATGATGCCGACGGCGGGATCAATCGTCTCCTTGCAAATTTTTTCGGGATGCTTCTCGGCGACTTCCTCGATGTCCATGCCGCCCTCGGTGCTGGCCATGATGAGCGGGCGCGACGTCTCGCGGTTGAGCAGCACGGCAAGATAGAATTCCTTTTTGATCTTCGCCCCGGCGGCCAGGAGCAGCGTCTGCACCCTGCGGCCGTCCGCGCCCGTCTGCTTGGTGACGAGCGTCTGGCCGAGCATCTGCTCGGCGACGGAAACCGCCTCATCGACCGACGAGGTGACTTTCACGCCGCCTTGAAAGCCGGATTTGAATGTGCCCTTGCCGCGTCCGCCGGCGTGGATCTGCGATTTGACGACGATCTTGGCGCTGCCGCTGGCGGCGATCTTCTCCGCCGCCGGGTGCACTTCGGCGAGCGACTTGGCGGGGATTTCATACGGGACATTGACACCGTATTGGGCGAGCAACTGCTTGGCTTGGTATTCGTGGATGTTCATTTGAAAATAAGCTCGCCAATTAAAAACGATTGCCGCCGGAAATCAACTTTTAACCGCACGCCGATGGACTGCGGCGGCTCTTCCTGAATAATATTGAAATCAACCCTAATCCCCCGACTGAACCGCCAGCCGGATCAGCTGGGCGGTGGTCTTGACCCTAAGTTTTTGCCGGATGTTAGCGCTGTGAACGGCCACGGTCTTGTCACTCAAGCAGAGTTGCAAGGCAATTTCCTTGACGGTCTTGCCTTCGCCGAACAACTGGAAAATTTCAAACTCGCGGTCGGTGAGGATTTGCAAGGGCGACCGCGCCATAGGCGATCGGCCGGAAAACCGTTGCAGGACGGATTCGGACATTTCCTGACTCACATAGATGCGGCCAGCCAGGATCATGCGGACGGCCTTGAGCAATTCCTCGGGCGGTTGATGTTTGTTGATGTAACCCTTGGCACCCGCCCGTAACATCCGTTCGCCGTAAAGCGACTCGTCATGCATGGAAAGGGCGAGCGTGGCCAGTTCAGGATGGAGAGCCTTGATATCCTTGACCAGCTCCAGCCCGTTCTTTTCGGGCAGCGTGATGTCCACGAGCGCCAGGTCTGGGGTGGTTTTCTCGATGAGCAACATGGCCTTGCGGGCGCAATCGGCTTCGCCGCAGACCACCAGATCCGGTTCCCGGCTAATGATGCCGCGCAAGCCTTCCCGCATCATGGGATGATCATCCACAATGAGGATTTTTCTTTGCATCATCGCCGGAACAGTGCCGGTCTGGCGCGTTGCAGAATCAGTTTTTGCCATATCAATCCTTTCCACCCTTTGCCTGCCGATGCTTTCCGTCGGAAACCGGCACGCGGCAGGTCACAGTAGTGCCGATGACGGATTTTTTGTTAATCGTCAGCGTCCCGCCGATGATGCCGGCCCGATAATGCATGATGCGCAAGCCCATGCCGGCTTTCTTCTGACGCCAGCTGACCAAGCCCACACCATCATTCTTGATGGCCAGAGTGATTTGCTTTGGCGTCCGCGTCAAGCGAAGTGAAATGCGCTTCGCCCTGCCATGCTTGATGGCATTGGTCACGGACTCCTGGGCGACCCGAAACAGGTGGGTGCCGGTCTGGCGATCCTCAATGCTGACCGGTGGGTGACATTTGAAATCACAGCGTACGCAAAAAATTTCGCTGGTTTGTTGCGCCAGTTTGGCCAGTGCCGTCATCAATCCGTTTGGCTCCGGCTCTACGGGCTGCACGCCACGGGCCACATCCCGCGCCTGTTTTCCCGCCGCATTCATCGCCTCTTGAATCCGGTTCAGACGCGGCACCCAGGGCTCCGATTTTGCGGCCATGTCTTGGCGCAGCGTATCAGCCAGATAACCCGCGCCCACCAGCAGTTGCCCCAAACCATCATGCAAATCCTGCGCGATGCGCCGGCGCTCCCAATCGCTGATGTTCAAGACCTCCTGCTCCAGCCGGGCCCGCTCGGTAAGGTCTCGCACGGTTCCCTGAATCAGCGTGCGCCCCCCCACCTCAACGCGCGCCAGCAACACCGATGCCGGAAATTCCTCGCCATCCAACCGCCGGTGACACCATTCGAACGAATGGCTGCCCTGTTCCACCGCTTTTTTAATCATCATCCGCGCCGCCTGGAGGGAAGTCCGGCCATCGGGCTGAAATTCGGGGGAAAGCTCCCACGGATTGGCCGCGATCAATTGCGCGACATTCTTGGCCCGGAACATTTTCACGGCGGCCGGATTGATGACGGCAAATTTCCATTTGGGGGCTTCCACCGTCATCAAGGCGTCCTGCGAATTGGTGAATAACAGCCGGTGGAGTCGCTCACTCTCGCGCAATGCCGCTTCCGCCCGCTTGCGTTCGCTGATGTCTTTCACCGCTGATAGAATATGCGGAACATTTTTGAGGTGGATGAGATGAGCTGAAAATATCCCCGTTCCGACTTCCCCGTTTTTCTTTCTGTACTGGAATTCTTTGTCCGTCACTTTCCCTTGATCAATCAGTTGCTTCACAACTTGGGCGCGATTCTTTGGATTAACCCATATGCTCAATGTCATTATGTTGGAGTTGATCACCTCTTTGCGGGGATACCCGGTTGTCGCAATAAAGGCGTCATTGGCGTCCACAATCAAGCCATTATCAACCCGGCTGATGTTCATAGGGGTGGGCGAGTTTTTAAATGCCACGGAAAACTTCGCCTCACTCTCCTTCAGTGTCTCCTCCGCCCGCTTGCGTTCGGTGATATTGCGGAAATATCCAATCAGTCCGTCCACCTTGCCCGCCGCGTCCCGCTTCGGCGTATAAATGCCGTCAAAATGTTCCAACTCGCCCTTCAAATTCGGAAAGGGTGTTTCCATGCGAAGCGTTTTGCCGGTTTTCAAAACCCGCTTTTTCAAGGCTGTGAGCCTCGCGGCATCCGCCGGCTTGAACAAGTCCTGATCTGTCTTGCCAATCATGTCCGCTACGGTGAGGCCAAGCTGCGGATTGATCACCAGTTGATAGCGCAACTTCCGGTCCTGGATAAGAATATGATCCGGCGTGTTGGTGGCAATGGCGCGAAATCGCTCTTTGCTCTCCTGTAGCGCGGCGGTGCGCTCGGCAACCCGCTGCTCGAGCGTTTCGTTGAGGCGATGTAACTCCGCCTCCGCCCGCTTGCGTTCGGTGATGTCCACGTTGGTTCCGACCATGCGCAACGGCTTGCCATCGCCGTCGCGGAACACCTGGCCACTCGCGGAAATCCAGCGCCACTCGCCTTGGCGCAGATAGCGATATTCCCAATGCGCCTCGCTCTTGTTAGACTTCAGCCATTTGGCAAACATCACCTCGATTCGCGGCAGTTCGTCCGGGTGAACCCGCTTGCTCCAACCTTCGTAGCGTTTTTCGAAACTACCGAGCGGTAGACCAAAAATCTCCTCAAGTTCCGGTGTCCATACCACAACTTTGGTCGCCAAGTTCCAATCAAAGACGCCAACCCGACCGGCCCGCTGTGCCAGCGATAAACGCTCGGCCGTTTCACTCAATACTAGCTCAGCCCGCTTGCGTTCGGTGATGTCGCGGGAAATGGCAATGATGCCGTTGATATGAGGATTCGTGATTTCGTTGCGTCCGATAGCCTCCATCCACTTGTAGGAACCGTCGGCATTGCGATAACGATACTGGACTTTCACCTCCTCGGTTTGGTCATTAAGCAGTCGGCTAAACGCGGCGGCGACGCCGGGGCGATCCTCGGGATGAATGAAATCAAACGTCGAACGGTTCTCCAGTTCGTCAGCCCCGTAGCCGTGGATTTTAAAGGCCGCCGCGGAGTTGAAGACGAGGCGTCCTTCGCGGTCGAAGATGCTGATAATGTCGGGCGAAAAATCCGCGATAGCACGAAAGCGTTCCTCGCTTTTGCGCAACGCCGCCTCCGCCTGCTTGCGCTCGGTGATATCAATAGTGTAACCCGCCAGCAAAGAGCGTCCGCCTTGAATAATCGGAAACTTGACCGTGGTATAATGGCGGCCGTTCAATTCCTCATCCACTTTTAATACTTCCTCCTTGGCCAAAACGGCTTGATCGTCACGGGTAATCTTGGCGGCGAACTCGGCTGGAAACAGTTCCGCCATGGTCTTGCCTTGCATGGTCGAACTGGGAATGCCGACCATCTCTCTAAAATTATCACTGGCAAACAGAACCCGGCTGGCGTCAGGCGTGACCTCCTTGATATAGGCGAAAATGGGCGAGTGCTGCATGAACAGGGAAAGCAACGCATTGCTTTCCTGCAAAGACGCTTCGACGCGCTTGCGCTGGGTGATGTCGCTGAAAGTCGTGACGACGGCAGCAGGCTTGATTTTGCCGTTCCAGAACAAGGGTTCCGCGTTGATGCTGATCCAGCGCAGAACGCCCTGGGGAAGCTGCAGCCCCATCACGATTTGCCGGCAAGGCCGGCCGGTATTCAGGGCGACCATGGCGGGATGTTCCTCACCGGGAAACGGACTGCCGTCTTCGCGCACCGCCCGCCAATGGGGATCCCGTGAAGTCCGGCCAAGAATCTGATTCCGCGTCTGGCCGAGAATACGCACGGCCTGTTCATTGCAGTCAACGATTGTCCCTTCGGCGGTTTGCAGAACCATGCCTTCGGTCATCACGTTGACGACCGAGCGATAGCGCCCCTCTCTCCGCCACCGCGCCTCCGCGCCAGCCACCGGTGCGAATGGAGCCGGAACCTTCGCCCGCCCGCCGCTGGGGGATCGCGATGGTTTTCTTTTGACTGCCGTTTTCCTGCCGGTCATAGACGCAAGTAAGACGAAACTTTAGTGCGAGGCTGGATTCAGAGCAACGCTTTGATTAAGTAATAGCCGCCCATTAAAAATCCCAAGCCGGGCAGGAGGTGCAGCGCATAGGCCGCCCAGGCCAGGCACCGGCGTCCGGCCACCGCCAGGAAAGTTCCCAGACATTCGATGACCAGAAACAAGCCGAGGCTCAGCAGGATGATTTTGCAACTACACCACGCGGCGGCGAGATTGAACCAGTTGCCCCAAGTGGAGGAAGCCGCCATCTGAAAAAAAGGAGCCGAACCGCGGCCCGGCGGCATCCGGCCCGAAAAAGGCGAGGCTGACCAGAGAAATCCCGATCAGGAACAAAGTGCTGCTGAGCCCGAAAACCTTGTCATCTTTCATGCAGAGAGCCGGTAAGGCGATTATTCCTTGATTCCCTCAATGGCCGCCAAGCGTCAGACGATTTGCAATCCAAATGAGACCGATCGCTAAGAACACCACCAACACCCCGAAAAAGACGGTGAAAAAGCGGATTTGTTTTTGGTGAAAAGTGGGCTTGCGGTTCATGCTCACAAAAAATCCGGTCCGGATCTACCCGCCAACCACAAGTTTCATCAGCCAGACCGCCCCGGCGCAGATGACCACCAGCAGGAGAAAAAAGAGGATGTCCAACTGGGCGGGGTCCATCTTGCGCACCGTATTATCAACTCGATTTAAGATTTTCAGCGGGTCATTTTCCGGGTTATTCATTTTATGTATTCCTGGCTTTTCGGTGCACATGGAGTCGCAGCTAGGGAACGGCACTCCCGTTCCATCTGAAACAAATCCACGCAAGCTTCGCGGGAAAAACCATTGACAAAAGAGGCCAGCGAGGTGTGCGAAAGGGTGCCCAAGATGTGAAAAGGACACTCCAGATGGATTTGTTTTTTCGGGCAAGCATAGGAAAACTCAATGATCATCTGGCGGAGTTCCGCCAGCGACTCCTGCCCGGTAATCAAAAGCAATGGCTCTCCGTCTGGCCCCCTTGCTCCCAGACGGGCTTGAATACTCTGCCGGTCTTGCCCGTTTGTGTTCATTTGAAATGTCAGCCCCGCCTCCCAGCCCATTTCCCCACCCTAAAACCGTTTCCTGAAGGCGGAGCTGACGAGGAAATTTTCAACTTAACCGACTCATAAACAAATATTAAAGCATTTACACTAATCTAAAGAATTTACCTAGCGGCCGTTGGACCACAAATCACCCATGACCATAAACCCAGCTTAGCCGCATCAAACTTCTTTTCTTTTCCACTTTAGGTTTCCGCCATCGCCCTTTAACTTGCGCAGCCATGAAATTCCGTTGCCGGCTGCTGCTGTTGCCCGCCATCGCGTTGATCGCGCTGCCGGTGCGGGCGGCCTTCGTCAACGGCCGCAGCTATACGGCCTTGTCCGAGTGGGCCGCGGTGAATAATTTCCATCTCCAATCCAAACGGGGTGAAATCGCAATCTACACCAACCCGGTGTCGCGGCTGGTGGTGGAAAAAGATTCGCGCACCGCACAAATCAACGGCGTGAATGTGGCGATGTCATTTCCGGCGGCACTGGACAAGGGGGTGATGCTGTTGTCGCAACTGGACCTGGCCAAGACCATTGATCCTCTGGTGTTCGCGCCAAAGTTTACCGGCAAAAAGATTTCCACCATCTGCATTGACCCCGGCCACGGCGGCAAAGACACGGGCAATCACACCGGTTCTCAAAACGAAAAAACCTGCACGCTGCTGCTCGCTCAGGAGCTGGGTGACCAACTCAAATTCTTTGGATTCAACGTGGTGCTGACGCGCACGAAGGATAAATTTGTCGAGCTGGCCGAGCGTTCGGACATCGCAAACCGCCGCGGGGCGGACTTGTTGGTGAGCCTCCATTTCAATGCGACGGAAACCAGCAAGGCCGAGGTGAGCGGGTTGGAGACGTATTGCATCACGCCGGTCGGCGCCAGTTCCAGCAACGCCGAGGGCAAAGGCGCCGGTTACGGTGCGACGCCCGCCAATGTCGTCGAGAGAAAAAGCCTGCTGCTGGCGTATCAAGTGCAAAAGTCGCTGGTGAGAACCCTGGCGGCCGAAGATCGCAGCGTGCGCCGAGCGCGATTCGCGGTATTGCGCGAAGCCGAGATGCCATCCATCCTCATCGAGAGCGGCTATCTGACGCATCCGGTGGAAGGCAAAAAAATTGCCGATCCCGCCTATCGCCGACAGATTGCCGCCGCGATTGTGAAGGGAATTTTGAATTACCAGAAATTGACCGCCCCGCCGGCACCGCCCGCAGCGGCGGCAGGAAAAGTTGTCGGCGCCAGAAAAACCAAATGAGCATTGCCACCAGGACCGGCGACAACGGAACGACGGCGTTAATGTATGGCCGGCGCGTGCCCAAGAACCATCCGCGCGTAGAGGCTTACGGTTCCGTGGATGAATTAAACGCCGCGCTCGGTCTCGCCCGGGCGACGGCCGACCACGATTTTGTCCGCGCCAACCTGCTGGCCATCCAGAAAGATCTCGTCGTTTTGATGGGCGAACTCGCCGTGGCGAACGAGGATTTGAAACGCTACGTCCAAGGCGGCTACTCACTGGTCACGGCAGCCATGACCGCGAAGCTCGACGCGCTGATAAAAGAAATCGAGGCCCAAAACGTCAGTTTCAAAGACTGGGCCACGCCGGGGGCAACGCACCATTCCGCCGCTCTGGACGTGGCGCGGACGGTCTGCCGCCATGCGGAACGGCGCGTCTGCGATTTGCAGGCGGCCGGCGATTTCAAGAACGAGGAGATCATCATCTTTCTGAACCGGCTGTCGGATCTGCTCTGGCTTTTCGCCCGCTGGGTGGAGACGCAGGCGGTGAAGTGACCGAACGCCGGGCGATTCGCCCGCCTTCAGTTTTTCAAGTCAAACTCCAGCCGCGTGCGCGAGCCGGTCTCGACGTTGCGGATTTCCATCTCTTGAAGTTCCCACTGGCCATTGACCTTCTTAAACGACTTCGGCTCGAACTCCTTCAGTAATTTTCCTTTCGCATCGTAAGCCTCGGCGGCGAGGATGCCGCCGCTTTCCCTGTCAATCCAGGATAGCACGCGCGAGTAGCCGTTAGTGGGCGGAGTCAGATTGATGCTTTCCAACAGCGTGTATTCGCGGCCGCGTTTCAAGGTCGTGGTTTTCGGTAAAATCTTTTGCGACGGCCAGTGGAAAAATTCCAAGCCGAGGTCGGCAACCCAGAAATCGGAATCGGCAAATGGAATCATCGTTTTATTTCCACTCAATAATAATGGTAGCCGTGTTTTTAATGGAGCGCCGTCATAAAGATAATATTGGTTTGGTTTGCCGCTTACATGGGTGACCACCAAGCTGAAATGATTTGATGCAGAAGTTGTTTCATAAATTGTTGTCCAAAAAGCAGCGGCCACTTCGGTTCGGAATTGAAGTGGGGTTTGGGTGCGGTTTTCTGTACTGCAACGAATATTCAATACGCCAGTCTGGGTTAAATTCGTGTCCGGCCGTGCGTCGCAAAGCTGCTGCGCCAGTTGGCGGCCTTGAACTTCCGCGTTGGACAAGATGTTCGTGGTTTGCCCCGGTGCACCCACGGCAAAAAATAAATATAACGCCGCAATTGAACGCGCAGAAACTGATTTCAATTGCATTAAATTGTTCACATTAAAAATGGTGGCCGTGCACAAGCAATCATTTCGTCGCGAGCGCCAGTTGCAGGACTTCGGAGATCTGTTTCACAAAATGCACCTTTAATTTCGCGCGCACCTCCGCCGGCACATCCTCCCAATCCGGCCGGTTGCCTTCGGGCAGAATCACCTGTTTCACGCCGAACCGCGACGCGGCGATCACCTTTTCCTTGATGCCGCCCACGCGCATCACGCGGCCGCGCAAACTGATTTCGCCGGTCATCGCGATGTCGGAACGCACGCGACGTTTGCTCATCAGCGAGGCCAGCGCCGCGCAGATCGTCACACCCGCGCTCGGGCCGTCCTTCGGCGTCGCGCCGGCGGGCACGTGGATGTGCAAATCATTCTTGCCGTAGTCGTCGAAATCAAGATCGAGCTTCTTCGCCTGCGAGCGGAGATAACTCACGGCGGTCTGCGCGCTTTCCTTCATCACCTCGCCGAGCGAACCGGTGAGAATCAGGCTGCCACGCCCGCGCATCCGCGTGGCTTCAATGAACAACACATCGCCACCCACCGGGGTCCAGGCGAGTCCGGTGGCAATGCCGATCTCGGGAATCTTCTCCGCGCTTTCAGAAACGAACTTGGCGTGGCCGAGGTAATCCTTCACATCCTTCGGCTCCAGCTTGATTACTTGCGCCGCGCCGTTCTTAGAAACGATTTTACGCGCGGCCTTGCGGGCGAGCGCGGCGATCTCGCGTTCGAGCTGGCGCACGCCGGCTTCGCGGGTGTATTCGCGGATGAGTTGGCGCAGCGCCGCGTCAGAAAATTTCACGTCGCTACGCGTGAGGCCGTGTTCCTCCAACTGGCGCGGCACGAGATAACGCCTGGCAATCTGGAGTTTTTCCGATTCGGTGTAGCTCGGCAGCTCGATGACTTCCAACCGGTCGCGCAGCGCGGGATGAACCGGATCGAGCCAGTTGGCGGTGGCGATGAACAGCACGCGCGACAGGTCGAACGGCAGATCCAGATAATGGTCGGTGAACGTGTGGTTTTGCGCGGGGTCAAGCACTTCGAGCAGCGCCGACGCCGGGTCGCCGCGAAAATCCGCACCCACCTTATCCAGCTCGTCGAGGAGGATGACGGGATTACGGCTCTCGACGCGGCGGAGCGTCTGCAAAATCCGGCCGGGTAACGCGCCAACGTAGGTACGGCGGTGCCCGCGAATCTCCGCCTCGTCACGCATGCCGCCCAATGAAATCCGGGCGAATTTGCGACCCAGCGCGTCGGCGACGCTTTTGCCGAGGGAGGTTTTGCCGACGCCGGGCGGACCGACGAGGCAAAGGATCGGGCCTTTGATTTCCTTGCGCCGCTGCAGCACGGCAAGAAATTCCAACAGCCGGTCCTTCACTTTTTCGAGCCCGAAATGCTGCTCGTTGAGAATCTTTTCCGCCGCCTTCAAATCGAGCTTATCCTCGGTTTCCTGCTGCCACGGCAGCGCCAGAATCCAGTCGAGATAATTGCGCGAGATGCCGTATTCGCCGGCGGCAGGCGACGTCTGCTGCATCCGGTCGAGCTCCTGTTTGGCGGCTTTGCGCGCCTCGTCGGGCAGCCTGGCTTTCTCGATTTTCTCGCGGAGATTGCGGATTTCGTTCGCGTTCGGATCGGCATCGCCGAGCTCGCGCTGGATGACGCGCATCTGTTCGCGCAGGAAAAAGTCACGCTGCGTCTTGGAAATGTTGGAGGCGACGTCGTTCTGGATCTTGGAACTTAAATTGAGCACCTCCTGCTCGCGGTTGAGCAGCGGCAGGAGTTTGGCGAGGCGCTCGCGGACGGAAACGGTTTCGAGCAGCTTTTGCTTTTCGTCGAGCGGCAGGCCGAGGTTAGCGGCGATGAGGTCGGCAAAATGACCGGGATGCTCGGTGTTGAGCGCGGTGATTTTGACCTGATCGGAAAGCGCGGGGGAAATTTTTGCGATTTCTTCGAACTGCTTGTGCGCGTTGCGCAGCATGGCCTGCATCTCGACGGAATCCTCGGTCTCGTCCCGGAGAAGCTCGAAATTGGCCCGCAGATAGGGGTCGGGCGGGAGAAATTTATCCAGTTTGATGCGCCACAGACCCTCAACCAGAACGCGAACCGTGCCGTCGGGAAACTTTACCATCTTATTCAGCCGGCAAACGCAGCCGATTTGATGCAAATCGTCCGGGCCGGGTTCAGCGATTTCCGGGTGGGTCTGAAGAATGGCGCCAAACAAACGGTCGCCAGCCACCAGATCGTCAATGAGCTTGAGGCTGGGGCCGGTTTCGACCAGCAGCGGCACGACCGCACCGGGAAAAATGACGATGTCTGAAAGCCCGAGCACCGGCAGCATATCCGGCAGTGAACGCGACGAGACGCGGCTCGGCAGGCCGGACTTTTCGTTCGCGCCGAGAATGCTGACAAACTCTGTTTCCGCCGAATTTTTCATTATTTTATCCGCGCCTGAAAGGCCATTGGGCCCGGGATTTCAGGCACGGTCAAACTCCTTCACTGATGGGAACCTTGGTGGTCTTCTGCGGCGGTTGCTGGGCGGCGGGCACGTCAATGCGCAGAAAACCATTGATATAAACCGCCCGCGCCCGGCTCAAATCGTAGCCTAGCGGCAATTCGAGCGTCGTCTCGAAAGGCCCGTAGCTGATTTCCATCACCAGAAAACTGCAATGCGGCGCACGGCAGCAGTCGGGACGGATGCCGTTGATGCGCAGCCGCTGGCCTTCGGCGATGATTTCCAGGCTGTCGCTCTTCATGCCGGCCAGCTCGGCCTTGATTACGAGGCCGTTGTTGGCGACGTAAATGTCGGTGTTGGGCGTCCAGCGGCCGGTAGCCGGCTCACCCGTGCTGTGGCTGCGCGGCGCAAAATGAATCGAAGAACTGACTTTGGTTACGGCCATGTTACAAAAGTAATTTCTGAATTTTCTTCCCGGTCCCGCGAACGGTCAGCGCGCGGCGGATTCTTTGTGTTCCTCGTCTTTGTGATCGTGCGGACAACCGCAGTTGCAACCATGATCGTGTTTTTTAGGGTCGGAACTGCGCCACACAAAAACCACCGCCACACCCAGCACCATCATCAATGGAAGAAATTGCTGCCAACTCATGGTGGCAACATAGCTGCAAACCAGAATCGCGCAAATGGAATTTTTGCAGGCCATCTTTCACGTTCTCATTGTCATGCTCATTCTCAAAAAATTAGAAGGAGCATGAGGCAGACGATGAGGATGCGTTGAAGCGGGAAACTTTGAACTTTGAACCGCGAACCTGGAGCCGTAGATTGGCGCATGAGCGAACCATTCCGTTACCTCCATCGCGTCACCTACGCCGAATGCACCATCGGCAACCACATCTACCACTCCCGCTACCTCGATCTGCTGGAGGCGGCGCGGGGCGAATTTTTGCGTTCGCTCGGCGCACCGGTCCTGACCTTGCAGGAGGCGGACGCTATTTTCCCCGTCATCGAGGCGCGGCTGCGTTACCAAGCCCCGGCGCGCTATGACGATTTACTGACGATTGAAGTCCGCCCTTCGCTAGTCGAACGCATCCGCGTGAACTTCCACCACCGCATTCAGGATCAAAACCACAAACTGCTGCTGGAGGCCGAAACCTTTCATTGCTGCACCAGCCGCGAGGAGAAGCCCAAACGGCTGCCGCCCGAACTGGTGGAAAAACTTTTGCCGCTCGTGGCGAAGTAAGATTCCGCCGCCGGTTCCGGCTTGCGCAAAGCGCTTTCGTTTGCTCAAATTCAGCGGCGCGCGCGATGCAACCATCACCCAATTACCCCAAACATTACTGCGGAGTTTTCGGCGTTTACGGTCACCCGAACGCCGCGGAACTGGCCTACTTCGGGCTTTATGCCCTGCAACATCGCGGCCAGGAAAGCGCCGGCATCGTCACCGGCCACGACGGCAAGTTTTACAAACACCACGGCATGGGGCTCGTGCCGCAGATTTTCAGCGACCCAAAAATCCTGCACGACCTGGTCGGCGACCGGGCCATCGGCCACACGCGGTATTCCACCACCGGCACCTCGAATCTCCGCAACGCCCAGCCGCTCACCGTGGACTGCGCCCGCGGCCAGATCGCCGTGGCCCACAACGGCAACCTCACCAACGCCGCGCAGCTCCGTGATGAGCTCGAATCGCGCGGGCTGGTTTTCCAGACCACCGTGGACAGCGAGATCATCATCATGATGCTCGCGCAGCCGACCATGGGCGGCGTGGCCAATTCGCTCGTACAGACTTTGCGCCGCATAGAGGGCGCGTATTCGCTCGTCATCCTGACGGAGAAGGAACTCATCGGCGCGCGCGATCCGCACGGCTTCCGCCCGCTGTCCATCGGCCGCACGGCGAACGGCGCGTGGATTCTTTCCAGCGAGACGACCGCGTTTGATTTGATCCACGCGCAATTCGTCCGCGACGTGGAGCCGGGCGAAATCGTCATCATCAACGACCAGGGACTGACCAGCATCCAGGCTTTTCCAGACCACAGTAAAAAAGCCTTCTGCATTTTTGAATACGTCTATTTTGCGCGGCCGGACAGCGTCCTCAATGGCCACACCGTCTATGATGTCCGCAAGGAAATGGGCCGCCAGCTCGCGCGCGAACACAACATCAAAGCGGACCTGGTAATTCCCGTGCCGGACAGCGGCGTGTGCGCCGCGATGGGTTACGCCGAGGAGTCCGGCATTCCCTACGAAATGGCGTTCATCCGCAACCATTACGTTGGCCGCAGCTTTCTCCAGCCCACGCAGCTCATCCGCGATTTCAATGTCCGCGTGAAGCTGAACCTCATCGAGTCGCTCGTGAAAGACAAGCGGGTCATCATCGTGGACGATTCCATTGTGCGCGGGACGACGTGCCGTTCCCGGGTGAAAACGCTCAAGGACGCCGGCGCTAGGGAGGTTCATGTCGCCGTCAGTTGTCCGCCGCACCAGTATCCGTGCGTTTACGGCATCGATTTCCCCGACCGCAGCAAGCTCATGGCGGCCAACAACACCGTGGATGAAATCCGCCAATATCTGAATGCCGATTCGCTTCATTACCTCTCCCAGGCCGGCATGGTAGCCGCGACCCGGCAATCGGTGGAAGCCTTCTGCATGGCGTGTTACAACGGCAATTATCCCGTAAAATATGACCCGCTGCTCGACAAGCACATCATCGAACGCCGCCGCAAGGAAACGCAAACCCTCGGCGAAGCCGCCGCGAAGGAAAATGAGCAGTTCAAGCTTTTGAAGGTGTGAGACCCGGCCGGAAGAATTCCATTTATTCTCTCCCCAATGACAATCAGCCAAGTTTTCCGGTGTGATTTAATGAAATCCCGGGAAACTAAGCAAGGCCACCGGAGTTAATATTGATGCCGATGCGAATGGCACAAGATCATGTATTTTTCACCTTTTGATAAAATTGGGGGATTAGCTTTGGCCTTGGTCTGCCTCGGTTTGACCGGGTGCCAGTCGCCCAAAACGGTCAAGGCTTTGGGCAGCGGTTATGAAGAAACCACTCATTCCACGCGCGCTTGGGCCGGCGAGTCAGAGCTGCCGCGCGTTTCATTCGAACATCGGGTATCGGGCGGCAAGCCGGTTCTGATCTGGCCTTCCTTGTATGGCGTCAACGAAGTCATCAAAGGGGAACTGGCAGTTTTCGTGGGCGACAAAGCCTATATGGATGAGGGTGACAAGTGCACTCATCCAAGGTTGTTTGCCGTGAAGTTCCCGGACCTGCCGTTGGATATAACCGACGAAGTATTATGGTATTGGTCAAAGTCTGCGGGCAGGAATTTTAACCATACGTTGAACAAATTCACCCTCGCCACTCCGGAAGAAAAGAACGGCCGGTTGGAATTGCAACTAGAATTCTGGTCGGATGAAAAAGATTGGCCGGACAAAGTGTCGTTGCAACTGGACTGGAGCCAAGTGTCCGCCATCATGAATGTTGTGAATAAAAAGGGCGTGGTGAAAAAGGATTTGCGCTGGCACACGACTTACATCGGGGAATGATATTAACGCCGTAATCTTTAAGCAGCGACTGGCAGCGAGATTGTCTTTTGCCCCGCCCCACCTCCGAAATCTCCATCAACGCAGGTATTGACCCCAAAAGCGGTTGCAGTTGACCGAAACTGACCGCAATAGGCTGGCGGTTAGGTGAGCGAAAAACACTGAAAAAAAGGGCATTCCCAAATGAAAGCGACCCTTTTTGTGGAATTCTAAAGTGGTGCCCACGACAGGACTTGAACCTGTATCCGGTTAAGGACTAGAACCTGAATCTAGCGCGTCTGCCAATTCCGCCACGTGGGCAACGTGTGACGGGCATATTACTACAAAACCCCTCGCTGGCAAGACAAGGATGCTACCCCTCGGCTCGTTGCTTTACTTGCTCGCCGCCTGCACCT
>Ga0265327_10002966_pt1 | contig 16928 bp, 12 predicted proteins | sample 41621metaG_FD_202089 | JGI IMG/M metagenome (GOLD analysis project Ga0265327, IMG submission 202089) | Rhizosphere microbial communities from Carex aquatilis grown in University of Washington, Seatle, WA, United States - 4-16-21 metaG | ecosystem: Host-associated > Plants > Roots > Rhizosphere... | reverse complement strand
CTTTCCAGAATAAAATCACGTAGAAAAATACTGGCCCTTAGAATTTCCACTCCGATCAATTCGCCGTCGGCATTCAATTCCGCCGTGATATTGGGGCTTAACTCCATGCTATCGGCTTCATCATCGTCGGTCATTGCCAAGTGGATAATGTCTTGGTCCGGGAAATAATTCATTTTTGGTTTATTCATAAATCAACCTGCCTGTAGTCAGTCTAAACTTGATTTGTTGACGCGTTGTCGTATGTATTGTGACAGGTATTAATTCCGTCTCTGTTTCCTCATAAGGAATCATCACCAGCTTATCGCCATGCTCACCTACCACAATGACTCGTTGCGTTTCCACATCATAATATCTTTCCGAGCCGTAACGGATAATTTGTTCGATTAACAGCAAATCAAAATGACGTAATTCCGCTCGAAACTTCAGGTAATCCGTTACTACAAACACTTTCTCAGCCATGATTTTTCAGCCGCATAAACCGCGCAATTAAACCAAATGTCCCCACAAATCATATTCATCGGCTTCTTCCAGCTCGACATCGACAAAATCCCCGACTTTCAAATGCGTCGCACCGTCGATAAATACTTGCCCGTCGATTTCCGGGGCATCGGCTTTACTCCTTGCGACCGCGCCTTCTTCAACGACTTCATCGATTAACACCGTTTCGATTCGGCCCACCCGTCGCTGTAAACGTTCGGCGCTGATTTCGGCCTGATGCGCCATAAACCGCGCCAGACGTTCCTGTTTAATTGCTTCCGGTATTTGATCGGGTAAATCATTGGCAACCGCGCCCTTGACCGGCGAATAGGCAAAACAACCGACTCTGTCCATTTGCGCTTCAGTTAGAAAATCCAGCAATTGTTCGAATTCCTGCTCGGTTTCGCCGGGGAAACCGACGATAAAGGTGCTGCGCAAGGTAATGTCGGGGCAGACTTCGCGCCAGGCTTTAATGCGCACCAGATTATTTTCACTAGCCGCGGGACGCTTCATCAGCTTAAGAATGCGGCTGTTGGCATGTTGGAACGGTATGTCCAAATAAGGCAAAATTTTGCCCTCGGCCATTAACGGAATCACTTCATCCACATGCGGATACGGATACACGTAATGCATTCTGACCCAAATGCCTAAATCGCCGAGCGCTTCGGCTAAATCGTAAAAACGGGTTCTGAGAGAACGGCCTTGCCAATCCCGGCTTTGATATTTTAAATCCAGACCGTAGGCGCTGGTATCTTGCGAAACCACCAACAATTCCTTGACACCGGCGTTGGCTAAACGTTCGGCTTCCAGCATCACATCGTCAATCGGCCTGCTGACCAAGTCGCCACGCATTGAAGGAATAATGCAGAAGGTGCAACGATGATTGCAGCCTTCGGAAATTTTTAAATAAGCGTAATGACGCGGCGTCAATTTGATGCCTTGCGGCGGCACCAGACTGATAAACGGATCGTGCGGCGGCGGCAAGTGCTCATGCACGGCGGCTACGACTTCTTCCAAGGCGTGGGCGCCGGTGACTTTTAAAACTTGCGGATGACGCTCGCGGATTTCGGCTTCCCTGGAACCCAAACAGCCGGTGACGATGACTTTGCCGTTTTGAGCCAGCGCCTCGCCGATGCTGTCCAGCGATTCTTCCACCGCCGCATCGATAAAACCGCAAGTATTCACCACAACCAAATCGGCGTCTTGGTAGGTCGGGGAAATGGTGTAACCCTCCGAACGTAGCTTGGTTAAAATTCTTTCGCTATCGACTAGGGCTTTGGGGCAACCCAAACTAATAAAACCAATATGTGGAGCAGTCATTTAAATCTCAGGTAAGGTTAAAGCGCGCTAGTTTATAGGAGTGGCTACTCAAATAAAAACTTTAGGTGAGTAAAATAACGCTTAAGTCTTTTCCTTAATCGCGCTCGGATGACGAATTAGCATGGAGAAACCGCCGTTACTTTTGCTCAGCCAGCCGCGCACTTCGAGGGTTTTGCCTAAATAGTCGTTAACATCGGGAAATAAATCCAGCCATTGGCTCTCAATACGAACCTCGAAGGTATCGGAAAATTTCAGGTAAACCGACTTCCGGGTAAGGCGAATATTAAGCACTTTACCGAGCAGACGCGTCCAGCCCGAATGTCCGGCTTCGGTAAGACTGCCGACCGGCATGACCGCATATTCCGGCCGTCCCCAAATGCCGAGTTTGGCTTGCTCCGCCCGATCCTGCGCCTTGACCAATTCATTGATATAAACCAGCTCGGGCGGATAGATGCTGACCGACGCCAGACCTGCTTGCACCAATTGCAGATTAATATGCGCTTTGTTTTCGGTGAACACATGCGCCAGCGTTCTGCCGTATTTATCGGTTTTTTCGACGCCGACCTCCAGCCGGACTTTAGTGTTTTTCAACTTATCGACCAACCAGCGCTTGGCTTCATCGCCGCCCGCATCGGCCGCTTTATCGCGATGCTGAACTTCCGGCGTATTAATGCCCAAAAAGCGGATTTTACGACCATCCTCCAGCACGACCGTGTCGCCGTCGTAAACCGTCCGGACCCGGTAAAAACCATAGCCCGGTTTGATATCGACTACTTTCGCATCGGCAACCGGGCGGTCGGAAAAATGCCGGCTGCCGTCGGTATCTTGCCATTGATAGATTTCCGCGTTAACCCAGCCGGGCAAACACGCCAATAAAGCCAGTAAAATTCTCATGTTCAAATTCTTTATTTCCGTATTGATTTAAAAAATAGTTCAGCGCGAAGACACGAACGGCTGCCTGTACGCGAGGGCAATTGCCGCGAACACGAAGAAAAGTCGGAATAAAAACTTCGTATGCTTTGTAGTGAATTAATCAAGCTTCAGCTTGGTGGATTCAACGCGTCATCAAGCTTTTGCATATCCAATTCATTTTCCCATTTGGCCGCAACGATGGTGGCAACGCCGTTGCCGATTAGGTTGGTCAAAGCGCGGGCTTCGGACATAAAGCGGTCGATGCCGAGAATAAGCGCAAGCCCGGCGACCGGAATGGTCGGAATGACCGAGAGCGTTGCCGCCAAGGTAATGAAACCGCTGCCGGTGACGCCCGCCGCGCCTTTCGAGGTCAGCAGCAGCACACCGAGCAAGGTCAGTTCTTGGCTCAGGGTTAGCGGGGTGTTGGTGGCTTGGGCGACAAACATAGCGGCCATGGCCAGGTAAATCGAAGTACCGTCCAAGTTGAACGAATAACCGGTTGGAATAACCAAACCGACGACGGATTTTGCACAACCCAGTTGCTCCAATTTGATCATAATGCGCGGCAGCACCGATTCCGACGATGAGGTGCCCAACACGATAAACAGCTCGTCCTTGATATAAACAATGAATTTGACGATGCTGAATCCTGTAAATCTGGCGATCAGACCGAGCACGACAAAAATGAACAGCAGGCAAGTAAGATAAAAACTGCCCATTAAACTCGCCAACGGCAGCAGCGAGGCAACGCCGTATTTGCCGATGGTAAAAGCCATCGCGCCGAAAGCGCCGATCGGCGCCAGCTTCATAAGAGTTTCGACGATGCCGAACAGGACGTGCGAAATTTTATTGATGAACGCCACCACTTCCGCTCCGGTCTCACCCATTGCGGCCAACGAAAAGCCGAACAGCAATGAAAACAGCAATACCTGCAATATGTCGCCTTTGGCGAACGCATCAATTACGCTGGTCGGGATAATATTGAGCATGAAATCGACCGTGTTTTGGGTTTTTGCGGCGGCGGTATAAGCGTTAAGGCCTTCGGTATTAAGTGTGCCTGCATCGATATTCATGCCCGATCCGGGTTGAATCAGATGCACGACAACCAGCCCGATAATGAGCGCCAGCGTACTCACGACCTCGAAATAGAGCAAGGCTTTGATGCCGACGCGACCTACCTTGTCCAATTCCCGCATTCCGGCAATGCCGGTAACTACTGTGCAAAAAATGATCGGCGCGATAATCATTTTAATCAGCTTGATAAAACCGTCGCCGAGAGGCTTCATGGCGACACCGGCTTCAGGATAAAAATAACCCAGCAAAATACCGATGCCGATCGCGGCCAGAACTTGAAAATACAAATGGTGAAAGCCTTTTTGGGTGGCGTAAACGCTATGCACGAGTAACCTTCTTAATTTAATGAAGTGGTATGGTTTATAAAATACCCCGGCAACTACTTGATGGGCGTAGATGCATAAAGATTATGATTAATAAATACAGTGAGCCCTTCTCTGTTAAATAGGGCGAAAACTCAACTTTAACGTGGCGGGCTGATTGTATAACTATTCAGAAAAATCTTGCTTTTTGTAAACGTAAATTCATCCGCAATTTGCAAAAAACTTCCTCAATCTCATGCTCAGCATTTATAGAAATGGAGTACGGACGATATGGATTAGATTGATAAACAGGGGTCAAGCCGGCGAGGGAGCTCTTCATCAAGCCGTTTAAAATAAAACTTGTATAATTATTTTTCGGGCAGTATACTGCCCACACTAAATAGAAAAACAGGACGTTAGCCATGCACTTTCGAACCCGTAAAAACATTATCCAGTTTGTACGCACCACCTACAATCAGGAAACTAAAAAACCTAAAGCGATAGTGGTTGGTACTATCCCTCTAGGTCGAGCGATGATTGGCGATGATCTACGCGCCAAACTTTCGGAAGAAGAAATAATTCAAGCTGAAACTTGGATTAAACACCAACATCATGCAGCTTTATTAAAGGAGGAACTGGAAGCTTTAACCTTGGCGGATACACTGAGGTTAGCTAACAATTGGTTTACTCGCCAAGGCGATACCGAAGCTGCGCGGATAGCCGCAGCCGACATATTGCCCGCATTACAGTTGTTACGTAAGACCTTGAATAAGTTGTAATGACCACCCCACCCAAAGCGTTAATTACGCTTTATATTTAAGTCCTATTTTTGGAGTATATCTAAAATGAAATTATTAGAATTAGTACAAACCGCTCAAGCAGCTAAACCTAAAGCATTTGGTAAAATTACTGAAAAGCGGGCAGTAGCTATCATGCAAGCTACATTAATTGAGTTGAAAAATGCTATTGAAAATACTAAGGAAGGCGAAATTACCTTGCCCGTTTTAGGAACATTTTTTGCGAAAAAAGTTAATGTTAAAAATGAAGGGGCCGAAATGACCAGTCGTCGACGAGTGGTTTTTAGAGCCGCAAAAGCCAAGAAAAAAGCGGTCAATGCCGAATAAAAAGCCGTGTAGTTTCGTGTTTTAAGGCCTCGACTCTACATAACTTGGCATTTTTGAGTCATATTAACGAAATAAAATGATCCGGACAGGTAGTAATATTCAATTTTAAACCTGGAATCATTAAATTCCGGAAAAACTTTGCCTACAACGCAGGGCAAGCTGAGCGAATTCCAGCTCGCACAGCCCGCCCTGCGGCTCTCAATCGGAGTCAGTCAAATCCGTATTTTCCATCCCGCATTTTTATCACCTCCAGTTTTTACCCCATCTCAAACCGATAGCTACTGTTAAGCAGGCAAGCAAAAGATTTTTAACAAAATGCAAAAAGGCTTTTGAACGACTGCTTACCGCTATAACGGCCCGCACCAACATCGGCCGGTATTCGCCTAAGCACGTTAACAAACCGTTTTACTATCGTCTAAATCCCTTATATTTCCGCGTTGTTCGCTTCAAGCGCAACAGGATGCAACAAGCCTGTTGGGTAGATCAAAAGCCAATCAATCATCCCGCTTTCAGCATCAAAATGACTAAAACGGGTGCATTGCCCCCCTCGCATTGTTTATACTATGCGCATTAACCAGAGCATTTCCGGCCTTATTTGCATTATTTCAGTAAAAATACCCGGTTACGCTAAGCTCTTGTACCCTATAGGGTAGCCCCCCCCAACATTTTTAATTTAATCCATGCCTATCCGTCGTAACAGGATCAATCAATGACCAACAGTTTAACTTCAAAAATCACCGGACAGAACGACATCGATCCAGCCGAAACCAAGGAGTGGATTGAAGCACTGCAAGCCGTGCTGGAACACGACGGCAGCGAACGCGTGCATTTTCTGATTGAGCAATTGGTTTCGGTCACCCGGAAAGCGGGTTTCGATATTCCTTTCAGCGCCAATACCGCTTACGTCAATACCATTCCTGTTGCACAGCAGGCGCAATTTCCGGGCGATGTAACGATAGAACACACTATTCGCGCTTATGTCCGCTGGAACGCGATGATGATGGTGTTAAGGGCGAATAAACACACCAACGTCGGCGGACATATCGCCAGTTTTGCGTCGGCGGCCACTTTATACGACGTCGGTTATAACCATTTCTGGCGCGCGCCTTCGGAGCACCATGACGGCGACCTGATTTTCACCCAAGGCCACTTGACGCCGGGCGACTACGCCCGCGCCTTTTTACAGGGACGATTGACGCTGGAACAGATGGATAATTTCCGCCAAGAAGTGGACGGCAACGGCTTACCGTCTTATCCGCACCCTTGGCTGATGCCCGACTTCTGGCAGTTTCCGACGGTTTCCATGGGTTTGGGGCCGATTATGGCCATTTACCAAGCGCGTTTTATGCGCTATTTGCAGGATCGCGGTTTTGGCGATACTTCGGAGCGTAAGGTCTGGAGCTTTCTCGGCGACGGCGAAACCGATGAACCCGAGTCCTTGGGCGCTATCGGCATGGCCGGACGGGAAAAACTGGATAATCTTATTTTTGTGGTCAATTGCAATCTGCAACGTCTGGATGGACCGGTACGCGGCAACGGCAAAATCATTCAGGAACTGGAAAGCGAGTTCCGCGGCGCCGGTTGGAATGTAATCAAACTGGTGTGGGGGCAACGCTGGGATACCTTACTGGCTCGCGATAAAGACGGCTTGCTGGCGGCTCGCATGATGGCGTGTGTCGACGGCGATTACCAAACCTTTAAAGCCAAAGACGGTGCTTATGTGCGCGAGCATTTCTTTAATACTCCCGAACTAAAAGCCATGGTTTCCGACTGGTCCGATCGCGACATCTGGGAACTCAATCGCGGAGGTCATGATCCGATTAAAGTTTTTGCCGCGTTCCATGCGGCAGTCCATCATAAAGGCCAACCGACCGTCATTTTAGCTAAGACCATTAAAGGTTACGGCATGGGCGCATCCGGAGAAGCCCAGAATATCTCTCATCAACAGAAAAAGATGAGCGATATTTCGCTCAGCAACTTTCGCGACCGTTACGCCTTGCCGGTTACTGACGAACAATTGCACGAACTGCCTTACTTAAGCTTTGCCGAAGGCTCAAAAGAACAACTCTACATGCAGCAGCGCCGTAACGATCTGGGCGGTCATTTACCCGCCAGAAGGGCGAAATCCTACGCCTTGGATGTTCCGGTACTGAACGATTTTAAATCCTTACTGGAAGCCGGCGGCGAAGGCCGCGAGACCTCCACCACCATGGCTTTCGTGCGTCTGCTGAATATCCTGACCAAAGATAAAAATATCGGCAAACGCATCGTGCCGATTGTGCCCGATGAATCCAGAACCTTCGGCATGGAAGGCATGTTCCGGCAACTGGGCATCTGGTCGCAGGTCGGACAGCTTTACACCCCGCAAGACGCCGACCAACTGATGTTCTACAAAGAAGACAAGCACGGTCAAGTCATGCAGGAGGGCATCAATGAAGCGGGCGGTTTGTGCGACTGGATTGCGGCGGGCACCTCGTACTCAACCCATAACGTACCGATGATTCCGTTTTTTATTTATTATTCGATGTTCGGTTTCCAGCGCGTCGGCGATTTAATCTGGGCCGCCGCCGATCAACGCACGCGCGGCTTTTTAATGGGCGGCACTGCGGGCAGAACCACATTGAACGGCGAAGGCCTGCAACATGAAGACGGACACAGCCACTTGCTGGCGGCCACCGTGCCCAACTGCATATCCTACGATCCGACTTATGCCTATGAATTGGCGGTGATTATTCAAGACGGTTTGCACCGTATGTATGTCGAACAGGAAGATGTTTTTTATTACATCACGGTGATGAACGAAAACTACGCTCATCCTGCGATGCCTAAAGGTGTTGAGCTGGATATACTCAAAGGTATGTACAGCTTTAAAAAAGGCGCTGAAACGCGAGCGCCCCGCGTACAACTATTAGGTTCCGGAACGATTTTTCGAGAGGTCGAAGCGGCCGCCGAATTGCTGCATAACGATTGGGGCGTCGAAGCCGATTTGTGGAGTTGCACCAGCTTTACCGAACTGGCCAGAAACGGTCAGTTTTGCGAGCGTTGGAATCGTCTGCATCCGACCGAAACCCCCAAGCAATCCCATGTCGCGCATTGTCTTGCCAATGCGCAAGGCCCGGTCATCGCGGCCAGCGATTACACCCGCGCCTTTGCCGAACAGATTCGCAGCCTTATTTCCGTTCCTTATACCGTGCTGGGCACCGATGGTTTCGGCCGCTCCGATACGCGAGACAATCTGCGCCGGTTTTTCGAGGTAGACCGCTACCATGTCACCATTGCGGCGCTCAAGAGCTTGGCGGATCAAGGGCAGTTCGATGCCGCCAAAGTGGATGTGGCGATTGCCAAATACGGCATTAACCCTGAAGCAACAGCTCCCTGGCTCATCTAACGGAAGGACGGAAAATGGCTTTATTAATTGAAATCAAAGTTCCCGATGTCGGCAATGTCGCTGATATTGATGTAGTAGACGTATTAGTTAAAGCGGGCGACGAGGTCAAACTGGAACAAACCCTGGCCGTGCTTGAAACCGACAAAGCCAGCATGGATTTACCCTCCAGCGCAACCGGCAAGGTCCAGGAAGTATTTATCAAACCCGGCGATAAAGTATCCGAAGGCACATTGATTGCGACGGTATTGGCAAGCACTGAAGAGGCTAGCCCGAACGCAGCCGAAGACAGTAGCACGGCAAAGCCGGAACCGGAACCGCCGGTACAGCAAGCCGCCGCACCTGCTCCGCAGGAAAAAGCGCCTGAACCGGTTACGGCGACAGCCAAAGCCATACCGGAAGCCACGCCTAGCAATGCTTCCGCCAGAGCCGCTCATGCCACCCCGGCGGTTCGGCTGTTTGCCCGCGAACTGGGCGTTGAAATACACAAAATCACCAGCGGCAGCGGCCGTAAAGGGCGCATCCTAAAAGACGACGTGAAAAACTTCGTCAAAAAGGCAATGACTGAAGGTACAACACTAGCCGGCGGCAGCGGAATCCCGGCAATGCCGAGCATCGATTTTTCTCAGTTCGGCGAGATAGAAGAAAAGAAACTCGGCAAAATCAAACGCTTGACCGGCCAGAACCTGAGCCGCGTGTGGTTGAATCTGCCGATGGTTACTTACCATGACGAAGCGGATATTACCGAAATGGAAGCCTTCCGTAATACGCTGAATGCCGAAAAATCCAACGGCGACATCAAAATCACCGGCCTGATCTTCATCATCAAAGCGGTCGTCGCCGCCTTGGAACAGTTTCCGCAATTTAATGCGTCGCTGTCTGCCGATGGCGAAAACCTGATCCTCAAAAAATATTTCAATATCGGCATTGCCGTCGACACGCCCAATGGCCTGGTGGTGCCGGTGCTGCGCGACGTTAACCGCAAAGGCATCAACGAACTATCCGCCGATTTGAACGATAAAAGTAACAAAGCCCGTCTGGGCAAACTGATGCCCGCCGACATGCAAGGCGGTTGCATCTCTATTTCCAGCCTTGGCGGTATCGGCGGCACAGCCTTTACCCCCATCGTCAATGCGCCTGAAGTCGCGATACTCGGCGTTACCCGCGCCAAAATGCAACCGGTTTGGAATGGCAAGGAATTTGTGCCGCGACTGATGCTGCCGTTGGATCTGACTTACGATCATCGAGTGATCGACGGTGTCGAAGGTGCGCGTTTTATGGCTGCAATCAAACAGTATCTGGGCGATATTCGGCGTTTGTTACTTTAAAACTATTTGATAGTGCCGAATCGTTACTTAACTTTAATCAGGAAGAATAATATGGACGCTAATCCAGCGGTTAATGAGTCTGCAATACACGCGGAAGTTTTGGTACTGGGCGGCGGCCCCGGCGGTTACACGGCAGCCTTTCGCGCCGCCGATTTAGGCAAGCAAGTGGTATTGGTCGAGCGCTATCCGGCTCTGGGCGGCGTCTGCCTCAATGTCGGCTGCATTCCGTCTAAAGCCTTGCTGCATGTTGCGCAGATCATTCACGAAGTCGATGAATTCGAACAACACGGCCTCAGTTACGGCAAACCGGCTTTTGATCTGGACAAAATCCGCGACTGGAAACAAAGCGTTACCAATACGCTGGTGGGCGGACTCGCCGGTTTGGTAAAACAGCGCAAAATCGCTTTAATCCAGGGCGTCGGCAAATTTACCTCATCGAACAGCCTCGAAGTCAGCACCGAAACCGGCATAAAAACCGTCAATTTCGACCAAGCTATTATCGCCGCCGGCTCGCACCCCACTAAAATCCCGGTTTTCCCGAATGACGACCCGCGTTTATGGGATTCGACCGATGCGTTGGAATTAAAAGAAATCCCCAAAAAGCTGTTAATCGTCGGCGGCGGCATCATCGGCCTGGAAATGGCTACGGTTTATCATGCGTTGGGCTCGGAAATCAGCGTGGTCGAATTGATGAACCAGATTATTCCCGGCTGCGATAACGATTTAGTGACGCCGCTACACCGGCGCATTAAAAAGCAATATAAAAACATCTGGCTGGAAACGAAGGTGACCTCGATTGAAGCCCAGGAAGACGGCCTGAAAGTTTCCTTCGAAGGCAAAGGCGCGCCGGAAGCGGTTATATTCGATGCGGTCTTGGTCGCGGTAGGCCGCAGACCGAACGGTAAACTGATCGGCGCCGAGTTAGCGGGCGTTAATGTCGATGAAGCCGGATTTATCGCTGTCGATAAGCAGCAACGCAGCAATGTTTCGCATATCTTTGCTATCGGCGACATAGCCGGAAACCCGATGCTCGCGCACAAAGCCTCTCATGAAGGCAAAGTGGCGGCCGAAGTGGCTGCCGGGCTAAAGGCCGGATTCGATGCCTTAACCATTCCTGCGGTTGCCTATACCGATCCTGAAGTCACCTGGATGGGATTAACCGAAAATCAAGCCAAACAACAAAGTATCGAGTATGACAAAGCAACTTTCCCTTGGGCGGCCAGCGGACGTTCGTTGAGTTTGGGCCGTAAAGAAGGCTTGACCAAAATACTCTGCGAAAAAGGCACAGGCAGGATACTCGGCGCAGGCATGGTCGGCCCCAATGCCGGTGAATTGATTGCCGAAGCGGTGCTGGCCCTGGAAATGGGCGCCGATGCCGAAGACATCGGCTTGACCGTTCATGCCCATCCGATGCTATCCGAAACCTTCGCCTTCGCCGCCGAAATGATCACCGGCTCGATTACCGATCTTTATATAAAAAAATAGCTGTAGAACAAGCGCGTAGAGTGCGTTATTGATAACCTTAAATCTTTTAGGCTATCAACAAACCTCTACGCGAAGTTGCAATGGCATTGCGCAGATCCCTAAGTGGTCGCTGCATTTAGAATACCCTCCCCTTAACTTCAGCCCTGCTGATTTACGTATTCCCTTCAATTTCCCTTTCGGCAACCGCTCCTGCGTTGCTTTAGGATTTCGTTAAAAATAGTTTTCACTGCAACTTCTCATTAACGCTCAAGACTACCGAAAACGCCCATTTTGGCTGTCGCCGGACTGGCTTACTTATGCCCTATGGGGATTCCGACATCTTAATTCAGCGGTAGCTATTCAGTCCCACTCTTTGAAAAAGAGGGGTTAGGGGAGATTTTTTAAATAAATCCCCCCTCACCCCCCTTTTTCAAAGGGGGAGGTGAATAATTACATTCAGCGATTTCACCCCAGGTTTAGTTAATGTACCCTCACCCGTCCGCTATTCCTCAAAAACACACAAAAAAAACAATCCGCCGTCCGAACCGCTCAACTGAAAATTTTCACTAAAAATGTTTTTTTGCCCGGCGTAAAGGAAAAGCCGTGACCCATATTATGTCTTTATATTCAATTACCTATAAGATATTTTTAGCGCCCTGTAAATATATGCTTACAGACGTAGGTTTTGGCTGTCAATACAAGGGCGTAAGTTTTGGGTCACAATGGCATCGTCGTTTGCTGTCGCTCTGCTAATGCGTTAGAGATCGAAATGACAAACGATGACTCGACCCTGTCCTTTAAATACTGCGGCTTTCCCGGAACCGAATCATTCCGAGCTGAACACAGCTTTATCGTCCGAGTCGACATCAACATGATCGAATCACAGCCGAGTTAACGATAGTAAAACCCGGCATTTGACTGATTTTTTAGTAGGAAATTTACCATGAACAAGCGTACCCCCCGGCGTTGCCTCGTCAATTTGCCTCACATGATCAAACTAAGCGCCTTAGGTCTCGGCCTAATGACCGTATCCGCACCCAGCTTTGCTTTCCTGGAAGAAGGCGGCGCGCAGCCGAATAATAATCCGGCTTTTGGCCGCTGCACCGATACCGGCAAAAATGCCAACTCCGCGCCTCTTTTCGGCGATTTCGCCTTGGCTGCGCAGACCGGTTGCAATCCTTTCGACGATAACGATTCGGCGTTTTCTTACCAAAGCAAAGGCGATATGTTGAAAAGCAGCATGCATTTCAACATGACCCAAGCCGCGGCCTTAGCGGCGGGTTATCAGCCCTGCGCAGCTTTTGCCGTGGCCCTGGCCGATGAAGGCGCGGATGTCGGCAGCGCCGGTGATCGCTTGTTCTGGGCGCCGCTACCGCCCGGCATCGACCCGCAATCCTGTGCCGACTTGTTCGCGGCTGAAGGCATTACGCCGGTGTCAAGCGCGGTGGACAATCGTCCCGGCGCCTCGATCAGCCCGGATTTTACGCAGCGGGCCGTGGGTACAAGGCCGCCGGAAATTAACCGCGAAGCGGCAACTTTTCACTGGAATCCAACCTTTGAGACCGCCGACTTGGCTAAAGGTACGTTTACCACCCACTGCACCGCGCCGGACCCGATTCCAAATATTGCCACGCCTTATACCGATTTGGTGGCCATGAAAGATCTTTGGCACTGGGCCGCATTAGCGGGCGGAGAGAATCTATTAAATCAATGTAACTATGCCATCGGCAACGGGCCGCTCATTAAATATTCCAGTACCAATCCGATCAAACCCAATTCTCTTTCGGCGCTGGGCGCGGTATTGCATTCAGTGCAAGATGCGCACTCGCATAAAACCATACTGGACAGCTACCAAGCCAGCGGCGAATCGGCGTTCATACACCCGCTATTGATACCCAGCCCGGCTAAATCCGATAGGCCGATGGACTTGCGCTCCTTAGCGGGCTTTGTCACCTCGCACTATGCAGGCGAATACGGCGTACTCAAAAACGGCGCATTGGGCGGCGGCAAAATCCCGCAGGATGTAATTACCGTCGTCACCGAAACCGGATTCCCCGGCTATCACGTAACCTTGCATTCGGAGGATAGTTTTAAAGCGGCAGAAACCAGCTATGCGGTGCTGCTGCAATTTTTGCGGGAAAATGGCCATAGCCAATATCAGGCGCTTGAAAAACCGGCTTGTAGCGGCGAAGTGCTGAAATCGTTGTTTAAAGACTTTGCCGGGACTCCGAACAAGAGCATTGATACGGCAGCAGGCAAGCCCTCCGGCGCAAAAGTGCGTTCCGATATGGCGGATAAATTGAGCGAGAATTTGATTCAGCGTAAAGGCTGCGCTTATAAGTAAAATCAAGCGAGGTAGGTCGGGTTAGCTTATTGAGCGTAGCAAGATAACGTAACCCGACACACTCGCGCAAAAAAATGTCGGGTTACGCTATCGCTAACCCGGTATCAACGAAACCTTGTCTCCAATTATTTCATAGTGTGTATTTTTTATGATGACATTTATCTTGCAGTTAAAAAGTTATTAGCATATTGAACATTCCGGAAACTGATTACGGATAGAAGACTTGCTGCATCTAGAGTTTAAGTTTATTATCCATTTCCGTTGTAGGTGTTTGTACTTATGCTTTTATTTGATATTACCTGAATTTAACTTAAGGCGTACTAAATTTACACAACATTATGAATTAACAATAAATTTTAATTTTTTATGATGCAATATTTTGCGTTTATTAGGATGGCTAATTTATTAGGCAATTTTAGGAGATAGTGGTGGAGTTAAAAGAGTTTGTAAAAGAATCCTTAGTTCAAATAATCCAGGCAGTTTCGGAAGCACAAAAACAAATTGCCGAACTTGGCGGAGGAGAAATATCCCCATCTATTAAAAGTGAGTGGGAAAAAACAGGACTCATGTTCAGTTCCAACGGTATGCCTATTCAAAATGTCTCCTTCGATGTTGTTGTCACTGCATCAGAAAAAACGGGAACAAAAGGCACGATAGGAGTGATGGTTTCTGTACTCAAGCTTGGAGTACAAGGCGAGTCGCAAGAAAATAGCTCTAACAATTCGAGAATCAAATTCACAGTCCCAATTACTTTACCCATAATGAAAAATTAACTCCTCAAGGAGAAAAAACATGTTCGGCAATTTGGTTAACAACACCCAGCTTAAAGAGCTTATTAAAAGCAAAACAATCGAGATAAGTGACTGGAATGATAAGCTTATGTCGTTGGTACATTACAGCCTTCATCCGCAAACAATTAAGACAAGACAAGCCAATGGAAATTGGGTAACAGCACATAATTTTAGCGAAAATAACAATCCATATTCTGTACCACCAAATGGTTATGTAATAGTTACAGTTAAGGAACGAGTAAAGCTAAATAATGACTTTATAGTCGGGGAGTTTCTCCCTGCTTCTAATTTAATTGAACAAGGATTTGGATTAACCTCTGGGAAAATAGATAAAAAATATGGAACCACAAATAATGAAGTCGTTGTATTTGGACTAAAAAATCACCTAGACTCTCACAATGAAATTAGATCTGATATGCGAATAGCGCATGTATCATTTTATGATCTTCGAGGAGTATCTGGTAATCCTGGGGAAGTTAACGAAGAAGAGTTATTGAAAAGAGCTCTCCGAATTGTAAGGGCATACGATGACGGCCCGAATTATGGTGAGGAATGATATAAGCCGGGTTGGCTTATTGAGCGTAGCGAGATAACGTAACCCGACACACTCGCGCAAAAATGCCGGGTTACGCTAGCGCTAACCCGGCCTACGAAACTTTTTTGCCTTATAGATGCCGACGTTGATCAAGCGATATTAATTCAGGCAAGTTGGAGTGCAGGCTTTGCCTGCAAGCAGGCAAAGCCTGCACTCCGAATGGCGGCCGTGTTGCTCAATCAATTCGGCGCTCTATATTAATACGATGAGTTATAAGTCCGGCAAGCTACGACTTGTATTTCTAACTACACCATCCCCTTAAGCCGGTAAAGCAATTCCAACGCCTGTTTGGGACTCAGCTCATCCGGGTTCATGTCTTCCAACAAAACCACCGCCGGATGGCATTCTTTCGATGAAAACAAATCCAGTTGCTTAACCCCGGTTTCGGCTTGCTGCTCAATATAGGCATGGTCTTCCAAATGCCGTAATTTGGCTTTGGCTTTATCGATTACCGAACGCGGCACACCGGCTAACGACGCCACTTGCAAGCCGTAACTCTGGCTGGCCGGGCCGTCTTTGACCGCATGTAGAAAAACGATTTTGTCGCCGTGCTCCATCGCATCCAGATGCACGTTTGCGATGGTTTTTTGTTCTTCGGGCAGCGTGGTTAATTCAAAATAATGCGTCGCGAACAAGGTAAACGCCTGAGTTTCTTTAGCCAGATGATCGGCGCAAGCCCAAGCTAACGACAAGCCGTCAAAGGTACTGGTGCCTCGGCCGATCTCGTCCATCAGGATCAGGCTGTTCGAGGTGGCGTTATGCAGGATGTTGGCGGTTTCCGACATTTCCACCATAAAGGTCGAGCGGCCGCTGGATAGGTCGTCGGACGCGCCGATACGGGTGAAAATCTTGTCGATAGGTCCGCACCTTAAAGTCTTGGCCGGAACGTAACAGCCGATATGGGCGATTAATACTATCAGCGCGGCTTGGCGCATGTAAGTCGATTTACCGCCCATGTTCGGGCCGGTAATAATCAGCATCCGGCGCCGGCTGGAAAACGACAAATCATTGGGCACAAACGGAATATCCGAAACCTGCTCAACCACCAGATGCCGACCGGCTTCAATCTCGATGCCGGGTTGATCGACCAGCGCCGGTTGCGATAAATTCAAGGTTTCGGCGCGTTCGGCAAAATTGACCAGCACATCCAGCTCGGCCAACGCGGCGGCGCATTGCTGCAACGGAATTAACGACGCGCCGATGAGATTCAGTAATTCATCGTACAAGGCTTTTTCGAAAGACAGCGATTTTTCCTTGGCGCTGAGCACCTTGTCTTCAAACGATTTCAACTCCTCGGTAATGTAGCGCTCGGCACCTTTTAAGGTTTGCTTGCGGGTGTAATGCGCAGGGACTTTTTCCGCATGAAGATTGGAAATCTCGATGTAATAGCCATGCACCCGGTTGTAATTGACTTTCAGCGTACTGATGCCGGTCGCCGCTTTTTCGCGGTTTTCCATGTCAATCAGAAACTGGTCGGCGTTCTGGCTCAGGTTGCGCAATTCATCCAATTCGGGATGATAGCCGGGCGCAATCACGCCGCCGTCGCGGATCAGCACCGGCGGATTGTCGATAATGGCGCGCTGCAATAAATTCAGCATCTCGGGCTGTTCGCCGATTTGTTCGCATAACTTCGTAAGCTGCGGATTATCGCCGCCGGATAGCGCCTGTTGCAGCGCGGGCAAGACCGCCAGGGTATTGCGCAGCACCAGTAAATCGCGCGGCCGCGCCGATTTTAATGCGATACGGGAGCTGATCCGCTCAATATCGCCCACTTGCCGCAAATGGCTTTGAATATCGCGATACAGCAACACG
>Ga0265327_10002965_pt1 | contig 16936 bp, 15 predicted proteins | sample 41621metaG_FD_202089 | JGI IMG/M metagenome (GOLD analysis project Ga0265327, IMG submission 202089) | Rhizosphere microbial communities from Carex aquatilis grown in University of Washington, Seatle, WA, United States - 4-16-21 metaG | ecosystem: Host-associated > Plants > Roots > Rhizosphere... | reverse complement strand
TTTACTTCTGTCATTTCGCTACCGGCTCATAAGTCAGCTCGTCAGTCCATGAAGGTGGTCGACCTAGAACTCGAACGGGGAAAACATCGATTGCGTCGCCCAGGCGCTGTGATATGAAATGCAGGGGTTGGGAGCGTTTAATCGAAGACGACATGTGAGCCTTCAGAATGTGATATCCGGGAACCCTCCGAGTGTGTTCACTGCGATCACCGACATTCGCGTAACGTGTTACGGCGTTGTATAGTTTTTCTTCCGACAAGCCCATGGCATTGAGATTCATCAGCATTCGCGTTAGGAGAGGTACATAGAGTAACCCGCCAGCCAGGATTCTTGGATCAATCAGCGCGCCAGCTGTTTGGATTGCGTGGACTCGCATCGGGCTGGCACCCAGATCATTGAGGACCTGAAAACCTACAGCTAGATGCCTCGACTCGTCGCTGTTCACTTTATTGAAAACCTCGGCACAAAGCGGGTCCGCGACCTCGTCCAATAGAAATTTGAGCAAAGCTCCGTCGAGGGCGGTTTCCAGAGCGGGAATCGCGGCACCAATCACCGTTAATGGTAGAGCTTCAGCATATCGATCTAGCCATTCAATCACCAGCCGGATATTTTTGTTCGGAACGGGCTTTTCGTCCTTTTCCAGCATCCCCCACCGCCGCATGAGTGCTAGCTCAACGTTGGCGTGGCGCTGCTCTTCAGCGTGAAAGTACCGGTAAATGTCACCCAGAGCCTCGAACGGAGCTTTTGGTGCCATCGCCGCGAATGCCCGCGCTCCGACATGTTCAATCCACACTACGTCAGCCATGAACTGCTTGAGCTTGGGGCGCTGCTCATCCGTGATGAGCTCAGCACCCGGAGCATCCCAATCGATATCCGCCAGCGCCCATTGCTTACTTTTTATGGTTTCGAGCATATCGCTATATGCGAAAGACATTTCCTTACCCGCTTTCTCTAGACGATCTGTTTCCAGGAAGCCACTTGATCCATCAATCCCAATGCACGTGTGAAAGTGCTCGGTAGTGTTCTTTTAATCTGCCACAGCACTTTTGCATCGATCTGAGGCACGACGTAGATTTGCCCCCGGTCATGTGCGTCGAGTGTTTTGCGTGCGACAGACTCCGGCGATACGCCGGTCCACTTCATCAGCGTGCCCGCGAGTCTGGCAGCAGACTCTTGGATCTGAGGATTATCTACGATGTTGGTTTTCACAAATGTCGGACAAAGCACGGTGACATTGACATCGGTACCAGAAAGTTCGGCTGCTAATGTCTCTGATAGAGCCAAAACGCCCGCTTTACTCACGTTGTAGGCGCCCATACGCGGCGCGGCGCCAAAACTTGCCGCGGACGCAACGTTGATTACACCGCATCGGCGATGCTCGCGCATCCGAGGGACAAAAGTCTCGCAACCGTAGATCACACCCCAAAGGTTCACTGAGATCGCGGCATTCCAGTCGTTTATCGATGTTGCACCGATAACGTTGCCACCCGCGCCGATTCCGGCGTTATTGATCACCAAGCTGGCGGGCTTTCCGAACCAACTCTCACCTGTCTTTGCCAGCTGCTGTACCTGGTCAAGTTCGGTCACATCGCATTCGATGTCGAGGCCTTCGCCGCCTGCCTGGCGCACCAGTTCGGCCGACGCGCGCGCTGTGCTCAGATTTCTGTCAGCACATATCACCCGGCCACCGCGACGCGCGAGCTCTACAGCAAAGGCGCGCCCGATGCCACTGCCCGCCCCCGTCACGACAGCGTCGGCTCCATAACTCCGGCCTGGCGTTCGGCCAAGAAACGACAATCTCATGTGACCTTTCCCTATTTGATTTGGCGGCCGCAGAGAGATTGCGACGCAACTCACTTTTGGTGGCGGCTGCCACCATTGGTGGCGGATGACACCAGTTTGTCGGTCGCTTGTCCCGTTTGTCAAGATGGTGGTGTGCGGTCTCAAAACAAGCGCTGGGGTGGGCGCACAGGCGCGGAACGGCGAGCAGAGCGGCGCCAGAGGTTCATCGAGGCGGCGACTGAAATATGGACCGAGAACGGCTGGGCTGCGGTAACCATGCGCGGCGTGTGCGCAACCGCCGGGCTCAATGACCGATACTTCTACGAAGAGTTCAAGACCCGCGACGATTTGCTCGTGGCAGCGTGGGACGGTGTCCGGAGTGAGGTGCTAGGCGAGCTCTCAACGCTGTTCAACGAGCGAATCGATCGGCCGGCGATGGAGACTATTACCGCGGCGATCGCCATCGTGGTTGACCGGATCGCTTCCGATCCAGGCCAAGCCAGCATTCTTCTCGCCCACCACGTCGGCAGTTCTCCACTTCAGGATCGCCGCGCACTCGCACTGCAAGACGCAACGCAACTCGTCGTGGAGGCAAGCCGACCCCATTTGCTTGATGACGTAGACGAGGCAGCGCTCCGAATGGATACCTTGGTTGCCGTAGGCGGTTTCGTCGAAGTCATCACCGCGTGGCATTCTGGGCTGCTCGATGTGTCGAAGGACGAGGTGATTGTGCATACGAGCCGACTAGCCGAGATTCTCGCGCAGCGTTACCTGGCTGATTGATGGCACGGTGATGTAGCTGGTCGACTCGTTCTGCTCCGTCGAACTAGGTAGTTCGACGAAGGCGATGTGCGCGACGGGGTCACCAGACACATGGCCTGGGGAACCGTCTGCTTTTGCGATCACACGAATGATGTCGAGTACGATGGACCGCTGCCACCGAACTCCAGCGGCAATCCACCGACAGCACTGTGCGTATTGCTACGGGTCGCCGAGGTTGACAATTAAGACCTCACCAATCGATGGGCGAAGCACCGAAGGTGCCCGGTGGACGAGAATCTGACTAGGCTGGCGCCGATGCCCTGCGCCACCGCAGTCGGGAACCGACCCCGCTCACCAATTGGTCGACCGGGACGAAAGCCCTTGTCTTCGCCTTGATGAGCGTCGGGTTATTCAGTCTCCACCCATAGTCGGCGAATCGGCCGTTCGAGCCGAAGTGCGCGGACCTGTTCATCGTCCCAGTCCAATCAGCGGTTGTCCCTCGGGACTCTAGAGCGCCGCAGCTGCCAGAAGAACGACGAGGCGATCGCATCGATGGTTTCAACTCATACCGATTACGGCTGTCTGTGATCGGGTGCGGAAGGCACGAACGCGGCCTGCCGCAAACAGGTTCACTGCACTTCCTGTTGATGAGCCCCGTTGTCTGCACGGCGAACGAGTTCCGCGAATAGTTCGCCGAATCCCTTGATGTCCCCATGCGCAGCGAAGTGCCCTACTTCCACTGCTATGAAGACCGCTTCAGCAGTGAAGCGCATAACGCCGTCAGCACCAATTCCGGCGCCGGTGACGTGGATGGCACGGCCATTGCGTTCAGTAATACGCGCGGCGATCCTATGGGCATCATGCAGCGGAACCGGCTGCAAGTACTCGACGGTCAGCCTGCGTGTGACAGCCGGCGTTCCGGCGATCCACAACGTGAAGCCAAACAAGTCATCGCACGCGGCGGCGATGGCCCCGCCGTGGGCGAGACCTGGCGCGCCGACGTGCCGTTCATCGAATGTGACGTCCGCGTACACCTCCTCCCCTCGACGGAAGACCGAAAGGTGCAGTCCATGCGGATTGTCTGGCCCACAGCCCATACACGTCGGAGTGTGCGACGGTAACCGCTGCACGTCCGGTGGATTCGAAATGCTCACAAAGACCTCTTCTCGTCACTGGTGGTAAGTACCACGATCGCTGGCGCTCGAATGCGGGCCGGCTGCTCTGCTCGCTATCCCGAAGACGGGCAAGGGCACCGCACCGATGACGCCGAATGGGATTCCCTTGTCGCACAACCGGGCACGAAAACTCCTCGTTACTTCCAGCGGAGACTCATCGACGCGTCTGTCGAACGCGAACGCCCGCCTCGCGACCTGCGAATCCTCACTAAGCCGGAAGCAACATGCTGTATTCAGCGTAGCCAGCAGCGTAATCCACCAGTACTCACGAGAGTGCCGGAACGCTGGCTACCTGACAGTCAATGTTCACATTCCGAGCAGCACAATCCGTACAGTTAGTTTCCCTACGCTACATTGAGTAGCATAGGGAATGCAATCGCTTATTCAACCGGGGCACCGACACAAAACCGCATCGAGTTGCGGCTCAGCTTCGCCGCGCACGTCTGCACCGCGGTGTGTGACCGCATGGTCGCGATCGCGTCCGGGAACCCAGTGAGCCCGCCGCAGCACACGGTCAACACATCCTTGACCCCGCGATTGGCCAAATCGGCGGATACCAACACCTAGAACGAAGCGCCTTCGTTCGGCTGATCCCAGATCCCCCGAACGCGCTTGATCCCGGTCATATCGACGCCCACAGCGATGTGGCGCGGCCTTGTTGGGGGTGTGGCCGCCGTCTTTGACCTTCACAATCATCGCGTCGAGGTAGATCACCGGATACGACGGTTCCAGCGGTCGGCGCTGCCATGCCAGGACCCCGTCGGAGATCTCGTCGACGGTATTGGGGATCGTCTCTCGCGATGCCTGCGTCCCGATCGCCGAACTAAATCCGAAATCGGATGTCCCGCAAATTGATTCCGCACCGCATATCGGGAGATGGCCATGTCATCGAGCCTGCCTTCACCACGCTGGCCGATGGGTACCAGCGTCGGGGTCAACGAACCGCTGCGGTCTCGCGGCACCTCCAAGGGTAACGGGCCGGCCTGGTGAGCACCGTCTTGAGTGGGCCGCCGTTTCACCCGCCTGATCAGATCGCCGTTCTCGTCACCAAGGTGAGCGGTGAGTTCGGCGCCAGCCCACGTTGAAGGACGAGCTTGATCAACCCCGGCAGCAGCCCGCCATCACCGGTCAGCGCCACCTCGCAGTTATCGATCGGCGCCAGCAGTTCATACACTGACCCCCGAAGCACGAAGCGCGTCGGCCATCTCGACCGTAGGGCTGGCGGCAACCAGCGCCGCATCCATTGCCCTTTCATGTCGTCACGTCCTGCGATCCTTCCGTTAAGAGGATTTACACAGTCCATCTAATGCGCCCACGGACCGCCCGCCACGCCGAGCGGGTCTTCGACTCAGTACGCGCCACACGCCAGACTCGTGGACGATGCGCGCCAACGACGCCGTGAACGAGACCCGTTCGAGGCGACCCTCGGGACTGAAGTGTCACCATCAAGACCACCGGAACTGTCATAAATGAGATGTGATCGGTCCCATGGTGAGGTGCCATCACTTGCGGGTCGAAATGCCGGGGGTGCGGGCAGAACTGCGCGACAAGGAGATTGGCGCTCGGCACTTCCCATCGTCGCTAACATCCAACGCGTAGGCTCCCGGTGTGCATGTCGACGTGATGACCGTTCCGCAGCCTTTGGCCCAGATGGGCACGCTTGCCCAGCGCACCCAGGCGGCCGGTTTCTCCGGCCTCCTGCTGACCGAGACCGGCCGAACCGCCTATCTGAGCGCAGCGGTCGCATCCCAGGCCGCGCCCGGGCTCGAGCTGTCGACCGGTGTCGCAGTAGCTTTCCCGCGAAGTCCATTCATCACCGCGGCATCAGCGTGGGAACTGCAGGAAGCCACCGGGGGCAAATTCCGGCTCGGGATCGGCACCCAGGTACGCACGCACGTGGTGCGGCGCTACGGCATGCCCTTCGAACAGCCTGGACCACGGCTGCGCGACTATGTTCGCGCCGTGAAAGCGTGCTTCACGGCGTTCCGGACCGGCAAGCTCGACCATCACGGCGACTTCTACGACCTGGATTTCATCACGCCGCAATGGAGCCCCGGTCCCATCGACGCCCCCGATCCCAAAGTCGATATCGCGGCGGTGAATCCGTGGATGCTGCGCATGGCCGGCGAGGTGGCCGACGGCGTGCACATTCACCCGCTCGGTGAGCCGGGCTACATCGCCCGCCACGTGCTGCCGAACGTCGCCGCCGGTGCCGAGAAGGCGGGCCGCTCCCCTGCCGACATCGACACGATCATCCCGGCCATGACGATCGTCGGCGACAGCGACGAGGAACGGCACAACGAGCGTGAATTCGTCCGGGCCAGCATGAGCTTCTACGGCAGCACCCCGAACTACGCATTCATCTGGGACGAGGCCGGATTCGAGGGCACCACCGCACGCCTGCGGGAGAAGCAGAAGGCCGGCGACATGGCCGGCATGATGGCGCAGATCACCGACGACCACATCGCCGCGTTCGCCACTGAATCCACCTGGGATGAGCTGGCGGACAAGCTCATTGCCAAATATGGCGGCGTCGCCACTCGCATCGTGCTCTACAACGCCCTCGGCGGGTCAGACCGTTTCGAACGGTACGGCGAGATCGCGCGGCGACTGTCGGCGGCCTTGCCCCGGTTTGACTGACATCAAAACAATCTCACGATCGTACCCGGAGACTTCATTTCCGCAATGAGATGAGGTGCCTCTATGCATTCTCGAGATCGGCCTCATAGGTCATTACGACTACACCCACTGCCGCGCTCGAGTCAGGAGATCCTGTTGATTTTCAACATCGGGTTGACGGCGCACCGGGACAGTGCCATTGCCATGCCGCCTAGCGCTCAGCGCTATCAATTGTCTGACAGCGAGAGCCATGTACGGCCGCTGCTCGCCAAGTTCCCAGATCAGTCCGCGCTAGCGCCGAAGGCGCGGCCTCCACTGCCGCCGCTAGTCGGCCGTAATGCCACTACGGGTTTCGTAAACCCCACACCATCTTCGATATCCGTAGGAGCTCCCGAATCTGCCCGGCGCCGCAAGTGCACCACCGCGTCACGAATTCTCGTTTCTGCACCTCACTCCTCGGCGGCTACACACTTCCCGACGGCTTCACAACTGCCGACAGCAAGTTGGGAGTATTTAGCAGATGCTGCGCGTAGTCGAGAAGCACACGATGGAGCAGCTCGTCGGGCACGTCCAGCAACCGCGCATCGGTTACAACGCCGGAAACTCCGCCGATGATCATCGACGTCCCGATATGGTGGGCGACGTCCGCGTCGGGGCCATCTAGCAACGTGATCAGCTTCACGACGGCGTTCTCCAACTCGACATGCGTCTTCGCCAGCGTGCTCATCGCCGGGTCGTTCTGCACAATTGCGCTGAGGCCCCTATGACGCACCGCCAGTTCGACAAAGCCACTGACGGCGACTTCGCGCCGCGAATTGGGGTCGGGAAGCGCGTCGGCGATACGTATTACGCGAGCGATGTCCTCGAGTAACGGCTGCGCGACAGCCCTCACGATCTCGTCTTTGGTGTGAAAGTGGTAGTACACAGCGGCTTTGGTCACCTCAAGCCGATCGGCGATCATCTGCAGGGTAGTGCCCTTGACGCCGTACTCAGCAAACAATTCCAAAGCCGCCTGAACGATACGGTGACGTAGGAAGCCACGTGATGACGTCAAGTTTCCTCTGCCAACCTTTCGGGGAGTTTATGCGGGCTGCGTGCGCACTGGATGAATGATGCTACATCGGCGGATGTGATGTCACTCACCTCCGACCGGGTTGCACATAGTTAGCCATGGAAGCTAAATTAACCTGCTAGTTGGCAAGTTAAATTTGTTATCGCGGCTAGAAAGCAGCACTCAGTCCCGTTGGAGCCGATGTGCGAATCATTCAGACCATTTCGTTACGCCTGAATCGCCTGCTCGACATGTTGGTCGCCCCAAAGCGGCCGATCGCGGCAGTCATCGGGGCGTACTTCTGGTGGCCATACGGTGTTTGCTTACCGCCCAAACGCCAGCAGTCGACCGGACGCGCACCCGCAGCTGATCAGTCTGCAGCACGGCACGTCTAGACAGTAGGAGCGCAGACACTGTGACGCTGTTTCCTTTGGGGCCAACGGCGAGAAAGGCCAAGGGTCAACATGACTTCGAGGACACGCAAAGCGTTGAGCGACAATGCTATTGGACATACAGCGTCAGCCGAAAATTCCCTTCACTCCGATGGCAGCATTGTCATACCGGACGGCATCACGCTGACGTCGTTCCTTGAACGCAACCGCGCAGCGATGGGCGAAGAGCCGTCGTACCGGTTCATCGACTACGCGCAGAACCCCGACGGCGAGATCATCGAACTCAGCTGGAACGGGCTCTGGGCTCAGGTCAACGCCGTCGCCGCCCGGCTCCAACAGGTGACCCAGCCACGCGACCGCGTGGCCATCCTCGCGCCCCAGGGCGTCGACTACGTCGCGGCGTTCTTCGCCGCCGTCCACGCCGGAAACGTCGCCGTGCCGCTGTTCGCGCCGGCCCTCGCCGGGCACACCGAACGACTGGCCGCTGTGCTGTCGGACACCAAACCGTCCGCGGTGCTCACCACGACCGCGGCCGCCGAAGCGGTCCGCGCGTTCATCAAGACACTGCCCGCCGCCGAGCGTCCGCGGGTCATCGCCGTCGACGCCGTCCCCGGCACGCTCGCCGAGATGCACGTCGACCCCGATTCTCGCACCGACGACGTCGCCTACCTGCAGTACACCTCGGGCTCCACCCGCACCCCCGCCGGTGTCGAGATCACGCATCGCAACGTGTGCACCAACGTCATTCAGATGATCCTGGCCGGTGGCCTGGACACCGACATCCGCAGCGTGAGCTGGCTGCCGCTGTACCACGACATGGGTCTGATCATGATCATGTTCCCCGCGCTGTGCGGCGGCCAGATCAGCCTGATGGACCCGATGGCGTTCGTCCGCAGGCCCTACCGCTGGATCCGGCGGCTGGCCGACGAAGCCGCACACGGCCGGACTTTCGCCGCCGCACCGAATTTCGCCTTCGAGTTGTGCGCACAGCGCGGGCTGCCGCCGGCCGGCGAGCCGCTCGACCTCAGCAACGTGGTGACCCTGCTCAACGGGTCCGAGCCGGTGACGCTGCCGTCCATCGAGCTGTTCATGGAGGCCTTCAAGCCGTACGGACTGCCCGAGACGGTGGTCAAGCCGTCGTACGGCATGGCCGAGGCCACACTGTCAGTGGCCAGCATCGGCGCCGACGAAAAGCCAAGCGCCACTTATCTGGACCGTGAGGAACTCGCGGCAGGCCGAGCCGTCGTCGTGGGCCGCCATGCCGACGGCGCAGTCCCCCACGTGTCGTGCGGGCGGGCCATCCCCGACCAGTGGGTGGCCATCGTGACCCCCGACGGCGACGAAGCCGCCGACGGCACGGTCGGCGAAATCTGGTTGCACGGCAACAACATCGGGCAGGGCTACTTCGGCCGGCCCGAGGAGTCCGAGCGGGTGTTCGGCAACAAGCTGCAGACCCGGCAGACCGTCAGCCACGCCGACGGCGCCGAGGACAACGCATTGTGGTTGGCCACAGGCGATCTGGGCGTTTACGTGGGCGACGAGCTGTTCGTCACCGGCCGGATCAAGGACCTGGTGATCGTCGACGGGCGCAACCACTACCCGCAGGACATCGAGGCGACGGTCAGCCGTGCCTCGTCCGCGGTGCGCTCGGGCTATGCGACAGCCTTTGCTGTACCTGGTGATTCGGGTGAACAACTGGTCGTCATCGCCGAGCGCGCGGTCGGAGCGGGCCGCGCGGAATTGGAGCCTGTCGCCGAGGCCGTACGGGCCGCGGTGGCGCGGCATCACCAGGTTCGCGTCGCCGAAGTGCGACTCGTTGCGGCCGGACGGATCCCGCGCACGACGTCGGGAAAGCTGGCCCGCACCGCCTCGCGGGCAGAGTTTCTGAACGGTCAATTCGACTGACGTCCTGCTGAAGAATGACAGCTCCTAGTCAGAGTTCAGCACCGCCCGAACCGATGAAACAGATAGATGGTGACGGATGACTACGGATGACTTCGCTCAGACCGAAGATTTCCATGGCTGGAATCGCTGTTGCAGAATTCAGCCTCGATCACGGACCGACCGCTACCCCTCCCACCGCAAATATGGTGGTCCGCATCTGAGACACGAAACCCCGCCCCGGGAGTGCCCCCAGCCAGCGACGCACCTAGAGCGCGTAGAACTAGCCCATCAAACCGTGACCTGGCGCTCACCCTGGATGGGCAATCGCACGACGTTCGTCGTGAAGTACCTGAACGAGCACTACCGAATACACCTACCTCGAGCGATCGCACGTGGAATCGTCGTCGAGTACCTTTACCTGGTCGCCGACCATTTCAGGATCGACCGCTACCGCGCACAACGATTCTTGACCGACGAAGCCTTGCGCGCGAGCGCTTTCGACATCCTGGGATCACCACGCACCAATGCTCGAGCTTGGACTGATACGAATGAGGACCATGTCGTCGAAACGCACGCTCCCTATAATTCTAGAGACTGATGGGCCCCGGGGTTTCGCGCAGTCAGTTTGCTTGACTTTTGCTCACGACATCCATCGAGGAACCGGCCAGACCATCTACTGCTGCCGCAAATAGGAACTTATGGGGAGCTGCCAGCTGACATAGAACACCACTAGTGCCGATTGCGCGCCCGACTCTTCACACTACCTGGTAAGCCGATCAAATCAAAGACCTCGACCCGTGTCGCAGGCGGACAAGTCCCCCGTCGGACACACGACTGAGCCGAAGGGTGAATCGCCCCGGGTTTGATGCCAATGTCGTTAACTTTGGCGTTGTTGCAGGTCAAGGCGATGTTGTGGCGAAAGCTGTTGCGCCTGCTCTACTTTGATGAGCGTTGATGGGCTGATTCAGCGAAGGTGATGTGGTGGCCGCGCCAGTTTTCGTTCCTCAGATTGGCTTTGAGAAGTATTGTGCAGCAATGGATTACACGTATTTCTTATTACCTGTGGCCGACGCGAATTCAGGTGGCGAATGTGGTCGGTCAGACCAGTTGACCGACCGGATCGGTCTGGGTGTGCTGACGCGGCTGGTGCACCGCGACCTGGTCGACGAGGTGCTCGCTGACACAGGCAAGGTCGAGCGCCGTCGTCGCCTGCTGCCGGCTCGGGTGGTCGTGTACTTCGTGCTGGCGGTGACCCCGTTCTTCGATGACGCCTACGAAGAAGTGATGCGCAAACTCGTCGATGGTCTGCGATTCCTGCGCGCGCGGAATGACGATTGGCAGGTGCCCACGTCATCGGCGCTGTGTCAGGCCCGGGCCCGACTCGGCGCCGAGCCGCTGCGCGAGCTCTATGAACGGGTGGCCCGGCCGCTGGCCGGTGCCGGCACCCCGGGTGCCTGGCTGGCCGATTTGCGCGTGATGGCCATCGACGGCGTTCAACTCGATGTCCCCGACACCGCCGACAACGATGACGAGTTCGGTCGCAGCGCCAGCAAGGGACTCGACGGTCCCTACCCGAAGGTGAAAGTCCTCGGCTTGGGTGAATGCGGCACCCACGCCGTGATCGACGCACACCTCGGTGGTGTCCATGTCGATGAACGCGACCTGGCCCGCCCACTGCTAGCCAGCATCGAACCCGGAATGCTCGTGCTGGCTGACCCCGGTTCTACAGCCGCCAGTTCCGGCAAGAGGCCGCAGCGACCGGTGCCGAACTGTTGGGGCGGGTGCAGTCGACACTGCTCCTGCACCCGGTGACGGAACTGGCCGACGGCTCGTATGTGAGCGTGCTGCTGACCACCATCGAACGCCAACGCATCCGCCGCCACCAGGCCCGCGGGCTGGCCACGGTGCCGCAAGGCCCGATGGTGCGGGTTATCGAGTACGACATCGCCAACCGCGACACCGACGACCGGTCGCCGATCCGGTTGATCACCACCATCTGCGACCCTGAGCGGGCGTCGGCCGCCGAACTTGCTGCGGTCTATCACCAGCGCTGGGAGTTCGAATCCAGCCTGGCCGAGATAGAAACCCGCCAACGCGGCAGCTACCGAGTGTTGCGTTCGCACAGTCCCGACAGGGTGCGCCAAGAGATCTGGGCACTGCTGCTCACCCACTACGCGATCCGGGCGTTGATGGTCGAGGCCACTGACCCCGACGGGCTCGATCCACTGCGGATGTCGTTCATCCGAACCCTGCGCACCGTCCGCCGCCACGTCACCGGGCAGGCAGGAATTTCCCCCTGACCGGCTGGCGACATGCCTGCGTCACGCCATCGCCGAAATGCTCGAGCGACCCAACCCGGCCCGGCGCCACTGCACCTACCCCCGCGTCACCAAACGAGCCGCCGCCACCAAATTCCCACGAAAAACATTCGGCCACAAGAACATCAACCACCGAGGCCCACCCAAAATCAGACTCACCCGCACACAAAGGACCGCCACTACGGGACTCCCTGAGCGTGACCGCGCCGACGCAGGTCAGGCACGTGTGGCGTCGGGACTTTCGGTGGGTGCCGGCGAGGTGCGGCGGTGGGCGGTGAGGAAGTCATCGACGATGGCGGCGCAGTCGTCGTGGCTCATGACGCGAAACCCGGTCATGCGGGCGAATGCCAAGGGGCCGATCAGTTGGCAGAGCACCCGTTCGAGGTCGAAGTCGCCCAGTTCGGCGCGGGCTTGGTCGCTGTGCAGCAGGGCGTCGAACGGTTGGCGGTACTGGTCGATGACCAGGGTCCGGACGGCGCCGGCCGGGTACTGGTCCTCGGTGTCGGGTTTGGTGGTGGTGGGGCCCAGGGCAAGCCAGGCCAGTGTGGTGATGTGCAGCGGGGCGTCGTTGAACAGCGTTGCCTGCCGGGAGAGCAATTCGATGAGCTGCTCACGCAGGGGTCCACTGCGTGGTGCCGGTGGGGTCACCTGGGGCAGCAGCCGCTCGAAGGTCGCGGCCAGCAGGTGCGAGGAGGTCTTGAAGTGGCGATACAGCGTGGTGCGGGCCACCTTGGAGGCTTTGGTGACCGAGTCGACGGTGACCGCTTCCACGCCGCCGGCGTTCAGCAGGGCCGCGGCCGCCTCCAGCAGCCGGTTGCGCGAGCGGATACGTCGCGGATCGACGTCGTCGTCATCATCAGTGCCGTCGGCGTTGACGTCGGGCCACTCACTCACAGTCACTCACTTTATTGTCCGCCGCCTCCGGTGTGGCCAATCGTCGATTCTCCACACCCCAGGGCAGTTATGCTACCGCGTGTAGCGCAGCGAAACCGCCTATACCAGGAGATGTGGGATTTGTCTGATCGCACCTGGCTGTCAGTGTTTTTGGCGCAGCACACCCCGATCCGGTGGGGATGGCGGTCATCGCATCGGCGCCGGCTCGGGGCGCAGCGATGACAGGTGCGCCGGGCCTGGCTGCTCGTGATGGCCGGGACATCGCGATCCTCGATGCCGCCGTGTCGGTCGCCTCGGTCGGCGGCTACGAGGCAGTACGCATGCGCGCGGTCGCCGAGCGCGCGGGTATCGCCGTCGGCTCCATCTACCGCCGCTTTCCCTCCAAGGCGTATTTGCTGGTCTGCGCACTCACCCGCGAGGTCGAGCAGGTCGAGGCCCTGCGCGATTGGTCGGCGGTGCCCGGTGGCCCCCAGCAGCGACTTGTCGCGCTCAGTGACTGCCTGCATGAGCAGTGGCAGCGTGATCTGCCGCTGACCGAGGCGCTGACCCGGGCGCTCGTCGTTGCCGACAGCGCCGCGGCCGCCGAGGTCGAGCGAACCATGACGGTGCTCAACCGGCTGCTCGCGGCCGCACTGGGCGGCCCGTCCCCATCGCTGCGCGACCAGCAACTGGCCTGCCTACTCGGCGACGTGTGGCTGGCCAACCTGGCCGCCTTCATCAGCGGCCGGGTGCCCGCCGCCGCAGCCCGGGACAGCATCGACCGGGCCATGGCCCTCATCCTGCGCGTCTAGCCCGACACCATTGCCCCGAAACGCTACACGGTGTAGCGTTGCGATACTGCTTAGTATCGATTTGCTGGGGCGGAGACAGGGGACGCGATCATGCTCGATCAGTGGATTGAACGGTGCACCCTGCAGCGGGTATCGCTGCATGAAGGCCTGGTGCTCAGCTTCGAGGACTACAACGAGGTGGTCATCTCCCGGCCGCTGCGCCTGGGGTTGCCGCCGGTGGGTCCGTACCCGGCCGAGGTGGTGGTGCTGGACCCGCTGAACATCGCGCCGGCGCACCGCGCCCTTTTGGACCTGGCCGGGTCGATGTGCGTGCGAGCGCACAGCGACGACGATGGGGCCCTGCACCTGCAGTTCTCGGACGGTCACTCCATCGACGTGGAGCCCGACGCGCATGTGGCGGCGTGGGAACTGTACGGAAAGCGCCACGGATACATGGCCTGCATGCCCGGAGGCCAGGTGCGGATGGTCCGTCATGATCTGCCCGCCGCGGACAACGCCGACTACGACACGGCCCCGGCCAGCCCGTGAGCGATCCGCTGCACGGGGGACCGACCCTCACCGCCGCACCCGGGCCACCGCGCCGCCGGCGCGCACGCGCCCAGACCGCGCCGTCGAGTGAATACAGTCCCGCGCTGGCCCGCCTGGGGGCGTTCACCCTGCGCCACAAGGCGCTGGTGATCGGACTGTGGATCGGGACCGCGGTGGTGCTGGCGGTGCTTTTTCCGCAACTGGAAACCGTGGTGCGCCAACAGTCGGTGGACTTGGTGCCCCACGACGCGCCGTCGTTTCTGACCGTCGACCGGATGAGTGCAGCGTTCGGCGAACAGGGGTCCAAGACCGTGCTGTTCGTCGCGTTCGAGGACCCCGCCGGCCTGACCCCGCCCACCCGCCAGAAATACGCGCAGCTGGTCTCGGCGCTGCGCGCCGACCCCGGCCATGTCCTGCTCGTGCAGGACCTGCTGGCCGACCCGGTCACCGCACCGCACGCCATCAGCGCCGACCGCCGCGCGTGGTACCTGCCGGTCGGGGTCGCCGGCACCCTGGGCGATCCGACCGCCGCCGAATCGGTCAGCGCCGTGCGCGCCATCGCTGACCGCGTCTTCGCCGCCAGCACCACCACCGTGCACGTCACCGGGCCCGCCGCCACGTTCAGCGACCAGATCGCCAGCGCCGAACACGATCTGCTGTTCATCTCCCTGGCCACCGCCGGCCTCATCGCCCTGATCCTGCTGCTGGTCTACCGGTCGGCGTTCACCGCGCTCCTGCCCCTGCTGGTCATCGCGCTGAGTTTGGCGGTCGGGCGGGGGGTGCTCTCTGCCCTCGGTGAATGCGGCCTACCGGTGTCGGAATTCACCGTGGCGTTCATGACCGCGATCCTGCTGGGCGCCGGCACTGACTACACCGTGTTTCTGATCAGCCGCTATCACGAACAGCGCCGCGCCGACATCGCCCCGCCGCAGGCCGCGATCTACGCCACCGCCAGCATCGGACGTGTCATCCTGGCCTCCGCGGCCACTGTCGCACTGGCCTTCCTGGCCATGACCTTCGCCAAACTCAGCGTGTTCGCCGCGCTCGGCCCCGCCTGCGCCGTGGCCGTGATGGTCGGATTCCTGGCCACCGTCACCCTGCTGCCACCGGTACTGGCGCTGGCCGCCCGCCGCGGCATCGGAGACCCCCGACCCGACCGCACCCGCCGTTACTGGAACCGCATCGCCGTCGCCGTCGTGCGTAAACCCGTCCCGCTGCTCACCGTCAGCCTGATCATCCTGCTGGCCCTGGCCGCGGCCGCCACCACCATCAAGATCAGCTACGACGACCGCAAAGGCCAACCCGCGGACACCGCAAGCAATCTGGGCTACCAGCTGCTCAACCGGCATTTCCCCACCGACATGGTCTTCACCCAATTCCTCGTCGTGGAAAACGCCACCGACATGCGCACCGGCAAAGGCCTCGCCGACCTCGACGAACTCGCTTCCCGCATCGCCCAACTGCCCGGCGTGAGCAAGGTATCCGGCGTCACCCGCCCCGGCGGCACCCGACTCGAACAAGCCCAATTGTCCTGGCAGAACGGGCAGATCGGCGACAAGATGGCCACCGCAGCCGCCGACGGCAACGCCCGCAAAACCGACCTGGCCCAACTCACCGGCGGCGCCGACCAACTCGCCAACGGCCTGGCCCAACTCGACCGCACCCTGCGCACCGCGCTGACACCCCTGAGCGCCCTGCTCAACCAAGCGCACACCGCCAGCAGCCAAATGCAGCGATTCACCCCGCTGCTGCGCCAACTGTCGGCCACCGCCCCCGACATCGACCACGCCATCCAAGCCGGACCGGGACTGCGCCCCGAGGCCGAACAAGCCCGCAACGCCATTGCCGCCGTCTCACCACTGCGCGACATCCTCGACACCGCGCCCTGGTGCGCCACCACACCGCAATGCACCGAACTGCGCGACCAGATGCGCGTCCTAGACGCCCTGCGCACCAACGGATTCTTCGACCACATCGCCGAGTTGGGCGACCACTACAACCCCACCACCAACGCCACCGTCACCGCCACCCTCACCGACGTCCAAACCTCCATCACCACCCTGCAACACGCCCTGGGCACCCTGGGTGACCCCGCCGACGTGGCCACCAACATCGCCCGCCTGCAACACGGCATCAGCCAACTCGCCTCCGGCGCACAAGCACTGGCAACCGGCGTGCACGCCCTGGCCGACAGCAACATTCAAATGCTCGCCGGGATGAGTCAGATCGCCGCACAACTACAAAACTCCGCCCGCGCCAGCGCCAACTCTGACACCGCCAGCGGCTTCTACCTACCCCAGAGCGCGTTCGACAACCGTCAATTCGCCGACGTCGCCAAACAATTCATCGCCCCCGACGGCAAAACCGCCCGCTTCATCATCGAATCCACCTTCGACCCCTACAGCAGCGCCGCCATGGCACTGGCCCACCACATGGTCACCGTCGCCGAAGCCGCCCGACCCAACACCTCCCTGACCAACGCCACCATCTCCGTAGCCGGATTCCCCGCCGTCAACGCCGACATCCAGCACCTACTGCAAGCCGACTTCATCCAGCTGGCCGTCGCCACCCTCGTCGTCGTCGGACTCATCCTGGTTCTGCTGCTGCGCGCCGTGCTGGCCCCGCTCTACCTCCTGGGCACCGTCGTGCTGAACTACCTGGCCTCCATCGGCCTCGGCGTCGTGGTGTTCCAATGGATACTCGGCTACCAAATCGCCTGGCCCGTACCACTATTGGCGTT
>Ga0265327_10002964_pt1 | contig 16938 bp, 18 predicted proteins | sample 41621metaG_FD_202089 | JGI IMG/M metagenome (GOLD analysis project Ga0265327, IMG submission 202089) | Rhizosphere microbial communities from Carex aquatilis grown in University of Washington, Seatle, WA, United States - 4-16-21 metaG | ecosystem: Host-associated > Plants > Roots > Rhizosphere... | reverse complement strand
TTCACCGTCGCCACTTTGCCATTGTCGGTATTGGTGGCGGTGCCTGCCACGGTCACGGTCGCCGAGATGGTGAGAGTGTCGTAGGACTGGCTCTGGGTCTGGGCTTTCGCACCCGCGACGCCGGCGAGGGCGGCAGTGATCGAAATGAGGAAAACGCGGCTCATGCGCGGTACGTTTGGCACTCCTGAGGCGTTTCGGCAAGATCAGATGTCGACTCCGTCTCTAACGGCTAGGGGCCATGCGGGGGATGATCGGGACGTCAGGGTCCCTGTTTTTGTCGTTCACCCGCAGGGACGCCACCACCCCCTCGAAATCCGGCCAGGTGCTGGCGCGCTTGGAGACCAGGGTCCACTGGAGGATCTGATAAAAGCCGCCGGAGGTTTCGACGACGGTGAGCAAATAGACGATCGGGTGGCCCTTCAACTCACCCGAGACTTCGGCCTGGGCGGCGGGATGGCCGTCGACCGTGAGGGTTTTTACGCTGGTCCGGGTGGCATCCTGAATCACCTCGCTCTTCAGCATCGCTCTGGAGGTGTTGTCGGCATAGTCCTCCGCCGATCCGGTGAAATCCTTTTTCGTCTGGTAGAGGGTAATCATGTATTCCTCTTTCTGGCCGTTGCCCGACTGGAGGACGGCTTCCGGCATGAGGACCATCGGTTTCCAGTGGCCCGGGACGGACATGGAAATTACCCCGTCCGGCGTGGAGAGGGGGGTGGGGCTCGTCGCGGCGGCGGCGGCCGACTTGAAGCCTTTCACGGCAGCGAAGATCCCGCCACCAAGCATCAACAACCCGATCAGGGAGGTTGCGACCAGTCCGATCAGCCATCCGGTCTTGCGGGACGAGATGTATCGCACCAGGGAAATTACGAACAGCACCAGAATCGCCACCATCAGCACCCCGCCCACGATGGCGCCGATGATCGCTTCTCCTGCGGCGGCCCCGGCCCGAGAAGGGTCCATGGCTGCCAGTGGGACGAGAGGGGAAGATACGTCGATCATCGTGATGCGGGATACTCTGGGAGCGGGGCGGAAGGTTCGCCAGTTTTTTTGGAAAGCGGGAATGATACATGGTGGGCGGAGGCGGGCGCCGGACTTCGTAAAATCCCTTTGAGTGCGATCTTTTCTCGGCTATACCTTTGGGACCCTAACACCGGAAAGACGGGCGGTGACGAGGGATGAGCTTTCCAACGCGACATGAAAATCGAATGGTACTCGATCAACGACGACCTTTCCATCGTCAGGCATCCCCCCGTGAACCTCGAAACCGCGCTGGCTCTCGCCGATCATTACATGTCCCGCGCGAACGAATCGTTTGAAAACGGCGAGGAGGCGGTGGCCGCCACCATGTTCGGGTTTTCACGCTCGGAGAACGAGTTCATCGAGATTGTGGTGAACGGCTCGGACCTCATTTCATATACCTATGAGGCACCGGATCCGGAGACACCGGCCTTGTTGAAATTTTTGAAGGGCCGCTTTCAGTATCAGGAGGATCTGGCGACACTGGCGGATCTCAAGGAGCGGATCCGGGCGTTTTTCGAGTTGGTGAGCATCCAGTTGCTGGATCTCCACAAGGAATTGAAAAACGGAAGAGGCCGATGAACGCGATCAAGCCTGACAGCGTCTTCGTCATCTACATCGCCGCCGCCCCTGAGCGGCTTTGGCAGGCACTGACCGAGCCGGACCTTACTGAGCAGTATTTCTTCGGCCGGCGGATCGAATTGGGTGATGGCGTGGGCGGGAAATTCCGGCTGTGGATGAAGGACGGCCGGCTTGATACGTCCGGTGAGATCCTGGAATGGGAACCGCCCCGCCGGTTGTTCGTCAGTTGGCATGTGGAGTGGCTGGAAGAGTTCCGGGCGCTCCCGTCGGCCAGGATTCTATTCGTGATCGAGCCGCTGGGAGGGATGGTCCGTCTGACCGTCAGTGAATTTCATCCGCAGCCGCCAAACGAGAAGGGACTCGAAGGTGGCCGGAAAGGCTGGCCGCTCATACTCAGCAGCCTGAAAAGCCTGCTGGAAACGGGGAAGGCCCTGCCGATGCCGGGTTAACCACACCTTACCGAGCCGTGCGATTGGCGATGGCTCGGCTGGCGGCGATGATCACAAGCCCTCCAACTGTGAATAGGCCGGTCACCACCGCAGCGCCCACCAACGCCTTCGAATAACCCAGCGCATGCACATCAATGAAGGGGTAGGGGTAATCGCCAGTGAAGGCACCACGGATCAGGGCCCACACCAGATAAACCCCTGGGAACCACAACCATTCCAGCGCCAGGATCCAGCCGAGGCGCAGCTTTGGAACGGCGGCAACCCAGAATGCCAGCGAGAGTAGGGGTGTCGCATAGTGAAGGATCACGTCCGCCCAAAGTTGCAGGCCCTGCGGATGCCAGAGACGCGCGAGAACGGCCACGTAAACCACGCCTACGACACTGATATACAGCAGCAGCCCTCCCTGGATCGACGGACGGCGGGCAAGCTGACCAGGACGCGAGGTGGGGGCGAGTGACGACAAGAGTTGCGTTGCCGAAAGGAGGAGGTTCGTGACAATCGTGAAGTAGCTGAGGTATTTGGAAATAATGGCCGCCGTGCTGAAGCCACGGGCGAACCCGAGGGTGAAGGAAACTCTTGCCTGAATCACCAGGCCTGCCAGTCCCACCAAACCGATCAACAAGGCGCCGCTGCGGACAGGAAGAACTGGCATGGAGTCATTTGGAGGCATAGGAGAGGTTGGATTCAAGGATGGTTGCAAATCGCCCGATGGAGTTGAAATCGGGTGCACCTTCACGACGTCTATGGACGTTACGTGCGTATCCCAATTGACGTGGCCGGAAAAATCATCGGCATGCAAGCCTTCTCGCAGGAGGCACTTGCAGAGAAGCGGTGGGCCGGAGAGGCGGGAGAGAAGGAACTGGATCGCCACTTGCAAAGAGGGAGACAGACCATTTCCCCGGTTGCATCCATGAAAACCATCCCATTTGCCCTGCTTTCAGTCGTCGGCCTGTTTGTCATTCCGCTGGTTCAGGCTGGATCGGTCGCGCTCCACTCCGGAGATCGTCTTATGAAAATGAGCGACCGCATGGTGGTCGTTAGAAATGGAAATGCGATCCCCCTTACATCGGAAGTGACTCTCTCTGATGGCACCCGGCTCAAGCCCGACGGCGCGGTGTTTTCAAAAAACGGGTCTCACCGCACGCTCCGCGACTGCGAGATTCTTTCGCCCGATGGCAAACGGATCGATGACAACACGGCACGCATCGTGATCATCGATGGGCAGGTCATGATCATGAAAGGGGGCGTTACTCGCCGTCTCGAAATGGCGGCCAGTTTGGGCAGCGGTCGAACAGTGACCCAGGACGGTGTTTTGGTTGACCGCGGAGGTGCGAAGCTGGAGCTCAAGGAAGGCCAGATTGTTGACCTTGGTGGCCGCGTGTCCGGAAGCGGATTTGAGCCGGCCAAGAGGAACATCGGCAGCGTTCATTGAGGCGCTTGCGAACCGGCGTATTCGGTCTTTACTAACCGGATGGCCAGCGCGGCACAGTTTCCGGATGAGCAGGGCGAGGACGGAAGCTTCGAACGTCAGGAGGATGCCTTTCGGGAAGTCCTCACAGGCCGGGGGGAGCCAGGCCGCTACCACCTTTACGTTTCGCTGGCTTGTCCCTGGGCTCACCGGACGTTGATCGTGCGCCACCTCTTGGGACTTGAAGAGGAGGTCAGCGCTTCAGTGGTGGATCCGGTGCGTGACGAGCGCGGCTGGGCCTTCACGGAGGGAGATGGACACGGGCCGGATCCCGTGAATGGCTTCCATTTCCTGAGCGAAGCCTACCAGGCCTCTCACGCGCGCTTTCACGGACGGGTGACGGTGCCGGTCCTTTGGGACAAGAAGGAGAAGCGGATCGTCAATAATTCGGAGGATGACATTTGCCTGATGTTCCAGCGCGCGTTCGCAGGTGACCGCGCTCCGGATTTGTTTCCTTCCGACATTGCGGCGGAACAAGCCGAGCTCAGTGCCTTCCTCTACGAGCGCGTGAACAACGGAGTCTATGAAGCGGGCTTTGCATCGAATCAACGGGCGTATGAACCTCCCGTGCGCAGGCTTTTCGAGGCGCTGGACGAGCTGGATGCCCGTCTGGCGACCCGCCGCTATCTCTTCGGTGACCGCATGGTGGAGAGTGACTGGCGGTTGTTCTGTACGCTGGTGCGTTTCGATCCGGTGTATGTCGGCCATTTCAAATGCAACCTGAAGCGGATCGTCGATTACCCGAATCTCAGCGGGTATCTGCGTGATCTCTATCAGCAGCCTGGGATCGCGGAGACGGTGAACTTCGACCACATCAAGCGACACTATTACATGACGCACCTCGACATCAATCCGACCGGCATCGTGCCGTTGGGACCGATTCAGGATCTCATGGCCCCGCATGGCCGGAAATAGCCTCATAGGTGCAAAGTCCCGGCTCGTTCTTTTCTCCGCTTCATTGATCGTCCATGATTCCGTCCATGCACCCGCTGCGTCTTTCGTTTCTCGGGGTTTCACTGGTCGCGGGGTGCCTGCCCCTTGGCGGTTGCGCTACCCACCTGGGACGCGTCGGAACAGTCGATCCACCCCGGGTATCCACGGGTTTCACCGTGAAGAAAGACCTCGTTTATACGCCTTCGGGATGGCCTGAGGCCCTGCCGGGTGACCTCTATCGGCCAAGTATTCCGACTACCGCTCCAGCGGTGCTGCTGGTTCATGGCGGTGGCTGGACCGGGCAGGACCATCGCTATCAGATGAACGGCATTGCCCGGCAACTGGCTCGGCGCGGCTACGTGGTGTTTAATGTCACCTACCGCCGCGGTCCCCAATGGCAGTATCCCGCCCCTGCCGATGACCTTCGGGAGGCGGTGCGCTGGATGCGAACGCATGCGGCCGAGAACGGAATCGATCCGGATCGCATTGCGGGCTTCGGCTACTCCGCAGGCGGCCATCTCGTTTCACTGATCGGTCTGCAGAAGGGGCCTGGAGATCCGAAATTCGCGGCGATCGTGGCTGGAGGGAACCCGGCGGATCTCACGCTGGCGGACGGACCGGGCCTGGTTTCGGACTTTCTCGGAGGAACGAAGGACAAAATTCCGAAGCGCTATGTGGAAGCATCGCCTCTCCACTACGTGGCACCGGGAGATCCTCCGGTGTTTATCTATCACGGAGCAATGGACAAACTGGTGCCCACCGAGCACGTGAAGCGCTTCTCTGCGGCACTTGAAAAAGCACGTGTGCCCCATGAGATCTACTGGCTCAACGGGCGCGGGCACATCGCCGCCTTCCTTTTCTACGGCGGATCGCACAAGGCCGCCATCGATTTCCTGGACCGGGTGATGCGGAAGTGATGCTCCTCAATTCGCCCTCGGAGGGAGCAGGCTTCCGTCCATGGTGCCGGTATTGTGGGGGAGCATCGGCTCCTTGAAGTCCACGGGGCCGCGGAAAAATCCCCAGAAACCGCCCCCGCGGCGGGATTCCTGGCCGGAGGCAAAGGCCAGTGCCTGATCCTTGCCCAGCGGCAGTTCCTTCATGTCCTTCGGTCGGGCCTTCACGATCGGAACCTTCGGAGGCAGCAAAAACGCGGTCGTCTTATCGGCCAGCGAGTGCACGGCGCTGCAGGAGATGAACGAGAGACTGCACAGGCCGACGGTGGCGAAACGGGCGATGGCTTTCATTGGGGTAGGTGGGACTTCCTAAACCGGGGTAGTCTTCATATCAGACCGCATGGCCTTGTCCATCTCCGGATTGGGGGGCGGAAGTGTCACTTTGGCAGGATTGCCAAACCGCTTCGGACCGGATTGACCTCGCGCAGGTAGAGCGGCAGGGCGTTTTCCGTGCGGGCCAGCCAGAGGGCGCTGGAGAGGCCGGTGCCGAGATTCAGCGCCGTCGTGACCTTGAATTTCGGGAAACTGGTCCCGTCTGCCAGCAGCCGCGCCAAGCCGTCGGTGGTCGCGCTGGGAACATAGATGATCGCCCACTGGCCATCGCCGGAACCTAGCAGGACCGTATGCCGTGCGTAGGAATTGGCATCCAGTGCGGCGGTGGGCTTGCCATTTTCCACGAGGATCGGACCGCCCTGCAGGCCTTCGGTCGCTCCGGCCAGGTCGGCTTGGGTCGCCGTAGCCGCCTTGACGATGGTGATTCCGGAAGGCTTCACCAGCACCAAGCCGGTGGCCGTGGCATTGGAGGGATCCAGCGGATTGATCGTGGTGGAGTGGGAAATGACCAGACCAATGGGTTTGCCATCGGGGGTGCTGTAGCCGCCATTGCAGCCGGCGGAGGCCTGGATGGTGGAAAAGCCGTCGCCGAGCGTGTCCCATTTCGGCTGCCCAGCCTCGCGGTCGATCACCCTGAGTCTTTCGGCTTTTTCGGCGAAAATGAAGCCGTGGAGGCTGGCCGAACGTTTGCCCGGGCTCAGCGCGGCATCAAATCGGAAGTAATCGCCGCCACTAGCCATTCCGGCGGAGATCAGGAGGCAGAGCAGGGGACGATGTGGGAGCATGGGAGAGAAGAAAAGTGGAGGAGGCGCCGTTTGAAAGAGGTTCGCCGATTTTTACGGGGAACGCATGCCTTTTCCACGGCTGTCAGCGAGGCTTCAGAATCAGGAAATTCCGAACCGGTTTGTTCCAGAAGGGGCGGGTGAGGGAGCCGCCGCCGAGGATTTGGGGTGAGATCCACAATTCGGCCGAGCGCCCTCCGTCGAGGTTCAGCGCGGTTTTGACCGGCCAGCCCGGTGACGTTCCAGCCAGACCTCGGGCGAGTTCCGCCAGTGTGCAGGCGTCGACATGGGCGAGCATCCAGCGCGTGCCGCCGTCCCAAAGGAGGACCGTGCGGGGGCTCGACTTTATCGCATCCAGCCCGGGGACCGGCGCACCTTGCTCCACCAGCATGGGCCCAGCCTGAATTGCTTCCTCCATCGAGCGGGCGGCCTCGTTTCCGATGGCTTCCCGGCGGGCGATGCCGCTGTGGCCACCCTTGTCCTGGAACCAAAGCCCGGATCCCAGCGAAGATCCCGCATTCCACCCGCCGCTAATGCCGCCATGGCTGACCACGAGGCCCAGCGGCCTTCCTTCAGGAGTGAAAAAGCCGGCATTGATGGCCGCTAATCCTCCCCGGGCCGATGCGGCCGCCTGACTGTCCGCCCACTGCGAACCGGGACCTCCGGGTTGATCCGCGACTTCCAGACGGTAGCCGCGCGAATCGAAGACTACTCCCTCCAGCGACAGACCTCCCGAGGAACGGAATACCCGCTGTGGCGGAGACGCTGGCACGGTGGGCGCGATGGGAGCCGAAGCCGGGGGAGTTGCTGCCACCGGCACCACGGTCGGACGAACCGGGGCCGCCGGATGGGGATCCATGCGACGGTTCTCACGCACTGGCGCGCAGCTCGCCGTGAAACCGGCCACGAGTAGGATCATCCAGGGAAATCGCGTCACGCGTCATGCCTGCCACGGGCACCCTTTAATGGCAATCTTCGCGGAGGAAATGCGCAAAAATGGCTGCCTTTTCTTCTTAAGAAAGCAGCGGCAACCTCTGTAAAATCAAGGTTTCCACAACTCTTTTGCGTTTTTTTTCCAATAAAGCTCGCAACCGGTCCGCAGGGGCACCAAGGTCTCGTTCGGGTTCGTGCCCAGCCAGACAAAGGCATGGAGTATTACCAAGTGAGTTTTCAATTCGGTGGTGATCTGAGACGCGATTAACGCGAACGGCTAATTATAACGGAACACCGCGCGAACTCTCTTACTGACTATGAAAATGTATGTGGGCAACTTGCCCTTCGACACGAACGAGAACGATCTGCGCACCCTCTTTGGCGAATACGGCCAAGTGACCGACGTTCATCTCCCGATCGACCGCGAAAGCAATCGCCCGCGTGGCTTCGCTTTCGTGACCATGGACTCCAAGGAAGCCATGGAAAACGCGATCAAGTCTCTCGACGGCCAGGATTTCCAGGGTCGTGCGCTCCGCATCAACGAAGCCCAGCCGCGTGAAGAACGTGGCGGCGGCGGCGGCGGCGGCGGTGGCGGCGGCTACAAGGGTGGCGGCGGCGGCGGTGGCTACAAGGGTGGCGGCGGCGGCGGTGGCTACAAGGGTGGCGGCGGCGGCGGTGGCTACAAGGGTGGCGGCGGCGGCGGCGGTTACGGCGGCGGCGGTGGCAATCGCTACTAAGCCCCCACGGCTGACACAATTTCCAAAAGACGGCATCCTCACGGGTGCCGTCTTTTTTTGTGCAGGGATGCGGCTTCCGCTTGAGCGAGTCAGGCCCCTCGGTGTAGGTTCCCATCGGCCTGTCGGTTGAGCTCGCATTCGCATTGTCAGAAGGTTTCCTTCTCTCATGCTTGAGCCGCCGGGCAGGCTCTCTATTTCAACGTCCGGCCACGCCCAGCAGAGTCTGGAAGCCGGGAGGCTCCTTCTCACGATCCGCTACTGTGGTCTCCACCTGCGAGAAACCGGCCTTTTCCAACATCCCGGCCAGATCGCTTTCGGAGAAGCCGAGCCAGCGATCGGCGTAGAGTTCCCGGGCTTCTTCGAAGGTGTGCTGCAGCAGATCGAGCACGATCAACTTGCCGCCGGGTCTCAGCATCTGGAACGCGGCATCCAGGGCGCGCTGCGGGTGCTCGGCATGATGGAGGGCCTGGCTGAGCACGGCCAGGTCGACGGTGGCATCTTCGATCGGCGGTGTCTCGATGTCGCCGATGCGGTATTCGAGATTCGGCAGGCCGTGTTTGGCTGCCATTTCGCGGCCATATTCGACCATTTTCGGGGACAGGTCCACGGCGATGACCTTTTCCGCCCGCTGGGCGAGGAGTAGGGAGAGGGTGCCTTCGCCCGCGCCGAGGTCGGCCACCACCTTGTAGTTGAGCACGCGGAGCATGGCTTCGGCGAGGCCCTTCCACGAGCGGCCGGGGACGTAGTCCTTGCCGAAACGGCCGGCCAGTTCATCGAAATAGGCGCGGGCGACGTCCTTGCGCTTCCGCATCTGGTGGCGGAGGGCGATGGCGTCCTGCTCGACCTCACGGACTTCGCGGGCGGCGGCACGGGCGACTTCCAGGAGGTCGCTCGCGGCGGCGCAGGAGTAGATGTTGTTCTTTCCGCTGCGGGCGTCTTCCACCAATTCCTCGGCCTTGAGCTGGGAAAGCTGGGTCGAAATCCGGCTCTGACCCATCCCGAGAATTTCCTGTAATTCCGCGACGGACAGGGCCTCCTGCTCCAGCAGCATCAAGATGCGGAGCCGGGTGGGATCCGCGAGGAGCTTCAGGGATTTGAGCATTGACGCCATGTGGGACCGCTTATATCAACACATCACGATTTGACGATACGAAAATCGAAACACGCATGAGCACCTACATTTTCTCCTCCGAGTCCGTTGGCGAAGGCCATCCCGACAAAGTCGCCGACACCATTTCCGACGCCATCCTTGATGCCGTCCTCGCGCAGGACCCGAAGGGCCGCGTGGCTTGCGAAACGCTGGTGAAGAGCAATATGGTCGTCATCGCCGGTGAGCTCACGACTTCCGCGAAGCTCGATTTCGAAGCCATCGTCCGCCAGGCCGTCCGTGGCATCGGCTACACCAACAACGACGACGTCTTCCACGCCGACACGATTTTCATCAACAACTACCTCACCGGCCAGTCGCCAGACATCGCCCAAGGTGTGGACGCGAAGAAGGCCAAGGGCAAGAAGACCGGCGAACAGGGTGCCGGCGACCAGGGCATCATGTTCGGCTTCGCCTGCGATGAAACGCCGGAGCTCATGCCCGCGCCGATCATGTTCGCCCACCGTCTCGGCCGCGAGCTGACCGCCATCCGCAAGAGCGGCAAGGTGAAATGGCTGCGCCCGGATGCGAAGTCGCAGGTTTCCGTGGAGTACGTCGATGGCGTGCCGACCCGCATCGTGAACGTCGTGATCTCCACCCAGCACGCCGCCGGAGTGGAACACGCCGAGATTGAGAAGTTCTGCATCGAGAAGGTCATCAAGAAGGTCCTGCCGAAGAACATGCTCAAGGGCACCGAGTTCCTGATCAATCCGACGGGCAACTTCGTCATCGGTGGTCCGCAGGGCGACTCCGGCCTCACCGGTCGCAAGATCATCGTCGATACCTACGGTGGCACCGGCCGCCACGGTGGTGGCGCCTTCTCCGGCAAGGACCCGTCCAAGGTTGACCGCTCCGCCGCCTACATGGGCCGTTGGGTTGCCAAGAACGTCGTCGCCGCCGGCCTTGCCAAGCGTTGCGAAGTCCAGTTCGCCTACGCCATCGGCCATCCGCTTCCCGTCAGCGTGCACGTCGATACCTTCGGCACCGGCACCAAGCCCGACGCCGACATCCTCGCCGGCATCCTGAAGGTCTTCTCCTTCAAGCCCGCCGACATCATCAAGCAGCTCAACCTGCTCCGTCCGATCTACTCGAAGTCCACCAACTACGGTCACTTCGGCAAGGATGACGAAGACCTGACCTGGGAGCGCACCGACAAGGCCGCGGCATTGAAAAAAGCCGTCAAGTGATCAGGAGCCCTAGAAGTAAGAAGCAAGACTTCAAGAAGTAAGAAAGAGGAAGAAAGGAGATACCGAAATGCCGTTGCACAAGTTCGAAGATCTTGAGGTCTGGAAGCGGAGTTCGCGGCTGGCGGTGTCTGTTTTGGAACTCATCGACCCCTTGAAGCTCTACGCACTGCGGGCTCAGATGGCGCGTTGCTGTATTTCGGTTCCTTCCAATATTGCCGAAGGAGCCGAACGCGAAAGGGACAAAGAATTCCGGCGTTTCCTGGCGATCGCCAAAGGTTCCGCAGGTGAACTCCGCACCCAGCTCTACATCGGCCTGCGTGCGGGAGCGTTCACTCAGGAAGACGCCAATCCTCTCATCCAGGAAGCTCGCGAAATCTCATCCATGATCGAAGGCCTCCGCAAGAAACTCGGCGGGGGTCCCTTCTTCAACGCTCTCTTCTCCTTCTTCTTCTGACTTCTTCCTCCGGTCTTACTTCTTACTTCTTCAAGTCTTACGTCTGAGGCGCTTACCTCCAAATCAAACCACCACCACCAACGCCAATGTCCACCACTCTCGCCCCTGCCCCAAAAGCCACCGCCGATTATAAAGTAGCCGACCTTTCCCTCGCCGCCTTCGGCCGCAAGGAGATCGAAATCGCCGAGCACGAAATGCCCGGCCTGATGAGCACCCGTGCCAAGTATGGCCCGGAGCAGCCGCTCAAGGGCGTCCGTATCATGGGCTCGCTGCACATGACGATCCAGACGGCCGTGCTTATCGAAACCCTCGTGGCCCTCGGTGCCGAGGTGCGCTGGGTTTCGTGTAACATCTTCTCCACGCAGGACCATGCGGCTGCCGCCATCGCGGAAGCCGGTATTCCCGTCTATGCCTGGAAGGGCGAGACGCTTGAGGAATATTGGTGGTGCACCTGGAAGGCCCTCGTCAATCCCTCCGGCCTTGGCCCGGAACTCATCGTCGATGACGGTGGCGATGCGACCCTTCTCATCCACAAGGGCTACGAACTTGAAAACGGTTCCGACTGGGTCAACACCCCGTCCGGTTCCCACGAAGAGCAGGTCATCAAGGACCTCCTCAAGAAGGTTCACGCCGAACAGCCCGGTATTTTCGCCACGATCGTGAAGGACTGGAAGGGGGTTTCGGAAGAGACCACCACCGGCGTCCACCGCCTCTATCAGATGGCCAAGGCCGGCACGCTGCTCGTTCCCGCGATCAACGTGAACGACTCGGTCACCAAGTCGAAGTTCGACAACCTCTACGGTTGCCGCGAGTCGCTCGTCGATGGCATCAAGCGCGCCACCGACGTCATGATCTCCGGCAAGGTCGGCATCGTCTGCGGATACGGCGATGTCGGCAAGGGCTGCGCCCAGGCCCTCCGCGGCCAGGGAGCGCAGGTCGTCGTGACCGAAGTCGATCCCATCTGCGCCCTCCAGGCCGCGATGGAAGGTTTCCGCGTGCTCACCGTCGAGGACACCCTCGGCTGGGGCGACATCTACGTCACCACCACCGGCAACAAGGACATCATCCGCCTCGAGCACATGGACAAGATGAAGGACCAGGCGATCGTGTGCAACATCGGTCACTTCGACAACGAGATCCAGATCGACAAGCTCAACAACGCCCCCGGCGTGGTGCGCAACAACATCAAGCCGCAGGTCGACAAGTACACCTTCCCGGACACCGGCAACAGCATCTACATGCTCGCCGAAGGCCGCCTGGTGAACCTCGGCTGCGCTACCGGCCACCCGTCGTTCGTCATGTCGAACAGCTTCACCAACCAGACGCTCGCCCAAATCGATCTCTGGAAGAACCGCGACACCAACAAGCCCGGCGAAGTGAAGGTGCTCTCGAAGGCCCTCGATGAAGAAGTCGCCCGCCTCCACCTCGCCAAGGTGGGTGCCAAGCTGACCGTCCTCACCCAGGAGCAGGCCGACTACATCACGGTTCCGGTCGAAGGCCCGTACAAGCCGGACCATTACCGCTACTGAATTTCCTGTAGCAACCAGGGAATCCCAAAGCCCCGCCGGGAAACCGGCGGGGCTTTTTTGTGTTTTCAACAATGCCTCGAAACTTTTCTGTCCGCATCTTGGGATCGGCTGGTGTTCCTTATTGAAACGCATGGATATTCCAGACGCCACCCTGCTCACCAGCTTCGCCCGCGACCGGGATGAGGCGGCTTTCCGCACGCTGGTGAAGCGGCATCTCGGTCTGGTTTTCCACACGGCGCTGCGCCGCACTGGCAATCGTCCGTTGTCCGAGGAGATCGCCCAGAACGTCCTCTGCGCCCTTGCCAACAAGGCCGGACAGCTTGCTTCCCATCCCGACCGGCTCGCGCCATGGCTGCACCGGGCCACTCTCTTCGAGTCCACCAAAGCCATGCGTGCGGAATCTTCCAGGCAGCGTCGTGAGCAGCTCCAGCATCCCGATCCCGGCGAGGCCATGGGTGATGACGATGCGGTTTGGAAGGAAGCGCTGCCGCATCTCGATCCCGCTCTCGACAAACTCTCGGGAGACGAACGACGGGTGCTGTTGCTGCACTTTTTCGAGAACCTCACCTTCCCGAAGATCGCTTCGTTGTTAGGCCGATCCCCTGCTGCCGTGCAGAAGCAATCGGTGCGCGCGTTGGAAAAACTTTCCCGGGTGCTCCGCTCGAAAGGGGTGGTCATTCCGGTGGCCGTGCTCGCCGCCGGGATGACCAGTGGCCTTTCAAAGGCCGCGCCTGTTTCCCTGGTTCCCACCATCACCGCCGCCGCGCTCAAGGGTTCGGCGGGAGTTTCCACCGGTCTCCTCGTCATGATCTCCACCCATTCGAAAGTCGTCGTTCCGTGTGCGTTGCTACTGCTGGCGCTGCCGCTGGCTATCCAACAGATGGCGATTTCAAAAGTAGAGCACCAGCTTGCCTCGGGGCCTTCCGGTCTTTCCGCCCCCTCGACCGGCCCGCCCCGCCCTGCGAGCACCACGGCAGTGGCAAAGATCTCTTCCAGTCTGGATGTCTTCGCCCTGGCGGATGAAGCAATAGATGCTCGAGGCAACCAGGCCAAGACGACTGCGCTAAGGAGCAAGCTCAGCAGCTTGGAGTCCGCGAAACTCATCGAACTGGTCAAGGCCGCCGGAAAAGCAGACATCGGCCTAGAGAAAAGAGGCTGCCTGCTGACTGCGCTCACTTTCGTGCTGAGCCAGTCGGATCACGAACACGCGTTCACCGCCTTCTTCGACGCCATCAAGGACAACGCCGCCTTCGGAACTCTTTTTGATGAGATTGAAGGCAACAATCAGCTCTTCTTCAAATGGGCGCGTCAGGATCCTTCCGCAGCACTATCGTGGTTGAGCGCCCACCGCGATGAGCCCGTGTTCGCGCTCGCCGACGGACAGGGAGCTCCCCCTCTCCTATTACCCGATGGCAGCCTTCTTAGCGGCCCGAACACCCCGCTGCGCTCACTGCAGGCAACTTTGGTCCAGGGCATGATCGTCTCCGGCTACGATGGCACGCACGAATTCCTGACGAGCCTGCCGGAAATGCAAAGGATCGGCGTTCTCATGCAATCGTTCGAAGATCCCTTCCCAAGTCCGTGGACTCCGGACAACGGCACCGTGGCCGTGGCGTACCTTCCGCTAATCCACGAGCTGATTCCCGAATCCTACCAGCCTCCGATGCTGACGAGTCTTGCCCATATGCTGGCAATGTGGTCGGGCGCGCATCTCGATGGAGTCGATGTCCTGTTCAGTTCCAACCTACTCACTCCGGCTGAACAGCGGAGCGTCGCCGCGGATGCCGCGCTTATGTTCCTGGGTATAGGCCGCACCCCTCCTGATCCCACCATTGGCCAACAAATGGACCGCTGGCTTGCCCGGGTGATTCCCGATCAGGCTGGTCAAATCGCCAGCGAAGCCCGCGCCGTAGTGGGTGCCCAACACGAGCAAATGGCCGCCCAGACACTCAAAGCGCTCCGGGCAAACTCCTCGGTCGACGATGATACCCTCCTCCATGAACTCACCGTGAATCCTCTCCATTCCCATCTCGGTGAAGCTCTTGAACAGGCAGCACGCATCCAGGATCCGATGAAGCGTGCGACCGCCATCAAAGCCCTCAACGAATCCACCGACCCATGAAAGCCACGCAGTTACTAACAGCAGCCGCCATCCTCGCCCTCGGCATCGGGATTTACCAATACCGGCATCTGAAGGAACTTCATCTCAAGGTCGCTGCTTTACAGAATGCTTCTGGTGATTCCGCAGAAGCCGGCAGAGACCCTCGTTCGCCGGGCAGGTCTGCCATCGCTCCGGCCGCTGCTCCAGCAGACGATCAGGTGGCGGGAATCAAGGATCGGATCGTTCATTCCCTCGCCCTGATGACAGCCGAACGAGGCCGCGCCTCCATCTCCCCTGATGACCAAAAGGCCTTCGAAGCCATCCCGGGAATGATCCGTGGCCTGAGCGTCACTGCGGCCTTGGAATTGATCGAAAGTCTGAAGGCGGACCCTAGCGTGGGACCGCCGGTGCGGGGTCACGAAGCGGAGTTGATCATGGAAACGTACGTGCAGGTAAATCCCGCTCAGGCGGTAATATTGATCCAGTCGCTCCCCGATATTGCGGAGCGTGACCATTACTTGGAATCCGCCTTTCAAGCCTGGTCGCAGACCGATCCGGCTGCCGCTATCGCCTGGTTTGAAAAAGAGACGGCCGCGGGGAGTTCGTTCACGACCGCCAAGGGCGAGCAAAGCTGGATGCGCACCGCGCAGGCGCGAGTCGATCCGGTCAAAGCCGTGGCGGGTATGGTTCGTTATCTCCACGCCCAACCCACGGACGGCCCGCTGAGGGAGTTGTTCTTCACCGATAGAATGAAGAGCACCTCGGAGAAACGCGGCCTTCTCTCCGCCCTCGGAGCGGCGGCGAAGAAACCGGAGGACGCGGAGATCGTCGCAAAACTGCGCAATCAAGTGATTAATGATCTCACCAGCTCCTTCCGCAAACCACCGTTCGAAGAAGCAACCGGATTGATCGATTCGGAATTCACGCTTGCCGAGAAACTTTATTTCGCTCGGCACATCGCGTTCGACAGCGAATTGGAACAACCGGGCAAATGGGCACGCTGGATGGCGAAAATCGAGGCTCCGCTCGATGATGAACATCCCCTGATTCTCATGGCGCGGACCTGCGGGGCAAAGACCACCCGCAGCTATGACGCCTGGCTTGAAGACCTTCCGGAAGGGAATCTCAGGGACATGGCGATCGCAAATTTCTGCTTCGAGCTTTCGTCACACGATCCGAAACATGCCGCCGACTGGGCCATCCGGATTCCAAAAGGATCTATCCGTCAAAGCGTCATCCAAAAGGTAGCTACCGATTGGAAAGCCCGTGACCCGGATGCGGCGGCGGCATTTCTCGCGGCACAGGCCGCCGGAAAATAGGGGACGGGCGGTTGCAAAGTGGCGGAGGTGTCCCACTCGCACGCACGCGCGGGCTCTGTCAGTCTGCCTGAGAATGGAACCGCACGTGATCAAGTTGTGCTGCAATGGCTGTGGATCGGATCTGCAGGTCACGGATGACGTTCGCTTCCTCACGTGCAACTACTGCCACTCGAAGCTGGAGTTGGTGCGGGATGTTTCGGTCACGCACACCCGGGTGCTGGAGAAGATCGAGCGGACGAGCGACCGGATTGCGGGGAATCTGAAGGTGATCGAGCTGCAGAACGATCTGGAGCGGCTGGATCGGGATGGGAATCGACCCGGTAGGGATGCTGGTGGGGCCTTCTTTTGTCCCGCGGTGTTCCACTTACAAATTTCCCTCCACTTTTTCACGGAACCGGTGGTCGGAATTTGTCATCTTCTTCTGAGGTGCAGAACGACGACGGGAATCAAACGATTGAAAAGCAGCTTGCCGAACTCGATCGGAACTGGCGGCGATTTCACGAATCGATGATGACGGGACCATTCCCGAAGCGTCGAAAGCAATCTCCCTTGAACGCCGCAGTGCTGGGCACCGGCATGATGATTTTCTCCCTGGTGCCATTGTTCTGCGGGATTTTATTGATCGCCCACTACCTGGTAGCCGGGATTCTTCTCGTGGGTTTGGCCTTGATGGTCGTCGTTTACGGATTCTACCAGTGGATCTTTGTCAGGGCTGAGGCGAAGCACTTCCGCCGTCGGCGGCGCGAATATCAAAACAGACGGCATGAGCTTCTTTCTCGGTCACAGTTCGGGCCCTGAATCGGCCAGCCCCATTCCGAACAGCGCCTCGTTTTCCACGTGCGGGTTTGGGTTGTCTTCGCTAGCCTCGCGCCGATGGAAACGCACGTGATCAAGTTGTGCTGCAATGGCTGTGGATCGGATCTGCAGGTCACGGATGACGTTCGCTTCCTTACGTGCAACTACTGCCACTCGAAGCTGGAGGTGGTGCGGGATGTTTCGGTCACGCACACCCGG
>Ga0265327_10002963_pt1 | contig 16944 bp, 19 predicted proteins | sample 41621metaG_FD_202089 | JGI IMG/M metagenome (GOLD analysis project Ga0265327, IMG submission 202089) | Rhizosphere microbial communities from Carex aquatilis grown in University of Washington, Seatle, WA, United States - 4-16-21 metaG | ecosystem: Host-associated > Plants > Roots > Rhizosphere... | reverse complement strand
GTCACTCGACCGTTGCTGACCTCGAAGCGAAGAAGGCCGATGGTCAAGATAGGCATGCTGTTCCCCAAATCTGATTGTTGCCGCGTAGCCGGCAGCGATATCGCGCTTGAGGGGCCCTCCATCGTGACAAGTTTGTGTCCAAGCCGCCCGCCCGGCAGGTGCCCGATGGTTCCATTCGGATCGAGCCCTGAGGGAGGGCGCCACAAGCATTGGCATCCGCCCGGCAACCCGTCATCCTGGGGAAAATCTTATCCTGGGAGGTTCCGTGCCGGAATTGCCGGAAGTCGAGACGGTGCGGCGTGGGCTGGCGCCTTGCATGGAGGGGAAGCGGGTCGCGGTTCTGGAGTTGAACCGGGGCGATCTGCGGTTTCCGCTGCCGCCGGGGCTGAAGGGGCTGGTCGAGGGGCGGGTGATCCGGCGCATCGGGCGGCGCGGGAAATATCTGCTTTTTTATCTGGAGGATGAGGGCGTTCTCATCCTCCATCTCGGCATGTCGGGGCGGCTGGTCATAGCGCCGCCGGGGAGTGCGCTCCGGGAGCGTCATGATCACGTCGTCTTCATCCTGGAGGATGGCACCCTGATCCGCTTCAACGATGCGCGCCGCTTCGGGATGCTGGATTACGTGGCCGAGTCCGGCCTGCATGCCCATAAGCTCCTGGCGCGGATGGGGCCGGAGCCGCTTGAGCCCGGTTTCAACGGCAAGATTCTGGCGCAAGCGCTGGAGGGGCGCATGGCGCCGATCAAGGCGGCATTGCTCGATCAGCGGGTGGTGGCGGGGCTCGGCAATATCTATGTGTCGGAAAGCCTCTATGGGGCCGGGCTGTCGCCGCTGCGGGCGGCGGGCACGGTCCAGGGCAAAAGCGCCGAGCGTCTGGCCGAGGCGATCCGCGATACCCTGACCCGCGCGATCGCGGCGGGCGGGTCCAGCCTCCGCGATTACGTCCAGGCTTCGGGCGAGCTTGGCTATTTTCAGCATCAATGGGCGGTCTATGGAAAGGCGGGGGCGCCCTGTCCCGCCTGCACCTGTACCGAGGGGATAAGGCAGATCACGCAGTCCGGGCGGTCGACTTTCTATTGTGCGAAGCGGCAGCGGTGATTATAGCATTAAAGACGATGCCTATTTTCGCCCCACTGCTTCTGGCGCTGGCGTTGCTCGCATCGCCGCCCTTCGCCGCCGCCGCTCTCGCCGGGGAGATTCCTGCGGCTGAGTCCGCCGTGAGCGAGGCTGCGGGGGCCTTCGTTCCGGGTACGGAGGATGTTCCGCTCATGCCGGGCCTGACCCCGCTTCAAGAAGGCGGGCTGGTTTTCGACAAGCCGGAAGGCCGGATCGTCCAGGCATCGGCGGAGGGTGCCGTAACCCGCCAGGCGGTACGGAAATTCTATCGCGCCAGCCTGGCCTCGCTCGGCTGGATGCCCGAGGGCGCCGACCAATGGGGCCGCGAGGGTGAGCGGCTCAAGGTCGATTTCCACGGACGCGACGGCAAGCTGACCGTCGCCTTCACCCTCTCGCCGGAACCGCAAGCCGCCCATTGACCGAACCGCTTGACCGCCTGTTCGAAGAGATCCGCCGCTGTACGGTCTGTGCCGCGCATCTGCCCTTGGGGCCGAGGCCGGTCATCCGTGGCAGCGCGACGGCACGGCTGCTGATCACCTCCCAAGCGCCCGGCACCCGCGTCCACGAGACCGGGCTTTCCTTCAACGACCGCAGCGGCGATGTGCTGCGGGACTGGCTCGGCATCGATCGTGAGGTTTTCTACGACGAAAGCCGGATCGCGATCATGCCGATGGGGCTCTGCTATCCGGGCCGCGCGAAGGGTGGTGGCGATTTGCCGCCGCGCCCCGAATGCGCGCCGCTCTGGCATGAACGGGTGCGGGCATTGCTGCCGGACATCGGGCTGACTCTTCTTGTGGGGAGCTATGCGGTCAAGCGCTATCTGGGTGGTAGCACCAAGCCCGGCCTCGGGAAAACAGTGGCGGCGGCCCCGGAATATCTGCCGGATTTCTTCCCCCTGCCGCATCCCTCCTGGCGGAACGCCGCCTGGGTGCGGAAGAACCCGTGGTTCGAGGCGGAAACCCTGCCCGAACTGCGCCGCCGCGTGCAGGCGCTGCTCTGAGCGCCGCTATTTCACGGAGCGGATATACCGCGTCAGGCTCTCGACCTGATCGGGCGCCAGGGTGATCGGCGACATCCGGTGGCCGGAGGCGAGGGAAGTGGCGAGCCTTTCCGCGGTCAATCCGCCCTGTTGCGCCAGACGGTAGAAGGAAGGCGTCTCGATCGTGCCATAGAGATGGCAGGTGTTGCAGGAGCGCTCGGCGATCTCCTTGCCGGGGAGAAGCGCCGGATCGGCGGGCGGCGGGCAGAGCTGGGCCGCATGGCTTTCATGCCAGTTTCCGCAGTACCGCGTATGCGCCTCGAAAAGAAACTGCGCGACGTTGTCGGCGGCGATTTCCGGGTAGTCCTTGTAATTCGGGTCGTTGATGAGTTCGTGCAGCTTGGCCTTTTCGCGGTCGGCCAGCTTATCGACATAGGCGGTGGCGTCGGTGCCGAAATGGGAACGCAGATATTTGCCGTCGCTATCGTCGAGCCCGGCGGCAACGCCCGGCCTGGGCATAAGCAGAGAAGCAGCGAGCGCCATAGCCGCCAGCCGGCGGCTCAGTTCGTGGTGCTGACGGTCCATGTCGCACTCTCCACTTCTGGGGATTCTTCAAGCGCCGCGACCACGGCGTCCAATTCGTCCGGGTTGGCGGTGGTGGGGACGAGAACAGCGGCCAGTTCGACCTGTTCCTCGGTCTCGGATAGAACCTCGATTTCCCGGATCGGGTAGTTCGCGGCTTCGAGCGCCGCGTAAAGCAGGTCGCGCGCTTCGGAGACCTCGGCGGATGGCGTCACCACATGCACGCGATAGAGGGCTTCGGTGACCCGCTCATCCATCGGCCTGCGGTTGATATAGTTGACCAGCGGGCGGAGCAGCGTATTGCCGGACAGGATGAACAGGGTCAGCACGCAAGCTTCCGCCGCCAGCCCCGATCCGGCAAAAGCGCCGACGGCGGCCGAGCCCCACAAGGTCGCGGCGGTGTTGAGGCCCCGCACATTGGTGCCCTCCTTCATGATGACGCCGGCGCCGATGAAGCCGATGCCGGAGACGATGTAGGAAATGATCCGCGTCGCCCCGTCGCTGCCCAAAAGGCGCATGCCCATATCGGTGAAGGCCGCCGCTCCCACCGCGACTAGGACGTTGGTGCGCAATCCCGCCGTGCGCTGGCGGTATTCGCGCTCGACCCCGATCAGCGTTCCCATCGCGAAGGCGACCAGGAGGGCCAGCGTGGTGTCGGCCAGCGGCATCAGTTCGAAGGAAGAGAAAGCTTTCACGCGCCTTCATCCGCCTCGATGCGCTCCATATCGTCGTCGCTGAAGCCGAAATGGTGGCCGATTTCGTGGATCAGGACATGCCGGACCAGCCAGGCCAGATCTTCCCCGGTCTCGCACCAGTAATCGAGCAGCGGGCGGCGATAGAGGAAGATCATGTCGATCTGAGGCACCGGGTCCGAAAGGCTCTTATTCGGCAGCGCCACGCCCCGATAGAGGCCCAGTATGTCGAAGGGGCTTTCAAGCTCCATCGCTTCCTCGGTCTCCTCGTCGGGAAATTCGTCGACGCGGATCACGACCGGCCCCAGATGGGCGCTTAGCTCCGCCGGCACGGACTTGAACGCGATTTCGGCGAGCTGCTCGATATCGGCGACGCTGGGCGCCTTGATCAGGGGCGGCAAGGGAGCCTTGATAGCGGAGGAGGCCATCAGCCGCGAAGCTCCGGATGGTCGCGGAAATGGTCGAGCGCCTCGGGGTTGGCCAGCGCCTCGGCATTCTTGATCGGGCGGCCGTGGACGATGTCACGGACCGCCAGTTCGACGATCTTGCCGCTCTTGGTGCGGGGGATGTCGGCGACCTGGATGATCTTGGCCGGGACGTGGCGCGGCGTCGCGTGCTCGCGGATATGCTGGCGGATCAACTGGACCAGCTTCTCATCGAGGTGGAGCCCCTCGCGCAGCTTGACGAAGAGAACGACCCGCACGTCGTTATCGAAATCCTGGCCGATGACCAGCGATTCCAGAACCTCGGGGATCTGCTCGACCTGCCGGTAGATCTCGGCGGTGCCGATGCGGACCCCGCCCGGATTCAAGACCGCGTCGGAGCGCCCATAGATGATGAACCCGCCATGCGGCGTGGCGGCGACATAATCGCCATGGCACCAGACATTCGGATATTCCGCGAAATAGGCGTTGAAATAGCGCTCGCCCTCCGGGTCGTTCCAGAAGCCGATCGGTCTCGACGGGAAGGGGCGGGTGCAGACGAGTTCGCCCTTTTCGCCGATGGCGGCGGGAAGGCCGTGCTCGTTGAAGACCTCGACCTTCATCCCGAGCCCCGGCCCCTGGATCTCGCCGCGCCAGACGGGCGCGGTCGGAATGCCGAGCATGAAGCAGGAGATGATGTCGGTCCCGCCCGAGATCGAAGCGAGGCTGATATCGGCTTTGATGTTCCGATAGACGTAATCGAAGCTTTCGGGCGCCAAGGGCGAGCCGGTCGAGGTCATCAGCCGCAATGCCGAGAGCTTATGCGTCCGCGCCGGATCGAGACCGGCCTTGGCCAGCGCGTCGATATATTTGGCCGAGGTGCCGAGCAGGGTCATGCCCTCCGCATCGGCATAGTCGAAGAGGATATTGCCGCTGGGCGCGAAGGGCGAGCCGTCGAAGAGCAGGAGCGTCGCCCCGCTGGCGAGGCCGGAGACCAGCCAGTTCCACATCATCCAGCCGCAGGTCGTGAAATAGAAGACGCGGTCGCCGGCGCGGATGTCGCAATGGAGCACATGTTCCTTCAGGTGCTGCAACAGCGTCCCGCCGGCACCATGGACGATGCATTTCGGCACTCCGGTCGTGCCCGACGAATACATGATGTAGAGCGGATGGTCGAAGGGCAGGCGGGTGAAGGCGATCTCTCCGGCGTCATGCCCTTCGAGATAGGAATCCCACATCACGGCGTTCGGAATGGCTGCCAGTTCCGGCTGGTCCCGCGTATAGGGAACGACGACCACCCGCTTCAGCGTCGGCAGCGCCGCCACGATCTCCCGCGCCTTTTCGAGGCAGTCGAGCGTCTTGCCGTTATAGTAATAGCCTTCCGTCAGGATCAGCACCTTGGGCTCGATCTGTCCGAAGCGGTCGAGCACCCCCTTGACCCCGAAATCGGGCGAGCAGGAGGACCAGACCGCGCCGAGCGAGACTGCGGCCAGCATGGCGATGATGGTCTCCGGCATGTTCGGCATGAATCCCGCCACCCGGTCGCCGGGCCCGATCCCCTCCGCCGCCAGCGCCTGCTGAAGCCTTGAGACCTTCTCCAGCAATTCATCCCAGCTAACCCGCCGCTTGACCTTATCCTCGCCCCAGAAGACCAGCGCATCGCCATCCTGCCGGTGCCGCAGCAAATTCTCGGCGAAATTGAGCCGCACGCCGGGGAAGAACCGCGCCTCCCGGATCATGTCGCCGAGGGCGAGCGCCGGCTCGACTTCGCCCTCGGCCATGACGTCGCAGAACTCCGCGACCGAAGGCCAGAACTGCTCCGGTTTCTCCACCGACCAGCGGTGCAGGGCCGCATAATCCGGAAACTTCCGCCCCCAATGCTGCGCGGCCACGGCCATGAAGCGCGTCAGATTGGCGCTCAAAATCCGTTCGGAGGAGGGGCGCCAGAGCGGCGTATCCATGACTGCGGTACCTTTCGGAGAAGCGTTTTTCACGGCGTCGGAAATACCAGTCTAATCAAGCCGGACCGGAAAGGGGAGGGGTGATCGGGGGGAAAATCGGTGACGCAGCGGCAATCCTCTTTTTGGCCGAGCGAGTCGTCAGCTTGCCACGGCCCTCATCGATGATTACGTTGATCTCAATGATTTCGCAGGGGGTTCGATGGCGAGCATCACCATTCGCAATATGGAAGAACCGTTGAAGAGCAAGCTTCGTCTGCGCGCCGCTCAGCATGGCCGGTCGATGGAGGACGAGGTTCGCGACATCTTGCGAGTTGTTCTGGCGCAGGAGGTGCCGGGAGGAGCGAATCTGGCGGATGCCATTCGGCGCCGGTTCGCTCCATTAGGCGGTATCGACCTTGTCCACCAACCGCGCGACGCCATCCGCGAACCCCCGCGCTTCGACGAATGATCGTCCTCGATACCAATGTATTGTCGGAGACCATGCGTTCGAGCCCGGCGTCGCTGGTCTTGCGCTGGATGGCCGCTCAACCGGCGCTGGGCTTGTTCACTACGACCGTGACGGAGGCCGAGATACTCTTCGGCTTGGCACTGCTGGCGCCTGGACAGCGGCGTGCGGCATTTGAGCAAGCGGTCGAGGCCATGTTCGCGGAGGACTTTGCCGGCAGGGTATTGCCGTTCGATCGTGCCGCGGCGGCGGCATTCGCGGAGATCGCCGCTGTTCGGCGTCTTGCCGGGCGCCCGATTTCGCAGGCTGATGCCCAGATTGCCGCTATCGCTCGCTCGCGAGGGGCTGCGGTGGCGACACGGAACGTCAAGGATTTTGAAGGCTGCGGCGTGGTGGTGGTGGACCCTTGGGCGCCATGAAACAGCCAGTCGACTCATCACCTCCCGCGTTCATTCTCCAATCGCCGCAAAACCGCCGTAATCGGCCAGGGAAAGCCATCATCGGGGCGGTTCTGCCGTATAAAGATCATTGGTTTTCCACGGACTAGCGGCCTGCGCGGCTTCGTTCTCCAGGTACATCGCCCATCGGGGGTGATGTTCAAAGCACAAGATGGATGAACGAATATGTCCGACAACAAGCTCTTCGAATCCGCCCGTCTCGCCCTCGTGCTGTTCGCGATCGCCGCGGCGCCGGCCTTCGCGGCATCGGGGACGGCTCCCGCCAATTCCGCCCCGGCCAATACCGGCTCCGATGTGTCGGCTACTCCGGCGCAGACGGCTCCGGTCCAGGCAGGCGACAAGGTGCCGGGCGGCCGCAAGGACGAGCCGAAGAAGGCCGTAACCCCGAAGACCGATCAGCATTCGGCGCTGCCGCACACAGTCATCCTCGCCGATGCGACCCAGAAAACCGACGCCAAGAGCGACGTCAAGCCCGAGAACCAGAAGAACGAAGTCAAGAAAACCGAAGTTCACAAGACCGAGGCTGGTAAAACCGAGGTAAAGGGCGCCGCTACCGCCACGGTTCCGGCCACCGCCGTCCCCGCCACCAACAACACCTCGAAATAAGGCCGGCGATCCGAAAGCTGGGGGCCGGACGGGACCTTGGTGTCTCGTCCGGCCCCGCTTCACTTTTGTTGCAAGGGGCGGGATCGTTTGTGTTGCGAATACATCATTTTCCGTACTTTTATTTTTATTCATAGGACATTTTGCCGCGAAACGACATGTAACCTTGACATGGTGGCGGAAAAAATTAAGGTTGGAGGTCGCACTGGAGGTCGGAGCTCTCCGATCGAGAAACCTTGAGGTGCACTCCCTCTTAAAACCGTGTTTGAGGTAAGAATGGTAACATCATCCGCGCGGATCGCGTTTTCAGGTCGTATCGTCTTGATTGGGTTTGGCAGCATCGGTCAGGGGTCTCTTCCTCTCCTTTTACGTCATCTCGATGTTCCGGCAGAACGGATCACGATCGTCACGGCCGAAGAACGCGGACGCGCGGAGGCTGAGGAATACGGTGTTGCCTTCGTCATCAACCCGCTGAAGCCGGATAATTACCGCCTCATTCTCGACAAGCTCATCGGTCCGGGCGATTTTCTGCTCAACGTCTCGGTCGACGTGTCGAGCATCGCCCTGTTCGAGTTCTGCCGGGAGCGCGGGGCGTTCTATCTCGACACCTGCATCGAGCCCTGGGCCGGTGGCTATACCGATGCGTCGCTCACCCCGTCGGAGCGCTCGAACTACGCGCTGCGCGAGAAGGCGCTGACCAAGCGCGGGGAGCGGGAGGGCGATCCGACCGCGATCCTGACGCATGGCGCCAATCCGGGTCTGGTGTCGCATTTCGTCAAGCGGGCGCTGCTCGACATCGCCAGCGATACCGGCCTGCCGGTGCAGAAGCCGACGACCCGTATCGGCTGGGCGGATCTTGCCCGCCTCCTCCGGGTCAAGGTCATCCATATCGCCGAGCGCGATACCCAGGTCAGCAACCGGCCGAAGAAGTCCGGCGAGTTCGTCAACACCTGGTCGATCGACGGCTTCGTCGGCGAGGGCTGCCAGCCGGCGGAACTCGGCTGGGGCAGTCATGAGCGGCATTTTCCCGAAGACGGCGCCCGGCATGAGTTCGGCGGCGGTGCGGCGATCTTCCTGAACCGGCCCGGAGCCAGCACCAAGGTGCGGAGCTGGACTCCGCTCGAAGGGCCCTATCACGGCTTCCTCATCACCCATAGCGAGGCGATCTCGATCGCCGATTACTACACGATCCGGGACGGCGCCGCCGTCGCCTATCGGCCCACGGTCCATTACGCCTATCATCCCTGCGACGACGCGGTGCTGTCGGTGCATGAGCTTGCCGGCAAGAACTGGCGGCAGCAGAAGGAAAAGCGCCTGCTGATGGATGAGATCACCGGCGGGGTGGACGAACTCGGCGTGTTGCTGCTCGGGCACAAGAAGAACGCCTATTGGCTCGGCTCCAGGCTCTCGACCGGGGAGGCGCGGAAACTCGCCCCCTATAACAACGCCACCAGCCTCCAAGTCTGCGCCACGGTCCTGGCCGGTATGATCTGGGCGATCGAAAACCCGAGGCGCGGCATCGTCGAACCCGACGAGATGGATTTCGAACGGATACTCGAAATCGCCGCGCCTTATCTGGGCGAGGTAGTCGGGGTCTATTCCGACTGGACCCCGCTCCAGGACCGCGGCCGCCTCTTCGAAGAGGATCTGGACCCGCAGGATCCCTGGCAGTTCAAGAACATCCGGGTGGCGTAAGTTCGCTTGTACCCTCTCCCGCGCGCGGGAGAGGGAGGGCCCCGCTTGCGGGAGGGTGAGGGGCTCTATCCGCGAATTCAAACATTTGCAGCATCAGGGCGGCGGCACCAGCCCTCACCCTCCCAGCCCTGCGGGCTGGGCCCCTCCCTCTCCCGCAAGCGGGCGAGGGGCCCAGCGCTAACCGCAGCGAAGCAACGGGCTTTTTGCTTCCCGTTATGCGACCCGCCGTCCCCGCGCTGATTTCGGTGCCGGGCGCCTGTCCTCATCAAAAAGCTCGGCAAGCTTTTCCATCATGGTGCCGCCCAATTGCTCGGCATCGACGATGGTGACGGCGCGGCGGTAGTAGCGGGTCACGTCGTGGCCGATCCCGATCGCCAGAAGCTCGACCGGTGACAGGCGTTCGATCTCGCCGATCACCTGCCGCAGATGCTTTTCGAGATAGCTGCCCTGATTAACCGAGAGGGTTGAATCATCGACCGGCGCACCGTCGGAGATGACCATCAGGATGCGCCGTTGCTCGGGTCTGGCCAGCAGCCGCGTATGCGCCCAGATCAGGGCCTCGCCGTCGATATTCTCCTTGAGGATGCCCTCGCGCAGCATCAGGCCGAGATGCCGCCTTGCCCGCCGCCAGGGGGCGTCGGCGGATTTATAGATGATGTGGCGTAGATCGTTGAGCCGGCCCGGATTGGTGGGCTTGCCGGCGGCGATCCAGCTTTCGCGCGACTGCCCGCCCTTCCAGGCACGGGTGGTGAAGCCCAGGATCTCGACCTTGACCCCGCAGCGCTCGAGCGTCCGCGCCAGGATATCGGCGCTCATCGCCGCGACCGTGATCGGACGCCCGCGCATCGAGCCGGAATTGTCGATCAGCATTGCCACCACCGTATCGCGGAAATCGGTGTCCTTCTCCATCTTGTAGGAGAGGGGATAGGCGGGGTTGGCGACGATCCGCGAGAGCCTCGCCGAATCGAGCAGCCCTTCCTCAAGATCGAATTCCCAATGCCGCGTCTGCTTCGCCATCAGCCGCCGCTGCAGGCGGTTGCCGAGCTTGGTGATGACGTTGTGCAGATGGGCGAGCTGCTGATCCAGGAGCTGGCGCAGCCGGGTCAGCTCCTCGGCGTCGCAGAGATCCTCGGCGGCGATGGTTTCGTCGAAGCGGTTGGTATAGACGCGGTAGCCGGGAGAGGGCTCGGCCGAGGGCGGCGTCTCCGGGACCACGCCGGCCTTTCCGGGCTGAAGCTGGTCATCCTGGGCGTCGCCCCGGCCTTCCCGGTCTTCGCCCTCGTCGCCGGCTTCTTCCTCGCCCTCGGCCTTTTCCTCCTCGAAGGAGAAGGGTTCGGGGGATTCGGAGAGATCGGTGCTTTGCGGCTTCCCGTTATCCTCGTCCTGATCCTTTTCCGAGCCCTGCGTGTCTTCGGCGGATTCCTCTTCCTCGGTCTGGCCGGCATCGAGGTCGAGATCGCGGATAAGCTGCCGCGCCGCCAGGGCGTAGGCATCCTGGTTGCCCGCGTTCCGCGCCATTTCGGCGAGGGCCAGGGTGATCTTGCCGTCGAGGATGGGGCGCCAGGCATCGACCATGCGGCGGGCCACCCGGGGCGGCGGCTCGCCGGTCAGCTTCTCGCGCGCGAGCAGCGCCACGGCCTCGGGCAAGGAGGCGTCGCTGCGCTCGTTCATCCGCTCATAGCCCTGCTGGAGGCAATGCTCCTCCATCAGGGCGGCGAGATTGAGGGCGACGCCCGGCATGACATTGGCCCCCAGCGCCTCGACCCTGGCTTCCTCGACGGCGTCGAAGATGGCGCGGGCGGTTTCGGCCACGGGCGCCCGCCGCTCATGCAAGGCGTCGTCGTGATGGCGCAGGCGCAAGGCCGCCGCATCGGCGGCGCCGCGTATCCGCGCCGCATCGACCGGCGAGAGATCCCGCGCCGGCACCGGCAGCTTGACCCGGCGGGTGCCGGAGGCAGCGGCTTCCGAGCCATAGGTGACGGCGAGATCGCCGCATTCGGCGATGGCCCGGACCGTGGCGGAGGTGGCGCGCTTGAAGGCTTCGACTGGGCTTTCCGTGTCGGCCATTCAGGCGATCGCCGCCCGCACCCGGCTCTCCGGGAGTTCGGCGCCAAAGCAGCGTTGATAATATTCGGCGACGGTGGAGCGTTCGACCTCGTCGCATTTGTGGAGGAAGGTCACGCGGAAGGCGAAGGCGAGATCGCCGAAGATCATGGCGTTCTCCGCCCAGGTGATGACGGTTCGCGGCGACATGACCGTGGAGATATCGCCATTGATGAAGCCGGCACGGGTCAAATCGGCGAGCGTCACCATGGCGCTTACCGCCTTGCGCCCGCCCTCGGTCTCGTATTCCTTGAGCTTGGCGAGCACGATCTCGACCTCGGCATCATGGGGCAGGTAGTTCAGCGTCGCCACGATGTTCCAGCGGTCCATCTGGCCCTGGTTGATCTGCTGCGTGCCGTGATAGAGCCCGGTGGTGTCGCCGAGGCCGATGGTGTTGGCGGTGGCGAAGAGCCGGAAGGCCGGATGCGGCCTTATCACCCGGTTCTGATCGAGAAGTGTCAGCTTGCCCTCGACTTCGAGCACGCGCTGGATCACGAACATGACATCCGGGCGCCCGGCATCGTATTCGTCGAAGACCAGCGCCGTCGGGTTCTGAAGCGCCCAGGGCAGGATGCCCTCCTTGTATTCCGTGACCTGCATGCCGTCGCGCAGCACGATCGCATCCTTCCCGATAAGGTCGATGCGGCTGATATGGCTGTCGAGATTGATGCGGATGCAGGGCCAGTTCAGCCGTGCCGCCACTTGCTCGATATGGCTCGACTTGCCGGTGCCGTGATAGCCCTGGATCATGACGCGGCGGTTGAAGGCGAACCCAGCCAGGATGGCGAGCGTGGTCTCGCGGTCGAAGCGATAGGTATCGTCACGCACCGGCACGTGCTCGGTCTCTTGAGAGAAAGCCGGGACGGTGAGATCGCTGTCGATGCCGAAGGTCTCGCGCACGGGGAGGGTGATGTCGGGCTCGCCGGAACCGGTCTTGCCGGAACCGGTCTTGACGGGTGGGGCGAAAAAGGCTCTCGGAGGAACAAAGGATTTCATCGGTGCTCTTGTCGTTTTCTCAGGAGAAATAGCAGGCCTTCAGCGTCGCATAGGCCTGGTTGATGGATTTCAGCCGTTCTTCGGCGGCCTTGTCGCCGCCGTGGATGTCGGGGTGATGCAGCTTGACCAGTTCCTTATAGCGCGCTTTCAGGGCGACGACGGTGAAAGGCGGCTCGATCGCGAAGACCACGAGCGCCTGCTCTTCCGCCGTGGCCGGGCGCTTGCGGCTCTTTTCATCGGGCTTCGCCTCGCCGCCCTCGTCGAAGAAGCCGAAGGGATCGCGCATCGACCGCTCGCCACGCTTGTTACCTAGTGGCCAGCTCGGCCGTTGCCAAGTCGTATCGTTACGAATCTCGGCTTCGATCTCGGCCTCGCTCATCCCCTGATAATAATTCCAGGTGGCATTGTAGGTGCGGACATGGTCGAGGCAGAACCAATAATACTCCTCCAGATTGACGCGCGAGCGCGGCGCCCGATAGCCGCCAAGCTCCGCGCAGCCCGGATGATCGCACCCGCGCCCCATTCCCTGGCCACGCGAAGCCGACGCCGAGCCATGGAGGCCAGCACGATCCGCCGTCCGGCAAGGACTATCTGGAAAGATGCGCGACATGGGCCAAGTATGAGCATCGGCCCCGGTCAAGGCAAGCGCGGGCAAGGCTTAAATATGCGATCATTCCGCTTGATCCAGCCCCGTCTTGACAGGAGGGATCGCCCGCATTCACCTTAAGTGAAATTCTTCAGCGCACACAGCCAAGGAGCTTGATCCATGCCCCGTATAGCCGATTCGATCCAGCGGAAGATCGGCGACGCGCTTGCGCCGAGCCGACTCGAAATCATCGACGAATCGCACCGCCATGCCGGCCATAGCGGCGCCGGTCCGGATGGCGAGACCCATTTCCGGGTGGAGATCGTCTCCAAAGCTTTTGCCGGACAAAGCCGCGTCGCGCGGCAGCGGCGGGTTTATGAGATCCTCGCCGAGGAACTTAAAGGCTCGGTCCATGCCCTTTCGCTCCAGACGCTGACGCCGGAGGAAGAGGCGGCTTGATACAACTCCCCCGCCATTGGGCGGGGGAGGCACACTGCCGATATCAGTGGGCGGATATCAGTGGGCGGCGGCGAAATTCTTCGCGGCAAAATCCCAGTTGGCCAGCTTATCCAGGAAGGTCTGGACGAAATCGGGACGGCGGTTCTGGAAGTCGAGATAATAGGCATGCTCCCAGACATCGACGGTCAGGAGAGCGGTCTGGCCCTGCGAAAGCGGGCTGACCGCGTTCGGGGTCTTGACGATCTTGAGCTTGCCCTGGTCGAGGACGAGCCATGCCCAGCCGCTGCCGAATTGGGTGACGGCGGCCTGCTTGAACTCTTCCTTGAACTTGTCGAAGCTGCCGAAGGCGGCGTCGATCGCGGCGGCGAGGTCGCCGGTGGGCGCTCCGCCGCCCTGGGGCTTCAGCGAACGCCAGAAGAACGTATGATTCCAGATCTGGGCGGCATTGTTGTAGATGCCGGCCTTGGTGTCGTCCCCGGCGGTCGACTTGACGATGTCCTCAAGCGAGGATGCGGCGAGGGGCGTGTCCTTGACCAGATTGTTCAGGTTCGTGACATAGGCCTGATGATGCTTGCCGTGATGGAATTCCAGCGTCTGGGCCGACATATGCGGCTCAAGAGCGTCCTTGGCGAAGGGCAGCGGCGGAAGTTCGAAAGCCATTAGGATCCTCTCGGGTTGGTTGGTCGGGTTGATTGGTCTTGAATTCAGAGACGGCTAGTTTGCACTTAGAAAAAATACAGACTTTGGGGGATGTTGTGAAGCCGCTCATGCAGACGAAAAAGGGGAAGCCGCGATGAAGGCCGAATTGCCGCCGCTTGAGGCTGAATTGCGCCGGCATGACCGCGAACGTTTTCTGACGGCGTTGTTCGCACCGGCGGGCGCGCGCGAGGCGCTGATGGCGCTTTACGGCTTCAATCTGGAGGTGGCTCGGGTCCGGGAATCCGTGCGGGAACCGATGCTCGGCCAGATCCGCCTGCAATGGTGGCGGGAAGGGATCGAGGAGGCCTATCTGGGCACGGCACGGCAGCGCCACGAGCTGCTTTCCATCCTTGGGCCCACCATCAAAAGCCAAGGCTTGAGCCGGAGCCATTTCGACCGGCTGATCGATGCGCGGGAACTGGATCTGGCGCCGGAGCCGCCCGCCGATATGGCGGCACTGGAAGCCTATTGCCGGGACACCGCCGCGAGTCTGGTCTGGCTCGCGCTTGAAATCCTCGATGCGGCGACGCCCCCGGCGCGGAAGGCCGGCGAGCATATCGGGATCGCCTATGCCTTGACCGGGCTGGTCCGTGCGATTCCCTTCCAGGCCCGGGCCGGAAAAGTCTTCCTCTCGAAGGATCAGGAACACCCGGCCCCGGAATATTTGGCCGAAATCGCCGCCCTGGCCGAACGCCACCTTGCCGAAGCGCGGGCCTTGCGGCGGGAGGTGCCGAGCGCCGCCTTGCCGGCACTCCTTCAGGCCGGGATCGCCGCACATCACCTTAAGCGCCTGCGCCATTCCGGATACGACGCGTTCGACCGGCGGATGCTGGCGCCGGACGGAATGCTGGCCGGGCGTCTCGGGCTGGCGGCTCTTATGCGCCGCTATTGAGCCAACCATCGAGCGACTCCAGCGCCCGGCGGGCCATGATCGGCTTGCGGTCGCCGCGATTGGCCTTGGTGATGGTGCCCTCGGCCAGAGGCGGGAACAGGCCGAAATTGACGTTCATCGGCTGAAAGCTGGTGGCATTGGGTTCGGTGGTGATGTGGGCGATTAAGGCACCCATCGCCGTTTCGGGCGGCGGCGGGGTGGGGATAAGGCCCTGGATTTCGGCGGCGGCGAAGCGCCCGGCGAGGAGGCCGATGGCGGCGCTTTCGACATAGCCTTCGACGCCGGTGATCTGGCCGGCGAATCGCAGATGCGGCCTCGCCTTGATGCGGAGCAGCGGATCGAGGAGGCGCGGGCTGTTGAGGAAGGTGTTGCGGTGCATCCCGCCCAGCCGCGCGAATTCCGCCTGTTCCAGCCCTGGGATCATCCGGAAGATGCGCGTCTGTTCGGCATGCTTCAGCTTGGTCTGGAAGCCCACCATGTTGTAGAGCGTGCCGAGCGCGTTATCCTGGCGGAGCTGCATGACCGCATAGGGGCGGCGGCTGGTATGCGGGTCGGTCAGCCCCACGGGCTTCATCGGCCCGAAGCGCAGGGTATCGATGCCGCGCTTGGCCATGATCTCGATCGGCAGGCAGCCCTCGAAATACGGAGTCGAGGCCTCCCATTCGTGAAATTCGGTCTTCTCCCCGGCGAGGACCGCCGCGATGAAGGCGGCGTATTGCTCGCGGTCCATGGCGCAGTTGATGTAATCGGCGCCGGTCCCGCCCGGTCCCGGCTTGTCGTAGCGCGACTGGAACCAGGCCTTGCTGAGATCGATGCTCTCGCGGTGGATCACCGGGGCGATGGCGTCGAAGAAGGCCAGCGCCTCGATCCCGGTGAGCGCGCCGATCGCCTCGGCCAAGGCGGCGGAGGTGAGGGGGCCGGTGGCGATGATGGTCCGCCCCCAATCCTCGGGCGGCAATCCGGTGATTTCCTCGCGGCGGATCTCGATCCGGTCGCTGGCCTGGAGGGCCGCTTCGACCGTGGCGGAAAAACCGGTCCGATCGACGGCGAGCGCTCCACCCGCCGGCACCTTGTTGGCGTCGGCGGCGCGCAGGATGATCGAGTCGCAGCGCCGCATTTCCTCATGCAGCAGGCCCACGGCATTGTTCTCCGCATCATCGGAGCGCAGCGAGTTCGAGCAGACCAGTTCGGCCAGAGTCGCCGTCTCATGCGCCTCGGTCTGGCGCACGGGGCGCATCTCGTGCAGGATGACGTCAATCCCGGCGCGAGCGGCCTGCCATGCGGCTTCGCTTCCCGCCAAGCCGCCGCCGATGATGTGAAGCGGTGTCATCCCGTCATTCCCCGAAGCTTTTGAGTGCCGATGTACGAATTCCTATCTGTGCAGGATCTCGCCGCTTTTGCCACGGTTATCGCCATCGATGTGGTGCTTGCCGGCGACAACGCCATCGTCATCGGCATGGCGGCGGCGCGGCTGCCGACGGAACAGCGGCGGCACGCGATTCTGATCGGGATCGGCTTGGCGGTGGTGATCCGGGCGGCACTGGCGACGGTGGCGCTGAGGCTGCTTTCGGTCATCGGCCTGACGCTGGCGGGCGGGTTGCTGCTGCTCTGGGTGGTGTGGAAGATGTGGCGGGAATTCCGCGCCGATTCGGCGGAGGAAAACCTGGACGATCTAAGCCGGAACAAGACCCTCGGCCAAGCGGTGACGCAGATCGTGGTGGCCGATCTTTCGATGTCGCTCGACAATGTGCTGGCCGTTGCCGGCGCTTCGCGGGAACATCCGCATGCGCTGATTCTGGGATTGGGCGTTTCGGTGCTGCTGACCGGCGCCGCCGCCGATATCCTGGCGCGGTTCCTCAGCCGTTACCGCTGGCTCGCCTATATCGGGCTTGTGATCATTTTAGGGGTCGCCCTCGATATGATCGCCAGCGACGCCCCCAATGTGATTCGTGCCTTAGGCTTCTAGGATAGGCTCGGTTTCTAGGATAGGCTCGGTTTCTAGGATAGGATCGGTAAATGGCTGAAAAGGACAGAGTGATCGTCGGCATCAGCGGCGCTTCGGGTGCCGTCTATGGGGTGCGCGCGCTTGAGGCGCTGCGGGAATGCGGGATCGAGACGCATCTCGTCCTGACCCGCTCGGCGTTGCTGACCATTGCGCATGAGCTGCCGCAACGCGTCTCCGAAATCACGGCCCTTGCCGATTTCGTGCATAAGGCCGAGGATGTGGGCGCGCCGATCGCCAGCGGCTCGTTCCGGAC
>Ga0265327_10002962_pt1 | contig 16955 bp, 13 predicted proteins | sample 41621metaG_FD_202089 | JGI IMG/M metagenome (GOLD analysis project Ga0265327, IMG submission 202089) | Rhizosphere microbial communities from Carex aquatilis grown in University of Washington, Seatle, WA, United States - 4-16-21 metaG | ecosystem: Host-associated > Plants > Roots > Rhizosphere... | reverse complement strand
GAGCGTGCCGTGGTCGAGCTCGACCACCCGCCGGCGCATCCAGTTGACCAACACTTCGTCGTGGGTGGCCACCATCACCGTGGTGCCGGTCCGGTTGATGCGGTCGAGCAGTTGCATGATGCCCTGGCTGGTGGCCGGGTCCAGGTTGCCGGTGGGCTCGTCGGCCAGCAGGATCAGCGGCCGGTTGACGAAGGCCCGGGCCACCGCCACTCGCTGCTGCTCGCCGCCGGAGAGCTCGCCGGGAAGGTTGTCGCGCTTCTTTGACAGGCCCACCAGCTCCAGTACCTGGGGGACCTGGGAGGCGACCACGTGCTTGGGTCGGCCGATCACCTCGAGGGCGAAGGCCACGTTCTCGAAGACCGACTTGTTGGGCAGCAGGCGGAAGTCCTGGAAGACGCAGCCGATGTTGCGGCGCAGGTAGGGCACCCGCCACTTCGGCAGGTGGACGACGTCGCGGCCGGCTTCGAGGATGCGACCCGAGTCGGGCAGCTCCTCACGTAGCAGCAGGCGGATGAAGGTGGTCTTGCCCGACCCCGAGGCGCCGACGATGAAGACGAACTCGCCCTTGTCGACGTTGAGCGAGACGTCGCGCAATGCGACCGTGCTGTTCTTGTACGTCTTGGTGACGTTTTCGAAGAGGATCATGCGGGAAGGGGTGGCACGCGGGGCACCGACTCGGCTGCCGAGCGCCCTACAACAGTACCGGCCCCGACCCGGCCGAGGACACCACCGGGCCAACAAACCCTCTCAGCTGGGAAGGGTTACTCGGCGCGCTGGCGCCGGAGCTCCGCCTCCATGAAGGCGTCGAGGTCGCCGTCGAGCACGGCGTCGACGTTGCCCGTCTCCACGTTGGTGCGCAGATCCTTCACCAGTTGGTAGGGGGCGAGGACATAGGAGCGGATCTGGTTGCCCCAGGCGTTGTCCGCCCGCTCGCCCCCCAAGGAGTCGAGCTCGGCGCGCCGTTCGGCCCGCGCCTTCTCGGCCAGCTTGGCCGCCAGGATCTGGAGCGCCTTCGCTTTGTTCTGGTGCTGGCTGCGTTCGTTCTGCACCGCTACCACCACCCCGGTCGGGAGGTGGGTGAGGCGCACCGCCGAGTCGGTCTTGTTCACGTGCTGGCCGCCCGCGCCCGAGGAGCGGTAGGTGTCGATGCGCAGATCCTTCTCGTCGATCTCGACCTCGTCGGAGACGTCGTCGAGGAACGGCACCACGTCGAGCGAGGCGAAGCTCGTCTGTCGTCGGTGTTGGGAGTCGAACGGTGACATCCGCACCAGCCGGTGCACGCCGCGCTCGGTCGAGAGCAGGCCGTAGGCGTGGCGGCCGGTGACGATGAAGGTGGCCGAGAGGAGTCCCGCCTCCTGACCGGCCGTGGCCTCGTCCAGCTCGACCGAGAAGCCGCGCCGTTCGGCCCATCGCTGGTACATGCGCAACAGCATCTCGGCCCAGTCCTGTGCGTCGGTGCCGCCGGCCCCGGCGTGGACTTCGCAGATGGCGTCGCGGTCGTCGTACTCGCCTGAGAAGAGCGACTCGAGCTCGAGCTGGCCCAGGCGCTTGGAAAGCGACGCCACCGTCTCGTCCAACTCCTTGGCCAACCCTTCGTCGGGGGCGCCGGCGGCCGCCGACTCCACCACCAGCTCCAAGAGGACCTTGGCATCGGCCAGGTCGGCCACCAGGCCGTCGAAGCGCGCCACGTCGTCGTTGACCCGTCCGAGCTCGGTGGTGACCGCCCGGGCCCGGTCGGCGTCGTCCCACAGGTCGGGCCGGCCGGCCGCGGTCTCGAGCTCGGCTCGCCGGGCCCGTCGCTCGTCGACCCGCAGGTACTGGTCGGCCTCTCCGAGGCGGGTGTCCAGGTCGTCGAGGTCAGCGGCGAGATCGCGGGGCTCGCTGGGGCCCGCCGCCTCAGGCGCCGCCATGGCAGAGCTTGAACTTCTTGCCGCTCCCACACCAGCACGGGTCGTTGCGCCCCAGCTTCTCCTGGGCGGCCTTCACCGTCGGCACCAGCGTGTCGTCGTCGGCCGGCTGGCGGCGAGGGGCGTTGCGGCGCCCCGGGGCCGGCTGCAGCTGGACTGTGCCCGAGCCGGGGGCCGGTTGGGCCGTGGCCAGTGCGCCCCGCTCGGTGGGGGCCACCCCCACGCCCTGGTCGGCGAGGAGCTGGCCGGCCATGGCGATGGAACCGGCCACCGGGTCCTCGGCCGCCTCGTAGACGGCCTGGGCCAGGTCCGGCTCGGCGGCCGGTTCAGCGATGGCCTCGACGTGGAGCACGTAACGCAGGTAGTCGTCGTCGATCGCTGTCATCAGCTCGCCGAACATGCGGAAGCCGTCCTGTTGCCAGGCCACGAGGGGGTCCTGCTGGCCCATGGCGCGCAGGTTGATGCCCTCGCGCAGGTAGTCCATCTCCATCAGGTGGTCGCGCCACCGCTGGTCGATGATCTGGAGCATCACCTCGCGCTCGATCTGGCGCGCCTGCTCTTCCCCGCCGGGCAGCGAGCCCGAGTGCTCGTCGTAGAAGTCGAGCGCCTCGGCCAGGAGGCTCTCGGTGACCTGGCCCACGGTCGAGCCCTCGGCCAGGTCCTCGGGGGTGAACTTGGTCGGGTAGTACTGCGACACCTCTTTCACGAGGCGTTCCAAGTCCCACTCCTCGGGGAAGTCACTCGGGCAGCACGACTGGGTCAGGGCGTCGACCGTCGCCTCCAAGAGCTCGGACGTGAGCTCGTGGAGGTCCTCGCCGTCGATCACCTGCAGCCGCCGGGCGTAGATCACCTTGCGCTGCTCGTTCATGACCTCGTCGTACTTCAAGGTGTCCTTGCGGAACTCCGAGTTGCGCCCCTCCACCGTGTTCTGGGCTCGCTCGATGGCCTTGGTCACCATCTTCGCCTCGATGGGGACGTCCTCGGGGAGGGCCCGCCCCATCACCCAGCTCATGGCGCCCGTGGCGAAGAGCCGCATGAGGTCGTCCTCCAGGCTCAGGTAGAACCGGCTCTCGCCGGGGTCTCCCTGACGGCCCGCGCGTCCCCGCAGCTGGTTGTCGATGCGCCGGCTCTCGTGGCGCTCGCTGCCCAGCACGTAGAGTCCGCCCAGCTCACGGACCTTCTCAGCGTCCTCGCGGCAGCGCTGCTCGTGGCTGGCCGTCAGGCGCTTGAGCTCGGCCTGGCCCTCGTCGGTCTCGAGGTCGACGCCCTGGGCCACCGCCTCGTGGCGGGCCAGCATCTCGGCATTGCCCCCCAGGATGATGTCGACGCCGCGGCCGGCCATGTTGGTGGCCACGGTGATCCCCCCGAGGCGGCCGGCCTGGGCCACCACCTCGGCCTCCCGGAAGTGCTGCTTGGCGTTCAGGACCTGGTGGGAGATGCCCCGCTTCTCCAGGATGCGGCTGAGCAGCTCGGACTTGGCCACCGAGGCCGTGCCGACGAGCACCGGCTGACCCGTCTGCTGGCGCTCCTCGAGATCGTCGGCGACGGCGTTGAACTTCGCCTCCTCGGACTTGAAGATGAGATCCGGCTCGTCCACCCGGACGAGCGGCTTGTTGGTGGGGATGGGGACCACCTGCAGGTTGTAGGTGTTGGCGAACTCCCCCGCCTCGGTCTCGGCCGTGCCCGTCATGCCGGAGAGCTTGTCGTAGAGGCGGAAGTAGTTCTGGAGGGTGACCGTGGCCCAGGTGTGGTTCTCCTCTTTGATCCGCACCCGCTCCTTGGCCTCCACCGCCTGGTGGAGACCGTCGGACCAGCGCCGTCCGTCGAGGACGCGTCCGGTGAACTCGTCGACGATCTTCACCTCGCCGTCGGCCACCAGGTACTCCTTGTCGCGGTGGTACAGCTCCTTGGCCTGGAGGGCCTTGGTCAGCTGATGGACGAAGTTGGTCGACACGGCGTCGTAGAGGTTCTCCACCCCGATGGCCTTCTCCACCTTCTCGATGCCGGCCTCGAGCGGGACCACCTGGCGCTTCTCCTCGTCGACCTCGTAGTCGGCGTCGCGGTCGAGCATGCGGGCGATCCCGGCGAACTGGTAGTAGAGCTTGGCCGCCTCGTCGGACGGCCCCGAGATGATCAGCGGCGTCTTGGCTTCATCGATGAGGATCGAGTCGACCTCGTCGACGATGGCGAAGTGGTGGCCCCGTTGGGCCATCACGTCGCGCGACCGCTTCATGTTGTCGCGCAGGTAGTCGAAGCCGAACTCGGTGTTGGTGCCGTAGGTGACGTCGGCGGCGTAGGCAGCCTTCTTCACCTCGTCGTCGGTGATGTCCGGTCCGATCCGCCCCACGGTCAGCCCCAACCAGCGATGCAGGCGGCCCATCCACTCGGCGTCGCGGGTGGCCAGGTAGTCGTTGACCGTCACCATGTGCACGCCCTCGCCGGCCAGAGCGTTCAGGTAGGTCGGCAGGGTGGAGACCAGGGTCTTGCCCTCGCCGGTCTTCATCTCGGCGATCCACCCGAAGTGGAGGGCCATGCCCCCCATGAGCTGGACGTCGAAGTGGCGCTGGCCGAGCACGCGCCAGGCGCCCTCGCGCACCACCGCGTAGGCCTCGACCAAGAGGTCGTCGAGGTCCTCGCCCTGCTCGAGCCGCTCCTTGAACTCGACCGTCTTGTGGCGCAGGTCGTCGTCGGACAGCGCCTCCATCTCCGGCTCGAGCTCGTTGATCATGGGGACGATCTCGGCCAGCCGGCGGACCTTCTTGCCCTCGCCGGCGCGCAGCACCCTGGTGAACACGCTCATCGCGGGCCGAGCCTACTGTCCGCCCGACCTAGGCGAGGCACCGGGAGAGAGCTGGGCTGCGTGCGGCTGACCTGGTCTTTGACCCCACACTCGCCTGCCGCGGGGCTGGCGGCCCGGCGACGGCGGCCCGTGGGCCCATCGTCGCCTCGTTGGACGCGTCCCCCCGTCGCCGCCCCGCCCCGACAGTCGGGAACGGGCCGGGCAGGGCTTACTCCTAAGTCGCACCATGCTCAGCAACCATGAGTTGCCTTACGTGGGTCGTTTCGCCTGCGACTGGCCTCGACTTGCAACCACAGACCCGCACGCAGCCCGAGCCGATGCTACCAACGCCGGGATTCGGAGCTTCCGGGTGCGCTTCTTAGAGATCCCGCTCGTAGACGTACATGACCTCGTCGCCGTCGCCGCCGACCCGGTTGGTGAACCCCGCCGACTCGTAGAGACGCCGGGCGGCCTCGTCGCCCCCGTCCACGCCGATGTCCATGGTGTCGGCCCCGCGGCGGCGGGCCTCGTCGAGCGCGCCAAGAAGGAGGGCGCGGCCCATCCCCTGGCCCCGGGCCCCCGGCACGACGTAGAGCTCGGCCAGGTAGCACTCGAGGCCGGCGCTCCACAGGGCGCCGCGGAACCGAAGTACCGCCAGTCCGTCGGGACCTCGGCCGGCCACCAGCACCGCCGTGTCTCCCCCGGCCAGCAACTCGCCCACTCGGCGGGCGAGCACCTCGGGGCCCGGGGACGGCTCGTCGAACTCGCGGTTGAACTCGTCGAGAAGTCGGCCGACGGCTGGTAATTCCTCGTCGCCTGCCGTGCGCACGCCATGGGGGCCGGTCGGCGCCACGCCCGCACTGTAGGGCCCGGCCGTGCAGTCAGCGGCGGAAGGCCTGGTCGGCCAGGGCGACCACGAAGCGCACCCCCAAGACGACCGCCGCCAGGGGCAGTGCCGCCCGCCGCCACCCTTCGGTGGTCCGGTTGGCGAAGCGTAGGGCCGAGCGGTGATGGGCCATCAGCATGCGATAGGGGTGGCGACTCCTCGAGACCCCCTCGGTGTGGGCCACCACCGCCGCCGGCTCGAAGCCCACACCCCACCCGGCCCGATGCGCCCGCCAGCACAGGTCGGTGTCCTCGAGGAACATGAAGTAGCCCTCGTCGAAACCGCCCAGCTCCTCGAAGGCGCGGCGCCGGGCCAAGAAGCAGGCACCCGACACCCAATCGGCACCGGACCGCCGGTCGCCTCCGGCGTCGCGGTAGCGGCGGCTGAACCGGTTGTCGGGCTTGAACAGCGCCAGCAGCGCGTGGCCGGCGGCGTCGGTCATGGAGGGGAACCGCCGCGCCGAGGGGTAGGTGCTCCCGTCGGCGTCGGTGATGCGCGGCCCGACCAGTGCCCACGACGGTTCGGCGTCGAGCGCCGCCGACAGCCTGGCCACGGCTCCGGGAAACACGACGAGGTCGGGGTTGCACACCAACACGTAGTCGCTCGCACCGCAGGCGGCCACACCGCGGTTGGCCCCTGCCCCGTACCCGAGGTTGCGTCCCGTGGCCACTACCGGCGCCCGAAGGCCCGCGGCCTCGAGCGCAGTTCGGGCCCCGTCGGGACCGCCGTTCTCGACCACCACCACGCGGTCCACCCCGTCGTCGTGCAGCGAGGCCACGCAGTCGGCCAGCACCACGCCGGCGTCGTAGTCGACCACGACCGCGCAGACGCCAGCGTCCTGCGAGCCCTCAGGTTGCCCCACGTCAGAACTCTCTCGTGAACCGGTACTTCACAAGGGCCTTCAACGCCCCCAGGCCGTCGCGCCACGTGATCTTCTTCCCCTCGTCCATCTCTCGCCCGGCGTAGGAGATGGGCACCTCGTAGATCCGGTAACCCCGGCGGAGCACCTTGGCGGTGATCTCGGGTTCGAAGTCGAACCGGTTGGAGACCACGGTGATCCCCTCGAGGACGCGGCGGTCGAACAGCTTGTAGCAGGTCTCCATGTCCGAGAGGGTGGACGAGTACAAGACGTTGGTCACGAGGGAGAGGAAGCGGTTGCCCACCCAGTGCAGCGGCAGCATGTTTTTGCGCTCACCGGTGAAGCGGCTGCCGTAGACGACAACGGCCTTGTGCTTCAGCACCGGCTCCAAGAGCCGCGGCCAATCGTCGGGGTCGTACTCGAGGTCGGCGTCCTGGATGACCACGAGATCGCCCCGGGCGTGCTCGAGGCCGGTGCGGATAGCGGCGCCCTTCCCCTTGTTCCTCTCGTGGGTGACGACCCGGACCGTCGAGTCCTCGATGGCGGCCAGCACCTTGTCGGTGCCGTCGTCGGACCCGTCGTCCACCACCACCACGTCGACGGTGAGGGAGACGTCGGCGGCCCGCACCCGGCGCACGATCTCGGCCACGGTCGTGCGTTCGTTGTAGACGGGCACGATCACGCTGAGGGTGGCGTACTCGATCGGGGCGAGGGAGCGGTCAGCCACCGGACCTCCCGCTGGTGGCGCTCGAGGTAGCGGTCCGGGCCCCGTCGGCGAAGTACTCGACCGTTCGGGCCAGACCCGCTGCCAGCGGCGTCGTCGGCACCCAGCCGAGCGCGGCGCGCGCGCGGCTGATGTCGGGGCACCGCCGGACGGGATCGTCGACGGGCAGGGCCCCGAAGCAGACCTCCGACGACGAGCCCGTGGCCTCGAGCACGCAGTGCGCCAGCTCGAGCACGGTCCGCTCGTCGGGATTGCCGAGGTTCATGGGCCCGGTCTCGGTCGAGTCGAGCAGGGCCAGGAGACCGCCGACCTCGTCGTCGACGTAGCAGAGGCTGCGGGTCTGGGACCCGTCCCCGTAGACGGTGAGGGGCAGTCCGGCCAGGGCCTGCACCACGAAGTTGGAGACCACGCGGCCGTCGCTCGGGTCGAGGCGCGGGCCGTAGGTGTTGAAGATCCGGGCGATGGCCACGTCGACCCCGCGGGCGCGGTGGGCAGCCATGGTCAGCGCCTCGGCGAACCGCTTGGCCTCGTCGTAGACGCTCCTCGGGCCGACCGGGTCGACGTTGCCGCGGTAGGTCTCCACCTGGGGGTGGACGGCCGGGTCGCCGTAGACCTCGCTGGTCGAGGCCAACAGGAACCGTGCCCCGTGGGCGCCGGCCAGTTCCAAGAGGCGTCTGGTCCCTTCGCTACCGGCGGCCAGGGTCTCGAGCGGCCGGGCCAGGTAGGCCGGTGGGGACGCCGGGCTGGCCAGGTGCAAGACCGCGTCGACCGGGCCCTCCAGTTCGAACGGCCCGGTCACGTCCACCTGGCGGAGGGAAAAACGTGGGCCGTCCAGATGGGCCACGTTCTGCGCTCTGCCGGTCGAGAGGTCGTCGAGGCAGACCACGTCGTCGCCCCGGCCGACGAGCCGATCGCACAGGTGCGAGCCCAAGAAGCCGGCGCCGCCGGCCACCACCACCCGGCTCACGGGCGGCCGACGCCGGTGTAGGTGAACCCCAGTCGGCGGAGCGCGGCGGGGTCGAGCAGGTTGCGCGCGTCGACCACCGAGGGCGCGGCCATGAGGTCGCGGACTTTGGCGAAGTCGAGTCCCTTGAACTCGTCCCACTCGGTGAGCACCGCCACCACCGCCGCGCCCCGGGCGGCCTCGTAGGGGTCGGCGCAGAGCTCGAAGCCGGCCAGGTCCGAGTCGCGCGGCCCGTGGCGGCGCACCGTTGGGTCGTAGGCCCGCACCGCCAGGCCGGCCTCGGCCAGCCCTCGGGCCACGGTCACGGCCGGGGAGTTGCGCCGGTCGTCGGTGCCGGCCTTGAAGGTGAGACCCCACACCGCGGCGGGCGCGCCTGCCGGTCCGCCGGCCGCCGCCGCCGCCACCTTGGCCCCGACCGACGCCAGCTGCTCGTCGTTGGCCGCCACCACCTGGCGAAGGAGGGAGAAGTCGTAGCCGGCGTCCTCGGCGATCCGTAGCAGGGCGCTCGTGTCCTTGGGCAGGCAGGAACCTCCCCACCCCGGCCCCGGGCGCAGGAACTCGAAGCCAATCCGTTTGTCGTAGCCCAAACCGAGCATGAGGTCCCGGGCGTCCGCCCCCACCAGCTCGCACAGCCCGGCCAGGGCGTTCACGAAGCTGAGCTTGGTGGCCAGGAAGGCGTTGGAGGCGTACTTGATGGTCTCGGCCGTCACGGTGTCGGTGACAATCAAAGGGGCCCCGGTCGAGCCGAAGAGCTCGCCCACACGCACCGCGGCCTTGCCGTTCTCGGCGCCGACCACCACCCGATCGGGGTGGAGGCTGTCGTGGACGGCCGACCCTTCGCGGAGGAATTCGGGGTTGGAGACCACCGTGATGTCGGTCCGGCCGGTGACTCGCTCGACCAACGTGGCCGTCCCTACCGGCACCGTCGACTTGTTGACGATGACGGCACCGGGCACCAGTTCGGGGGCGATCTCCTCGGCCGCCTCCTCCACGGCGCGCAGGTCGGCCGAGCCGTCCTCGCTCTGCGGCGTGGAGACGCAGAGGAAGACGAACGCCGCGCCGCGCACGGCCTCGGCGGCCGACGCCACGAACCGGAGCCGCCCCGCCTCCACCCCCTCGCGCACCAGTGTGGCCAGTCCCTTCTCCACGATGGGCAGCTCGCCGCGTCGCAGCGTGCCGAGCCGCTCGGGGTCGCGCTCGGCGCACACCACCCGGTGGCCGAAGTGGGCCAGGGCGGCGGCCGTGGGCAGCCCTACGTAGCCCGCGCCCACGACGGCCACGGCCTCCCGGCCGCCGGCCGGCTCGTGTCGCCCGGACCGGACCGTGTTCATCGGATCCCGGCCGGTTCGCGCAAGGCGTCGACCAGCCGGCCCAGTCCGTCCTGCCATTCGGGGAGGAGGGGCAGGCCGCCCAGGCGCAGGGCGGCGTTGTCGAGCACGGAATTGGCCGGACGCGGTGCGGGTCGCGGGGGGTCGAGCTCGGCCGTGGAGCACGGCTGGACCCGCTCGGGGTCGTAGCCGGCGGCGCCCAGCACGGCCCGGACGAAGTCGAACCAGGTCGTCTCGCCACCGTTGGTCACGTGGAAGATCCCCGGTCGGCGGTCGACGGCGAGCGTGGCCACCGCCGCCGCCAGGTCGGCCGTGAAGGTGGGCGAGCCCCGCTGGTCGTCGACGAAGCGCAGCGTGCCCTCGCCCTCGGCCAGACGAAGGGCGGTCTTCACCATGTTGGACCCGTGGTAGCCGCACACCCACGAAGTGCGGACCACGGTGGTGCCCGGCGGGCATTCCCGCTCGCCGCCCAGCTTCGTCCGGCCGTAGACCGAGAGCGGGTGCGGATCGTCCCACTCGGTGTAGGGCCGCTCCGACGTTCCGTCGAAGACGTAGTCGGTCGAGAGGTAGACGAGATGGGCGCCGAAACGCTCGCTCGCCTCGGCCACGTTGCGCGTCCCCAGGGCATTCACCGCGTAGGCCTGCTCGGGGTCGCCCTCGCAGCCGTCGACGGCCGTCCAGGCGGCGGTGTGCACCACCACGTCGGGCGCGAAGCCCTCGAGGGCGGCCAGCACCTCGGCCCGCTGCTCGACGGGGAGCTGGCGGTGGTCGGTGGCGAGCACCTCGGCCTGCGCCGCCCTCGGGCCCTCCGGCCCGAAGAGGGCGCTGCGACGCCCGCCGGGGGCGACGGCCCCCGAGAGCACCGCCACCAGGTCGCGCCCCAGCTGGCCCCCCGAGCCGGTCACCAGGATCCTGGTGCGGCGCATGGCGGCCGTCAGCCGGCCTTGGCCCAGGAGGCCTCGGCCACGGGGGCCCGGTCCACCAGGGGCTGCCACCACTCGCGGTGCTCCGCGTACCAACGCACGGTGTCGGCCAGCCCCTCGGCGAACTCAACCTGGGGGCGCCAGCCCAGCAGTCGCTCGATCTTGGTGGAGTCGAGCAGGTAGCGCCGGTCGTGGCCCGGGCGGTCCGGGACGATCTCCTTCAAGGAGTCCGGCTTCCTCAGCACGCCCAGCACCAGGTCGGCGATCTCGGCGATGCTGGCCTCGATCCCGCTGCCCACGTGGTAGGTCTCGCCCACCTGGCCGCGGTCGAGCACCGCCTCGACGGCGCGGCAGTGGTCGAGCACGTGCAGCCATTCCCGCCGGTTCGCCGTCGAGGCGTACAGGGGGAGCCGTTGGTCGTCGATGGCCCTCGTGGTGAACAGGGGGATGACCTTCTCGGGGAACTGGTACGGGCCGTAGTTGTTGCAGCAGTTGGTGATGGTGATCGGGAGCTCGTAGGTCTCGAAGTAGGCGCGCACGGCGTGGTCGGCCCCCGCCTTGGAGGCGTTGTAGGGGGTGCGGGGGCGGTACGGGCTCTCCTCGCTGAACCGCTCGTCGCTGTCGAGGGCCAGGTCGCCGTAGACCTCACAGGTCGAGATGTGGTGAAACCGTCCGACCCCCTGGCGCCGCGACGCCTCGAGCATGGTCTGGGTGCCCAGCACGTTGGTGCGGAAGAAGAGGCCGGGGTCGATCACCGCCAGGGAGTTGTGGGACTCGGCGGCGAAGTGCACGACCGTGTCGATCTCCTCGGCCTCCAGGGTGGCCGTGGCTTGGGCCAGGTCGCAGATGTCGCCCTGGACAAAGGTGATGCGGTCCTCCACGTCGTCCAGGTTCGGGCGATTGCCGGCGTAGGTGAGCACGTCGTAGGCGACGACGTGGTCGTCGGGGTGCTGCTCTTTCCAGTAGCGAACGAAGTTGGAGCCGATGAACCCGGCACCCCCGGTCACGAGGAGTCGCATCCAGGAGACCTTACCTGTCTACTCCCGGCCCTTTGCTCCCTGATCGGGGCGGAGGAGGAGCACATCACCGGCGGCCACCTCGACCTCGCCGTCCTCCCCTTCCACCACCAGATGGCCCTCAACGGTGAGGGCGCACGCCGTGCCGACCAGCGGCTGGGTCCCGGCCCGCTGCACCCGCACGCGGCGTCCGAGGGTGGCCGATCGCCGGCGCAGCTCGTCGACGAGGCGGTCCCGCCCGTTGGCGTCCTCGAGGGCGGGCCGCCGTTGGGCGACGTTGGCCAGCAGCGCCCCAAAGAGCTCGTCGCGCCCCACCGGGCGGCTCGCCGCCTCGCTGAGCGAGGTGCCTGTGGCGCCGTTGGGGCCGGGCCAGTCGATGTTGCAGCCGATGCCCACCACCACGGCCACCGACCCCGGTGGGCCGCCCGGTGCCGAGGGGTCGGCCTCGGCCAGGACGCCGGCGACCTTCTTGTCGCCGATCACCAGGTCGTTCGGCCACTTGAGCCCCGGCTCGACGCCGGCCACCTGCGTGCAGGCGTCGGCGGCGGCCAGGGCGACGAGGCCGGTGCACAGGTAGAGGTGGTCTGGCTCCAGCACCGGGCGCAGGAGCACCGAAACCAACAGGCTCGTCCCCGGCGGCGCCTCCCACGGCCGGCCGAGGCGCCCTCGACCCGCCGTCTGGTGGTCGGCCACGGCCACCAGTCCCTCGGGAGCACCCCGGCGCGCCTCATCCAGCAGGTAGGAATTAGTCGAGGGGATCGAGGCGAACCGGCGCACGTCAAAGGGCACACCGGCCGACATGGCAGGAACACTACGGGTCGTGACAGTGTGGACGGGTCCGTCTGGGCCCCTCGGGCGGCCCGTCGACGGGGAAGGGAAAGGCACAGCGTGCTCAAGAAGGTCCTGATCGCCAACCGGGGAGAGATCGCCGTGCGCGTCGCCCGGACCTGCAAGGAGATGGGCGTGGCCACCGTGGCCGTCTACTCGGACCTCGACCGCGAGGCCCTGCACGTCCGCCTGGCCGACGAGGCCTACGCCCTGGGCGGCGACACCGCCGCCGAGAGCTACCTCAACACCGAGGCGATCCTCTCGGCGATCGAGCGCAGCGGGGCCGACGGCGTCCACCCGGGCTACGGCTTCTTCTCGGAGAACCCCGACTTCGCCCGGGCCATTACCGACCGTGGGGTGACCTTCATCGGACCTCCCCCCGAGGCTATGGAGGTGATGGGCGACAAGATCAGCTCGCGCCTGGCCGCCGACGCCGCCGGGGTGGCGGGGGTGCCCGGCCGTTCCGAGCCCCTGCTCTCCCCCGACGAGGTTGTGGACTTCGGCAAGGAGCACGGCTGGCCGGTGGCCATCAAGGCCGCCTACGGCGGTGGCGGGCGCGGCATGAAGGTGGTCCGCTCCCCCGAGGAGGCGGCGGAAGCGTTCGAGTCGGCCCAGCGCGAGGCCCAGGCCTACTTCGGCCGGCCCGAGGTCTACGTCGAGCGCTACTTGGTCTGGCCCCGCCACGTCGAGATGCAGGTGATCGCCGACAGCCACGGCCGGACCCTGTGGCTCGGCGAGCGCGACTGCTCGGCGCAGCGCCGGCACCAGAAGCTGATCGAGGAGAGTCCGGCCCCCGACTTCCCCGACGAGGTTCGCCAGGCCATGGGGGCGGCCGCGGTCAAGGTGACCGAGGCCTGCGGGTACCTGAACGCCGGCACCGTCGAGTTCCTCTACGAGGACGGGGAGTTCTACTTCTTGGAGATGAACACCCGGCTCCAGGTCGAGCACCCGGTGACCGAGCTCATCACCGGCCTGGACCTGGTCGCCTGGCAGCTGCGGGTGGCCTCAGGCGAGCCCCTTGGCTTCGGCCAGGACGACATCGTGCGCCGGGGACACGCCATCGAGGTCCGCATCAACGCCGAGGACCCGACCGCCGGCCGGTTCTCTCCCTCGCCCGGCACCATCACCCGCTTCGACGTTCCGGCCGGTCCGGGCGTCCGCCTCGACTCCGGCTACGAGGTGGGCGACACCGTCAGCCAGTACTACGACAACCTCGTGGCCAAGCTGGTGGTCTGGGCCGAGGACCGAGAGGCGGCGCGCCGGCGCATGCTGCGCGCCCTGGGCGAGACCAGGATCGAGGGGGTGACCACCACCATCCCGGCCGACGTGGCGATCCTCTCGCACCCCGATTTCGCCGAGGTGCGCCACTCCACCAAGTGGGTGGAGGACACCCTCGACCTCTCCGACGTCGTGGCTGGCGACACCGGCGCCGCTGCGGCCGAGGATGACGACGAGCGGGTGCTGCGCGAGGTGACCGCCGAGGTCGACGGCCGCCGCTACCGCCTCAAGCTCTGGGTGCCCGAGGCCGCCGGGACGGTGGCCGCAGCTGCCGGTCGGGCCGCCGGCCCGAAGCGCCGGTCCTCGCAGTCCGCCGCCGTCAATGCCAACTCGGGGTCGGTCACCGTCCCCATGCAGGGGACGATCGTGAAGATCCTGGTGGCCGAGGGCGACACCGTCGAAGTCGGCCAGACCGTCTGCATCCTCGAAGCCATGAAGATGGAGAACGCCGTCAACGCCGAGAAGGCCGGCGTGGTGCGCGAGGTCCGGGTGGCCGCTGGGGATTCGGTCGGCGGCGGTGACGTCGTCGCCGTCATCGAGTAGCAGCGGCAGACCGGTGGCGCCCGCTCCGCCCGCCGGCGGTCCCAAGGCTGCCGCCGAGGCGTCGGTCGTCGGCGGGCTGGCCACCCTCACCAACCTCTCGCACGAGATCCACCGCCATCCTGAGACCTGCTTCGAGGAGCGGTGGTCGTCGTCGGCCGTGGCCGGCGCCCTCGCCGACGGGGGGATGGAGGTCACCGAGGGGATCTGCGACCTCCCCACCGCCTTCTCTGCCACGTCGGGCTCAGGCTCCCTGGTGGTGGCGGTCTGCGCCGAGTACGACGCGCTGCCCGATGTCGGTCACGCCTGCGGCCACAACATCATCGCCGCCGCCGCCGTGGGCGCGGGGCTTGCCCTGGCGCAGGTGGCCGACGACCTAGGCCTCACCGTGCGGGTGCTCGGCACCCCGGCCGAAGAGGGCGGGGGCGGGAAGATCCATCTCCTCGAGCGCGGCGCCTTCGACGGAGTGCACGCGGCGATGATGGTGCACCCCTGGCCCCAAGAGTGGCTCGCTGCCACGTGCCTGGCGGTCTCCCACTTCGACGTCCGGTTCACCGGGCGCGAGGCCCACGCCTCGGCCGCGCCGTGGGAGGGGGTGAACGCCCTCGACGCCCTGACCATCTCGCAGACGGCCATCGGCCTCCTGCGCCAGCACCTGCCCCTGGGCGATCAGGTCCACGGCGTGGTGCTGGAGGGCGGGAGGGCGGCCAACGTGGTCCCGGGGGAGTCGAGGGGCCGGTTCATGTGCCGGTCGCGCACCGCGTCGGGACTGGCCGCCCTCGAGCCGCGGGTGCGGGCCTGCTTCGAGGCCGGGGCACTGGCCACGGGCTGCACCGTCGCCTACGAGGAGCTCTGCCCGCCCTACTCCCACCTCGAGTCCGACGCCGGGCTGTTGGCCGCCTACCGCGCCAACGCCGAGGCACTGGGCCGCCGCTTCGACCTCGACGACGCCGGCGTGTCACCACCCACCATCTCCACCGACATGGCCAACGTCTCACTGGCCATCCCCTCGATCCACCCTCTGGTGGCCATCGAGTCGGGCGGGGCCGTCAACCACCAGCCGGCCTTCGCCGCGGCCTGCATCACCCCCTCGGCCGACGCCGCCGTGCGCGACGGCGCCGTGGCCATGGCCTGGACGGCGATCGACGCCGCCGCCACACCGGAGCTGCGCGAGCAGCTGCTGGCGCGCTCGCTATGAGCCGGGTGCTCGACGGCGGGCACGGGGTGCCCGACGCCGCGGTACTCGAGCACGCCGTCCTCGACGTGGCGCCGGGACGGGAGGAGGAGTTCGAGCTGGCCTTCGCCGAGGCTCGCCGCCACATCGCCTCGGCCGACGGCTTCGAGTGGCTACGCCTCCTGCGGTGTGCCGAGCAACCGAACCGCTACCTGCTTCTGGTGGGGTGGGCGACGCTGGAGGACCACTCCGAGGGCTTCAGGGGTTCGCCCGCCTACGAGGAGTGGCGCCGGCTCCTTCACCACTTCTACGACCCCTTCCCCACTGTGGAGCACTTCACGGCGGTGGCTTCGGCCTGAGGCCGTTCAGCCCGGCTGGTAGACGCCGAACTCGTTGCGCAGGACGTCGGAGACCTCGCCCAGGGTCGCCATACGCGACAGCGCCACCTTCATCGGGACGAGCAGGTTCTGCGTTCCGCGGGCCGCGGAGCGCACGTCTCCGAGCGCGGCGTCGACCGCCGACTGGTCCCGCTCGGCCCGCACCCGGCCGACCCGGGCGATCTGGGAACGCTGGAGCTCGACGTCGATGGGGAACACCTCGGCCGACTCGTGTGTCTCGTCGACGAATCGGTTGACCCCCACCACCACCTTCTCGCCGTCATCGACCGCCTTGGCGTAGGCGTAGGCGGCGCTTTCGATCTCGCCCTGCATGAACCCCGCCTCGATGGCGGCCACCGCGCCGCCGAGCTGGTCGATGCGCTCGAGGTAGGTGAGGGCGGCTCGCTCGACCTCGTCGGTGAGGGACTCGACGAAGTAGGAGCCGGCCAGGGGGTCGACCGTGTCGGCGATCCCCGACTCGTAGCCCACGACCTGCTGGGTGCGCAGCGCCAACTTGGCCGCCCGGGTGGTGGGCAGACCCAGCGCCTCGTCGAAGCCGTTGGTGTGGAGGCTCTGCGTGCCGCCGAGCGCGGCGGCCAGGGCCTGGAGGGTGACGCGCACGATGTTGTTCTCGGGCTGCTGGGCCGTGAGGGTGGAGCCGCCGGTCTGGGTGTGGAAGCGCAGCACCTTGGAGCGGTCGTCGGTCGCCCCGAACCGCTCGGTCATGATCCTGGCCCACATCCGACGGGCGGCCCGGTACTTGGCCACCTCCTCGAAGAGGTTGTTGTGGGCGTTGAAGAAGAAGGAGAGCCTCGGCGCGAACTCGTCGACCGCCAGCCCGGCGGCCACCGCCGCTTCCACGTAGGCGATCCCGTCGGCCAGGGTGAAGGCCACCTCCTGCACCGCCGTGGAGCCGGCTTCACGGATGTGGTAGCCCGAGATGGAGATGGTGTTCCAGTTGGGCAGGTGCTCGCGGCAGTAGCCGAAGGTGTCGACGATGAGGCGCATCGAGGGGCGGGGCGGGTAGATGTAGGTACCCCGGGCCACGTACTCCTTCAAGATGTCGTTCTGGATGGTGCCGCCGACCTTCTCCCCCGGCACGCCCTGCTCCTCGGCCACCAGTTGGTAGAGGAGGAGCAGGATGGCCGCGGTGGCGTTGATGGTCATCGACGTCGTCACCGTGTCCAGCGGCAGGTCGGCCAACAGGAGCCGCATGTCGGCCAGGGAGTCGATGGCCACCCCGACCTTCCCCACCTCACCTTCAGCCCGGGGGTGGTCCGAGTCGTAGCCCATCTGGGTGGGGAGATCGAAGGCGCACGAGAGGCCCGTTTGGCCGGCACCCAGCAGGAACTTGAACCGCTCGTTGGTCGAC
>Ga0265327_10002961_pt1 | contig 16962 bp, 8 predicted proteins | sample 41621metaG_FD_202089 | JGI IMG/M metagenome (GOLD analysis project Ga0265327, IMG submission 202089) | Rhizosphere microbial communities from Carex aquatilis grown in University of Washington, Seatle, WA, United States - 4-16-21 metaG | ecosystem: Host-associated > Plants > Roots > Rhizosphere >... | reverse complement strand
GTTTCAATAGTTTTTAATATTCATCAACCTGCCGGAAATATATTAATCCGGCAGGTTTTTAATTTTCTACCATTTGCACAAGCAAAAATAAAATTGTAATTTTGGATAAAAATAAGATTATGCAAACAATATCAATTCCAGTTTTAGAATACCAAAGTTTGACTTATGAATTAGAATTACTGAAAAATTCTGATTTTATGCAAAAACTTAATCGTCTCATAGATTTAATGTTTGCCGATAAATATGGCTTATCTTTAAATGATTATACCGACGATTTAACAGAATATTCATTAAACACAAGTTGGAAAAATGAAACAAGTATCTGGGACACTTTATAAACAAAGAGAAATTGTACTTGTGCCATTTCCTTATTCCGATTTATCTGCCACTAAAAAACGCCCCGTTTTAATTATCTCGAATGATGATTACAATAGTCGTTTTGATGATATATTAATATGTGTAATAACAAGCAACCAATTCAAAGACGATTACTCAATCGATTTAAGAAACGATGATTTAGAAATTGGCATATTGCCCGAATTATCAGTAGTTAAAACACATAAACTATTTACAATTGATAAATCTAAAATAATCAAAAAATTTAGTGTAGTTAAAAACGAATATTATGTTCAAATTGAGCAAATGATAATAAAATTGATTCAATCTAATCAAATACCGCAAAATCAAAATACAAATGAAAAATAAATTGTTTTCAAAATTCGCCTTCTCTTAGGAATTCTGTTTATTAATTTTACTTCATGCAAGAAAACAGAGACTGTGGTTGCGACTGACTTTACCGGTGTATTAACGGAAATATTTTAATCCGGCAGGTTTTTTATTTTCTACCATTTGCACAAGCAAAAATAAAATTGTAATTTTAATTCGCAACTATTGATAAATTTGTAACTTGTGGATAACGAAAAAAACCTACGATGTTGAATGAAATTTTCCGCATTTTTCCTTTAATTGATATATTGTTTTCTTTGAAAAATATTGTATATTTGTGTATAAATTAAATTTTTAAAATTATGCCGGAAGTTAGTAGATTTTATGGAATAGTTATTGCGTTGTATTTTAATGAGCACAATCCACCGCATTTTCACGCAAAATACGGCGATTTAACTGCAGAAATAGATATTAGAACATTACAAATTCTTAAAGGAGAATTGCCTAAACGAGCCAAAACATTAATCTTAGAGTGGGCAGATGAACATCGTGTTGAGTTAATGCAAGATTGGGAACTTGCTCGTCAAAAACAAACATTAAAAGATATTGAACCGCTTAAATAAAATTTTATGGAAAAAATTGTTGATATAAAACCATTGGACAATTATACAATTTGGGTTTTATTTGCTGATAGTTTTAATGCAAAAATCGATATTAAACCATTTATAACGACAGGCATTTCAACAAAATTATTGGATTTCGATTATTTTAAAAAAGTAAAAATTGATGAATTTGGCGGAATATCATGGGAAAATGGATTCGATTTCTGCCCAAATTATTTACGTGAATTATCGAATCAACAAACAAATAAATGCAACTAATATAAAATATGCGATTATTTGTATGTTTTAAGTAATTGATAATGGACAATTGACAATTTTGCTTTTGCTTGATAATATGTCAATAAACAAACCAATTAATGTCGATTATTTTTGCTGTACGACTTAGATTTAATATTTGAAGCCGGATTTTTAAAAGTCCGGCTTTTTTTATATACTGCAATCAGTGAAAATATTATCTTGCCAACGTTTAATTTGCTTTACTGTATAAACACTTTTTGCGTATAAATATTTTTCGATGTCTGCACTTTGACAAGATAATATCCGGTGCGCGAAATGGCAATTTTGTTTAAACCGGCTGTCGCGTTTTGAAAACAAATTTCGCGTCCGAGTAAATCATAAACCTGAAACTTAACATTTGTTTCGTCGCCCTGAAGTTGTACATAAACCGATTGCCCTGTGGTATAAATTTGTACCGATTTTTTTGTATCCACCGGATTTATTGACGTTGGAATACCCATAAAATGTAACAAGAATCGATTGGGCGCGTCAGACGTAAGGTAGTCAAAATTGTAGGTTGTAAAATTGCTAATGTCCATTGTATTGCCAGCTTTTAAATCGTCCAAGAACATTTGATAACCGGTATTAATTGTATTTTCGGTAATTTGCAACGAGTAATTTCCGGATGCTCCTGCGTAAAAACCAATTGGTATTTCGAATGGTTGATCGGAAAGCGGCACAGAATTTATAGCGACACTTGTATTGTCAACAATGCTGTATATTTGCGGAACTGTCGTTGTGCTTGTAAAAAATTTATAGGCATCTAAATCGTCGTCGAACTGCATAGTCGATTGTGGCAGTAAACGGATAAGCATTTCGTCATCATAACCATTGCCACTGGCTGTAAATCGCAAATTGTTATCGACCAACTCTTCTTTTTTGTAAAACGTCTGACTGCTGTGTACACGCGCTGGATTGTCGCCGGAGTATGTGCCGCCCGAAGCATTTTTTACTTTGACAAAAAATGCCTGCTGCGCCGGAATATATCTTGTAGCGCCATTGACAGCGCCGGCATGAACGCCTGTCGAATCGCCACCCGAACTTAAATAGCACGAATAATTTATGCCGTTCCATAAATAGATGGCGTTATAAATATTTGTTTTTGTTATCGACGGACTTTCCCAATCGATTGCCGACGGATAAGGGTTTCCAATTAAATTCCAACCCGGACTTTTACTTGCAGTTGTATAAGTCAACGCATGAGAGAATGAACCGGTGTTAAGTTGTCCGTTATAAGTAATCGTTTTATCGGAATTAATAAACTTGGCGCTGTACCCAAGTCCCACAGACATCAAACCTCCGGGATTCATCCATTGCCATGTATAAGTTGGCTCGCTCCAATAGATAAGCAAACGGTTACTCTCGATAAACATACTTGCATAAGCATATTTTATTGGCGACGCAATATAATGAAATTTAGTAACCGGCAAAAATACCTGAACGTTTGTCGTTCCTGGAATTGAAGAATTGTGGTCGATAAACGAAGCCAAGCCGGAACTGTTTGCATTAAGATTAAAAGTACCATTGTTTGTCGTTGTTCCGCTGACAGTTAATTGAATTGTTGGTAAGATGGTAAATTTGCCACCGGTGTTAATTGTAAAATTACCACCTATTAAAGTTGTGCCCGATGCGTTTAATTGTACGTCAGTACCAGATATTACAACATCATTAAAATTCTCGCCATGCGCCGCATCATACGATGTTGCAATTGTTTGGGTTGACGTTCCGTTAAAAGTTACGTTTCCGGTTCCGGGAACAAATCCTTGTGTTGAAGTATTATTGTCAGTCCAGTTGCCATTGATTGTAATGTTACTGCTGCCGCTATTCAAAACTTTACCAACTTGAATTTGAAGATTTCCATTTATCGTTACATCATTGCTCAGATTAACATTATTTGCAACAGTCAAATTATTAAATACAATTGATGACGAGCCGCTGACAGTTTGCGTAGAACTTCCATTAAATGCAATTGTACAGTTTGAATGTGCGAAAGTTCCGTTGTTTGTAAAATTGCCCGATAAATTAAGGTTAGTCGTTGGCGCTGTAAAACTGCCGGCGTTGATTGATAAATTATTTATTGTAACGTCATTGTTTCCAAAAGCCAAAGTACCGGAACCTGTTTTTGTCAAATTAAAAGACGACGCACTCAATGTTCCGCCGACTGTCAAAGTATTTGCGGTAACCGTAACCTGACGTGTTGCACTTAAAGTTACTGCGCCTGTTCCGAGATTAAGATTATTTGTGCCTTTAAAAGTAAAATCGCCATTCCAATTTTGAGCATTATTATTTGATAAAGTTATAGATGCACCACTTGTATTGTCAATGGTACCGGTGGTAATTGTAAATGCACCGGTTCCTAATGCCGTCGAACTGTTAATATTTAATGTTCCGGCAGACAAAGTAACACCGCCTGTAAATATGTTTGCACCGGATAAAGTTAGTGTACCGCTACCAGCTTTTGTTAGAGTCAATCCGCCTGAAATATTTTCTGCAATTACTAATTCATTGTTATTTATAGTAAGTGTTCTTGAACCTCCTACTGGAGCATTTATGCTTGCCGTTCCAAAAGTTAATTTATTTGAGCCAAGAAAAGTAAATCCGGATGTCCATGTTACAACATTATTAATGGATATGGGATTACCACTTGTGTTATCAATCTTTGATGCGGCTGAAATAGTAAAAGGACTTGTTCCAATTGCAGTAGAGCTGTTAATATTAAGCGTACCACCGTTATTTAGTTTGGTTGCTACACTATAAGTGCTATTGCCGTTAAGTGTAAAAACTCCGGTAGTCGAAATTGTTAAAGCAACAGTTCCGGTACCATCTTGAATGGAACCTGAGTAAGTTGTGCTGGCGTTGTCAGAGCCGGTAATTAGAGTAGCCGCACTTCCGTTGTTTGTAATAATTCCAGAACCTTGCAAATCACCTACGGTTTGTATATTACCATTCAAGTCAAACGTTCCTGCAGTAATATTTAAACTTTTCGAAATAGTTTTCGCGCCGACGAATTTTACACCATTTGTATTATTAATAATTACACCACCGGTTCCCGAAAATGTGGATGGAAATTCAACTCCGGTAGTTTGTTGCGCACTGCCTTTGTATTGCAAAGTTGCCGCACTTCCAAAAGTGGGCGTTGCCGAAACGCTTGCCGTACCTTCCATTGATAATATTCCGTTGACAGTTCCACTCGAAAGTGTTTTTACGCCCGAACCGGATAATGTTAAATTGTTGAATGTGTTAGTTCCGTTAATTGTTTGTGCAGCGCCATTAAAAATTACTGTGCCGGTACCGGGAGTAAATGTATTGTTGTTGGTCCAGTTACCACTTACAGTTAAAGTGTTGCTTCCCGAAATTGTAAGCGACGCGCTGGCTTGGATTGTTATGTCTTTGCAAAATGCTGTAGAACTGATTACCGGCAAATTTGTAACAACGGGAATTGAAACGACTGTTGTTGCATCGGGTACCGAATTTGTATTCCAATTAGTGCTTGTATTCCAATCGGTATTTGTCGTACCTGTCCATAAACCTGATGGTGTTGTCGCTACATCAATTTCACCGGAATTGGCTGCAAAGTATGTAGTATTAATTAATGTTCCGGAAGTACCAGTTCCACCCCAATGACCAGCAGTTTGACCGGTTCCTCCAAAAAATAAAGTATTCGATGAAGAAGTATATGTTCCTAAATTTGCTATGACAGAAGTGTTAATTGTAAAATCTTCAATAATTGTAAGCGCTGCTCCAAAAGTTTTAGTCCCAGAACCTGAAAGAATAAGTTTGTCGTAAATTGTGGTAAAAATATTTTGTCCTGCGCCATTGTAATTTACAGTATTGCTCGCTATATTCGCAGTCAGTGTAGCAATTGTAGATGTTCCACCAATGTTTAAAGTCGAACCATTGGTTTGTTGCAAAGTTCCTGTTCCGGTAAGATTTGTTCCAACTGTCAAAGTACCATTATTTGTAAGTGTAACACCGGTTATAGTAACGTTGCCTATTGAAAAAATCCCTGTAAGCGGCTGACTGTTGTTGGCAAACGTGTGAACTCCCGAACCATCTGTAAAAGTACCGGCGTTAGTTATTCCATTACTAAATGTCGGTGTAACTGCAGCGTTTTCTGTCCATGATGCACCGCTATTTATTGTAACTAATCCGGTAAAAGTCATTGCAGGATTTGCTGCCGACGAAAAAATTATTGTTCCTGATGCTCCTCCACCGACAGTTGCCGTCCCACCAACGCTTAATGTAAAAGCGCCAACTGTAAAAGTCGTTCCGTCGCCAATAGAAAGATTACCACCGATGGATAAATTTGCTCCGCTTGTTGCAGTTGCCGTGCCGCTCATCGAAAGATTGCCGTTGATATTTGTAATTGCCCCCATTGTTTTAATACCGCTGCCGCTTAAATCTAAATGATGATAAGTAGTAACAATTAAAGTTTGTGCGGCTCCATCGTAATTTACAGTATTGCCAACTGCGGTAGCGGTTAATGTTGTAATAGTTGATGTTCCTCCAATATATAATGTTCCTATTGCACTATTTGTTAGTCCACCTGTACCTGTTAATGCTGTTCCTACCGTCAAAGGTCCATTATTTGTAAGTGTGACTCCGGTAACTGTAATACTTGAAATTGACAGAGTGCCGATCAATGCCTGATTATTAGTTTTGAATGTATGAACACCGACGCCAGATGAAAATGTGCCATTATTTGTGATACCTCCTTCAATCGTCACTGCTTCACCTATTGGATTATCCCATGTTCCTCCATTATAAATTGTTACAAGTCCGACAAAAGTTTTTGTTCCGGTTTTTGTTGTGATCGAAAGATGTCCACTTGCTCCATTGCCAACATTTGTTGTCCCGGTAACTGTTAAACCTGTGGCGACATTAAAAGTTGTTCCATCGCCAATATTTAAATTACCTGTAATGATTGTTGTTGTAAAAACTGTTGTTGTTGATACTGTACCGCTTAATGTTAAATTACCACCAATTGTAGTTGTTCCAGTTTGTAATGTTTTTACGCCCGAATTACTTAAAGTTAAATGATAATAATTAGTACTGAAAACGGTCTGTGTACCGGCAAATCCATAGTTGACAGTATTGCCTGATGCGGTTGCAGTTAATGTTGTTATTGCCGGAGTTCCAGTAAAATTAATATTCAAAGTACCTGTTGCACCATTTGTAAATCCACCAGTGCCAGTTAAAGAACTTGTTACTGTTAATGTTCCGTTGTTTGTCAAAGTAATACCAGTAACAGTTAAATTCTGAATATTGAAAATGCCGGACAAAGTTTGTGCATTTGTATCAAATGTTTGGATTCCACTGCCTGAAGTGAAAGTTCCACTGTTTGTTATGCTGCCACGAAACGTTATTGCTGCATTTCCGGAATTATTCCATGTCGCACCAGAATTAACAGTAACTAATCCTGTAAATATTCTGGCACCTGTTGATGAATTAATTATTAAATTACCGGTCGATCCATTCCCAACGGTTGTAGTACCTGAAATTGTAAGATCAAAACCGGCAGATGTAAAAGAACAACCATCGCCAACGGTAAAGTTTTGGGAAATTGCCATACCTGCAACTGTTGTAGTGCTAACAGTTCCGTTTAAAGTCAGACTACCTCCAACAGATGTTGTACTTGACTGTAATGTTTTAATTCCACTTCCCGAAAGAGTAAGATTACCGGTATAATTTATACCTGCTATTGTTTGAACATTGTTGAGCATATAATTTACGGTTGAAGTAGCGCCGAAACTATTAATGCCATTAAAAATATTATTGTTGGTATTATGGTTTTGATTATAAGTTCCACCATTAAATATTTGGAAAGTAGTAGCAGCCGATGCACTGACCGGATAATTTGCAGTCAAAGTTGCGCTGTTTTCAATTTCAATTTTTGTATTTGAACCAGAAACAGACCATGGTGCACCAACACTCATATCAAATCCGTTTTGTACAATAAAAATTTGATTTGCAGAAATGAAATCAGTAGGACTACTTCCAGTTCCATCGCGCAAAGAATTCCAATTTGATAAAGAACTTGCATCACCACCTCGCGAATAAAATTTAATCTCGCTGGTTCCTAAAGCAAAATAAGCAGGCAAGGTAGTTATAGCCTGAGTATTTGTATAAATAGCAGCTCCGGCACTACCATGTACGCTGGTTGATGAATAAATTCCATTTAATGATGAATAAGTCCCACCTTGTGTAGCTGAGCCTCCAATATCTTTGGTATTAGCTACATCAGAATTTTCTAATTGAATATCACAACTTGTAAATGTTCCACTGGTTAGGCTTATTTCCCAATTATAAGTTGATAATGGGCTTAATATTGTAGTACCATCGGCGGTGCCGGTTCCGGAACTTGCAGGTGTAACTCTCACGACCGGACTGCCACTGCAAACAACATTCAGTAATCGCACAGGATAATATGTTCCAGCGCCAACAGGAAAGAAATAATTACCACCATTAACCATTGTATAATCTATTGCGCCATTGACATAAGAAGTTGATGATCCTCCACTTATTGTAGCTGCAGAACCAAGCGCTAAAGTATTGGATGATGTGGTTAATATTCCGTTTGTTAATGTAAGCTGACTTGATAAAGTTAAAGAACTGTTTAATGTTACACCTGCAGAATTGTTTATGATAGTACCTCCTGCTCCTGAAAAACTTGAAGGTAATTCGCTTCCTGTTGTTTGGGCTTGAGAACCTTTGTATTGAATAGTTGCATTGCTGCCATAAGATGTAACAGTTCCAGAAGCAGTAGCCGTGCCTTCAATTGATAGAATACCATTAATAGTTGCGTTTGTTAATGTTTTTATATTCGTACCGCCCGAACCAGTTAATGTAACATTATTGAAAGTGTATGCAAATGGAGCTATCGATTGATTGCCTGATGAATTGTAATTAACCGTACTTGTTGAAGCCGTAAAAGTGCCAGCAGTTACACTCATAAACGCTCCACCTATATTAATAGTTCCTGCATCAGAAAAAATTATTTGTGATGAAACCCCTGCTGATGTTATATCACCTGTTACTGTTACTGAACCGGTAGAAAGGTTAATTATTGTAGTTCTTGTTCCTGTTGTACCACCTAAAGCAATAGAGCCGCAAATAATAGTTCCCTGTCCAACATTAATAGTATTAGGATTATTTGCGTTATTACCTGGTCTTCCAATAGTAATACTACTCGCGACTTGGAATGAATTTGTTCCACTAATTGTTAATGTACTTAATCCGGGATTGTTCGCTGGAAATGTTAAACTATTACAAAATGCTGAAATATCTATAGTAACAGTAGTATTACCAAAAATAGTTACTGCATCAGCCGAAGTGGGAACGCCTCTCACCCTAATCTTTGTACCAGCAGTTATTCCTAAAAGAGCATTTGCTGTCAAAGTTATTGTATATGGACTAATTGCAGATACAGATTGAACTGTACCAACCAATGAACCAGAAATATTATAGATAAATTCATTCGCAACAATTCCAGATTGAGTGGTATTAAATGTATTAGAACTTGTAGAAATTATGCCATTATTTGTATTTGGTGTTTCCCAATTTGATGCATTACTCCAAACATCAGTCGCTAAATTAGTAAAAGATAATTGTGCTCTCAATTGCATTGAAAAGGTTAAAGCAAGTATAAATAAAAAAACTCTAATGAACAAAGTAGAAAATATTTTTTTAAAATATAAGGCATTTTTTTTATTCGAAATTCTGTAAATTCTCCTCATAATAATTATTTTAAAGTGGTTTGTAATTTGTTTATCTAATAAAAACGGATGCAATTGTATTTTATTAATTTTTATTTAAGATTTTTGATTACAGTTTTCATATAACGCAAAATTAAAGTTCGAATATACAACATTTTTTGATTTGAAAAACCGGATATGAATAAAAAAAGCATCAACGGAATTTATGTTTTTAAATTCTATTGATGTTTTTGATAGACACAGATTGTTTTTCAATAAGTAACCACAAAATATTAATTTCGAAGTTCAATAATTATAAATTATTGAATATTATGCGAAAGCAAAATTCGTAATTCGTAATTATTAAGTCGTAATTATTAAGTCTGTTTATTTTATAAAAACTTTTTGAACAACAGCATCTTTTGGAGTTGCAACTTTAACAATATAATATCCGTTGCCAATTAAAATGACTTTGTTATATTGTTGATTGATTTGTTTATCGAATATCTTACGTCCCAGCAAATCATAAATTTCTAATTCCGACGCAGCTTCAGGATTTTCTAAACGAATATATACCGAATTGTCAAAAGAATATATTTGCACCGGTTTCTTTGTTTCATCCGGATTGATTGAAGTTGGTGTTCCAAGAAAATGCAACAAAAAACGATTTGAAACGTCGGTGGTTTTGTACGAAAAATTATATGTATCAATATTGCTGACATCCATTGTTTTGTTTGCAATTAAATCGTCTAACAATAATTGATAACCGGTATTCATTGTATTTTCTGTAACTTTCAAAGAATAATCACCTGCGACGCCTGCATAGAAACCAATCGGAATTTCGAAAGGTTGCTCCGGCAAAGGCACAGAATTAATTGCTGCGCTAATACTACCAATTGTGCTGTAAATTTGTGGAACAGATGCTGTGCTTGTAAAAAATTTATAGGCATCGTAATCGTCATCAAACTGGATGGTTGATTGCGGCAACAAACGTATCAGCATGTCGTCAGTGTAACCATTGCCACCGGTTGTAAAACGCAAAACATTATCTTCCGATTCCGTCGATTTATAATACACCTGACTGCTGTGTACACGCGCGCCATTGTTAGCGCCATACGTTCCGCCCGATGCGTCTTTTACTTTTACAAAAAACGCTTGTTGCGACGGAATATAGCGCGTAGCATTATTGGTTACTGCCGGCGCAGAATAAGCATTGCCATTGTTTGGCGACGAGCCAAGATAACAGGAATAATTTGTGCCGTTCCAGAAATAAATGGCATTGTAAATATTCGTTTTTGTTATCGACGAACTTTCCCAGTCCATTGCCGACGGGTACGGATTGCCGACCAGATTCCAGCCCGGATTTGTTTTCGACGCCGTATATGTTAATGCTTGCGAAAAAGTACCTGTGTTTAAATTTCCGGCAAACGAAATCGTTTTATCGCCGGTTACAAATTTGGCGCTGTAACCACGTCCAATAGAAAGTCTGTTGCCCGACGAAACCCATTGCCACGCATAATTTGGTTCGCTCCACCCGATTAACTGACGACTGCCTTCGACAAACAAACCGGCATCGGCATTGGTCAACGGCGCTGATAAATAATTGTATTGTGAGCCTTTTAAATAAAGTTCGACATTTGCAGTTCCGGCAAACGATGTGTTGTTGTCGATAAATGACGCCATTTGTGTAGCGTTGGCATGTAAATTAATTGTTCCGTTATTAACAAAATTGCCTGTGAAAGTTATTGTCGAACCGGCGTCAACATTTAAAGTTCCGTTGTTTTGAAAACTGTTGTTAAATGTTAGCGTTGCTCCATTTTTTACTTCTAATGTCGAATTATTGTAAACAACGCCTGAAACTATTAGCACACCACCGGACTGTACATCTAAAGTTGCATTTGTCGAAATTGTTAAAGTTTGTTCGACAGTCAATGTGCTACCACTGGGAACGGTTATTGTACGATTGGCGCCAAGATTTAAATTTGCGCATGTCAACGAACCTGAAAGTAACATTGGGTTTAAATCGTTTTGTGTTGGTAAAATTAAATCGACGCCAGAAGCTGGTAGTACGGCGTTTTCGTAATCGCGTTTGTCATTAAAAACATTACTCGAATTGCCTGTCCAGATTGCTGCCGAATTTGTGGTGGTGTAATTTGATGTTGTAACATCGGTTGGCGCGGTGTATGCTGCACGAACATAAGCGCCCTGACCGGTTGTTGTGTTTGTTGTGTTATTTAATTTTAAGGCAATCCAGCCGGTATATGTTGTGGTATATGTTTTTGCTAAGTCGCCGGTGCCCGAAATGTAGTCCAATAAATTTCCGTTTAAATCATACAAACTTAATGTCAAACTGTTTGATGAATTTTTTGGCGTCAACGAATAGGTAACTGTCGTTCCTGTATTGACAAATATTTTTCCGACCAACCTTTGCGTAGTAGAATTGTTTGGTGTTTCGCCGCCTTGTGTTAATGAATTGACGTTTGCGTCGCCCAAGTCGTTTTCCATTTCCCATTCTTGTTCGGTCAGCGCTGCGCGCGTCGGCACATACGTTCCACTATAACCGGCTGGCGCCCAAACGCAATATCCACCGCAACGTCCGCTTCCGTCGGCAACGTGGCAAGGCGGAACGTAAATATGAATTTGTTGACTTCCATAAACAGTAATGTCGCTTGAATTTGCGCCGGAATAATCATGCAAAACTGTTCCGTTTGCAAAGTCGGTGTAGATAACGGCGTCTTGCCACGAAGTACTGTTGTCATTTATTCCAATGATTGCTTTGGTGCTGCGCTCGATTACCAACAAGTCCGGCGATTCATTTCTTACTTTATATGCGCCGTCTTTAAAATCTAAATTTTGATGGCACCAAAGTAAATTCTGTAAGTCAGGGCGGAACGGTAAATCTGTTGCGTTTGTCGGAACATGTGTAAATCTTTTAGAAGTACCGCCGACATTAAATAAATCTTCGAAAAACAAATCAAGATTTCCGTCCATCGACAACGCAATTGCATACGCGGCAGATAATCGCATGTCGAAAGGATCGATGTGCGCTGCTAATTCATTACCGGTATCCCAACCGATGTAATTTCCGTTGGCATCAACAAGAGGACGGAAAGTATCGTGATTATTTACAAAGTTTGTACTGCGGTTAACATACGTTCCGTTTGAAGCGTAATATTGAATTCGTCTGTCTTGTTGCTGACTTGGAATACTGCCGATGTCGTAAAAACCACCACTCGAAACCATGTTATACAACGCGCCGCGTAGTCCGAAATCGAAAGTACCAACCAACATATCGCTTCCGCCGTTTGAATAAGTAACATTATCGACATAACCGTCTAAATCGGTTTTGCCACCAACAAATTCGGCGACGTTAAACATGTTTTCATTTCCCAACGCCCATGTCGGCATGGCTGAACCATATTTGACATTCCAACTTAAATCTTGTACAACATAGTAAGGAAAATTTTTAGCGGCGTCCCAACGGAAACCATCGACAGCCGTTTGTTTTTTAAACCACATTAACCAATTGCGCGCCTCTGTCCGGTTGTAAAGATTATATTGCGACGGATTGTAAGTTGTGTTTGTAAAATAGGGAGAAACGCCGCCATGATCCCAACCATTGCCTGTACCGTCTTGCAAATAACCATAACAAATATCCGGTCCCCAATAACCGGCAGTCCAGTCGTCGGCTTCGGTATTGTGCAAAGGTTGCGGGTGAAAATTATACCAGTTCATAGACCATCGACCTTGTCGTGCATAATATTCCGCAGCAGTTTCGTTGGATGTTTGATCGCCGCTGGCAACATAAGGTACGGGTGTATTCCAGCAAGCGTATCTAAAATTTTTGTATTGATTTGAATATGCGTTCGGGTCTTGTCCTCCGGCATTGTTTGTTGTACCGGCGCCGGCAACGTGATTTAAAACAACGTCTTGAATTACTTCAATTCCATTTGCGTGCATGACGGCAACCATTCGCAAAAATTCGTCTTTTGTACCGAAGCGCGTGGTTGTCGCTCCTTTCTGAAATTTGTCGCCCAAATCATAATGATCAAAAGGTGTGTATCCGCAAGAATTTGTTCCGGTACTTTTAGGTGTTGGCGGAATCCAAACTCCATCGATGCCGAGCGCTTTGAGACGCGGCGCAAGTTCGCACAAATAATTTGCCCAACTGTTCGGATAATTGTTGTTCCAGAAATTCCACCAAAACGCTTGCATCACAATTTTTTTAACGGTATTTCCTGTCATACTTGTTGCGCGGAATGTTACACCTTTGTTGACAGTCAAAGACGACGAAGCGCCAACCAATTCTGACGTCGGAATTGTCAACGTTGCATTTGTAATGTCGTTGCTATAATTTGTAGTGCGGTTGCCCGACAAAGTAATAGTTGCCTGCGTCGCGCTAATTCTGTTGACGCTGCCAATTGTTACACCGGCTGGCAAATTAATTAATGACCAGTTTGCTGGAGTAAGTGTTGTATTGAAAGTAACTCCGGTTTTATACAGATTTACAGTTATGACTTCACCGTTTTCCGCGCCTTCAGAGATGTTGCCATCGTCTGCCATTGTTAAATCGATAATATTCGAAATGGTCAGATTGTTTGTGCTTAGAATTGTTGTTGCCGGTGTAAGTTCTGCTGCATTTATTGTCAACGTAAAGTTTGGATAGTCCGTCGTGTAAGTTGTGTTGTTGTAAAGCAGCGTCAAATAACAAGACGTAGAACTAACCCACGTTACCTGACTCAAAGTAACGCCAGCCGGAACATTATTTAATGTGAAGTTCGACGTTGCCAGAATATTATCGGTAAACGTGGAGCCTGTCAAAGTTACGCTGACGTTTGCATAATTCAATGTTGTCTGGTTTAATGATGACGCCGATAATGTTGTGTAATCTGTTTCGTTGACGGCTGTGAATGTGAAACCTGAATTTTGTGTAACGTTGTCGGTGTTGTTTGCAATTTCGGCTGCCTGAATAGTAACAGTTGCGTTGGTAATGTTCGACGAATAATTCAACGTCCGGTTTCCAATCAATGCAATTGTTGCTGTTGTGTTGCTTGTTCTTGTTATTGTTCCTTTTGACACTCCGGTTGGCAAATTTGTAACCGACCAGTTTGATGAATTAAGTGTTGACGCAAAATTACGGTTCGACAATGTTACAGTTATTAATCCGCCGTTTTCTGCGCCTTCGGTTATAGAGCCAGACAAAGCGATGGTTGGCAACGCTGTGGTTGTAACAGAAACTTCATTACCAACTGGAGAATAGTAACTATTATTTTCTGAGAATATGCGATAATAATAGGTTGTATTTGGTGTAAGGCTATTATCGGGATAAGAAGTAGAATTTCCTTTAGTTACAATTACGGTTGAACCGGTACTAAAACTTTCGTTAAGACTGTATGTGTGTCCTTGATTTGGATTTGGACTTATTGTAGCGGCGCTTCGAACAACTATCACATTTTTACCATTCGAGAGCGACCAATTTAAAGTTATACCGTATGATGGGTTTGATGATGTAGGTGAACAAGTAGTGAAAGATGGTTCTCCTAAATTGATAACGTTGAAATAATATACAGGCGAAAAATTTAAATTATTTGACCAAGTATTGTTATTTGCATAAACCCAAGGGTCAGCATTATAAAGTCGAGCTCTTGCACAAAAATACCAATAACCTGTTGAAGTAAATTGTTGACTAATTAAACTTCCCTGTACAAGTTTATTTGAACCTCCGTTATCAGCAACATACCAAGCATTTGTCCAATTTAGTTTACTATTATCTGTATTGCTTGGACCAACTCCCACTTGTATTCCGGGAAGTTCCCACCCTCCAGCACCAACTTCAAAATTAACAAAGTAATCAATTGTCAATTTATCTCCAAGATAATATGTTTCGCTTGGCTGTGACATATTATTCAAATGATCCCAAATATCTTGTGCTTTAATATTTGTAATCTCCAAACCGTTTACTAAAACAAAGAAAAGCAAAACGCGAAAAATTATTTTTCTTAAATGTTGAAAAGTGATAGAAATATTTTCCATAATCTGAATTATTAAATCGTACCGAATCGTACTAGAATATTTTGAGTAAATACAATATTTATACGAAACAATTTGTCGTTTTGTTATTCAAAATTACGAAAATATTTCAACAAGGAGTCAGATTTCTTAAAGAAATCTGGTTTCTGTTTTTTAAACCTATAATAATGGTAATGTCGCTAAATACTTTAATTGATGGAATTGAAAAACTTTGAGCGCCAATCAATCTGATAATTTTGTAAATGTGCCGCTGTATGCGAGTGGTTTTGTTTTGAACGAAAAAAAATTGCAACCGTACCCGCACTTTTTCACGAGCGTCAGCCAGTGCGTCGAAGAAAAATGAGGGTACGGACTGCAATTTTATGTAAGCAACTTTTTATCAATCAATCTGTCAATATTACTACATTTAATTTATCAACATATTTATGTATAATTGCTGAAATTAAGTTTTGATAAGTAATACCGGATTGTAGTGCTTTTGTTTTTAATCGTTGCAAATCTCTGACAGATAATTCAACTTTCACTTCTTCAAAATTCTCCAAAGTATTTAAAGCTGCTTGTTTTGCTGTTCGAATATCATCTAATACAGTTTCACTACCGATTAGAGAGTTATTATTGAAAGCATTAAGAATTTCCAATTCTTCACTATCAAAATTATGCTTTTTTTTCATTTTTTTTATATTTTTTTGTTGCTTTTCTACTCGGAATAATTGTTTTTAAAAAAATTTCCGTTTCGTTCTCTGCAAATGGAACCAAATAAATATAATCATAGATGGAAATTAAATAAATTTTTTGACCTGGATACTTGTCTTAAGAAGGATGTTTCACAGTATCAATTATATTATCATTTAATATTTGTATAACAATTTCTTCAAAAGATATATTTCTCTCTTTTTTCAATAACTCATTCTTATTAGTATTCCAATTTATAAGTTTCATTAAACTATAATTTTTTTTACAAATATAAAGAATAAAAAGAAGAAATACAATTTACAAAAATAGTAGCGGCACAAGTCGCAACTATTTTTTTCAATTTGTTGTTTTCAATTTATTTTGCTACGAATATATCGTATAGTTGTGCTTCATAATAATTCATTATTTTGATTTATCTTGTAAAAAAAACAGAAATTTATATTTATTTGACCAATTATTAAAATTGGTTGACGAATATATATATATATAGAAAAATATAAAGAATTTATGAATAATTAATGTAATCCTTATTTTACGAATTAATTTTATTATTGATTTTGTGGAGGCTTTGTATAACTGCTAACGATTGTCTTTCCGCACCTATCAGGTGTGCAAAGTCAGCCTATATATTTTTTGTTAAGTATGTGAACATAATTTTTATGGTATTCAATTCATATCAATAAACTATTTTTTAACGCTTTGCGAATTGTCCATTATCCATTATCAATTGTCCATTTACTTATATCATTGTTATTTGATATTTTATATAATTCTGCTGTTGGCATTGCGCCTTTGCCTCTGTGGCGCAAAAAGAGCCCAATCATAATTTTTTTTCTCACAAAAGCGCAATTGCGCTTTTTGTCCTTTTTTGGTTTGCTTTGTACAACTTTTTATATGATGCTAATATGAATTTTATTTAACAATACCTATACTACATCCTGTTCGTTCAAAATTGGTTTCAAAAAATGTTTCGTGAAACG
>Ga0265327_10002959_pt1 | contig 16971 bp, 13 predicted proteins | sample 41621metaG_FD_202089 | JGI IMG/M metagenome (GOLD analysis project Ga0265327, IMG submission 202089) | Rhizosphere microbial communities from Carex aquatilis grown in University of Washington, Seatle, WA, United States - 4-16-21 metaG | ecosystem: Host-associated > Plants > Roots > Rhizosphere... | reverse complement strand
CTTAACATTTTTTGTTAATATAATTTCGAGCAACCGAAGTACAAAGATGTCAGGGTGTAATGTTTGGGTGCCGAATCCTTGAAACCGTGGTTTTTATCTTTTCCCCATACGGCGGAGATGAACGCACTGTGCATTATGCAGCTCAAGGGCCGACGAAACAGATTGTCGGCTCTTTTTATTTATATCTTAAACTCTATAACACTGCCATCTTGATACTTGACAGATTTACTATAATCTGCTAGGATGATGCCAGAACAATAAGCTCATGTCGCGTAGTGAAGACTATCGCCTGAACGAGTCCAGTGCCCCTGCGGGAGGCCTTTCAAGGACGAAACAGGAGTTAAAGTTGTTCTGCCCAATCAAGACCCTGGGATTAGTGGGTCTTTTTTCTTGCCTAAATCTTAAACTCCATTACATCACCGTCTTTCACTATGTATTCCTTTCCCTCAGTACGAAGTAAGCCTTTCTCACGAGCAACACCAAAAGATCCTGATTCAATCAATTTATCCCACTCGATAACTTCGGCACGGATAAATTTATCCTTAAAGTCAGTGTGGATAGCGGTGCCAGCTAGAGGCGCAGTCCAACCTCTCTTAATAGTCCAAGCGCGAGTTTCTTTTTCACCAGTCGTAAAATATGTGATGAGATCCAAAAGCTCATAACCTTTTTTGATGAGGTCATCTATGCCGTTATCGAGTCCTCCTAGACCTGAACGCATCTCAACTTTTTCGGCATCTGTCATATCTTTGAGATCATGTTCGGTACCGGCATCAACAATGACAAAACCTGCATTAGTTTCTTTAAAGAAATTCGTAAGAGCTATCCAACGAGGATCTGGATTGCCTTGTGCGTCTTTTATTTCATTTAAATTTTTACCACCAGTTTTCTTATTCAAAACATACATAAACTTTTTCATAGTAAGCAAATGCATACTTCGGAGAAGTGGTGCCTCGAATTCATCTGCATGAACTGTGCCTGCAAGTTTACCAGCCTCGAGAGCAACTAAAACTTTTGTCAGAATACCGGACTCGATGACCGCTTCCTTTTTTCCAGACTTAACTTCCCTGTTCAAATTCGCGAGACGTTTCGTAACAGTCTGCATGTCAGCCAAGATGAGTTCGAGGTTTATAACTTCAATATCTTTTATTGGATTGATCTTTCCATCAACGTGGATGATATTGTCGTCTTCAAAAATACGAACAACTTCAGCGATAGCATCAGTCTCACGAATATTTGTAAGAAATTGATTCCCCAAACCTTCACCAGCCGAAGCACCTTTCACGAGGCCGGCGATATCCACGAATTCAACGATAGCCGGGACCGTTTTCTGCGTTTTAGAAAATTCAGCGAGCTTGTATAGACGCTCGTCAGGCACCGCCACAACGCCCACAGAAGGGTCAATGGTAGCAAAAGGATAGTTGGCAACAAGGACGCTCTTTTTGGTGAGAGCGTTAAAGAGGGTTGATTTGCCGACGTTTGGTAAGCCGACGATACCGATGGCGAGATTTGACATTGATATGATATTATATGGCTTTAATAAATGATATTTCGGCGATTTTTTAAATTCTTTCTGTCTAAATAAATCGATTTACTCACGATTTCACACGAGAATCAAATATAGCTTATTTATTGGGTTTTAGGAAGAGACTTAACAATTTAACTCAAGTGAATATTCAACTTCTTATCTCGAATCTTTGAAGCCTCAGCGAGAGCGTCTGCAATCTTCTCAATATGCTTATGAAGCGTCTCGTTCATGATGTGCATAGTATCGTAACCATCCTTGTGAGAATAATGTCCACGCGCTAGGTCAGCAACAATCTGGTGAGGATCTGTCAGATGCTGTATACCATCAACCTCCACATCCAATCTAGCTTTCGGGAGTGCAAGATCAACATGTTTAAAACCATCATACAATTCAATGTACACAAGAACACCTCTCTTCTTAAGAGCGTCCCGAAGCATCTTAGCTTCTTCTGTTGGCTTTTTGTGTTTACTCATGATCTTGAGCGCCGCAAGATTAAGTAAAGCAAGATATTCTTCTTCGTGAATCACGAAACCTTGCCTGCGCTCATGGAGAATCTGTCTCAAGTCATCAAGTGTGAACCATTTAACTTCTGAAACCTCTTCTTTTTGCAGTTTAATCTTTGATAGATCTAGGTCCTTACGTAACAAATACACATCATCATGTTCATTGTTTATAAATGTGCCTTTATTGAGAACTGATTGATTCTTTTTACAAAACAAAAACTTTAGGTCTGTTTCCGAGACATTCAAACCTAATTCTTCCTTAGCTTCTCTGATTGCCGTCTTCATGCTTGTTGAGCCAGCACCTACATGACCAGCATATGAGATATCCCATTCATCCGGATGGCTTTCCTTTTGTGGTGAGCGTTTCTGCATTAAAATATCGTTATTTGAATTCATGATCCAAACGTGAACCGCACGATGCCAATCACCGTCCTTGTGAACCAAGTCACGAGGTTTCCTTTGACCAGTTAAATTTCCATTTTCATATAAGACATCTAAATATTCAATGTGTTTCATAGTAGCAATTATATATTACGGCCTATGATACCAGCAAGAAATCCAATTCCTTATCAAATAACTTTGAAAAATCTTGAGCACTTTTTATTTTTTCACTTATTCTTATTGAGAAATCCTTTTTAGCATTTTGATCATTCTTTCTTTCTTCATACTCTTTGGCTAATTCAGCATCTATATTAGAATAATAATCTTCTATATTCTTTTTCGATAATTCAATAAATCTGTTTTTATTATCGCTCTTTTCCAAACTCATTTTTATTGCCAGGACTTTTTCTTTATCTTTATCCGAAAAATCTGAAGTATTGTCTAGGATAACAATATACTTATCAAAATAATACGGATTACACTTAATTAAATTACTTGCCGTCTCAATATTTTTCATCTGATTTATAATCTTCGAAGAATTACTCCATCCTTTAGTTGAAATAAATTGCATATTTTTTATAATTCCTAATTCACTCATCTTCTGAAGAATCCCTTGAAGTGACGCTTCTTCTAGAACACAATAGTTTTCTGGATAACCAAGGTCAGTAATTTCCGCTCCAAGAATATTACTAACCAACCACGCACACTGTCCTCCTGCGACACCGTCACTATTAAGGCAATTCTCTTTTTTCATATTCAACATTTTACCATCATCAAATAGATATGCTTTCTGGTTGGAGAATCTCGAAATCTCCCCTAATACAAAAGGACTATGTGTTGAAACAAAAAACTTCACTTTTTCAGATATGGGGCCGAGAGAGTTTCTTATATCATTCAAAATACGCGGAATCTCTCTTTGAAATTTCGGATGTAAATGGTTTTCTGGTTCCTCGATAAGAACTAAGAAAACATCAACATTCTGATTCTGTACAGGAGTACTGCCTGAGACAGCGGTTGAAACACGATGAAACAACTTTGTAAGAGTAACCAGTCCTCCCGCCACAATCGATGGATCAATTTTAGTATTATTTTGTTGAATTGTTCTGACGCTACTATCGTTCCATATATCTTTATTTTCCAGGACAGCATTAAAATCTGGCATGTTTAGAATTGAAGCTGCTTTCTTCAAAGTATCAAATACCATTTTTTTGTTAAGATTTTGCTGTGGCGGAATTCCTGCTGTGACAGTGGAACCTAAAATTGCAAGATCCAACCTGTGTTGTATAACTCCAGGTCCCGCTTTTTCAGGAGTAATATCTTCAGCCGAGACAGATACCAAGATACTCAATTGAGCATTAGGACTAAAAGGTGAAGATATGGCTGGGATATTAATTGTTTTAACTATTTTCTTTCCACCAATAGATAATTCTATACGACTATCGACATTCAAAAGTTTTCTTGAGTTTGAACTATCCTTTAAGAGAGCTATCGCGTCTAATACACTAGATTTTCCACTACCATTAACTCCAACGAGATAGTTAATATCAAAAATATTTTCAAGAGTAATCTCATCATTTATTTTTTTAACTTTTTTAATTTTAAGATAATCTGCCATATCGTGGCTTGTTTCTTGAATCAAATATGTGTCGAGATGTGTTCACTCCATACCGATGGATAGTGACGTAATGAAACTGAGTCTAACACAAGTTATTTCTTTGGACTAGCTGGTGCAGAGACTTGTGTAGCTGGAGCTTTTTGTTGAGTCTGCTGAGCTTGTTGTGCTTGCTGAATATTCTGATTCAAAAAATCTACAACCTGAACAAGAGTTGCATGATCATTCTCTATTTGAGAACGGAATTGATAAATCGTATAAGCTTGATATGAAAATACTGTCAGAATAATACCTGCGATGAATGCACTTACGACTGTCCATATAATTTGGCTTTTTTTCATTTTTTTAGATTATTAATATTAATTAATTATTTAATAAGTATTATACACGAAATCTTTATGGTGTAGTAGATGATGAATCTGACGTTGTGTCGGTTACTACTGGCGCAGGTATTGTAATTACTGGTTCTGGAGTCAATACTGGCTCTACCGCAGGTGTTACAACTGGAGTAGAACTTGCTGAATCAACCGTAACAGGAAGACTACTTGTACTTACAGTTGATGTACTTGTGATTGAAACGTCTGTAGTCGAACTAGTTGAAATAGTTGTTGTAGCTGTTGTTGTCGCTAATGTCGTAGTCGCAACAATAGTTGTTGGTAATGTCGAACCAGTTGTTGAAACGACGGAAGTGTTTTGAGTTACAGATGTATTTACAGACGAAGTTACTGATGCAGTCAATGAAGAAGGTAGACTCTCACATGTGCCGGCCAATGCTTGTGTCTGACCATAATAAACTCTCATACAATATGGCTGCCCTGTTCCAGAGTCGTATATCGTGATGCCTGTAGGCTTATCTGATGAGCCGACTGTTAAATGTTGTACTGCTATATTTGTTAGATATGCTACGCCATTTGCAACTTGTACAAACACTGATCCAATCTCTTTAACAGCATTCACAAGAGCAGCGATGATTGGACGATCTTGAATACTCAAATACCCTTGTGAATCAGCTGACACCGCTTCAGGTATGGATAACTGAACATTCTGCGCAGAAAAACCAGCATAGGTATTCACTGTATCAAAACCTGTCTCTGGCTTCCATTTATAGAGGATCGGATTTATGTTCTGTAAGTCAGCTATGCCCCGAGTGAAATTACCTTGAATATTTTTCAATCTCTCGTCAGAAGCACCAGCTGTCACATTTCCAGCTGAATCTGTTTGCAATGTACCTGCGCCAAAGTTTTCAAATCTAACTGTGCCCGTCGTATCAAGTTGAGCACTCGGCGTAGTTGTACCTATACCAATATTACCCGCGAAATATGATGACAATGTCGATGATGAGACAGTTAGTGCTGCCATACTTGTTGTAGCATCTCCAGTATCGTCAGCAAGTCTAAAAGCAATTCCCTTACCAATATTTTTCAACGCAGGATATGCAGAAGTTGATCCTCCAAATCCCAATATTATGTTACTTCCAGTCGTTGTTAGCGTTAATGTTCCAACAAGAGGCGAATTAATAGTGTTAGCCATTGCTGTACCATTTGAAGATTTAAATGAAAGAGAATTATCTGTTAACTGCGACTGCTTCACTGAATTATAATATGTGGAATAACTACGGCCATCTAATCTAGATTCCCATGTAGTACCAGATGTCTGTCCAACACTCAATAATGCTGAAGGTGCAACATTTCCAAGTCCAACGTTTCCATTTCCCAAAACAGTAAACAACGTAGTTGTTGCCAAATATCCAGAAGTTGACGAAGCAATAACAAATAGAGAGTTCGTCCCAGCCAATCCAGAATTGTCCTGAATAGCCAATTTAGCCGATGGTGAAGTTGTACCTATACCGACAGATTGTCCAGTAACACGAAAGACTTCTTTGTTTAATGTGGACAAGGAAATATACCCTCCAGACATACGAATATCTAGGTTAGTATTTGCATTATCTGTCTTAAGACCATAAAGAAATCCTGTTGAGGTGTAATCAAAGAAAAGATTTCCAGCATTATTCGCCGAACCTATATTTAAACGACGTGCCCCATTGACTGCATCAACACTCAAGGCATAACTAGGAGTTGTTCCAATTCCTACGTTTCCGTTACCTAACACTTGAAAAAGCGTAGTTGTTGAGAGCCCTGCTGATGTTGATGAGGCAATGACAAATAAGGGAGTTGTGCCGACAGAGCCAGAAGTCTCGTGTATAGCGAATCTAGCCGCTGTCGTGGTTGTACCAATGCCGAAGTTTCCGTTATTGTCTATATTTAATCTTGTTATTCCATTAGTTCTTAGGGCAAGAGTCTTTACTGATGCTGTACCTAAGGTACCGATCTGCAAACCATTTGTCGTATCGTAGCCCATAGTCACGGCCTGTGTACCCGCTACAGCAAATTGAAGACCCGCAGATGTTGTTGGACCATTAACATATAATTGTGGCCAAGTTGAATTTGAAAGAGTAAAGCCACCAAGTGAGGTCGTTGTACCTGCGAGAATATTACCATTTAAAAATTGAAAGTTTCCTAATGTTCCGTTTGTTGTTGAACCCAAACCAACAGCTCCAATATTAAATACAATATTACCTGAATTACCACCAGTTCTAGTTCCCGAAGAACCGGTTGCTGAACCACCGGCACCTGAATTGAATGTAAGTGTACTACCGACACCTCCAGTAAACACTCCACTAGCCCCGCTACCTGTCGCATTGCCACCAGATCCACCACTCAAAAGAAAGGCTCCGCCTGTACCGCCAATTCCGCTCGTATTTCCACTGGCTGCTCCGCCGGTGCCAATTGTATAAGTACTCGCACCACCAGCACCACCCACCGATACTGCAGAACTATGAATACTTCCATTACCAGTAGTCAGATTTAATATTCCGCCACTATTTACACTAGAACCAGAACCTGTAGAATCACCTGCCTTTATTGTCAGCAAACCAACTCCGTCACTTGAGTTAAATGAATCAGCAGTTTTTATTGTTACATTTCCTGACGAACCTGAACCGCGAGAAGCTCCGGAAATTATACTAATTAGACCTCCAGGTGCAGCACTATTACCTCCAGCAGCTCCAAGACCTCCAATTAAATTTATAGCGCCACCATTTGCTGTACCACTTCCACTCGCTATACCATTTCCACCTGTCAAAGATATCGATCCTCCAACCGCAAGACCACTTGTCAACATAGATGCATTTCCAGCAGTAATACTTACAGAACCACCATTTGCAGCAGAAGCGTTTGTCGAACCAGGAGTTGCATTTGAAGCATTCAGAACTAAATCATTACCAACAAGAGTCGAAGCACTTTGTGTTTGCGCACTCGCCGATATTGAGAACGCTGAAGTCAAAGGTCCTGAAAGAGTTGAACCGGGAGTAGTTGAACCAAATCCTAAGTTGCCAGTAAGCCAAGCATTTCCATTACCTAGCACACTGAAAAGTGTTGTCGTTGCAAGATTTCCAGAAGTTGATGAGGCAATGACGAAAAGTGGATTCGTTCCAACTAAACCTGAATTGTCATGTATTGAAAGTTTTGCTGATGGAGATGAAGTGCCGATGCCGACGTTGTTACCATTAAAGATCTGCTGACCAGTCCAAGTGTTAGCATTACCCAAATTTAGTGACGCTACCACCGCCCCACCAGTTGGAGAAATACTTAGTGTACCATCAGAATTTGAAACGGAAGATACACCTGTGACTAATCCGCCAATATTCCCATTTAGTTTTTGAATCGCAGAAAGAACTGAATCAGAAGAACTAATGTTACCAGCGCCAGACAAATAACCAGTGAGAGTCGACCCTATTGCTCGTGCATTTGTAAAATATAAATTACCGTTTTCATTCACCTGAGAAGTATTATAATCACCAGATTGAGCAGTTACTGCACCCTGTCTACCAAAGATTGATTGAACTGGTGCGCCAGATGAAGCGATGAAGTTCGCATCATTTGTGAATGAAGTCAAAACTGTCGGGAATGAAGCTAAAGAAAAATCTCCTCTGAAATATTGAGAGAGCGTTCCAGTCGCAATGGTGTTTTGCTTTCCATTGAAAATATTCCAATCACTTCCTAAGAGATAGCCATCAACCCCTGAAGACGCTAGGCCTAATTTCGACTTAATCGTAGCTTGAGTTTCATCTCCAGTGTTAGTGCCAGATGAAGTTCCAGTGAATGTTCCTGAAACTGAACCTGAGATATTTGGTGCGGAGATACTACCAGTGAATGTGGCTCCAGAGAGTGGTGCGTAGGTGCTTGAAGCAACACTTGAAAGCAAATATCCAGCAGTAGCATGATTGCCCCATGAGTAGGCAGTATTCCAATTACTTGTAGATGCCGTCAGAGGAATATTGTAGTCAGAGGCCACACTAAAGGCTCCGGCACTATAAGATAATGATGAACTCGCTGAAAAAAAGTTTTGGATTGTGCTTGTGGCTGCAGCAATTCTTGCATCTGCAAGATTATTAGCACTGGTAGAACCAATATAGTTCGTGTCGTTAGTAAACGAGCTTAGTACTGTTGGAAAAGTCCCGAGAGACAAATCGCCTTTTAAGTATTGAGAAGCTGTGCCCGTAGCAATGGCGTTTTGTTTACTATTGAAAGTATTCCAATCACTTCCAGTTAAATATCCATCTATACCAGATGAGGCTGAGCCAAGCTTAGATTTGATTGAAGCCTGAGTTTCATCTCCAGTGTTGGTACCAGTTGAAGTACCCGAATAAGTCGACAACCTTGTTAGATCATTTGAAGTGATACCACTGGCCGCCGAAGCAGTAAAAACTGGATCAGTTTCAGTGAAAGAAGTGAGGTAACCAGCAGGGTTTGAATTCAATGGATAGTAAGTCGACAATGCATTTGAAATGGTGAGGTAAGTTGAAGATGCAACACTTGAAGTCAGATAATTCACATCATTCGTAAATGAACTTAGAGTAGTTGGAAATGTTCCGAGTGATAAATCACCTTTCAAATATTGACCACTCGTACCAGTCGTAATCGCATTTTGCTTATTATTAAAAATATTCCAATCAACTGAAGACAGGTAGCCGCTGGAAGTTGATGAGGCTTGCGACATTGAAAACATTCCTGTTGTTGAGGAATACGATAGTGGCGAAATGGCTGAAAGGAATGATGGTGAGAAAGTCGTGACATCACAATTCACATCAGTTGGCAGACAATCTGGATTCAAAGTAGCCCCTGGAGAATACGGAAGATTATTCCAAGCAAAAGTTATGTTAGGCAAAGCCGCATAAAGTATAAAAACACATATGAAAACAACGATGGTTTTGGTTTTGAAAATCATGCGTCTTAAAGAGTAGGTCGCTCTTTATTATATCATATTATTTCACCTATTTAACCTCTTTTTCAACAGATTCTATCTCTTTTTGAATAAAATCTTCTGCAGTATCTAGGTTCTTCTTTAATTTCTTAACAATCTTCTCTTCTTCAGCCGTTAATTCCCTCTCTGATTTAGCTTTTTTTAGCATATTTATCTGTTCAGCCATGTCGTCTCTCAAGAGATCAAATGCCCTATGAACATTCTTTTCAAAATTACGAGTTTCTTTTCTGATGCGTTTCCTCAAGACCAAGAACTTATGCCAAACATAGAGAACAACCAGGATCAGGAGACCTAGTAGCGCTACGATAGGAACAAATATTGAAAGCATGTTAGTTGACCATGTTGTAAATTGAACGAGAGGAGTCGCTTTTACAATTATTGTAATTTTATTTGATAACAAACTCCTTGCACCACGATTATCCAGAGCATAAACCCAAGCAGTATATGTACCAACCGAGGTCTGTGGATCTGAGATAAAGAAGAATTCACCGTCTGGATTCGCTTGAACGATCAAACTCTTTGGAGTCTCTTGCTCCCTTTGCAAATAGACAACCACTTGACCATGAGGATAAGTCGTACCACGTATCATTATGTTACTAGATACATTCACTTCTTTTGAAACATCAGTCACTATTGGAATATTTAAAGGTTGAATGACAAAAGTCGTTGAGGTGCCAATGAAATTGCTACTAGCATCAAAAGCTTTCGCGGTTAAAATGTGATTTCCTGGTTCAATCACTGGAGTTTCATATATGTGAGTACCATCATCATTCCAAAGTTCTGGAGTATTCTGATCAACTTGGAAAGAATAATGGTCTATATTCTTTGTACTCACAGAAAACTTCGCTTGAGGATACGTCAGATCTGCTCTGGCAATTTCCTTTACAGAAAAACTACTTGGTAGAGGATATGAAGCTGGAGCCGCAGTCTGGACTGTAGCAGGTTGGACTTCTTTTTTAGGACTTAAAGTAAAACTAGCTTTAATAACACCTTGCAAAACATCAGTGCCCAAACCATCATTCGCTCTAACAGATCCAGAAGAAAAAGTTATTGATGCAACGCCAGTTTTTTTAACTTTAAAATATACGTCTGAAATATCACCATATCCACCAGTATATCCAGGTGTCGGCAACCCACCAGAGAGCGAGATAGTTCCATTTGTATTTGAAAAAGTCGGCTCTTGTACCCAGAAATTTAATATACTATTCGCTTTACTAATTGAAACAACACTTAACAAATCACTTGAAAAAGTAATGTTAGTTTCAACGGTATTAATAGGAACATTCTTTGTATCCACCAAAACAGAGGCTTTGATAGTATCTCCTACTGAATAATTTCCACTCGATGGAGAAAAATATAATGTCGCAGCATTAGCTTTGTGCGTCAAAGCTGTGAAAGTAAAAAACGTAGCAAATATGAGTGCAGAAAATATTTTATTTGTATTTCGCATACTTCTTTAATATAAAGATTAACACAATTAAGACTAGTAGAGAAATTAGGATGTAACTATTACCATGACCGACTTCAGAAACTGGTGATATTAAAATTTGAAGCGGCTGGAGCCATGGATTTATACTTGTACCCTTTCCATCATTTTTATAAACTGCAAAACTGTCTTTAAAATCGATAATCGTTGTGCTGGTTGTAGTACCACTAGTTGCAACTTCATTCTGTTTCGCTTTAAATACAAATTCCGCAATTTTTCCATTTTGCCCAAGGTAACCATTTTTTATTCCACCAACAAAATTTATCTGACCACTTTTATTATCAAAAGTAATAGGTTTTGCCCAAAGAGATACTATCGAACTGTCCTCCATAACTTTTTCAACTTCAAGTACATTTGGATCAAACGTAATAACACCATCCACAACATTGATTGAATCTACAGAAGCAGAAATTTGCAGATCAACAGAGAAAGAATCGCCAACATTTATATTGTGAGAAGTTGAACTTAAACTAACTTGCGTGGCAGCTTGTGTCACCGTAGCAAAGGCTAAAATTATTATTGTACTAATGATAAATTTTACATTCATTTTAATCATTTTCATTTATTTATATTCGAACGCTTACCCCAGTTATATAGCAATATAGAGAAATCAACTGAATCGACTTTTCCATCATGATTCAAATCAACGACCTTACTAATTGGAGTGCTTATTGTCGCAACATTTGCCCCCCAATAGTACAAAAATATCGAAAAATCTACTGAATTAACCACACCATCACCACTGAAATCACCGCCAGTATACGGTGTAGTATTTGACTGAACACTCGGCACTGTCGTCGGACTAATATTTGTTACATTAGAGTTTGAAGCGCTGGAACCACCACCACCTCCACCGCCCCCGCCACCTCCAGAATTGCCAGCATTATTAACAGGAGAAACAGCATTAAAAACTAGAGTTGCAGTGGATCTATTTATTCCAAAGTGAACGACAAATTTAAAATAGTACGTCCCGGCATTTGGAACTGTGGCACTCAAAACAGTATCCCAATTCTGGCCTTTAGCTATCAACTTCGCCGCTGAGCCATAAAACACGTTCGTATTCAAACCACAAGTATCATCCTGATTCGACACTACGCACCATTCATATTGATATTCAGTATCAACACTTCCTTCATTCGTCACGAGTACATCAGCTTTGATAGTTGGAATAACATTACTTGTAATTGAATTTATTATAACCTGTGCAGGAGATGCTCTTTGCGAACATTGTCGCCAATCAGTCTGTACGTGACAGTTTGCACAATCAAATTTCAATCTGCCAGATGGATCAGACGCAGACCCAGCTATACCAGCAAAATTTCCATTGAAATCAATTGACGCTCCAGAGAAATTTATCCAACCCAATTTTGATGACCAAGCGTGTCCGCCAAGTTGTCCTAGACAATTGTTAGTAACTCCAGCTTTAGTGGGAGAAAGATTGATCCAACCATATTGATCACTCCAGGCATATCCAGTTACACCAGTATCAGTGATCTGCACATTACAGTTTGTACAACCCATATTTATCCAGCCTAAATTTTCTCCCCAAGCATATTTATAACTAGGATCTATAGAGCCGACAGAATCAGAAGCAAATACCTTATTAATATTTGCTACACAGAAAACAAATGATGTTAAAAATATTGCTGTGTATAATAAATATTTTCTCATTTTTAATTTACTTCCTACTCCCTCTCGCTTGTCTTCGACTTCTATTTCCCCATCACCTGTGCCAACTGTTCCTGCTTATTTTGTAAAACTGCCATAACAGCTTCTTGTTGACCCATACCACTCTTCATTTTCTCTTGTGCTTCAGCTGCCACCTGCTTGAAGAAATCAGGATTCTTTTCAACCATAGCAACGAATTTGTCGATATCAGCGTCTGGTACGCCTTTCATTTGTTTTTTGAGCAAAGCCTTCATGAAGAAATTCATTTTGAATGTTTTTAAATTTTAAATTTATAATTTGTTTGGAAATTCGAATTTTGAATTTAGAATTTCTTTACTCAATCTCCTGCACCCCCTTCTTGTATCTCTTCAGTGGCAAATCTCCCCAATTTTCAAGAATAGGTGTTACAAATTTCCATGAAGCCATGATCTCGTCAGTAGAAGCAAAAAGTGACTGGTCCCCGACGAAAGCATCATGTATCAATCTCTCATAATCACTGAGCGTTCCAGGGTGAGCCAAAGTATCAGCATATTTGAATTTCAAAACTCTTGGTTCAGTATTCATTGAAACTCCAGGTGTCTTCACAAAGAAACGAACTTTTATACCTTCATCTGGTTGAATCCTGAAAGTTAGGACATTCTGTTTTTCTATACATTTTGGATCATTTCCGTGGAAAGCCTTAGCATTACCTGGTTTGCATGAAGAACTTTTGAAATAAATATCTATCTCTGTTCGTGCTTCATCAAAGGCTTTACCAGATTCCAGATAGAACGGAACATTCTTCCAACGTGGAGATTTTATATGTGCCTCAATTCGAAAATATGTTTCTGTGACGGAATCAGCTGGAACACCAGGTTCTTTTGTATAACCATCATATTGTCCTCTAGTTACATATTTTTCTAAACTACGTGGCGATATAGCTACAAGTTTTTTCAAGGCACTGGCACGCTCACGACGAATAGCCTCAACATCGAAAGACTTTGGTTCATCCATAGCAACGAGTGCTAGCATAGCCAAAATATGATTTTGACCTACGTCTTTCAGTGCTCCAATACCATCATAGAACTGCCCACGATGTTCAACTGTGACTTTCTCAAAAAGTTTTATATGAACTTTGTCGATATATTGACGGTGCCAAAGTGGCTCAAACATACTGTTAGCAAAACGAAAAGCCAAAATATTTTGTAGAGACTCTTTAGCCAAGTAATGGTCAATTCGGAAAATCTGTTCTTCATCAAATAGTTTGCCTAATAATTTATCTAGTGATTGTGCAGTCATGGTATCATTACCAAAAGGTTTTTCGATCAAAATGCGAGTCCAGCCAGTTCCATCTGCACAAGGAATATTTAATGACGAATCCGCGACATTTTTCAAAATACCTTCATATAGAGTTGGTGGTACGGATAAATGGAAAAGTTTATTACTACACTGACCCCAACTGTCGTCAATCTTCTTTATAGACTTTGCTAAATTTGTATACAAGACTGGATCATCGAACATTCCTTGCTCATAAGACAAATGGTCTAGAAAATGCTTTACATCCTCTTCCTTAAATTGACCTGGGCGAACATTCATCTGTGAACGTATTGATTCGCGGAATTCCTCGCGTGTAAAAGTTCGGCGAGTGATACCGATAATAGCAAAACGTTTTGGTAATTGTTTTTTTGAATATAATCCGAGAAGTGCCGGTAAAAGCTTTCTTGAAGCGAGATCACCAGTTATTCCAAAAATAATAAAAACAGTGGGCGCTAAAGCTACAGTATCAGATTTTGGCAACTGAGAGTTCATGTAAGTTATTATAGCGTCAAGTAGGTATTCGTGGAAGCTCGCTTACGGATTTACCTAATTAAAAATCCTCACCCCACTTTGCCCACATAGGATAGAAATGATTTGCTATAAAAACACAAGGAAGAATAAAGATGCCAGTTATAACCCAAAAAAGGACGTGTAAGACTTTTGGTATGAATTCAAATAAGACAGAGAAAATCTCCTTCCAAGCTGCGAATATTGTACTGAATACTTCTCCAAATGCTGACATGGGAAAAGAATATTATCTTATACGAACAGAATTAGCAAGATGGTGATACAAAACATAATTAGCATGATATAATTATCATGTAATGAACATTCATCTACTCGTTCACAACATAGGTTTTGGTATATCAGCAGTGGTGGCAATATTAACAGCATTCTTCATTCTATTTAACACCAGACGAACACAAGCTAATACTGTGATGGTTCTCGCGGTTTTATCTATAGCAGTTTTCACTATTTCCCATATTATCGGTGTGAACGTCTCTGATCCAAATATTTCCAAGAATGTTTTAATGCTCAACTTGAGCTTGTGCTTCATAGGCATGTTTTCTGTTCACGCTATCTTGGCTTATCTCGGAAAAACCAAACAACGATGGTACTCACTCGCTTTAATATATTTCACAGGACTATTTCTATTTATTTGGTTCATCATATATCCTGATCTATTCTTGCTTCCTTCAGTGCCAAAGATGTATTTTCCAAATTATTACAACCCTGGAATTTTAAATTGGATCAGAATTGCATATCTGTACGTAGTTTGTCTTCCATATGTTTGTATTGAAATATTTGTATCGCTTCGAAACAGCGCAGACTTACGCGAAAAAAAACAACTTAAATATCTTTTTTTGGCGATCATAACCGCTTCCATTATAGGATTTATACCTAACCTGCTCGTATATAACATTCAAGTAGATCCATGCTGGGGAATGGTTTTCATGATTCTTTTTGCACTAATATTTATATATGGATCACTTCGTTATGGACTCTTTAGTATAAAAATAATTGCACAACAAGCCTTCTTCTACGCCATACTGATCGGAGTCATCGGCGGCTTTATCACTTTATTGGATTACTGTAACCGCCTGATACAGATAAGATATCCCGCTTTTCCTATCTGGATATCTCCTCTAGTGTCTGCATTGTTCGTTGTGGCTCTGGCAGCTGTCATCTGGCGACGTCTTCGCGAAAATGAAATCCTTAAATATGAATTCGTTACGACCGTTGCTCATAAATTCCGCACACCTCTCACTCATATAAAATGGGCATCAGAAAATCTGACTCCTCTAGCAACTTCTGAAGAAGACAAATTGCAGTTGGCTTATATTAAAAATGCTGATGATAAATTGGTTGAACTCACTGGATTGCTCATGAATATATCTGAAGCAGAAGATAATGAATATGATTATAAGATTATTAAAAATTCTATTTCAAAAACTGTTGAGGAGATAGCAGATAACCATAAGGAGCAATACACAATTAAAAATCTGAATGTCACTAAAGATATACAGCCTGGCCTTACAGCAAACTTTGATGAATCACGTATAAAGTTCGTCATCCAGACATTTACAGAGAACGCTATGCATTATACTCCCGAAGGCGGAACTATCACTATCGCTCTCAATAAATCTGGCAATGATGTAGTCTTCTCAGTCAAAGATTCTGGAATAGGAATATCCCAGGAAGAATTACCTAGACTTTTCAATAAATTCTACAGAGGACGCAATGCTCGTTTGGCCGACACGGAAGGTATGGGTATCGGACTTTATATGTCTAAAGAGATCATAGAGCGTCACAGTGGCAAGATTTGGGCTTATTCACAGGGTGCAGGTAAAGGTAGTGTATTCAGTTTCTCACTGAAGAGTGTTTAGAAAAATTCTGATGAATTAACCATGTGGTTAGCCAGTTATTAGCAATTTTTTGCTTGATTGACAAATACACACCAAAGGTGGTATAATAAAAATTGGTCAAATTTCAAAATATGGCTCATCAGCAAAACAAGCAACCCATCAAAAGGGTTGTCTGATGAAAAAGAAAGATTGTACGTTCTATGAAAACTCTCTTGTTAATGACCATCATGGTCATGTTCGTCGGTTGCACTACTGCACCAAGTCAAAAGTCTCAGGTAGTCAACCTTGCGGCAAACACTTCAAGCGACGCATCCAAAATGCATTGCGTTGTAGTGGAAAATCACACAGCAAAAATTGTTTACGCTAACGGAATCGAAATCGGGGCCAACACCGTTGGGACTGTCAAAACCGATCGCGAATACATCTTGGTCGATGCAGAAATGCTAATACAATACACGGGTTGCATTCACGACAAGAATAAACCGTTAATAGGTTTGGTTAGACGCTTTAAAAACGTCGATCAAACAAATCGAGTTGTTGTCGAACCAGGTGACTTCTGATTCACATCTAACTATACGCTTCAATCAAAACCGCCACGGATTTATGTGGTGGTTTTTTCATTTACATATTTTAATACCTCTATTTAGTTTTTACTTATTTAAACAACCTTCCAAACCAGTTTACTATAGCATCCCAAACATTAGCAGTTGAGGAAGTTGCCGTGTTTTCACTAACAACTTTTGAACAAGTTTTAGCGGTTGAGTTAAGAGAATAACCTGTAGGACATGAATAGGTTGGATTAGGAGTATAAG